>ENA-OQEX01000081-OQEX01000081.1-human-gut-metagenome-genome-assembly--contig:-NODE-81-length-55571-cov-11.395751_pt1 | contig 55571 bp, 58 predicted proteins | sample MGYA00242802_ERZ504649 | MGnify/ENA primary metagenome ERZ504649 (study PRJEB26092, sample SAMD00036194) | human gut metagenome | host: Homo sapiens | study: EMG produced TPA metagenomics assembly of...
TGATGCTGAGCCACGCTGTGGAAAAGAAGGCCGGACAATGGCAGTGAATCATACTGAATCAATGCCCCCGCAGCTGCGTGCCGCCGCGTGCGCAAGCAGCGCGTGATCAAGGCGATTATTCTCACGTTCACGCTGCTGTTCCTGTTCGTGCCACTGGTGTCTATGTTTGTGTTCACCATTCGACACCCGCTTTCCGGCAAGTGGAGTTTGGATCCGTGGATTGCGATTTTCACCGGCGATGGCAGCGCGCTTGGTGCTGACTTGTCCACATTGTGGAGCGGTCTTGGATCGTCCATGGGATTGTGTGTGGTGACTGTGGTCATCATGCTGCTGCTCATGGTACCCACCATGTGATCGTGCACATTCGCTCCAAGCAGTTGGAACGCGCCATCGAATGGGTGGCCACCCTGCCGCTGACCATCCCCGCCATCGTGCTCGTAGTCGGCCTGGGGCCGATTTACCGTTGGCTCAGCGCCGACGTGCTCAGCACCAACCCGATCTGGCTGTGCTTCGCGTACGTTATTCTGGTGATGCCATTTGCATTCCGCGCGCTCGCTGTGGGCCTCAACTCCATTGACGTGAAAACGCTGTGCGAAGCATCCCGCTCGCTCGGAGCCTCCTGGCCGCAAGTGTTCTTCCGTGTGCTCATCCCCAACCTGTGGCAGTCGATCCTCTCTGCATCGTTCATCTCCATCGCCGTGGTGCTGGGCGAATACACCGTCGCATCGCTGCTTGGACGCATGAACCTGCAGGTGGCGCTCTACCAGCTTGGCCAATCCAATTCCCAAATCTCCACCGCCATGTCGCTGCTGGCACTACTGTTCGGCGTGATCCTGCTGGTAGCTCGATCTTATTTCCGACGCACTGCGTAAATCCAAAGAAAGCAACGAATCATGACTCTCGCTGATCAGAAAGCAACCATCGCACGCACTTCGGAAGCGTTCGTAAACGCCAATCCGAGCGCCGAAACCGTAACCCGAGCCGCACGCGAAGTCCTCAACGACTCCGCGGAACGCGGCGGCGGCGTGCAAATGCTTAATGTAGACAAAATCTACCCAGGAACCACCAACAAGGCGCTCGACAACTTCAACCTAGAAATCAATCCTGGTGAAATGGTCGTGCTGCTCGGCGGCTCCGGGCTGCGGCAAATCCACCGCGCTGCGTTCCCTCGCAGGCTTGGAAGACATCCAGGCCGGCCGTATTCTCGTCGGCGGCCAAGATGTGACTGGCGTGCCCGTCAACAAGCGAAACATGGCCATGGTGTTCCAGGCGTACTCGCTGTTCCCACACATGACCGCTCTGCAGAACGTGGAATTCGGTTGGAAATCCGCGGCATGGGCAAGACGGAACGCCGTAAGCAGGCCATGGAGAAGCTGGAACTCGTAGGTCTTGCCGATCAGGCTGGCAAATACACGCAGCAGATGTCTGGCGGTCAGCAGCAGCGTGTGGCGCTCGCCCGCGCACTGGCCGTGAACCCCCGAGTGCTCCTGCTCGACGAGCCGCTTTCCGCACTTGACGCCAAAGTTCGTGTGCAGCTGCGCGACGAAATCCGCCGCATCCAGCTCGAAGCCGGCACCACCACCGTGTTCGTGACCCACGATCAGGAAGAAGCGCTCACCGTTGCGACCGCATCGGCGTGATGAACCACGGATGTATCGAACAGATCGCGACCCGCAGACACTGTACCGCCGTCCGGGCAGCGAATACGTGGCCACCTTCATTGGCCTGACCAACCGACTCCCAGGCATCACGAATGGTGAGGAAGCCGTGGTGTTTGGCCAGCGCGTGCCGTTGCTCGAAGCCTCCAAGCGCGACGCCTCCACCGTGCTCGTGCGACCGGAAAACCTTGTGATCACTCTACCGCAAACGATGGCAACATGGTAGGCGAGCATGGTCGCGTCGACATGGTGCACTTCCTCGGTGCGCTCGCCCGCATTGACTTGACGGTTGCCGCAGGTGTGGGCCACCTGCCCGTCACCGTGCAGCTGCCGGCCAATGAGCTTCCTGCCGGCCTGACGGTTGGATCCGAAGTGGTGGTGGCTCCGCGTCCGATCGCCGCGCTCGCCGTGTGAGCTGTTTCGTTGCGGACGCCCATGACGACGGTCATGAGATGGTAAGCTGATATTCAGCATTCCTGTACTAAGGTGCTGGATATCAGCATTTTCGTATATGCACCCCGTGCACGTCGTCGCAAAGGCAAATATGACGTTTCCGCAGTACCCCCAATATCCGCAGCGGCCGCAACAACCGCATCCGCAGCAGAATCCACAACAGCCATCCCAATATCAGCAACAACCGCAGTATCCGCAGCCACAAGCCAATCCCTACGAACTGTGGCTCAGGCGCGTGAAAAGCGTGTTCTCCCGCATCGGCGCAGGCATGTGCCTGATGGTGGTGATCTGGTATGCGCTTGCAACGGTGCTTTCCGGCATGCTCTATCAAGTACTGCACACCACGAATCTGCCGAATTGGGCGGTGTATGTGGCGTCGGATGCCCCTTTGTATCTCGTGGCCATGCCGCTCGCAGTACTGATCATGGGCAAATCGTCGGTCATTGAAACACGCAAGTTCGACATGAAGCCGGGCCAATTCTTCAAACTGCTGGTCATGTGCTTCCCGCTCATGTATGTGGGCAGTCTCATCGGCAATATGCTGGCGGCTCTGCTGTCCGGAGGCAAAGCCAGCAATTCGGTAAGCGATCTGGCCATGCAATTCGACGTGTGGAACGTGGTGTTCCTCGTGATTCTCGGACCGTTGTTCGAAGAATGGATCTTCCGCAAGGAATTCATCAGCCGTACGCGCAAATACGGTGAAAAAACCGCGATCGTGTTCTCCGCACTGTTCTTTGCTCTGGTGCACATGAACCTGTTCCAGTTCTTCTACGCATTCGCATTGGGTCTTATGTTCGGCTACGTGTACGTGCGCACCAGCAACTGCGTTATTCGGTGGCCATGCACATGATCGTCAACTTCATGGGTGGCGTGGTTGCGCCGTGGGTGGTGACGAACATTGACATCGACAGTCTGATGAACGTGCTGACCAGTGCGGAAAACGGCGACGGAACGGCCATGATGCAGTGGATGGGCCAGAATGCGACGGGAATGATGATATTCGGCATCTATATGCTGCTATATTACGGTCTGATCATCGCGGGCATAGTGTTGCTTATCCGCAATCGCAAGAACTTTGAATTCTATACCGCACCGGAAGAACTGCCTCGCGGCATGCGCACGAGCACGGCAATACTGAACGTCGGTGTAGTTACTTACATTGTAGTGACGGTTATTATTACGTCAATCAATCTAATGATGTAATAATTTCAGTATAAAAAAGTGCCGCATGTGGACTACTGCATGCGGCACTTTATATATATGGGTCAACCGCGATTTCTTATGTTCGCGAGGATATTACGATTCCTTGTTAATGGCGCGATTCTCAAGAAAATCAGCATTGGCGATGGAACGTGCCACGGCGTTGATCATGTCGGGAAGCAACGATTCCGGCTTGGCGTACGCGCACACTTCGACATTGATGCCGTAAGGGGAGTAGCCGGTCAGTCTTACTTTCGGAGGGAAGCGCGGATCGGCCAAATCGGCGGTATCGCGCTGCACGGCCTGAACCACCTGACGGGTCATCTCGTCGATGTCGGTACCGGCCTTGGCGGTAAACGGCACACGAACCAGCATCTCATTGGACGGATTGAGTTTTTCCAGTGACGCGGTGTTCAGAATCGAATTCGGAATGATCTTGACGTTGCCATTGCGCTCGCGCACCACGGTCTGACGCCAGTTGATATCTTCGACCACGCCATCGGTGCCCGCCACATTCACCAGATCGCCCGGCTGGATTACACGGCCAAGCATCAGACCGAAACCGCCGATGATGTTCGCGATCGTATCTTTCATACCGAGCGACACCGCAAGACCACCAATGCCGAGCGCGGTGAAAATCGTGGTCGGATTAATGCCGAACACCGGCTGCAGCACAGTGCCCACAGCCAACGTCCACACCACCGCGCGCAGAATATTGATGAAAATCGAAGCGTTCGGCACTTGCGAACGGTCCAGCACTTTGCTCACGATTCGGGTAAGCGCCTTGTCGATAACGGCCGCAAGCAGTGCAACGACAATGAGCAGAATGATTTTTCCGGAATTGGTTTTCAGCCAATCCACAACGATTCCAATCGGTTCCATAGTGTTCTGAAGCGTCCCTTCATAAGTTTGATTCGCATGCATTACTGGTGCGCGCGACTTGCGTTCGCTGCGTCTGCGATGCGTGTTCGCAACTTGTGTTCGCACATATCCTACAGTGCGTGGCTGAGTCGGTTTGAGCGTGGGTGTGCGGGGCGTGCGCGAGAACATGTGGGAATGCGCGTGGTGACATGTGTCCGGAGCGTGAACGGACTAAAGTTGAGGCATGGGCAATGTTGTGGATTATGTGCGCCGCGAGTTCCGCGGGTTCGGCGAATTGGCGTTCAGCAATGTCGATTCCTTGGTGCTTTCCGAGCTTTCCTACATGCGATTGCCGGGCTTGGTTCCAGCATTCGGCGAGGCCAAGTCGGTGGCGACCGTGCCGATCCGTGACTTGCTGCGCGCCGAAAGCTACGATGAGATGTTTGTTTCGAATTCCTCTGAAATGAATGATTATCGGCTTTCGTTGCTGCGTGCGGTTTGCGAATCGCCGCGATTCCGCGGGTTGCGGGTGGGGGAGTATGCCGAACGTTTGGATGAGGGCGAGCAGCAGCAATTCGCTGCGATGACCTTCGATTTGGGTGCCGATTTCGGCTTATATGTTGCGTTCCGTGGCACTGACGGCACGCTCGTCGGTTGGAAAGAGGATTTTAATATGGCGGTGCGCTGCCCAGTGCCGTCGCAAGAATCGGCATATCGATATGCGGACTCGATCTGGACAGGACGGAACGTTTCCTCTCGGCGAAAAAATCACCCGACATTATGATCGGCGGGCATTCCAAAGGCGGCAATATGGCGGTATATGCGGCCATGCAAATCACGCAAAGCGATATTGAAGCGACCAACGAACGCGCGCAACGGCTCGGACTGCTGCCGGCGCTCGGAGGAAGCGTGCCGGGACGCAACTGCAGAATCTCCCGCATCTTCTCGCATGACGGTCCTGGAATGTCTCAAGTCATGGTGCATAGCCGCGCATATCAGGCAATCGCGGCACGAATCGACAAAACCGTGCCGGAATCCTCCATTATCGGCATGCTGTTGCAATCGCAAATCAAACCAACCTTCGTCAAAGCCGACGCCATAAGCATTCTGCAGCATATGGGATCAAGCTGGCAAGTGACGCAATCCGGCGAATTCGAGCAGGCAAGCGAGCTGACAGGCGGTGCGCAACTCATCGGCAAAACCATTGACGGATGGTTCGACCGCGTAAGCCAGGAACAACGCGAACGGGCCATCAACCAGATATACGACATCTTCGCAGCCGCGGGGTACGGTAATATCGCTGATCTGGTGGCGCATTGGACGGATTCGCTGCCGAAAATCGTGGCAGCCGCCAGAGGTACCGACGTGCAAACGCGCGAACTCATCAAAGACGTGTTCAAGGCGATTCCAGCCAGTGCGGCGAAAGTCGCTGTCGGGGAACTGCGCAACGACAAGGAGGGGGATGCGTGATGGGCAATATTATTGACTATGCGCGCACGGAAACGCGCAGTTTCGAGGCATTGCCGTTCCGCGAGGCTGACGCATTGGTGTTGGCGCAGCTTTCGTACGACGAAGTACCGGAATGCGTGCTGCGATTGGACGATTTGGTAGCGAAATACGGTACGTTGCAGGCGCGTGCGAAGCAATTCGATATTCGGCGTCCGATCGCATCGTTGCGTATGCTGCGCAAGCCCCCGTTTGGCGGCGTGACGATTGCGCGTGCCGATGACGAGCTGAACCACGACAAGCCCGTGGCCGACCATGATGTGGAGAACGTGGGATTGGTCGATCCGCAGGTGACGCACGACTTCTACCATGCTGTGGCGGCGAATCCGCGGTTTTCCGACGTTGAGATGAGCGCGTATTGCGAGCAGTTCGATGGTGGTGCGCAAACGCAGTTCGCGGCAGTGACTTTCCGGCTGCCGTCGGGAACGCTGGTTGTGGCGTTTCGGGGTACTGATGATTCGCTGGTCGGATGGAAGGAAGACTTCAACATGGCCTTCCAATACCCGGTTCCAGCACAGGTTTCCGCAGCTGAATACCTGAAAAAGTCGCCTCGCTGTGGGATAGACCGATACTGCTGACCGGTCACTCCAAAGGTGGTAATCTGGCCGTATATGCGGCCATGAACGCCGAAGACGAGATCAAGGACCGCGTTGAACGCATTTACTCGCTCGACGGGCCGGGTTTCCCCGAAGAAGTGGTGAAAAGTTTCGAATATGCGAGCGTGAGCGACCGCATTGTGAAAATCGTGCCGGACTCCTCGGTGGTGGGCATGGTGTTTGAAACCCCCGAACGTTGCGTGGTGGTGAAATCCGACGTGGACGCATCATGCAGCATTTCGCCTTCTCGTGGCAGATGCACGGGGGTGAATTCGCCAAGGCCGAAGATGTGGCCGACAGTTCGGTGGTGTTCAACAAGTCGCTGAACGGCTGGCTTGCGGGACTTTCCAAAGAACAGCGTGAGCATGCGGTCGACGCGCTGTTCTCCGTGCTTGAGGCTTCCGGGGCGGGCAGTATTTCTGCGATCGTGGCGGCCGGTCCGAAAGTGATTCCTGAAATGCTCGGCACATATGTTGGCTTGAGCAGTGCGGATCGGCGCAACATCAATCAGGCGTTGGTGATTCTGTTGCAGGCGGCGCTCGCTCGCAATCCGAAAGTTCAGCGAAAGTGAAGCGCGAATGAGGCGTGAGTACTGTGCGAACGTGGGCGGGCACTGTTCGCGTAGCGTACTTGTGTTGTAAGCGTGAATTCGTATACGACATTTGCCGAAATTCGGTCTAGACAACTTGTACAATAAAACGTGGTTATGAGGCAACGTGACTAATTATTAGGGGGTACTGATGCCACGACCACGTAGGGATTCGGAAATCCTGCCAGCAAAAGATCGTCTCGAAAACGCCTTCTGGGAGCTGCTTTCGGAACGCGAGTACAACAAAATCACCGTCACCGACATCGTGCGCACGGCCGACGTGAATCGCAATTCCTTCTACTATCATTCTCCGGACTGCCGGAATTGGCCGACTCCGCCATTCTGCACGCCGTCGAAGACACGCCAATGCCGGGCGTGCCAGGGCGGGATTTCAATCCTGACACCGAATGGCGCAAGCACGTCACCGCGTTGCTGCGCGATCCCGAACAGCGTCAGCGTCTCGACCGATTGGCCTTGCTGGCAGGTCCGCACAGCTCGCCGGAACTCGTTTCGTCGTTGAAGGAATTCGGGCGTTTGACCATGATCTCCGTGCTCGGATTGGATGCCGACAGTCTCGACCTGAAAACCGATCTCATGCTCGATTTCACCGTCGGAGGCATGCTGGCCGTACTGCAGCGCTGGCCGAAACTGCATGAAAAACTGCCGCTCGACACCGTATTCAACGAGGACGTCGCCGTACTCGCGGCAGGCATGTTCATGTCAATGTCGAAAGCGGACATGCTCGAATACTGGCGCAGGATCTTCAGCGAAGGATTCGTACCCGGCATGGCGATTTCGCAACAGCAGCCGCCGTCTGCCAAGTGACCATCGAAAGCCGGCTGTGACAATCCGGTGGTAGAAACGATATAGCGGCGTTTTTCCGCGGATTGTCCTGCGGAAAAACGCGAACGTGCGAAATGAACGAACGACGGGGAGGTTGTCCATGATCAACGAAGCTTACAAGGCCATGCTCGGCGGAAAATCCGTGATCCGCGAGCTGAGCGAATACGCGACCGCGCGCGGCGCCGAAATCGGCTACGAGAACGTGTTCGACTATTCGTTGGGCAATCCGAGCGTGCCCTGCCCGCAAAGCTTCACCGACGAAATGATCGCCCTGTACCAAGAGGCGGAACCGGTCGCGTTGCACGGATACTCGCCGTCGCTGGGCATTACCTCGGTGCGCACGGCCATTGCGGAAAGCCTCAACCGCCGCTTCGACATGGACTATACGACCGACTACATCTTCCCGACCACGGGTGCGGCCGGTGCGCTGGCCCACGCACTGCGCGTAGTGACCAAGCCTGGAGACGAAGTCATCACCTTTGCCCCTACTTCCCTGAGTACCAGCCGTATGTCAACGGAACCGGCGCGCACCTGACCGTGGTGCCGGCCGACACCGAAAACTTCCAAATCAACTTCGAAGCGTTCGAACAGGCGCTGAACCCGGGAACCGCGGCGGTGCTCATCAACACGCCGAACAATCCTTCCGGAGCCGTCTATTCCGCCGAAACGCTGACCCGACTGGCTGAAATCCTGCGCGCCAAGCAGGTCGAATACGGGCACGACATCTTCCTGATTTCCGACGAACCATACCGTGAAATCGTGTTCGATGGGGGTGTGCAGCCGTACCCGAGCAAGTTCTACGACAACACGCTCTCGTGCTACTCGTACTCCAAGTCGCTGTCGCTGCCGGGCGAGCGCATCGGCTACGTGGCGGTGAACCCGCGCGCTACCGATGCCGAACTGATCGTGCCGATGTGCGGGCAGATCAGCCGCGGAACCGGCCACAACTGCCCAGGATCCAGCGTGCAGCTGGCCGTGGCCAAGGTGGTGGACGAAACCAGCGATCTTTCCGTGTACGAGAAGAACATGAACCTCTTGTATGACGCGCTGGTGCGCCTCGGATTCGACGTGGTGCGCCCGGGAGGCACGTTCTACATCTTCCCGAAGGCGCTTGAGGATGATGCGAATGCGTTCTGCATGAAGGCCAAGGATTACGACCTGATTCTCGTGCCATCCGACAGTTTCGGCGTGCCCGGCTACTTCCGTATGGCGTACTGCATCGATACGGAAAAGGTGGAGCGTTCCATCGCCGCATTCGAAAAGTTCGTGCACGAAGTCTACGGCCGCTGAGCCTGTGTGCGCTCGCTGGAGGAATTCGGACGCAAATAAGCCAAAGGGGTGTGTATCTGCCTTATATATGGTAGAAACACACCCCTGTCCGGAGCTATCTCGCTTATATATGGCAGGTCGGTTGGCTAAAACCCGCCAAATCGTACCCCCGAAGTGGCGTTTTGCTGAGGACGTCTGCCATATATAAGCGAGATAGGCGTTCTTAAGCTGTGTGGAGTGTCCGTTTCTGCAGAATCGGACGTTCATAGGCTGGTTTTTGGTGTTTGGATGTCCGTTTCCGGTGAATCGGACAGTTGGGCTGATGTTTTTGGGTCCTGTTTGTCCGTTTCTGCAGAATCGGACATTCAAAGCACTCTCAGTGGGTGGCGATTTCGTCGATCTTGGTGACGTGGCCGCCGAACTGGGCGCGCATGGTGGAGACGACGCGCAGAATGTCGTCCGCGCCGCCGCGGGAAGTCTGGCGGGCATACAGCGCGGCCGCGGTGGAGGGTGTCGGCACGCCCAGTTCGAGCGCAGCCTCGATCATCCACTTCGCCTCGCCGGATTCGTTGGCCACCGGCGGCATGGATTCCAGCGTCGGATCGGACTTGAACGCGATCGCCAGCAAATCCAACAGCCAGGACTGTACCACGGAACCGTCTCGCCATGAAGTCATCACGGCCGCCGGATCCTTGATGAGATCGGACTTCACCATAGTGGCGAAACCCTCGCCGAACGCCTGCATCATGCCGTATTCGATGCCGTTGTGCACCATTTTGGCGAAATGGCCGCCGCCGACCGGGCCTGCGAGCACCAGTCCGGAATCGCCTTCAGGCTTGAGTGCTTCGAAAATCGGGCGAGCGCGTTCGAAATCCTCTTCGCTGCCGCCCACCATAAGCGCGTATCCGCGGTCAATGCCCCATACGCCGCCGGAAACACCGCAATCCATGAAATGGATGCCCCTCGGCTCAAGTTCGGCCGCGTGGCGCGCGTCATCGGTGTAACGGGAATTGCCGCCATCGATGATCATGTCGCCGGGCTCCAGCAGCTCCGCCAATTCGTTGATGGTGCTGTCGGTCGCCTCGCCTGCGGGCACCATCACCCACACGATGCGCGGCGCGGTGAGCGCTGCCACCATCTCTTCGAGGCTTGCCACGGTGCGATCCGATTCGGGGGAGCGGTCGTATCCGACCACCTCGTGCCCGGCCGCCGCGATGCGCTTCGCCATATTGCCACCCATTCGGCCCAGACCGATCATTGCCAGCTGCATGATGTTCTTCTTTCTACGGTTTTGTTTGATATGGAATTTGATTGGGATTGGTGCCGTCCACCCGCTTTCAGCATCTTCCGCAACGCAGAAAAGAAGATGCGGAAAACGAATGGATGGCAAGTTTTTTGTATTTCAGATATGTTTTTTCAGATATGATGCGCGCGAATCGCAATCGCAATTCGTGTGCGAAGTGTTGCGTCAAAGCACCAGCGAAAGCAGCATGACGCAACCCAAGCCGGTGACCGACAGAATCGTTTCCATCAGCGACCAGGTCTTCAATGTCTGACCGACGGTCATACCGAAGTATTCCTTGACCAGCCAGAATCCTGCATCATTCAGGTGCGAGAAGAATACGGAACCTGCGCCGATGGCGAGCACCAGCATCGCCAGATGCGTCGGGCTCATGCCGGTGGCGAGCGGCACCATAATGCCGGATGCGGTGACGGTGGCGACGGTTGCGGAGCCGGTTGCCAGGCGGATGAGCACGGCGACCAGCCAGCCTGCGATCAGCGGATTCATGGCGGATTCGGTGATCGAATTGGCGATCACGTCGCCAATGCCGGAATCGACAAGCGTCTGCTTGAAACCACCGCCGGCGGCGACGATCAGAATAATGCCGGCGACGGAGCTGAACGACTGCCCGACCATGCCATTGACCGCGTCGCGAGTGAACTTCTGCATGTAGCCGAGCACAACCATCGCGAAAATCGTGGTGATGAGCAGAGCCGCCAGCGGAGTGCCGATGAAGGCGAGCGCGCGTCCCCACACGGTTTCGCTCTGGCCGGTCAGATCCACGATGGAAGATGCGAGCATAAGCACGACCGGCAGCAGGATGACGGCGATTGCGGAAGTGAAAGACGGGCGGTTTTCCGCGGATTTCGGGGCTTCTGCCTCAGCAGTGTTTTCTGGGGCCGCGATCGGCACCCACTTGACGGCGAGCTTGCCGAACAGCGGGCCGGAGATGATCACGGTCGGAATGGCGACGATCAGGCCGAGCGCCAGGGTGATGCCAAGGTTTGCGTTCAGTGCGCCGATGGCGGTCAGCGGGCCGGGGTGCGGCGGCACGAATGCGTGCAGGGTGGACAGGCCTGCGAGGGCTGGAATGCCCAGCAGTACGACCGGAGCTTTGGCGCGGCGGGCGGCGAAGAGCACCACCGGAATGAGAATGACCACGCCGACTTCGAAGAACATCGGAATGCCGACGATGAACGCGATCAGTGCCATGGCCCACGGCAGACGCTGCAACGGCGTCTTGGACATGATGGTGTCGACGATGGTGTCGGCGCCGCCCGACTTGAACAGGATCGTGCCGATGATTGAGCCGAATGCGATAAGCAGGCCGACGTTAGCGATGGTGGAACCGACGCCGGACGTGAAACTGTCGAATGCCTTGTCGTATTCCACGCCCGCGCACACGGCCATCGCGAATGAGCCGGCAAGCAGGGAAAGGAACGGATGCACTTTGCATACCGCGATAAGGAGAACGATGATGGCGATGCCGATGATCGCCGCAGCAATAAGGTTCATGAATCCTCCTCGATTCATGGGGTTGGCTTGCTAGATTTGTCCGATTCTGGAGATTCGGACATATGGAAGCCCATTTTGGGTGCGTACATGTCCGTTTCTGCAGAATCGGACAGTTGGGCTGCTGTTTTTGGGTTCTGTTTGTCCGTTTCTGTGGAATCGGACAAACATGCACCGGTTTTGGGTTTTGTCTGTCCGTTTCTGCCGAATCGGACACATGCGGACTGGGGAATGGTGGGTTAGGCGGCCTGGGTTGCGGTTTGGGCGGCCACCGTCGCGGCGTAGGCGTTCAGCGCTTCGATGGCACGGTCGACCATTTCGTCGACGCTGCCTTCGATGGAGATTTCCACGCCGTTCTCTTCGGGGGCAAGCGGCTCAAGAATGGCGAACTGGCTTGGTAGTAGCGCGGGCGGCATGAAATGGCCCTTGCGTTCGCTGAGCCTCTGCTGAATGAGCTCGTGGCTGCCGTTGAGGTGAATGAAGAATGTGGGCACGTCTTTGGCGAGCACCTCGCGGTAGCTGCGCTTCAACGCGGAGCTGGACACCACGGTGTTTTCGCCGAGCGCCTCGCGTGCCACCATCCAGGAGTTGATGACGTTCAGCCATGGCCAGCGGTCCTCATCGGTGAGTGGAATGCCGGCTGACATTTTGTCGATATTTGCCTGCGGGTGGAAGTCGTCGCCTTCCGCGTACACGTATCCGAGTCGTTCATGGATGGCTTCTGCGACGGTGGATTTGCCGCATCCTGCAACGCCCATCACCACTACGTGAATGCTCATGTTGCTCTCCTTGCTATTGACGATCCTGTGCCGCTCCGCACCAGGAATAAGACTACTATAAACCATAAAAGTAGTATCAGTCAAATAAAAAGTACTACGAATTGGAAAAATCGTGTGACTTGCTATGCTGAAGATAGTGCAAAATGGCGGTAAATCACGCAATCGCAGATACGCAATCATCTGCGATTGGTGATTGCCGTGCGTGTCGCAGAATACGTGAAACATACCGTGAAACAAAGCAGGCATGGTGTGAAGTGGACAAGGGAGGAGCGATCGATGGCTGAAGGCACGGTAATCGCAGAAAATACCGTCGGTGAGCTGATGCAGGATTCGGTGAGTCGAACGCTCGCCATCGAAATGCTTGACGGCGTGTGGAAGGCTGGCGAAAGCCTTACGTTGGAAGCCTTGCAAAGTCGTTTCGGTATTTCCAGAACCGTGGCGCGAGAAGTCGCGAAAACACTGGAATCCATGAATGCGGTACTCGTCAAACGTCGCATCGGACTTGTTGCACGTCCATTCGGCGAATGGCAGGCGCTCAACCATCAGGTGATCGAATGGCGTCTCCACTCCACGCAACGCGAACGGCAGCTGTCATCCCTCACTGAGCTGCGACTGGCCGTCGAACCGGCTGCAGCAGCTTCCGCCGCACGTCTTGCCCCCCTCGACGTCAAGGCGAAATTCCCCGTGTATGCGGCGCGAATGCGGCAGATCGCCGAAGCCAACGAGGAAGGCGAAGCCGGGCTTGCGCAATTCCATGATCTTGACGTGGAATTCCATACGCTGATTCTGCATGAAAGCGGCAATGAGCTGTTCGCCGCGCTTTCCGACACCATCGCCACCGTGCTGCGCGGGCGTGTGGAACTCGGCAAATACCCGATGAAGCCGAAGTCCGACGCACTTGACGCGCATGATGCCGTAGCCGACGCGATCGCCAAGGGGGAGCCTGAACGTGCGCGCAGCGCCATGCTCGACATCGTCGACGAAGTGGCACGTGCCCTCAATTTCTTCTGATTTTCGCGCCAAACTTGCTTTCTTCAGTGAAAAATCGCAATTGCGATTACTATGCGGCCGACTCTTGCCATGCGCGACTTTTCAGACGTAAGGCGACATCGGAAATACGGCATGAAGCAGCTCTGCCAACGTTTCTTTCGGTGAATATGAAGATGCCGGGGAATACCCCCGGCGGCTTGGAGCCTTCCTTGTTGCCAAGAGAAAGCTTCACTATTGCAGCAAAATTCGCATGCAGAATCAATCAGTCTTGGTGATTGGATTTGCATGCGCAGTTGCAAGCAAGTGTTACTTTACGCTACTTGCGGGTGGGGTCTTTTTGCAGGAGAAGGAAGATGAGGGCGACGATCAGCAGGATTGCGATCGAAAGCACGCCCACCGAAGCGTTGCCGGTCAGCGACGTGGTGGTCGCAACGAGGAAGGTGCCGATAATCGAAGCGGTCTTGCCGAAAATATCATAGAAACCGTAATATTCGTTGGCACGATTCTTTGGAATGATCTTGCCGTAATACGAGCGCGACAACGCCTGGATACCGCCTTGGAACAGGCCTACGAGAATCGCAAGAATCCAGAATTCCGTTGCGGAACGCAAGAAGAACGCGGCGAACAGCACAATGCAGATATAGGCGACCACAGCCGTGGTGATCATGGTTTTCGCGCCGAAATGCCCAGCCAGCTTGCCATAAGCGATCGCGCTCGGGAATGCCACGAACTGCGTGACCAGCAGCGCCATTACCAGATGCGTGGAGTCGATGCCCAGCTGCGTGCCGTATGAGGTGCTCATGGAAATCACCGTGTTCACCGCGTCTATATAGAAGAAGAACGCAATCATGAACATCCACAGCGGCTTGTTCTTGCGGATTGCACGAAAAGTGGAGCCGAGCTCTGCGAATGTGCCGCGGATGGCCTCACCGGTCTGACCCGCGGTAGCGCGGTAGTGCACCTGCTTATAGCTGGTGAGCAGCGGAATGGTGAACGCCACCCACCACAATGCGGTGATTACGAACGAAGCGCGCGTGCATGCCACCGTGGACCATCCAAGCAACGACGGACCGCCGAAAATCAGCGCGATACAGGCGATAAACGGAATCGTGGAGCCAATATAGCCCCATGCGAAACCATGCGAGGACACGCGGTCCATACGTTCATTCGACGTGATATCGACCAGCATGGAATCGTAGAACGTGAGCGAACCGTTCAGGCCGACCGTGGCGAGAATGCACACCACCAAGAAAACGAGCCAGCTGAGCGGCAACGCCATCGCACAGCAGGCGACCACGCCCGTCAGGAAGAATCCGGTAAAGAACTTCACCTTCATGCCCTGCACGTCGGCCATGGATCCAAGCACAGGCATCATCACCGCGATGATCAGCGACGCGATGGTCTGCGCGTACCCCCATGTCGACACGATATTCGATTGGCCGGCGGACTGCAGCAGCGAGTTTGCGTAGATTGGCACGACTGCGGTCGACAGCATCACGAATGCGGAATTGCCGACATCGTAGACGATCCACTTCTTTTCGCGGGTGGTAAGTTTTGCGTTGGGGTCCGGCATATGCTCTGGGGCAGTCTCTGTGGCCATGTCGGACGTAGGTGCGGATGCGGGCGCTGTTGCGCGTTCGGACATGATTGTTGACTCTTTCGAATAAACCGTCAATTCACTATTGTATATATTACAGTTCATCTTAAGCGGCTGTAAGGGGAGCGCTCTGCCGTTACGCATGAACATTGCATGAACATTGCGACTGATGTGTGATCGACATAAAAAATCTGAAATATCGAAATGCTGCAAATAATACTGGGAATACTGAAATGACGGAGATGAACATGTGCAGATTGTAGATTGCATCATCTGTATGTTGATGTCGTATGTTGATGTCGTGAAAAACGTTCGCAGAACGGTATATTGGAACGTGTCAAAATACTGGGAAAACACGAACTAAGTTTGCTGTGTGTGACTGCCGCCGCGCTGTTGCGTCGGCATATTTCTGCGAAGAGTCGAGGAGTCTGTATGAGTGGGGAAGTTCCGGACATGCTTGGTGCGAACGCTGAAATATTGCGCTCGATATTGAGCCAGCCATTGCCTGACACGCTTGACATGATCATCTGGCGTGGCGTCACGAACTCCGCGCAAGCGTCGCCATTCGAACGATTCGCGGCACGACTTTTGGTGGAAGCCGGTGCTGCGGGCATCCGAGACATTGCTGCCGAAAACGATTTTGATGTGATCCGACTGAGCACGACGAAACGATTCTGGCTGCGCTGCAACGGCAACGATCTTTCCAATGAACAATTCAATGTTGTGCAGGCGGTCGAATCGGCGCTTAACCGCATCGACTATGCCGACGACGAAGCGCGCAGGGCGGTGCACGGAGGTATGCCGGAAGCGTGCATCGACGAAAACTTCTATATTGCGAAATCGCAACAGTATCTGCGAAACGTGTCGGGTGCGATCGTGGCAATCGACGGTCTGCAGGAAGGTGAAAACAACTTCCGTAGAATGAGGGGTACGGAAGGGGCGCGCGGCGGAAATTGGGATATCAGCACCAGATTCGCCAATGTTTGCGAAAATCTCGAATTGCCTTTCCGCTTGCATTACCGATTTGACGTCGATGCGTCCAGCGGCGTGATGGTAGTGCGTTTCAGCATACCGAACACGGCGATCATGCCGGTTGCGTCGCAATATCGCGACGGATTCGCCTCCGCGTATGCCGTGCGATTGGCGGGCATGCTTGCGTGGGCGGCGTTCTCGTCAAGCGTACGACTGACGCAAGTCGATCTGACCGGTTGCGTGGGGGATGCTGACGGCATTCCCGTGATTTCCATGGGATTCGATCGCGTGCCATTCATGATGGGTGCGCTGCCTGCCATGAAAAACGGACAATGCGACGTGGTTCCGTTGGATGTCGATCCGCTGGCGCTGCTCAATTTGCTGCGCCCGGTACGTTATGTGGGTTTCTTTGATGGGAACCGTGCCCTGACGCCAATCACACCGCTTGCAACGCCAGCCGTATTCTTGGAGAAACGTGTTTCCGAATGGCAGGATCAACGTGCGCTGCCTGAAGGATTGCGGGGATTCCTACGTGCCGACCGTGCCTGCGAACTTGACGTGATGCATGACGAATCGCCGGTTTCCACCGATGATGTGAACGCGATCATGGAAGAAAACGAAGGATCCCCCATGGTCGCCGAACTCCAATTGGAAGCCGCGTTGGCGCAACTTGGCGAAAGCGGTGAAGCAGGTGGGGTGTGCGAAGCGGGCGGAACTGACGAGACAGGCGTAGCGAAAATTGGCGAAAATGGCGAAATTCCGCTCTACTGCAGCCGTCCAGGCGTACGACTCATCATCTCCCTGCTAGACGGCGACGAACACACGCGCTACTGGAAACTGCCGGATGCTGTAGTCGACGTACACCAGAATCTTGGGGAACTCGCCAAAAACAATGGCGACTATGAGCGCGCGGAACGTGAGCTGCGCGCCTGCATCAAACTTGCCCCAACCAGCGTACGTTTCTACGAGGAACTATCGCAGGTATACGCAAGAACCGACGAATACGGCAAAGCGGCCGACGTGCTCATCGGCGCGTTGAAAATCGCAGTGCTGCCTATCGATTGCGAAGTACTCTACTATCGACTTGGCTACGCATTGTGGCAGTTGGGACGTCTGCCGGAAGCGCTCGCCTGCTATGCGATGATGGTCAACGGCGGCACGCCATTCCGTACGGCCGCGCGCGATGAGGCCGAAGAAGTGAGTAGGCAGATGGGATTGCCTTCGCCGGATATGAAATATGGGGATGCGTGCGATGCGCTGCGATCCGGCGGCGTGCCGGTTGCGCCGGAAGACAAGGTGTTAGATACGATTGCCCGCGCCGCGATTTGCCTGACGGATGCTGGTTTCCCGCTACTGGCTCAGGATGCGGCTTGGATGCTTGGAATGCGCGATGGCGGTGATGTGATCGGCGCGGTTGCGATGAGCCTGCGTTTTGGAGCCGAAGGGCGTTCGAAGAACTAGCGCGACGACGCCGGGTGGGGTGTGCTGGGCGGTTTGACTGGCTGGCGGCTCGGGCTATGACTGGCTGGCGACGTCTATGCGCGGGCAAATGGTGGTTTGGATGCGCTGTCTGCCGACCTGACGCATGTTGACCAGACAGCGGCATTCCGGGGAATTTAAGGCGATTGCTATCCACAAATTTGCGATTGGCTGGGGCTGGTTGTATAGTTGAGAAGTTGTGTGTTCTGCCTTGCATTCAGTTGCGGGGCATCGAACGCGCAGACTTGCAAGTCAATAGTAATTATAGGGAGTCCATTATGGCAGCTCGTTGCGCAGTGTGCGGCAAGGGACCGCAGACCGGTTTCACCGTTTCGCACTCACATATTCGCAATAAGCGCACCTTCCGCCCGAACCTGCAGCCGGTTCGCACCACCATCGACGGCGAGAACGTTCGCGTTCGCGTTTGCGTCAAGTGCATCAAGGCTGGCAAGGTTCAGCGCGTTGAAGCGTGAATCGCGAAATAACAGCTTGAAACCCCGGTAGACCAATGGTCACCGGGGTTTTGCTTTATCTTGATCCCGCCAGGCTTTAAGCGTTCGGATTTCTCCACTCGATGGAGAAATCTTCCCGCGTACAGTGGCGTTTGCGTCCGTATTCCTCCAGTAGGTGGAGGAATACTCCCATTGGTTGGCTGGTTTGCGTCCTGATTTCTCCAGCGACTGGAGCTTTTTGCCCGCTGAGGGGCTTGTGGACGGGGTGATTTCTCCAGTGGGTGGAGGTTTTTGCCCGCTGAGGGGCTGGCTTGCGTCCGTATTCCTCCAGCGAGTGGGGAATTTGGGCGGTTTGAGTCGTACCCAGTGGTTGAAGCCGCATCTGTCGGCATAACTGGGGAGAATGGTGCGTTATGAGCACCACACTGGAAACACCGATTTCATCAATCGAGAGCAACCGCCGCAGAGTCGGCGCGCTGAAATCGCTTGGTGTGGTGTCAGTTGGCGACGCCCTGACCTACTATCCGTTCCGCGTAACCGATCCGGTTCCCGCGCGCTCACTGCATGAAGCGAAAATCGGGGAGAAAATGGCGTTCGCCGCGCATGTGCTCGAAACGCGTGTTTTCATGGCACGTCGAGGCTTCCGCCTGATCGCAACAGTCACGGACGACGATTTCGCAGCGCGTCGCAACACCCCAAAATCGTTGGCGTCGCTGGTCTTCTTTTCGTATCGCAAATCGTATGTTGACTGGGTGCAGCGCAAACTGCACGCGGGAGCGCTGCTCGTCGTCGCAGGCGAGCCAAGCGTGTACGACAATCGTCTGCAATTCACGCATCCCGACCTGCTCACCATCAATCCCGTGCAATCGCAGTCGGAAAACGGGGAATGGAACGACGGTTTCGGCGATCCTGCGAATCCGCCTCTCGGCAATCTGAAATACGATGCGCAAACGATCGACGAAGCGCTGAAACGAGTTTGCCGTCCACGGCCGGTATATCATGCAACTTCGCGAATTTCCAGCGAACATATTCATGAATCGGTATTGAAATATATGGATGCGTTGCGCGGAGCCGAATATCTGGCAACGCAAAATGCAGGGAATTTCTTAGATAATCCTACGCAAGAAGGGGATTTTGATATTCCCCAAATTGATCGAGAAATACAGATTAAAGTACTCGGTAATGCTATTCCCGATATTATTCCGGAAGATTTTCGTGAGGAATATGGCTTATGCATCGTGCTGAGGCATTCATGGCGATTCATGATCCGGTTGATCGCAAGAATTTCGATAACGCCTTGCAAACGTTGCGATATGAGGAAGCGCTGATCTGCCAGACCGCGCTCGTCAAATCACGCGATGCATCGCGCAAATCCAAGGCTACCGCATGCCCTGAAACGCGGTTGAAAGACGATTTCATCGCGTCGCTGCCATTCGCCCTTACGAACGGCCAACAGCAGGTCATCGCCGATATTTCCGCCGATATGGCGCACGATTACCCCATGCAACGATTGCTGCAAGGCGAGGTCGGTTCCGGTAAGACCGTGGTCGCGGTTGCTGCCATGATGCAGGCCGTCGGATCAGGCGGCCAGGCCGTGCTTGTAGCGCCAACGCAGGTTCTTGCCGAACAGCATTATGCGAGCATTTCCACAATGGTATCCAAACTGGGAAAAAGCGACGCAAATTCGAGTGATAATCAAAAAAATCTAGATGATGCCAATGCGCGACGAAGCAATAAACGGTCCGCGCAAAGTTCGAAAGATGGGGAATTCGACGCAAAAACAATTCACAATAATGCTGTGGATAAAGGTGTACAACTTGCAGACCTTCTTGATTTGGCCGCATCTGATGATGTGGAAACCGGATTTTCCGGCAAAGGAAACGATATATTTGGCACAAAAGATGGGGAGATTCCTGTATTTCTTCTCACGGGAAGTATGCGACTTGCCGAACGTCGTCGCGTGCTCGCAGCAGCCGCATCGGGCATGCCCTGTATCGTCGTGGCGACGCACGCCGCATTTTCCAAGAGTTTCCAGGCGCCGAACCTCACCTTGGCGGTGATCGACGAACAGCACCGCTTCGGTGTGGAACAGCGCGAATCGTTGAATTCCAAGGGTTCTACGGCGCCTCATCTGTTGGTCATGACGGCCACGCCGATTCCGCGCACCGCAGCCATGACCTGGTTCGGCGATCTCGACATTTCCTCGCTGACCGAACTTCCCGGCGGCCGCAAGCCGATTCGCACATTCGTAGTGCCGGAAGACAATGCGTCGTTGATGGGCGAAATGTTTGCCCTGATTCGCAAGCGCATCGACGCGGGGGAACGTGCCTACGTGGTCTGCCCGCGCATTGACGCCGATGCCGAAGATGCGGACGGCGCGCTGGCGGCGTCAGCGGCTTCAGGCTCGAAAACCGCAGGTTCGTCGGCCGCGGCTTTTGACGACGCCTACGATCTTGGCGAAGACGACGACCGGCGCGCACAACGCCCCCCGTTGCATTCCGTGGCGGAAATCGTGGAGCGTCTGCAATCGCTGCCGCAGTTCAAAGGCATTCGATTCGCCACGTTGACCGGGCGTGACGATGACACCACAAAATCGCAGGTCATGGCCGATTTTGAATCCGGCATAACACCGATTCTGGTGGCGACCACGGTGATCGAGGTCGGCGTGGACGTGGCGAAAGCCAGCTGCATCGTGATTTTCGATGCGGACCGGTATGGGCTTTCGCAATTGCACCAGTTGCGTGGGCGCGTCGGCCGAGGCGGCACCGATTCGGGGGCTTTCCTGATTTCGCGTGCGCCCGCGGACAGTGATGCCGCCCGCCGTCTTGACGTGATTCAGGCACGTTGGATGGTGCCGAAATAGCGCAGGCCGATTTGGAATTCCGCGGCGCCGGCGACGTGCTCGGCGACGCGCAATCTGGCGGAAAGTCAGGTTTGAAGCTGCTTCGTGTGGTTAAGGATGTGAAGATTATTGAGCATGCGCGGGTTGAGGCTACGAGGCTTGTCGCTCAGGATCCTGATTTACTCGAACATGTGCAGTTGGCCGGGGCGGTGCTTGATTTCACGCGCGGCAATGAAACGTTCCTGACCAGTAATTAGTTTGGTGCGATTAATTAATCGCCTGGCACGCTAGAGTGGTGCGTATGCGCGTAATTTCAGGACGATTCAAAGGCGTTGCATTGACCACGCCGAAAGCGGGCACTCGACCGACCACCGATCGCACCAAAGAGGCGATTTTCTCGCATCTCGATTCATGGGGAGTGTTGGACGATGCCCGCGTGCTCGATTTGTTTGCAGGAACCGGCGCTTTGGGCATCGAAGCATTGAGCCGTGGCGCACGAGAGCTGGTGGCGGTGGAATCATCCGCTCCGGCGGCCGCATTGATCGCGCAGACGCTGACCGCGTTGAAACATAACCGTTCGTGGGAACATGGCATGAGTGCCCGCGTGGTGAAGGCGCGCGCGGAAAAATACGCGGCTTCAGCTTCGGCCGTTGAACCGTTCGACATGGTGTTCATCGACCCGCCGTACGCCTTCGAAACGAATGATTGCAACCAGCTGCTCGCCGATCTTGCCAGCCGTGAACTGACTTCCAGCAACACGGTGATCATGCTGGAACGATCCACCCGTTCCGAAGAGCCCACGGCTCCAGAAAACTGGGAAATCACCGATCGGCGCGATTATGGCGAAACCGCCGTCTACTACATTGAACCCAGCGAGCCAATCTCAGATAACGGTCAGCAATAATCGCAAGAAAAAACTTGCGATTATTCCGCGTAAAAACAAGCGTTTAAAAGCTAGCGTTTGCGCGGATGGGCGGCGGAAACCTCCCAACCGAGCGCCATCAAGGTCTTGCGATCGGCCTTGTCGAGCTTGGTGCAATCCAACGCTTCGATCAGGTCGGGACGCAACTCATTGGTTTTCTCGAGCGCCTCATCGCGGCGGAAACGATCCACTTTCGCATGATTGCCGGAAAGCAGCACGTCCGGAACCTTGATGCCACGCCATTCCGCGGGCTTCGTGTACTGGCGGTGCTCCAACAGCGCATTATCGCCCGTATACGATTCCTCAACAATCGAAGCGGCATTGCCCATAAAACCGGGCAGCAGCCGCGTGATCGCCTCCAACATGACCGAAACCGCAACCTCGCCGCCGTTCAACACGTAATCGCCGATCGAATATTCGCGCACGTCAATGCCTTGCGCGCGGTAATACTGCGGAATGCGCGCGTCATACCCTTCGTAACGGCCGCAGCCGAACAGCAGATGATCGGCATGGCTCAGTTCCGTCGCATCCTGTTGTGTGAACAGCGGGGCGGAAGGATTCGGAAAAATCAGCACAGGACCTGCGGAAGATGGTGCAATATCAGTTTTTTCGGAATTCTCAGGACCTGCGGAAGATTGTGCAGTGTCGGAATCTGCAGTATCGCAAGAATCGCCAGTATCGAAGGAATCCGCAGAATCCTCAATATTTTCCGTATTTTCGATTACCGCAGGCTCAAGCTGCAGCAGCTCGTCGAGGCATTCGCTCCACACTTCCGGCTTCATCACCATGCCTGCGCCACCGCCGACAGGAGTGTCGTCGACGGAATGATGTACGTCGTGCGTCCAGTCGCGCAGATTGTGCGCGGTAACCTCCACAAGCCCTTTCGACTGCGCTTTGCCGAGCAGACTGAGGTTCAGCACTTCAAAATATTCCGGGAAAACAGACACGATATCGATCTTCATAATGTTCAGAATACCGGGATGCCTGCCAAGTGGCAGGAAACATAAAAAGTGGGCACTGGATTCCAATGCCCACTTGAATGGATATGTGATCGAAAGCGCGTAATCATGAATGCTTACGCAGGATCGCAAACGATCACAGTCCCGGAATAAGACCTCCAGGCGGATCGAGGGTCAGATAGCCCTCTTCGAGGTCGATGTCTGGCACGAGCTCGTCCACGAATGGCACAAGCGCGCTGTTCTCAACCACAGCGCCGTCGGCATCCTTCACCGGATTGGCGAGACGAATCTTCAGCAGCCATTGGGCCACTTCTATCACGTCAACGACTTTGCCGACCACCACGCCCGGTTCGAGACCAAGCATATTGTCTTCAGCCAGTCGCGCCTCAAGACCGATGAGGTCTTTCGGATACCACTCGTCGGCTTCAAGCATGTCTTCCGGATCGTCCGCCTCGCCATACAGCACAATGCCGTTGGCCGCTTCGGACTGGTCGCGGTTGTCAATGCCTTCGAACTTGATGATCCAACGGTTTTTGAAGGTACGGGAGTTCTCCACCACATACTCTTCTTCGCCGTCTTTCGTGTACAACACAGCACCGGGAGCGAACCGGTATTCCGGTTCGTCCGTAAAGATCTGCACGGTGACTTCGCCTTTGAGCCCCTGCGCACGCCCGATACGACAGACCCTCAGCAGCTCGGGCTGTTGAGGGTCGTCAGAATGCATATCACGCACCACGCTAGGATCTCACCTGCGCACGTCCATGATGTCGACGCGCACCTTGTGGTCGGACAGTGCCTGCACCACGGCGCGAATCGCATTTGCCGTGCGTCCGCTGCGTCCGATGACGCGACCGATGTCTTCCGGGTTGACGCGCACGCGAATGAGTTCGCCACGCGCGTTCTCATGGGACTTCACCGAAACGTCGTCGGGAAAATCGACGATGTTCTTAATCAGATGTTCCACAGCCTGGGCGAGCATGATCACTCAGCTTCCGCAGCCGGCTCTTCAGCCGGAGCTTCCTCGGTAGCGGCGGCTTCGGCTTCAGCCTTGGCCTTGGCGTCAGCTTCGGACTTTGCAGCCTTCAGCTTCTGAGCCTGAGCCTCAACGGCCTCAACGCGAGCGGCGGCATCCGGGCCAGCTTCAACGGTCTTCAGGGTGCCTTCAGCACCGTCAAGGCCCTTGAACTTCTGCCAGTCACCGGTGATCTTCAGCAGGTTCAGCACCTGCTCGGTCGCTGAGCGCCAACGCCGAGCCAGTACTGAGCGCGCTCGGAATCGATAACGATGGTCGAAGGCTGGGTGTTCGGATTGTAGGTACCGATCTCTTCGATGGCGCGGCCATCACGCTTGGTACGGGAATCCATGATCACCACGCGGTAGAACGCGTAGAACTTCTTACCCATGCGCTTCAGACGAATCTTGGTTGCCAAAATGGCTCTCCTTGTATAACTAGGGGTGTGCGTTTCGTTTTCTGTGTGGGGCACGGAATCCGAAACCCACATGTTCCTCACGTCACGCGATAGTTAGAGGGCCTCGCGCGCGCGAATAACTTACCAAGTATAACCGTGGGGTACGGACGGATGGGTCTTAGGATGTTTCCCGCTCTATGCGACTTTCCGAATCCGTGCAAAACCGGGAAGTCGTTTGTCTGATTCTGCGGAAACGGTCAATTATGCGGCGAATGTGATGCTTGAATGACCGAATCGGCAGAATCGGACATTTGCTGGCATTCGTGAGATGTTTGCGTGGGTCTACATGGCGAAATCGTCGGAATCAGGCAGGCTGGCTACACTTGGAGGTTCCGAGTTTGCGTATGTCCGTTCGGAGTGAACGGTTTGCATAGGGGGAGTTGCCTGAATGATTATCGCGCTTTGGATTGCGTTGATTATTTGCGTTGTATGGATTGCACTTGGCGAGATGCCGGCTGGTTGGGATGGCCATTTGCCGCTGCCGTACTTGATTGCGTTGATTCCGTTGCTGTGGATTCCGACGCTTGTGATCGCCGTCGCCGGTTTCGCGTTGCATGAGCCGGCTCTCGGGGGAGTCGCTGCGGTGGTCTGTCTTGCGTCGCTGCTGCGCAAAATCGCATATTGGATGGAAAATCTTAATTCTCCCAATACTGCGCAGAGGGTTGCCGAAAAACTTGCGGAAAAGCGTGAAACATCTCGTGAAACAGGCAATGAAGCTGTTACGGAATCCGCGAAACATGGCCGTTTCCGTGTGATGACGCTGAACTGCCGATTTGGTCGCGCCAACGCTGCGGCAATCGTCAGTGCGGTCAAAAAACATGATATTGCAGTACTTGCATTGCAGGAATTGACGGACGATCTGGTTGCGCAATTGGACGCTTCGGGATTGTCTGATTTGCTTCCGTACCGTCAGTTGGGGGAGAGCAAGGGAACGGACAATGGCGGATTCAACGGTGTGTGGATTCGTATTGAACCAAGCGACATGTCTCCGGTCACTGCGGTGATTCCCGCGGCCGACGTGCCGGGCGTGTGCTTCCCGATCGATTCGATGCGCGGCATCACGTTTGTTTCGGCACATCCGAAGTCTCCGATGCGCGGATGCAGGGAATGGTCCGCCGGCATCATCGGTTTGGGGGAGTTGGCGACCACTCAGAAGCAGGGCGACATCACCGTTGTGTTGGGTGATTTGAATTCCGGTACCGATCATCCAAGCTTCCGCAAGCTGCTGAATGCGGGCTTCAAGGATGCGGCCTTGTGCGAGGCGAAGGGCCGTCATGCCACGTTCCCATCATGGCTGCCGTGGCCGCGCATCATTCTCGACCATGTGCTTTTCACCAAGGGATTGGACGCTTCCGACGTGAGTTCGTTCTGCGTTGAAGGTAGCGATCATCTTGCGCTTGTTGCCACGTTGACGTTGAAGTAGTTGATGGCGATTATAAGGTAGTCGATTCAGCTGAAAACAGCTGATTGGAGTACGCAAAAAAGGGGATGCGATTCGTCTTGAATCACATCCCCTTTTTTATACGTTACCGTTTTCGCGTCGCTTGCTTTAGTGCAGCAAGCCGGACAGTCCGCCGCCAAAGTTCGGCGGCAGCTCACCGGCATCGCCCATCAAGTCTTGCAATCCGGCGGGAAGTGCAGGATTCTGCGGCTTCTTGGCAAAAGCGGAACCGCCGGAAGACTTACCGTCGGAGTTCTTGCCGGCAAGCTTGTCGCGCAATGCCTTCTCTTCAGCCTCGCGCTTCATCGGATTGCCGGACTTACCGCCCTTCTTCTTGCCCTTCTTGCCTTTGCCCTTGCCTTTGCCCCCGCCCATGGCAGGGCCGCCAAAGCCAGGCATGCCAGCGCCCGCCTTGTTGCTCATACGCTTCATCATCTTCGCGGCCTGCTCGAAACGCTGCAACAGCGCGTTCACCTGCGAAACGGTCACGCCGGAACCGTAAGCGATACGAGCTCGACGAGAACCGTCAATAATCGAAGGATCACGACGTTCCGCAGGAGTCATCGAACGAATAATGGCTTCAGTACGATCGATTTCCCTCTCGTCGAACTGCTCAAGTTCTTTACGATGCGCGGCCATACCCGGAATCATGCCAAGCAGATTCTTCATCGGACCAAGCTTGCGCACCTGTTGCAGCTGATCGAGGAAATCATCCAAACCAAAGGAACCATCGGAAATCTTGATGGCGGCCTTACGAGCCTCTTCCTCGTCGAACTGCTTCTGCGCCTGCTCGATCAGGGTAAGAATATCGCCCATATCGAGAATGCGGGAAGCCATACGATCCGGGTGGAAAACCTCGAAATCCTTCAGACCTTCGCCAGTGGAAGCGAACAGAATCGGCTTGCCGGTAACGGAGGCGACCGAAAGCGCGGCACCGCCACGGGCGTCGCCATCAAGCTTCGAAAGCACCACGCCGGTGAAGTCCACGCCCTCATCGAACGCCTTCGCCGTCTGCACGGCATCCTGACCGATCATCGCGTCGATTACGAACAGGATTTCGTTCGGCTGCACGGCGTCGCGAATATCGCGAGCCTGCTTCATGAGCTCTTCGTCAACGCCGAGACGGCCTGCGGTATCGATGATGACCGTGTCGTACAGCTTCTGCTTGGCCAGCGCAACAGCGTCACGCGCCACCTTCACCGGATCGCCGGTGGTCAGACCCGGGGAAGCAACGGCTTCGCCACCGTCGGACTGCACGCCCTTTTCCGGAGCGTACACGGGCACGCCTGCGCGTTCGCCAACCACCTGCAGCTGCGTCACCGCGTTCGGACGCTGCAAATCGGCCGCGACCAACAGCGGAGTGTGGCCGGAATCCTTCAGCCAGTAGCCGAGTTTGCCTGCGAGGGTGGTTTTACCAGCACCCTGAAGACCGGCGAGCATGATGACGGTCGGCGGATTCTTCGCAAAATTCAGCGGGCGGTCAACGCCAGCGCCAAGCACGGCCGTCAACTCTTCGTTGACGATCTTCACGACCTGCTGGGCCGGATTCAGCGCCTGGGAAACCTCGGTGCCGAGCGCACGCTCACGGATTCGGCCGGTGAAGGAACGCACCACGTCGAGCGCCACATCGGCGTCGAGCAGCGCGCGGCGGATTTCGCGGATCGTACCATCGATATCAGCCTCGGAAAGCTTGCCTTTGCTCTTCAGATGCTTGAACGCATTCGAGAGCCTATCTGTCAAAGAACTAAATGCTGCCATAATGTTCCTCAGTCTAGCCGTCCCGCGGGAAATTTCGCATCCCGCTTTTGGTGTGGTTGATGGGATTCGATTGGGATGCTCGCCACCATTCGGCGGGGAAATGAAAATCCCGTCTCTTCCAACAGGAGAAGACGGGATTATTGCTTATTAAGAGCGCTGCGGATTATTTGAGGGTCCAGGTGGGACCCTGGGGAGTGTCTTCGATGGCGATTCCGGCTGCGCCCAAGGCGTCACGAATGGCGTCGGCGCGGGCGAAATCCTTGGCCTTGCGGGCTTCGGCACGCTCCTCCAACTGTTCGGAAACCAAACGGTCAAGCGCAGTATGCTCAGCGGAATCGGCACCGGCTCCGGCGGCGCCGCCGGCCGCACCCTCGCTTACCCACGGTTCCGCCAACGGATCCAAACCAAGCGTATCGAGCATCGCACGCACATTCACCAAGACAGCGCGAACTTCATCCTTCGCAACATCCGAATCAACACGATCGGCAAGCTTCGAAAGCAACGTGTTGCCAGAACGAATCGCCGTGAAAATCGCAGCGGAGGCGCCGGAAACATTAATATCGTCATTCATTGCGGCAGCGAAATCAGCCGGCAGCTCATCGGCGGAAACCGAAACGATCTCCTCACGGGACGGCTGCCCGCCAACGGCGGCACCGGCACGTTCGATGAAATTCGACACACGGTCGTACGCGGACTGAGCCTCGGTCAACGTCTGATCCGACCATTCCAACATGGAACGATACTGCACGGAACCAAGCGCGTAACGCACCACCCAAGCGGAATTTTCCGCCAAAACCGCCGGCACGGACAAGCCGTTGCCCAGCGACTTCGACATCTTCTCACCCTTGGCGGTAACCCATGCGGAATGCATCCAACGAGCCGCCGAATCGTAACCGGCGGCACGAGTCTGCGCCATTTCGTTCTCATGGTGCGGGAAACGCAAGTCCAGCCCGCCGCCATGAATGTCGAACATATCCTTCAAATAGCGGTGGCTCATCGCCGAGCATTCAATATGCCAACCCGGGCGACCCGTGCCGAACGGAGTATTCCAACGCGCGTCAAGCGGATCGGAATCCTTCGGAGCCTTCCACAATGCGAAATCACGCGGATCATGCTTGTCTTCCGACATGTCCGCAGGATCAACCGGATTGTACTTGTCGTTGCCCGTATTGTCGACAGACGGACCCATGGCATCGGCCACCTCGGAAGCGGCATCGGCCACAGCGGTCTGCTTCTGATGCGTCAACTCGCCATAATGAGGCCAGCTGGCAACGTCGAAATACACATTGCCGGTCGGATGGCCGTTCTCGTCAGTCACCACGTAGCCGTGGCCGTTGTCGATGATCTGCTTGATCAGATCGATCATGTCGATCATGTGGCCGGTCGCACGCGGCTCATACGTAGGTGGCTCAACACCCAACGTGTTGTAAGCCTCAGTGAATTCACGCTCGTAAATGTACGCGCGCTCCCACCACTGCTGACCGGCGGCCGCAGCCTTATCGAGAATCTTGTCGTCGATATCGGTGACATTGCGCACGAACGTGACCTTGTAGCCCAAACGCTCGAACCAGCGACGCACCACGTCAAACGCGACAGCCGCACGAATATGGCCGATATGCGGCGAGCTCTGCACGGTGGCGCCACACACGTACATGCCGACCTGACCAGGCTTGATCGGCGTGAAATTCGACACGGCGTGCGATGCGGTGTCGTACAGCTTCAGATCGGCAGCGGCGCTCGCCACTGCGTCAACTGCGGTTGCGACGCTAGAAATGTTGATATTCTGCGGTTCTTGCGTGTTCGTCATAACCACGAGAGTATTGCCAGAATCGGACATGCATGCGAGATGAAAATGAACGGCAAAACGGTTTTTGTTGGATTTGTGAACATCGTTTACGTAGGTGATGCAACAATAGAACGTATGACGCAATCGCAGGTGCTGATTTTGCAACACGTTCCGTGGGAGAGACCGGGACGCATTTTAGACAGTCTGGATGATTTGGGACTGCAGTATCAAATCATCAATGTCGCCAAGCAGAAGAAACCGGATTTGCCTGATTTTGGCGAGGTTTCCGGCGTGGTGATCATGGGCGGCCCGATGGGTGCGCTCGACTACGACAAGTATCCGGGATTAAAGCCGAGGCCAAGCTCGCGCGGGCTGCGGTCAGCGTTGGCAAGCCGGTGTTGGGCGTGTGCCTGGGACATCAGATCATCGCCACCGCGCTGGGGGCGAAGCTGAAGTCGGGAGATGCTCCGGAAATCGGTTTTGCGCCGATTAAATGCATCGACAAGCATGATTATTTCTCGATGTGGAACAAAACCGTGGATGTGCTGCACTGGCATAACGACGTGGTGTCGTTGCCGGAGGGCGCGCAGCCATTGGCACGATCCGCGAAGACCAAGGTGCAGGCGTTCCGTTTTGGTTCCGCTCTGGGCATGCAGTTCCACTTGGAGGTTACCCCTACTCTGTTGGAGGAGTGGCTTGACGAGTCAAGCATGGTCAAGGATCTCAAGGCTGCCGGCGGATCGAAATCGCAGTTGCGCGAGGCGTTCGCCGAATATAATCCGCAGTTGCAGCCGCTTGCGGATCAGGTGTTTTCGAGTTTTGCCGCTCGTTGTAATTCGTATGGGCAGAATTTGGCTCAGGCGCAGCAGGCTGATCGCCGAGTTGCGTGCGGCTCCGATTGCTGCGTAGCGCTGGTGGCGATTCGCAAGTTGCGGCATTGCCTGCAGGTTTGGGAGATGTTCCCGCTACATTGGTGACTTATGCCGACTTATGATTTGGGACTTGAACACGTTTCGCTTGCTTTTGCGACCAAGAATATTTTCAACGATGTAACGCAGGGTGTTTTTGAAGGCGACCGCATCGGCATCGTCGGTAAGAACGGCGACGGCAAGTCCACGTTGCTGCATTTGTTCAAAGGCACGCAGGAGCCGGATTCCGGTCGCGTGACCATTCGCGGCGGGCTTACGTTCGGCATGCTCGACCAGCGTGACCCGCTCGACGACAACGCCACCGTGCGCGAAGCTGCGCTCGAAGGCCGTGAAGACTACGAATGGGCTGCGGAAACCAAGTCGCGCGAAATCGTCGAAGCATTGCTTGGCGGCATCAGCTTGGAAGCGAAAATCGGTTCGCTTTCCGGCGGTCAGCGTCGCCGCGCCGATTTGGCACGCCTGTTGCTCAAGGATTGGGATATTCTCGCACTCGACGAGCCTACAAACCATTTGGATGTGGTGACCATTCACTGGCTGGCGGAACATTTGAAGAACCGTTGGCCGGCCGGATCCGGCGCGCTGCTGCTCGTCACCCATGACCGTTGGTTCCTCGACGAAGTGTGCGAATCCATGTGGGAGGTGCATGACGGCGAAATCGAGCCGTTTGAAGGCGGCTATTCCGCATACATGCTGCAGCGCGTGGAACGCGATCGCCAAGCCGACGTGCGTGAAACGAAACGTCGCAATCTGGCTCGTAAGGAACTTGCCTGGCTTACCCGCGGTGCCCGCGCCCGTTCCACCAAGCAGAAATTCCATGTGAAGGCCGCGCGTGAGCTCATCGCCGACGTGCCTCCGGTGCGCAATACGCTGGAATTGAAGCAAATGGCCACATCCCGCTTGGGCAAGCAGGTGGTTGACCTGATCGACGTGACGCAGATTTTCGAACATGTGCAAGGCGAGGCCGATATCGATCCTGACGTTGCCGACATGGAAGCGTCGGCATCGCGCGTCGATGTGGTGCCGGCCATGTACGCCGAGCCGCAAGTGCATGGTTCCGTGGAAGTTGCCGTCGACGATCTGACTGATCCGCGATTGGTGGATGCCGGTGTTGCAGCGGCGCAAGTTGCTGCAGCTGCGAAAGAATCGCAAGAAATTCAGGAATCGCAAGAAAATAATACTGATGATCCTGCAGAAGAAATTACTTCTGCAGCGCAAAAAATTACTGTTACCGGTCGTAAGATTCTTGACGACGTGACATGGCTGATCGGGCCGGGCGATCGTTTCGGCATCGTCGGCGCGAACGGTGCCGGAAAATCGACGTTATTGAAGATTCTTGACGGCACGATCACCCCCACTGTAGGTCATGTGAATATCGGCAAAACCGTGAAATTCGCGGTGCTTTCACAGCGTCTCGACGAATTGGAGAAGCTCGGTAAATACAAGATCAAGGAAGTGCTGAGCCGTTACAAGCCGAGCTATATCGTGGACGGCAAGGAAACCACGCCGGGGCAGATGATGGAGCGTCTCGGATTCGAGTCGGCGCAGCTGATGACGCCGATCAAGGACCTATCGGGTGGTCAGAAGCGTCGTATGCAGTTGCTGCTGATCCTACTGGACGAGCCGAACGTGCTCATCATGGATGAGCCCGGCAATGATCTCGACACCGACATGCTCGCCGTGATGGAGGATCTGCTCGACACTTGGCCGGGAACTCTGATCGTCGTCTCCCATGACCGGTATCTACTCGAACGTGTCACCGATCAGCAGTTCGCGCTGATCGGCGGCAAGGTGCGCCACCTGCCCGGTGGCGTGCAGGATTATCTGGACATGACTGAGGCCATCAAGAACGGCAAGGATCCGTTTGCGGACGAGAAGGCAGGTGCCGGCAAAGGCAAGAAGGGCGGTTCCGCTGGAGCTGCCGGTTCCACGACCGAAGGCACCACAGGTAACTCCGCAAGTGGGTCTGCGACTGCTGAAACCGCATCTTCCGCGCCTTCTACGCCGAAACTTTCCGGCAAGGCCTTTCACGAAGCCTCCAAGCGCGTATCGGCAATCGAGCGCAAACTCGCCAAACTCGAAGAGCAGAAAGCCGATCTTGAGCAGCAAATGGCCGCGCACGACCCAGCGACTACGAGGCCTAGGCAAGCTCAACGACCAGCTTCAAGCCGTCACCGACGAGTCCGAAGAACTTGAACTCGAATGGATGGAACTCTCCGAACAGCTCGAGTAGCATTCGTATCGTCCGCGTCAATTACCGGACAGGGTGTGCATGTTGTGGCGGCGGCGCAGCTCCTCCATCGTTTCCGGTGAATGTTGGCCATTCGTGCGACAGCGATGCGTGGCATTCCATGTGCCAATGTCATATTCTTGTTATTGCAGGAAACCTTAGCTGTTCTTGTCGGAGAGACCAATGGAGGTGCCTTATGAATCAAGTGATGCGAAGAAGCGCCTGTTGCTTGTTGTCCAGCTTGTTGTTGTGGTCATGCGTTGGCTGCACGAAAGCTGCACATGAAAGTTTCGGTGATGGCTCCGTACAGAGCGGCAGCGAGAATGATGATGCCGCAAAACAGGCATATAAAGCATTTACTGTGGACGCTCTGGATCGTGTCGCCGTCGATGATCTCAATAGCTCGGGCAAACTGGTTCTAGTAAACAAGTTGGGTGCGAAATCCGTACATGGCGATGATGCTATTTCATTTACAAAAACAGTTGATGACAGCAATATGTATTATGTCATCTCCATGTGTAAGCAGAAGGAGCAGGCTCCTTATTCGTTTGTTCTCTACAAAGATGGACAGCCACACACCCTAACCACTAGGGAGGCCTGTACATCTAACGGAATAGAAACGATCTCTCTCCCGGCGAAGAATTTCCCAGATGCCACCTCATTGTCCATTATCAATATCGGCAATACGGATCTTGTTGTTTCCGTATATGAAGTAAAGGAACCCCATCATGAATAATTTCAGTCATAATGCTCCCTGTCGTGCTGCCATCATCATGGTTTGTGGCATCACGATGAATGCTACTGGCTAGTTGTTGCAAAACTGGCCGATTAGGTAGATGGGGTAGTAGGTGATGTTGTGGTCGGTTTCGATGTTGCCGGGGCCGAAAACTAATCCTTGGCGAAGGTGATAACTTTCCTCTGCGAGCACATTATTAAGAGCCCGATGAACTTTGTAATTCTTTCCTGATTTCACCTCAATGGGAATGATATTGTCATTGCGATCTTGGACGAGAAAATCAAGCTCTCCCAAGCGCTTGTTGTTGTAATAATACAGACGAGAAAAACCGTGGGCGGTAAGTTCCTGGGCTACCACATTTTCGTAGATTGCTCCATAATTAACTTCGTCATCGCCGGCAAGAATATCAAGTGCGGTCGAGTTGAGATATGCGCCAGTGAGCAGACCAACATCGGAATAAAACAGTTTGAACAGATTGCGTTCTTTCGACATTTCCAACGGTTTGCGAGGCTCGTCCACGTTGTATGCGGGAATGGCGACGTTCGCAGCGGCAAGCCAGTCAAAATCGTTGGCCACGGCTTGGAATCGCGTGTTTTTTTCGATTTTTGCGAACGTGAAACGCTTGTTGGGATTGTTGAGTTCGCTTGGAACGAGATCGTAAATAGAGCGAATATGCAGACGATTTTCTTTGCGCGCATATTGGCTGATGTCGCGACGATAACCTTGTTTGATATCTTCTTGTGCCTGACGAACGTCTATGAGACTGTTGTTTTGCGCAAAGACGATACTGCAGCTGGCATGCTCCAATAATCAGATATTTTCGGAATAACGATATAAGATGTTCGTGAATAAATTCATCTACTGGCTGCTTTTTCTCGTAGCATTCCTTTAGCATATCGAAAATTTTTGCATCGACATTCTGTGACCAGCAGAATTCCTCAAAATCCAGAGGAAACATCATTACTTCACTTTGATATCCAACTGGAACGGAACGAACATCTTCAAGTTCGACTCCGAGTAAAGACCCCGACATGGCGAAATCATATCTGCCATCGTCCACAAGAAATTTGATGGCTGTTGCGGCTTCTTTGCAGGCTTGGATTTCATCAAGAAAAATCAGCGTTTTTCCCGGAATGAAACGTTGGCCGGATGCCAGTTCCATACGCATGAGCATGGTTGCCGCATCGCTGGGAGGGTTGAAGATTCGCGCCGCATTTGGATTCTGAATGAAATTAAATTCCGCGAAACTCTCATAATGTTGATTGGCGAATTCTCGGATGAGATAGGTTTTGCCAACCTGCCTTGCGCCTGTTACGAGAAGTGCGGTATGTGATGGGGCATCATGCCAAGCTTGAAATTGCTTCAGCGCTTTTCTCTGTAGCATGATGAACTCCTTCAATCGTTTAAATTTCAATGATTTGCGAGTGTCTTAGGATTTCTATTATACACTTTTCCAAACAGAAACGATACCCCCGATTACATTTTTACAACCGGTAGGGGGTGATGATTTTACACTTTTCCAACCAAAAGAGGGTATAGTTTTTACACTTTTCCAACCGATTGGGGGTACTGATTCTTACGGTTTCCAACTTTTGGGAGGGGAAAGTTGGTCGAGGAATGATTGCGATAGGCGAGATGGCTGTTGCGTAATCGCAGATCTGACAACAAAAAGGGCTTTCCCGCGTTGAAACGGGAAAGCCCTGTAGGTTTGGGATTAGCTGATTGGATCAGCGACCGGTGATTTCGGAGCCGAGCACCTTTTCGCTCAAGGCCTTCGGACCGCGCGTCACTGCGACCGCGCCGGAACGAACCAGCTCGATAATGCCGTAATGCTCCAAAAGCCCCAGCAGCGCATCAATCTTGCCTTCGGCACCGGTGGCTTCGATGGTCAGCGATTCCGGATTCACATCGACCACGCGCACGCGGAACAGACGCACGATCTCAAGCACGTCGGAACGGTTGGATTCGTCGGCAGTTACCTTGATAAGCACCAGTTCGCGCTCCACAGTGGTGTTCGGATCCAAATCCACGATTTTCAACACATGCAGCAGCTTGTTGAGCTGCTTGATGATCTGCTCGAGCGGCACCTCATCCACATCGGCGGTCACCGTGACACGCGAAATGTCAGGACGCTCGGTGGGGGAGACGGACAGCGAGTTGATGTTGAACGCACGACGGGCGAACAGGCCGGCAATACGCGCCAGCACGCCCGGACGGTTCTCTACGAGCACGGAAAGCGTATGGCGCTTGGAACCCGGCTGAGATGCAGGATACATTGGTAGACCCTTCCTTACTACTTACTCGTTTGCTCGTTTACTCGTTGTCGGCAGCGCCTTCGGGCGCTGCAGCGGCTTGATTCCGGGCATATAGGTGACATTGTCGTTGGAATCGCCAGCTGCGACCATCGGCCACACCATAGCGTCCTTCCACACGCGGAAGTCGATAAGCACCGGGCGATCGTTGATTTCGTTGGCCTTCTTGATCGCCTCAATGGCTTCTTCTTCCGTGAACGCACGCATGCCGATGCAACCGTACGCTTCGGCAAGCTTCACGAAATCAGGAACATCCACGATTTCCGGCGTATTCTCTCCATCCATCAGATTGGTGGCGGAATAATGCTCGCCGTAGAACAGGGTCTGCCACTGACGAACCATGCCATACACGGAATTGTTCAGCAGCGCGATCTTGACTGGCGTGTGATCGTGGAACGCGGTCGCCAGCTCTTCAGACGTCATCTGGAAGGAACCGTCACCGTCAATCAGCCACACCGGCTTCTCGCCTCATGGAAACGTTCGGAACCGACACGAGCGCCGATGGCGGCCGGCAGTCCGTAACCCATGGTGCCAAGCGCCGGAGCTCAGCCAAGAATGCGGCTTCTCGAAATCGATGAGCTGCGTGGCCCACATCTGATGCTGGCCCACACCGGTAACCCAAATCGTGTCAGAATCAGCCAGGTCGGAAAGCTGCTTGATGACCCACTGCGGAGCGAGCGAACCATCGGTCGGCTCGTCCCACTTGATCGGGTACTTTTCACGCCAATCGTTGATGATCTCCCACCAATGCGAAGTGTCAGGCTTGCCATGCACGGCCTGCTCGCGCTTGATTTCCGGAATGAGATCCTTCAGCACGGTTGCCACATCGCCAACGATCGGCACATCCGGCTGACGGTTCTTGCCGATTTCCGCCGGATCGATATCAATGTGAATCACACGCGCACCCGGAGCGAAAGCGTCAAGCTTGCCGGTTACACGATCGTCGAAACGAGCGCCGATCGCAACAAGCAGATCGCAACGCTGCACGGCACCGGTAGCGGCAATCGTGCCATGCATGCCAAGCATGCCAAGCACCTTCGGATCGGAATCAGGCACAACACCGCGTGCGGGCAGCGTGGTGACGATCGGAGCGTTCGTGACTTCCGCCAGCTCCTGCACGAGCTTGCCGGCATCGGAACGTGCCGCGCCGCCGCCACATACAGCACCGGACGGTACGACTGCTCGAACAGCTTCGCAGCGTCGGAAAGCACACGGCCGTGCGCCTTCGTGGTGGGATTGTAGCCGGGCAGAATCATGCGCTGCGGCCACGAATAGTACATATCGCCGGTCTGCGCGGTTTTGGTGACGTCGACCACCACCGGACCAGGGCGGCCGGAACGTGCCACATAGTGCGCTTCAGCCAGCACACGCGGAATGTCCTGCGCACGCGTGACCAGATAGGAGTGCTTGACCACCGGGTAGGTTGCGCCGACGATATCGGCTTCCTGGAAGGCGTCGGTGCAATGGCGTTCACGCCGACCTGGCCGGTGATGACCACCATCGGCACGGAATCCATGTTCGCGTCGCGATCGGGGTGATCATGTTCGTGGCGCCCGGGCCGGACGTGACGATGCACACGCCGACCTGACCGGTCGATACGGCATAGCCTTCAGCCGCATGACCTGCGGCCTGTTCGTGGCGCATCAGCACAAAACGGAAGCTGGTTTCATCATTGATTGCATCGTATACCGGCAGAATCGCGCCGCCTGGAACGCCGAAAACATCCTTGACGCCCAGATCTTCCAGCGAACGTACCAGCGCTTCGGCGCCGGTCATCTTCTCGCCGTCAACAATGGTCTGCTTTTCAGTGGTTGCGGCTGCCTTGGGCATGCCGCTGAATGCCTGCAGGGGCGTAGGTAACACCATGTTCCCTCTCATATTCGCTCGTGGAACTTTCTTACAGGGGTATGCTGCCGCGTTTCGGTGCACGCAATCAGCCGAACCCCATCATCGGAAAGCGGCGCAATCGCTTGTGGCGACTTGCGAATCGCAATCCTTCGCTAGTAATCAGTCTATGCTATCGGCTGACAGGAGAATATGCCGGATTCGTGCCATATTCTGGCGTATTGCGTTCCGCGGCGGTATGAGAGGGCGGATTCGTAGCTGCTTTTTATCTACCTGCGACTACTTACTGGTGTTTTCGCCGTTGCTGCCGTTACTTTCGTTGCCGCTGTGCTTGTGATGATGTTTGCGATGCTTACGGACGTTTTGTGCTTCAGGCTTGCGATTGTCCAGTGCCTTCCAACCTTCTTCGGCTGCGGCGAGTTGCGCCTTGCGTTTGCTGGTGCCTGTGCCGGTGCTGATGATTTCGTCGCTTTCGCCCAGCATGACGTTCGCAGTGAACACTTGCGCATATTCCGGACCGGAAACCGACATCTGGTAGCGCGGTTCGCCGAAGCCCATGCCATGCGCTTTGACGGTAAGCGAGGTTTTCCAATCGAGAGCTGGGCCTTCCGTCGCGACTTCCGCAAGCGTTTCGTCAACAAGATGATGCACAACGCGACGTGCCTCGTCAATGCCATGCTGAATGAACGTCGCACCGATCAACGATTCGACGATATCGCACAGAATCGAGCTTTTATCAGCGCCGCCCTGATCGCTTTCGCCATGACCGAGCAGAATGTACGGGCCTGCATTGAGCTTTTCGCGAGCGATTTTGCTCAAGGATTCCTCGGAAACGGCTTTCGCGCGCATTTTCGCAAGCTGCCCCTCGTTCATGTCGGGGTGTGCCTTGTACAGGGTTTCCGTGGAGACGAGCTCAAGCACGGCGTCGCCAAGGAATTCCAAACGTTCGTAGTTTTTTGCGCCCGGATTCTCGTGCGAGAAGGAGCGTGGGTGAGCGCTTCGACCAGCAGGTCGGGTTCGAGCGTGGTGCCGAGCGCTTCAAGCAGTGCGTTGGCGGTCATCTCGCCTTCGGAAACGGCGGATGCGTCGGCGTTGTTCTGGGTCATAATCGTCCTCGGTTTCGTAGTGGGTATGCGACGGCGAAGCTCGCCGCGCTGTTCGGGACGTTGCGTACGTGGCAACAAGCCAGCGAATCTGGCCGATTGCTATGCAAACAACGATCCCGTTCAGTCTACTCTCCACCCATGTCGAGGCGGAAATGCAGGGAAATGCGCGGATACTAGGTGGATGCGATACTTGGCGGATGCGAGGTGAGATGGTCGGGTGCATACGAATGCATATGGCCAAGTGCGCAGCCTGAAATATACAAAACCCTGCCACCCGTCGATGGCAGGGTTTCAATGCTTCATGCCGTTACTCGGCAGCCACTCACTTGGTGTGGATGGAGCGGACAGCCTCGCGGTACACGCGGCCGCGGTAGGCGCCGCAGCTCGGGCAGGCCATGTGCGGCAGCGCCGGAGCGCCACAGTTCGGGCAGGTAACGGTCTGGGCGCTTGGCCTTCCAGTTTGCGCTGGCGAGAATGAGTATTCGCGCGCGAGGTCTTGTACTTAGCAGTGCCATTGTGTTTCCTCTGTTTCGTTCGAACGATTGAGCTTAAGCGTTCAGTATCTTAACTTGTGCTCCGTACAAATTGCAAAACCCAAGCAAAATCAGCCTGCCAGCACCCGGATGAACCTTACTCGTTGCCTTCCAGCCGGGCCTTCAAGCCTTCCAAAGCGGCGAAACGAATATCGGTCACATCGTGATGATGGTCCGGATCCTCGTTCAGATCGGCGCCGCACTGAGAGCACAATCCCAAGCAATCAGGCTTGCACAGCGGCTGCAACGGCAGTTCCTCGACCAACGTGTCGCGCAGAAGCGTCTCAATATCGGCCCAGGATCCGCCTTCAAGCAGCGGATACGAATCCTCCGACTCGTCTTCGCCGGCGATAATGTCGACTTCCTCTTCCTTGACGCCGCCCTTGCCGTTTTTGCCGCCCTTGCCGGACGCAACGCTTGCGGACTTGTCTTCATATGGGAAGAACGAAGTGACGTTCACCGTCCAATCGCGCTTGATCGGTTTCAGACAGCGGGTGCATTCGGCGTGCACGGGGGCACTGATGCGGGCGTTGAAAATCAGGCCGTCGACAATGGAGTCGAACGAGCGACAACGGTCACATCCGCACCCTCCTCAACGCCGACGATCTCATCGCCGATGCCGCTCGGTGCGGGGAACGTTGCGTCGATCTCCTTGCTTTGCCCGGCTCGCGAGGCGACTTGCGCCACGGAAATCGCCCACGGGGAATCTTCGATACGTGCCATGTTCAGCCTTCCATTCAGCTTTCCGGATAGTCGTTTGCGTCAAGATGCGGCACATGCGTGCTTGCTTCGCGCTGGCGATCATACAGTACGTTCAATCCCGCCTGCACGTCGTTGCCAAGCTTGCCGAGCTGCTGTTGCAGCGTTTCCATCACCGTGGTGCAGTATTTGTCAGCTCCCTGCGTGAGATGGTCGGCCCTGGCTTGCGCTTGGTCGAGAATAGCACGCGCCTTCTGCCGAGCCAGTTCGGTCACGTTTTCCTGCCCGGCGAGGAATTGCGCCTGCTCGTTGGCCTCACGTATCGTGTCTGCCGCACGCGATTGCGCCGAAGCGACGATGGCGTTGGCTTGCGTTTGCGCGCTTTCCAAACGTCGTTCCGACTCACGCATCAACGCCGAGGCGCGTTCCAGCTGCACCGGCATCATTTTCTTCAACTGGTCGAGCTGTTCGGTGAATTCGTCGCGGTCGACGCGCACGCTGCCGGGGAAGAACAGTATCGGTTTCGCTTCGTCCAATGCCGATTCGAGTTTGTCGATAATGTCGTACACGGTGGTGAATTCGTCGCGGCTCAAATCGTTGGAATCGTCCAGCGGCGCGTTGGGATTGAACGTGTTGCGTAAATCCGGCAGATCAGACATGGAAATCAACGGTTTGACCGGCTCGGCGGCGCGTGCCGTGGCTTGTGCCTTCTGACCGGATTGGGCCGCCCGATCGGTCGGGCGTTCGGCGGTCACGTCGTCGTCAAACTGGCTGCCGGCCGGATCGTACGCATTCGTTTCTTCACCCATCATGCCCTCTTTTCATTATTGAGCGCTTCTCCGAGTAGCGGAATCACGCAATCAGGCACCATGCCGGTCACATCGCCGCCGTGACGTGCCACATCTTTCACGATCGAACTGGAGATATGTTCCAAATCGGGCGCCGCCGGCAAAAACAGCGTTTCCACGTCGGCAAGCTTGCGATTGACCAGCGCCATACCCAACTCGGCTTCATAATCGCCATTCTGCCGAAGCCCCTTCACGATAACCGTCGCACCGACCTTCTTGCAATAGTCGGTAATCAGTCCGGTTGTTGAAGCAACCTTGATATTGCGGCAATTCCGCTCTTCAAGCGCCTTACGGATAATCTCAACGCGGGTCTCTTCGGAAAACATCGGTGTTTTCGCCGCGTTCACCGCCACTACGACATGCACTTCATCGAAAAAACGCGCGCAACGTTCGATGACGTCCAAATGTCCGGCGGTCACTGGGTCGTACGACCCGGGGCAAACTGCAATTGTCATAGCCTCAAGCGTACCGCGATTGCGTGAAATTACGCGAAGTGTCGGCGAATATGTGGGTTTTCATGGCTATGATGGAGGCAGTGGTGCCGCGGTTGCGGCGTATTTGAGGAGTTGATTATGGCATGTTCGATATTCGATGATCGCGACGGCTTCATTGACGAGGCCGACCCGGTCTCGCCGCTTTCCAATCCCGACGCGGGTACCGGCACTGCGGTGCTGGAACGCCCCGAAGAGGAGACGAAGCTTGATGATGGCGGCAACGGCGATGCGGATCGTTTCGCCCATTATGTGTCGCGCGATCGCATTGCCGAGTCCCGTCGCACCGGCCGACCGGTGGTGGCGTTGTGCGGCAAGGTGTGGGTGCCGAAGCGTGATCCTTCGCAGTTCCCGGTATGTCCGGATTGCAAGCGTATCTACGACGAAATGATGAATTCCAATTTCTAATCGTTTTTTATCTCTTTCATCGTATGGTGATCTTGGAATTTCGTTGAAATTTCTGAAGATTGCCGAAAGTGATTACATATAAAAATCTGCCGAGACAATCTCAATCATCGAAAAATAATTTCGATATAGAGACCATCTCGGCAGATTTTTTATTGTTGTTGCGTCTTATATCTGCTGATATATCCGCGTTTAGCGCAACGAAATTTCGTCGATGCGACGCAATTCCTCATCGCTGAACGTGGTGTTCTTCAACGCGCCGATATTGTCGAGCAGCTGCTGCGGGCGGGAAGCGCCGACAAGCACGGAGGTCACGTAACCGTCGTGCAGCAGCCAGGCGAGCGCCATTTCGGCAAGCGTCTGCCCGCGTTCGGCGGCAAGATCGTTCAGGTCGCGGATCTGCTGCAGGCGTTCCGGCGTCAACGCGCTTTCTTTGAGGAAGCGGCCGTCGTGCGCGATGCGGCTGTCTGCGGGCACGCCGTTGAGATAGCGGTTCGTGAGCAGACCCTGTTCGAGCGGCGAGAACGTGATAAGACCTTTGCCAAGCTTTTTGGCGGTTTTCTTCAATCCGTTGCGTTCCACGGTGCGGTCGAAAATGCTGTAACGGTTCTGGTTGATGATGAACGGCACATGCAGCTCATCGAGGATCGCGGTGGCCTTTTCCAGCGTCGGACCATCGTAATTGCTCAGGCCCACGTAGAGTGCCTTGCCGCTTTGCACGGCGGTTGCCAACGCGCCCATGGTTTCTTCGAGCGGCGTGGAGGAATCCATGTGGTGATGGTAGAAAATGTCGACATAGTCGAGACCGAGGCGTTCGAGGCTTTGGTCGAGCGAGGCGAGTAGATATTTGCGGCTGCCGAGATCACCGTAGGGGCCGAGCCACATTTCGTAGCCGGCTTTGGTGCTGATGATCAGTTCGTCGCGATGATGATGGAAATATTCGCGCAGCAGACGGCCGCAGTTCTTTTCCGCACTGCCCGGCTCGGGACCGTAATTGTTGGCGAGATCGAAATGTGTGATGCCGTTGTCGAATGCGGTGAACACGATGTCACGCATAGTGGCGTACGGCGTGATATCGCCGAAATTATGCCAAAAGCCGAGCGAAACCGCTGGAAGTTTCAGGCCGCTCTCGCCACATGATTGTAGGTCATGGAATCGTATCGAGCGGGTGACGGCGTGTAGACGGTGGTCGGTTCAAGCATGGTTCCTCCTTGAAAACTCTGCGTATTCCGCTGTGCGCTGTGTTGTTTGAGTTGGCGCATGTCGTAAGTTTGTCGACGATACTATCGTCGCACTTCAAGTAAACTTGAATGCAAGTATCGTCGATAGTGTGTTTTCCGATGATTGACAATCGCAAGGAATCGCAAAATCGCTAGAAAAACCTAGAAAATCGTAGAAATGAGAAGGGGAATGGCAACATATACGATTCGTGAAGTCGCGCAACGATTCCATGTGCAGACGTCAACCTTGCGCTATTACGAGGATCAGGGGCTGCTGTGCGACGTGGAGCGCGACGATGCGGGGCGACGCGTGTACACCGACTCGCATATCGGGCGGCTCGAGGCGATCGCCTGCTTCAAACATGCGGGCATGAGCATCGATGAACTCAAACGCTTCTTCGCATACGAAAAAGACGAGCGTGCGCACATTGCGGACATGCTGGAATTGTTGGAATCGCGGCATCAAGCGATTTTGAAACAGCGGGCCGCGCTGGAAGAGGCGTACATGCATGTGTTGCGCAAACTGCACTTGTATCGCGATATTCAGCACAGCATCGAAACGGGGGCGCCATACCCGGATTGGGCGAATTATGATGGCAAGGATTTTCGCGCCGACGATCAGTGAAGTTCGGTGGACTGACGAAGATCAGTGAAGACTGGTTGGCGAAGGGCGGTGACGCCCAGTTGGCGAAAAAGCGGAAAATAAAAGGTGTGGAACCGCAAACTACAGTTCCACACCTTTAGAACACCTAGCAGAACGTCTAATAGAGACTGCTGCGACTCGTTTCAGCCTACTTCAGCAGAGTGGCCACGGATGGCAGCAGGGCGCGCAACGCCTTGCCGCGATGGGAGATGGCGTTCTTTTCGGCCGGTTCCATCTGCGCGGACGTGAGCTTCTCGCCGGCTTCGACGGCACGCGCCGGCTGATCGTCGGGCACGAACAGCGGTCGTAGCCGAAGCCATGCTCGCCATGAGGCTCATGCAGCAGCACGCCCGGCATTTCGCCGGTTTCCACGATTTCCTGAGCGATCGCATAACGACCATCGGCGCCTGCGCCTGCTTCGGTTTGCGGCACCACCAGCGCGGCCGCGCAACGGAAACGCGCGGTACGCTTGGCATCCGGAATGTCGGCGATCTGCGCGAGCAGCAGCGCGTTGTTGGCTTTGTCATCGCCATGCTTGCCCGCCCAACGTGCGGAAAGAATGCCGGGGGCATTGCCCATCACGTCCACAATCAGACCGGAATCGTCGGCGATTGCCGGGCAGCCCGTACGTGCGGCCACATCACGGGCCTTGAGCAGCGCGTTCTCTTGGAAGGTCACGCCATCTTCCACCGGATTCGGCAGATTCAGCGAACCGGCCGACACCAGCTCCACCTGATCTGCGTCCACACCCAGGCAATCTTCCAGAATGCGGTTGATTTCAACGAGTTTGCCCTCGTTATGCGTTGCGACGATGATTCTCACGTTCCGATTCCTTTCGTTGCTGTTCGTTACTTCGTTGATGTCGGCTTGCCTGACGTGCGTTTGACGTGCCCTGACTTGCCTACCTACGATTGGTTTGCGAGGCCAGCCTGCGGTCGGCTTACGTCCGACTTGCAGCCTTCAGTCCTGTGCGAGCGCGGACTGCTGTGCGGCCTGCAGTTCCTTGTTGCCCTTTTCCGCCAGGTCAAGCAGCGCGTTCAACTCGGCGCGGTTGAACGGGCGGTGTTCGGCAGTGCCTGAATTTCAATGAATTCGCCGGAACCGGTCATGGCCACGTTCATGTCGGTCATGGCCTTGCTGTCTTCGATGTACGGCAGGTCAAGCATCGGTGTGCCATCGATCACGCCTACGGACACGGCGGAAACGCTGTCTTTGATCACGCGCTCGGCGGACCTGATGTGCTTGTGCTTCTCGGCCCAGCGCATGGCGTCCACGAGCGCCACATATGCGCCGGTGATCGACGCTGTTCGGGTGCCGCCGTCGGCCTGCAGCACGTCGCAGTCGATCTGCACCTGGTTTTCGCCGAGCGCCTTCATGTCGACCACACCGCGCAGACAACGTCCGATCAGTCGGCTGATCTCATGCGTGCGTCCGCCGATCTTGCCGCGCACGGATTCACGATCGGTGCGGTCTGCAGTGGCTCGCGGCAGCATCGCATATTCCGCGGTGACCCAGCCCAAGCCGGAGTCCTTGCGCCAACGTGGCACGCCTGCGGTGAACGTGGCCGTGCACATCACTCGCGTATTGCCGCATTCCACAAGCACGGATCCTTCCGGAACATCCGTGAAATGACGGGTGATGCGCACCGGACGCAGCTCATCCACCTTGCGTCCGTCCGCACGAATTACCGTCTGCCCGTCCAACATGTCTTTAATCGCTACCATCGCTGATTTCTCTGCTTTCGATTGATCACACGATCAACAATCGTTTGTATTTTCCGAAAAAAACAGTATCACCAGCCGAAAACCCGTCTTTCCGTCTTGAACTCGCTTCTTGCTGCACCTCAATTTGCCTATCCCAATTTGCGTCGTGCCCGAATTTGCGCGCATCTCATGTTTGTCTCACGTAATACAGGCATGCAAGCACGTATGATGGAACGAAAACCTGTGCTTGGCCACGGCGAGGCCTACACTTATGGTCAGTTTCACCAAAAGTCAGAAAGGCTTTGGAAATGCTGGATTATTCACCTGCACTCATGACCGACATGTACGAATACACCATGCTTGACGCGTGCCTGAGGGACGGCACCGCCAATCGCAAGTGCGTATTCGAGATTTTCACCCGTCATCTGCCGCTTGGCCGCCACTATGGGGTGGCCGCCGGCCAAGGTCGTATTCTTGACGCGCTTGAAAATTTCCATCTTGACGATAATGATCTGAAATTCCTTGCAGATCGCAAAGTAGTGGGCCCCGAAACTATCAAATGGCTTGAGAATTTCCATTTTTCCGGTTCGATCAAGGGATATCGCGAAGGTGAGATGTTCTTCCCGAATTCGCCGATTCTACAAGTCGAAGGCACGTTCGGCGAGTGCACGCTGCTGGAAACGCTGTTGCTGAGCATTCTGAATTACGATTCCGCGGTTGCGTCGGCCGCGTCCCGCATGGTCAGCGCCGCGAAGGATCGCCCGTGCATGGATATGGGCGGGCGCCGTACGAACGAGTGGGCCGCCGTTGCCGCTGCCCGTGCTGCGGTAGTGGGCGGATTCAAGGGCACGGCCAATCTGCTGGCCGCGCAAATGTATGGCTTGAATGCCATCGGCACGGCCGCGCACTGCTTCACGCTGGTGCATGATGATGAGCGCAGCGCGTTTGAATCGCAGATTGCCGCGCTCGGCAAGAACACCACACTGTTGGTTGACACGTACAACATTGAAGAGGCCGTGAAGACAGCTGTTGACGTGGCCGGACCCGAATTGGGCGGCGTGCGCATCGATTCCGGCGATCTGGCGTCGTTGGCGCAGCGCGTGCGCAACCAGCTGGATGCGTTGGGCGCTACCAACACGAAGATCACCGTTACCAACGATTTGGACGAGTATGCGCTCGCTTCGCTGCAGACCGCGCCGGTCGATTCGTATGGCGTGGGCACCATGCTCGTCACCGGATCGGGCGCTCCGACCTGTGCGATGGTGTACAAGCTGACTGAACGCGAGAATTCCGCTGGTGACATGCAGCCGGTGGCCAAGAAGTCGAAAGACAAGGCCACGGTTCCGGGCCGCAAGCTCGCCTTCCGTTCGTACGAGTATGCGCTGGCCGACTGCGAACATGTGATTTCCGGCTCCGAAGAGCAGCTGGCCGCCTATCAGCTGGAAGAAGGCTGGAAGGATCTGCTGGTCGGCTACGTGAGCAACGGCGAAATCAACTCCGATTATCAGGGACACGAAGCCATCGTCAACGCGCATAATTACCGCGCCCAGGCGCTGGCCGAACTGCCGATCGGCGCGCAAAGCCTCATGAAGGGCGACCCGGTAATCCCTACCGAAATCACCGTCCTTTGACTCGTGCTACCATCATGCTGGTTGCGTACGGCAATCAATCTCGTAATCAACCAGCATGAAGGGGTAGGATTACATGCGAGCATTTTCTCTGGTTACGTTGAGTCCGGAGGCGTTTGACGATTTTTCCGCACATCACGCGGACGGCAACTTCCAACAGACCTCTGCCGCAGGCCGTCTGCGTGCCGGCCAAGGGATCGAAGTGGAATACCTTGGCGTTCAAGAAAACGGCACAATCGTTGCGGGAGCATTATTCGAAACGCATCGCAGCCGCCTTTCCACCTTCAGTGTGGTGCACGACGGCCCCTTGTGTGACTATCGCGATCGCGAATTGACCGAATATTTCATGACCCAACTCAAGCAGCACGCGAAGGCGAAAGGTTCCGCACAGATGGAAATCGTGCCGGAAATGCCATACTGCCTGCATGACTCGCGTGGCGGCGAACTGCCAGCCGACCAAGGTGGCGCTCCTGCTGATGATGCCGTGGAAACGTTGAAAAACCTCGGCTTCATGCATGACGGCTTCACCATCGGCTACACTGCGGTGCCGCGCTGGCGTTACCTGAAAGACCTGACTGGCATTACCGACGAAAAGTCACTGCTCAAGTCGTATGACAAGCGCACGCAGTGGAGCGTGAAACGTGCCGCATCCATGGGCGTGCATGTGCGCGAGCTAGGCGAAGACGAGCTGCAGGTGTTTGCCGACATCGAGCAGGCCACCGCCGAACGCCGTAATTTCGAATATCGTGGTGAAGCTACTTCCGCAAGTTCAAGCAAGCTTACGGCAGTAAAGCGCACTTCATGGTGGCGCAGATTCACATCGGCGAATACATTGCCGACATGGAATCCAAGTGTGACGCCTTGCAGAAGAAGGTCGATGTGCTGCAGGCCAAGTACGACGAGCATCCGACCACCAAAACGGAACGCCAGCTAGGGGAGGAGTCCCGAAACTTGGCGGCGGCGGAAAAACGTTTGACCGAGGCGGCCGAGTACGCCAAAGACGGTGACGTGCTTCCGGCGGCAGCATCCCTATTCGTGGAACACGCTCGTGAAACGGTGTATCTGTTCTCAGGCAGTGTGGAAAAGTACAAGCCGTTCTACGCTTCCGCGCTCATTCAGCATGATGCCATGCTGCATTTGTGTGTGGAACGCGGTGTGACCCGCTACAACTTCTACGGCATCAACGGCGTGTTCGACGATCCGGAAGATGAGGGTCGTGGCGTACTCGAATTCAAGCAAGGCTTCAACGGGTACGTCGAGGAACTCATGGGCTCATTCGTGCTTCCCGTACGCCCGCTGACCTTCAAACTCAAGACCGCCCTCCGCAAACTCCTGCGCCACTAGCTATTAGCTCACCTTCCGCTTGGAGGATTCTGGGTGGGGGCTTATAGGTGCGCGAGGGTTATGTGAACGCTGTTGACGGCGACTGTAGGCCGGACTAGGTTATCGCTTTTGGTGAAAAGGGATTTTAGCCAGTTGGGATAGTGAAAGGTAGTTACGGATCGTGATGCGCGAAGTGAATGCGAGTGAGGAACAAGAGCAAGAATCGTCTGAATGGAATGTGCGCGAGCTGAGCGGTAGTGAGTTTGATGAGCTTTCCGCCGCGAGCAGATACGGCGGATTCCAGCAGACTTCCGAAATGGCGGCATTGGCTCAGTCCGACGGCATGCAAACGCAATACGTTGGATTGGTGGATTCGCACGATGCTCCGGTGGCTGGCGCGTTGGTGGCTTTTTCGCAAGGGCGTTTCGGCGTGGAAGGCTCGTTATGGCTTGGCCCGTTGTGCAATGGGAATAACAGAGAGCAGATGACCGCGTTGACCGAAGGTTTGCGCGAGGCCGCCGAACGGGTTCACGCCATCAGCCTGACGTGCTGGCCCAACCAGGTGTATTGCGTTCGTGATTCGCAAGGCAAGGCCATGGCCGAACCCAATGATGAGATGGTGCGGGAGTACGAGCGGCTGGGTTGGAAGCATGCTGGCTTTACCCGTGGATACGATGCCCTGATGAACCGTTGGAATTACGTCAAGGACTTGAGAGAGTTCTCGAACGCCGGCGAGCTGCTCGCTTCGTATGCGAAGAACACGCGTCGTAACGTCAAGATCGCGCGGAACAGCGGCGTGGAGGTTCGACGCCTGAATCGCAGTGAGCTGAACGTGTTCCACGATATTTGCGAGCTGAGTAGCGAACGCCAGCATTTCGCCAACCGTAGCCTTGATTACTTCGAACGCGTATATGATGCGTTTGGAGACAAGGCCGAGTTCATGGTGGCGGAAGTGCATCTTGACCGCTATTTGCAATCCTGGGAGGAAAAGCTGGCGAAGTTCTCGAAAGACGTGGAACGCTTGGAGCGTTCGCTTGAGCATACGAAGTACCCGGATGATGTGCGCAAGAAGCTCGATACGGCTCAGAAGAATGTGGAGTCCGCACGTCGCCGTATTGAGGATGCGAACGAGCGCATCGCTCGTGATGGCGAGGTGGTGCCGGTCGCCGTAGGTCTGTTCATGTGGCATGAACGCGAGCTGGTGTATTTCTCCAGCGGATCCGACGATCGTTACGCCAAGTTCTACGCGCCCACCGCCTTACAGCATGAGATGATGTCGCGTTGCTTGGAACGCGGAGTGACGCGGTACAACTTCTATGGCATTTCGGGAGTGTTCGACGATCCGGAAGACGATGGACGCGGCGTGCTCGAGTTCAAGCAGGGCTTCAACGGCTACGTTGAGGAACTGCCGGGCGAATTCACGCTTCCGGTGAGCAAGCTGCGCTACGGCGTGAGCGATTTGGCCCACAAACTCCTGCGCCGCTAGCTTTAGGGGGTTTCAGCCATGCTTGGCGCGACGCGGATTTGCGTGGGGTGAGACTTTCTGGTACGCTTTATGTCTTGTGCGCGGATGGCGTGTGCTTCCGGGCATTGCCACTTTAGCTCAGTCGGTAGAGCGGCTCACTCGTAATGAGCAGGTCGACAGTTCGATTCTGTCAAGTGGCTCCAGCGCCCTAGATGTGAAAGCATCTAGGGTTTCGCATATCAGGAGCGTTTCGCCCCGATATGGCTACTTGCGCGAGTGGCGGAATTGGTAGACGCGCAGGATTTAGGTTCCTGTGTCTTTGACGTGTGGGTTCAAGTCCCATCTCGCGCACTTTCAGAAAACGGCGGAATTCCGCCAGTTCTTGGTCATTGTAGTCCACTCAATAAGCCTTTTTGAGAACATGTTGAAAACATTTTGCCCGTTTGCGTCCCAATTCTTCCACTGACTGGAGGATTTGGGACGTTGGGGAGCTTGTTTGCGGGTGGATTCTTCCAGTAGGTGGAGGATTTGGGACGTTGGGAGCTTGTTTGCGGGTGGATTCTTCCACTGACTGGATAATTTGGGACGGTGGCAGGCTTATTTGCGGGTGAATTCTTCCAGCGGGTGGAGGAATTGGGACGCTGAGGGGCGCGTGAGCGGAGTGTTTCTTCCAGTGGGTGGAAGAAACAGGACGGTGATGGGTGGCTTGGTGGCAGGGGATGCTCCTAAGATGGCTTCGGGTAGGAAGAGAAAGAGATGATTAGGGATTAGGGGAGTGTCGTGTCTGCGCTGATTCAGCCTGTTGCGCTACTGCTGATTATTCTCGCCGGATACTTGTTCAAACGTGCCGGCCTGTTCGAAGATCGCGATTACCGCATTATGCAGACCATTATTTTCAATCTGGTGCTGCCAGGCGCGATCGTCTATTCGTTTGCTACAAATCCGCATGATTCCAGCATGCTGTTGATTTCGCTGTTCGGCCTGATTGTTGCGTTCATTCCGCCGGTCGTGGTTTTCTTGACGTCCCGCCACCGACCGGTGCAGAACCGTGCGTTCATGATGTTGAATGGTTCCGGCTTCAACGTTGGCTGCTTCTGTTTCCCGGTGGTGCAGGCGTTTCTTGGCACGGGCGCGATCGTGCCCGCCGCCATGTTCGACATTGGCAATTGCGTAATGGTTGCCGCCGGTACGAATGTGATGACGCAAACGCTGCTGCACATCAAGCCTGGCATGCCGCTTACCGAACAGTATCAGGGCAATGCGCCCACGCTCCCGTATGTGAAGCCGAAAGACAAGGATGCCAAACGTCTTGCCCGCAAGGCGTTGGCCCGCAACGTGTTCAAGGGTTTCTTCGGTTCGGTTCCGTTCGACACGTACTTGGTGATGATTATTCTCACGCTCGCTAACGTGAAGATTCCTGACATTATTGCCGCGCTCGTGCAGCCGCTTTCGAATGCGAATTCGTTCTGCGCAATGCTGATGGTGGGCATGCTTATGGATTTGCCATCTGGCAAGCAGGATGTGCTTCAGTTGTTGAAGGTGATTGGCTGGCGACTGCCGTTTGGTATTGCGTTTGCTACTGCGGCTTGGCTGCTGCTGCCGTTTGGCGCTGAGATTCGTGAGGCGGCTGCAATGTGTTGTTTGGCGCCGATTGCAGTGTTTTCCACGCTGTTTACCGACAAGGTGCTTGGTAATGCGAAGCTTGCTGGTTTTACGCTGTCGATTACTGCGATTATCAGTTTGCTGCTGATGACCGGCGCTCACTTCTTGTTCGTCGCGCTCGCATAAGAGCGGCAAGGAGATCTTTACCGGGTGCGGGAGATTGTTTGTGACCCCGCAGAGCACGAAGTCGTTGAATGCTTGCTTGCTGGTAGTTGCAGTGCCGTTTTCTTGTCGTTCACTGCATAATGCGATCGTTTCGTTTATTACATGTTTGGAAGTGTTACGAAGACTTGCACCGGAACCATGCATACGATTTCAGTAATCGTCGAAAATGCGCATGTCGAAGACGGAAGGTTGTCGGAACCGCGCTATATTGCGAATCTTGGCGAATGTGTTAACTCAGGAAATATTTTTGTGTTGTTCTGTCTTCTTTTGTGAGTATCTTGTGAGGTGAAGAGATACGGAATGCGACACGCGGAAATCCGCAGAGAAGCCGCAATCGCATCCGCTTCATAGTGATGATGAAAGGACCTATACACCATGGCCATCAATCCTCCTGTTGACGCCACCAAGACCCCGGAGTGGGCCGCACTGCAGAAGCACTACGATGAGCTGCAGTCCGAAGGCATCAGCCTCAAGCAGTGGTTCGCCGATGACGCCGAGCGCGTCGAGAAGCTGAGCTTCGACGCGGGCGACCTGCACTTCGACCTGTCCAAGAACCTGATCAAGCCGGAAACCCTGCAGCTGTTCGCAGACCTCGCCAAGGCCGTCAAGCTCGACGAGCGCACCAAGGCCATGTACACCGGCGTGCACATCAACAACACCGAAGACCGCGCCGTGCTGCACACCGCACTGCGCCGCCCGGCCGAAGACGAAGGCAAGTACATCGTTGACGGACAGGACACCGTCAAGGACGTGCGCGAAGTGCTCGGCCGCATCTACGCATTCGCCGACAAGGTTCGCTCCGGCGAATGGACCGGCGTTTCCGGCAAGAAGATCGAAACCGTCGTCAACATCGGCATCGGCGGTTCCGACCTGGGTCCCGTCATGGTGTACGAAGCGCTGAAGCCGTACGCTGACGCAGGCATCTCCGCACGCTACATCTCCAACATCGACCCGAACGATCTGGCCGAAAAGACCAAGGGCCTCGACCCGGAGACCACCCTGTTCATCGTCGTTTCCAAGACCTTCACCACCCTGGAAACCCTGACCAACGCTCGCGAAGCCCGCACCTGGCTGCTCGACGCCCTCAAGGCCGCCGGCGCAGTCGACGGCTCCGACGAGAAGAACGCCGAAGCCATCAAGAAGCACTTCGTCGCCGTCTCCACCAACCTGGAGAAGGTCGCTGAGTTCGGCATCGACCCGGCCAACGCCTTCGGCTTCTGGAACTGGGTTGGCGGCCGCTACTCCGTGGACGCAGCCGTCGGCACCTCCCTCGCCGTGGTGTTCGGACCGGAACGTTTCGAAGAGTTCCTGCACGGCTTCCATGAGATCGACGAATACTTCGCCAACACCCCGTTCGAGAAGAACGTGGTCGTGCTGCTCGGCATGCTGAACGTGTGGTACCGCAACTTCTTCAAGGTCGCATCCCACGCCGTGCTGCCGTACGACCAGTACCTGCACCGCTTCCCGGCCTACCTGCAGCAGCTGACCATGGAATCCAACGGCAAGTCCGTGCGTTGGGACGGCACCCCGGTCACCTCCGAAACCGGCGAAATCTTCTGGGGCGAGCCGGGCACCAACGGCCAGCACGCCTTCTACCAGCTGATCCATCAGGGCACCCAGCTGATCCCGGCCGACTTCATCGCGTTCGTGAACACCCCGAACCCGACCAAGGACGGCGACCAGGACGTGCACGAGCTGTTCCTCGGCAACTACTTCGCACAGACCAAGGCTCTCGCCTTCGGCAAGACCGCTGACGAAGTGCGTGCAGAGGGCACTCCGGAAGAGATCGTTCCGGCCCGCGTGTTCACCGGCAACCGCCCGACCACCTCCATCTTCGGCGTGGCACTGACCCCGTTCGCACTCGGCGAGCTTATCGCCCTGTACGAGCACATCACCTTCGTTGAGGGCACCGTATGGGGTCTGGACTCCTACGATCAGTGGGGCGTCGAACTGGGCAAGCAGCTCGCCAAGCAGATCACCCCGGCCATCTCCCAGGATGACGAAGCACTGGCCGCTCAGGACGCTTCCACTCAGTCCCTGATCCAGTTCTACCGCGCAAATCGCAAGTTCTGATTTCTCTAAGGATTAAATAGCCTTCGAAAGGGCTCTGCACGGGATGCAGAGCCCTTTTTGCTACCCCTGGCCATCTTCAAAAGGTCTGGCGGGTGAGGTATTTTTGAATATTGCTGTGCCGGGATTCAGGACGCCGCATAATCCTGATTCCTTCGGGTCCAGCCGAGAACAATCGCAAGATTGAACGGAATGTTGCACAAACGCAAGTTACCGTGATTTTCGGCGGATTGGCAATCCTTCGCAGGCAGACCTGCGGAGAACATACGAGGCAGAACGAAATTGAAAAATCGTGAAGCCCTTACCTGTGCGCTGATATGCGGCGGCGACTCGAGGAAACACAATGGTTAACGCTATTGAGGCATTTGACGCCAAGCACATGAAGCCGGCCGAGGAAATCCCGGCATTCCGTCCGGGTGACACCGTTGAAGTCAACGTGAAGATCCAGGAAGGCAACAACTCCCGTATCCAGGCCTTCACCGGCGTTGTGATCGCTCGTCAGGGCGGCGGCGTCCGTGAGACCTTCGTTGTTCGTAAGATCAGCTTCGGCACCGGTGTGGAGCGTCGCTTCCCGCTGCACTCCCCGGTCATCGACTCCATCAAGGTGGTCCGCAAGGGCCGTGTGCGTCGCGCCAAGCTGTACTACCTGCGCAACCTGCGCGGTAAGGCCGCTCGTATCGTTGAGCGCCGCGACAACTCCGAGAAGTGAGTTTCAAACGCAAATAAAGCGTGAAATTGGCCCTCAGCCTTACGGCCGGAGGGCCTTTTTCTATTCTTGGCCGCTATGATAAGGGTCAGTGTGCAAACCGGACGATAAAGGAATCATGTATGAGGCATGCCAAAGAAGAAAACAATAGCGGCGACAGCTTTGGCTTGCGCGACACCTTGGTCTGGTGCGGAATTCCTATTATTATCGTGCTGCTGATACGCATTTTCCTGCTCGGATTCTACGTGATTCCCTCCGGATCCATGATGAACACCATCGAACCAGGTGACCGCGTGATCACCTCGAAACTCACCCCGAAAGTCTTCGATCTGAAACGCGGCGACGTGGTGGTGTTCAAGGACCCCGACCACTGGCTGCGGCAGGAAGACAGTAGCAAACTCGGCGGTGACTACCTCATCAAACGGCTCATCGGATTGCCAGGAGACACCGTGGCATGCGAAGGGCCAGGTAAGCCGATCACCATCAATGGTGTGGCGATTGACGAAAGCGCATACATTCGCCCCGACGTGGATCCCAGCTCATTCGCGTTCAACGTGACCGTGACCGAAGGACACGTGTTCGTTATGGGCGACAATCGCGCCAATTCCGCCGATTCACGCTATCATCAGGGTGATTCCTCACATGGACTTGTGCCTATTTCCGACGTAGTGGGTGTCGGACTCGCGAAATATTGGCCGTTGAACCGCATCGGCGGGCTCGATGCGCACCATGAAGTGTTTGCCGACGTTCCGGAAGGAGGCTCGGCGGCCTGATGGCGGTTTCCGTAATTCCCACATTGGATTTGGAACGTGCTATTGCCGAACAAGGCTACGATGTGATCGTCGGCTTTGACGAAGTGGGGCGTGGATCTCTCGCAGGGCCGGTAATGGTTGGTGCGGCTGCGATTTGGGCGCGTGACTTAGACGGGCCGGCTGGAGCTTCGCAAGGAGGCTCGCAAGAATCTTCGCATCTGGAAGTGCCGAAAGGCGTGGCCGACTCCAAAATGCTGACCGAACACAAGCGCGAAGCCATCTTCGACGAACTCAAATCCTGGTGCGCATCTTGGGCGGTTGGCGCCGCCAGCAACAAGGAGATTGACGAGTGGGGCATTTCCCATGCACTCGGCGTAGCCGCGTTACGTGCGTTGGCACAGGCGGAGGCGAAGCTCGGCATTGATGGCAACGGCATGCTCTCCGGCAAACCGGTGAAGGTCGGCGCGATCCTTGACGGACCGAACGATTACATCACCAAGACGCTGAACACCTTCGACGCGCCCGAAGTGCCGGTGCCGGCGAACGTTACCACCAAAGTGAAAGGCGACCGGTATTGCGCCGCCGTGGCCGCCGCCGCGGTCATCGCCAAAGTCACCCGGGATCGGCTCATGGTCGAACTGGGAGCGCAACCCCAATATGAACCATATGAATGGGCCCACAACAAGGGTTACGGTTCGGCCGCACACCGTGACGCCATCGCTGAATTCGGGCCCAGCGACCTGCACCGCCTGTCCTGGCACCTCGTCTGACATACGGCATCTCATCCGCAGTCCGCGATTACGCTAATCCTTGCGGATGATGCATGCCGGAAGGAAACCTGTAAGTTCATCCCGCCGTCTGATGGCCGGGACCAATCCGTTTCCGTAC
>ENA-OQEX01000082-OQEX01000082.1-human-gut-metagenome-genome-assembly--contig:-NODE-82-length-55511-cov-8.525296_pt1 | contig 55511 bp, 59 predicted proteins | sample MGYA00242802_ERZ504649 | MGnify/ENA primary metagenome ERZ504649 (study PRJEB26092, sample SAMD00036194) | human gut metagenome | host: Homo sapiens | study: EMG produced TPA metagenomics assembly of...
TTTCCGCGGTGCAGCCTGCGGGTCAGGCCCGCCGCCAGGCATGCGACGCCGGCGGCGAGGAGCACGGCGACGACGCTGATCATGCTTGCCGTGTCCGCGCCCGTATGGGCGAGCCCCTCCACGGTCGCGCCGTCGATGCCGGCGCGGTTGAGCGTCAGGGGCTTCTCGGAGACCTTGAGCGTGTACGTGGACTTGGTGAGGCCGTCGGCGCTGGTGGCGGTGATGGTGGCCTTGTCGTGGTCCTTGTGGATGGTGACGCCCATGCCGGTCGACTTGTCGAAGTCGGCGGTCACGGTCCAGTGGTCGATGTTGTCGACCTGCGCCGTGTACTCGTGCTTCGACGGGTCGAAGCCGTCGATGGCCTTGCCGTCCACGATGATGGACGTGATGGCGGCCTCGTGCGTCGCGCGGGTGAGGTAGGTGACGGTGAACGTGGGCGCGGGGTTGGCGAGGGTCACGCCGTCGGGGGCGAGGATGTTGAGCGTGTACTTCCAGGTCATGCCCCTGACCTTCGATTCGGAGACCTGCACGGTCTGGCCCTGCTTGGAGGCGTAGGCGAACGTGCCGTCTTCGGGGATGGTGTAGTCCGTGTCCTTCACGACGTGGTATTCGCCGTCCAGGAGGTAGCCGTGGCTCACGAGCGTGGTGTCGTCGCGGCTTGCGGCGGGCGTCTGCCCGTCGGTGTCCTTGGCGGCTCCGGGTTTGAACGCCTCCTCGGCGGTCGGCGTCCCGTGGTCGCGGATCACGGTCACGCTGTAGGTGCGCGACTGGCCGTCCGCAGCCGTGGCGGTCCAGTATTGGGTGGTGGCGTAGCCGGAGCGGGTCACGTCGCCGGCCTTGACGGTCACGCCGGACGGGGCCTCGGGCAGGATGTACGCGCCGGGGTCGTTCGCGCCGATGCGGATGGTGTAGTCGAGCACGTCCGGGTCCCAGCCGTCGATCAGCGTGCCCTTCCCCGCCTTGCCCGTGAGGTCCACGTACAGGCCGTTCAGGCGCGCGTGCGGGTTGGAGGGCGTGGGCTTGGCCTTCTGGAAGTCCACGGTCACGGTGTAGGTCACGCCGTTCAGCGTGGTCTTGAGGATGCGGCTCGCGTTCGCGCCGAGCGTCGGGGCGATCGGCGTGCCCTCGCTGACGTCGGCCTTGTCGCCGGCGGCGCTGGTGTGGCCGAGGGTGTACTGGTCGGCGACGGCGTCGGCGGGCATGGTGATCGCGTATTCGTGCCTCGACGGGTCGAAGCCGCTGATGTCGTGTCGGCTGGTGGTGCCGTCCGGCTTGCGTTGGATCAGGCTCAGGCCGGCGACGTGGCCTTCGGTGCGCGAGGCGCTGACGTAGACGATCCAGTGCTGGGTCCGGTCGGTGCCCGCGACCTTGACGTCGCCCTCGACGCGTCCCTGGCGCGTGTACGTGGTGGTGGTGTCGGTCGTGGTGGTGTGGACCACCTGGCCGCTCCAGGTGACCTGCGCTTTCCGGCCGTCGATGGTTACGTCGGCGTCCTTGGGTTGGTTCGCCTGGTCGAGGCTTGCGGTGACGGTGGCGGACAGGTATCCATGGCCGAGGGTGAAGCCGATGGCCTTGCCGTCGGGACCGGTCGCCTCGACGCGTTTGCCGAGCGTGTACGAGTAGTCCTGGCTCCAGGTGGCCGTGCGGTTCCCGTTCGGCGTGGTCCCCTTGTAGTGGCGGTGCCGGTGGCGCGGGCCACGCCGAGGTCCTCGTCCGTCAGCGTGGCCGGATCGTCGTTCTGGATTCGGGGAATGGTGATGGATCCGAGTTTGCCCAGGGTCGGGTCGTTCGAGGCCAGCGGAATGGTGTCGCCGGGCGCGGTGTCGCCCGTGTCCGGGGCCTTGCCGTTGTAGCCCTGGCCCTTCTCGTGGGAGAGCGTCGTGCCGTCCGTCTTCCAGGTGATCGTGTCCAGGTTGCCGACGGCTTCGGCGAGCCGGTCGCGCATCGCGTCCATGGCCTCGTCGGTCGCGCCGGTCCGGTCGAGCTCGTCGGCCTGTTCGATCGTGTCGGCCAGGTTCTCGAGGCTCGCGGCGGTGTATTCGCCGGCGCCCTCGTCGTATGCCTGGCGGGCCGCGGTGACGGCCTGTGTGAGGCCCGTGTGGTCGGTGTCGCGTTCGGCGGTCAGGGTGGCCTGCCATTTCTGGCCCTGGATCTCGCCGGAGGCGGTGCCCTCGCGCACGACCTTGCGTCATGCAATGTGGGTTCGCCCCAGGTGATCTCGTGTTTGGACCCGTCGGACAGGCCGATGTTCCTCACGGGTGGCTCGTTGTCGTCCTTCAGGGCGAGCGTGCGCCCGTAGGATGCCTGCCATACGCCGTCCTTCAGGGTGAACGGGGTGCCGTCGCTCAGCGTGGTCGCCGTGCCCGTGGTCCAGGTGGCGGGCACGTGAACGGCGGGGTGGCCGTCCTTCGCTTCGGCGGTCAGGATGCCGGTTCCCGTGGTCACGCCGAGGTTGGGATGCTCCTCGGCCGCGTCGGCGAGGGTCAGCGGGATGGCGGTGCCGTCGGATCCCTGCACGCTGGCATTGTCGGGGCGCTTGTCGAACGCGGGCGTGGTCTGTCCGTCGGGCAGGGTGAGCGTGCCCTTGTCGTCGGCCGTGAGGGTGACGCCCATCAGCGTCCAGGTGATGGGCGTGTTTGTCTGGTCCTTGTCGGCCGTTCCGGTGCCGGTGCCGGATGTGGATGCGGATGGGTTCGGCGTGGTCCCGTCCGCAGCGAGGGCGGCCGTGGGCAGGCCCATGCCCGCCAGCAGCGTGGCCCGCGGCGATCAGCGTCGCGGCGGGTTTTTCGAGACTATGTGGATTCTTCATCTGGATTTCTTCCTTTAAAGATTCGGTGGGAAAGGGAAAGAGCGGGGCCCGGCCGCGGTTCACATGGCCGGCCGGCCCCGCTCTTTCGTCAATCGGCCTATGTCAGGCGTGGCGTACGTGGCGCTGCCGGCGCAGGATCATCAGGCATGCGCCAGCAGGGTGGCCGCGGCCATGCCGATGGCGATCGGCGTGATGCCCGCGCCGGTCTTGCCGAGCTCCTGCAACGCGGCGGGGGCGGCTGGACAGCCGTCCTTGGTCTTCCACTGCGCGTACAGGATGGTGGTGCCGGTGAGCGGGTCGAGTTGGTCGCCCTTCTGGTGGGTCTTGCCCTTGCCGTCCTTCTGGGTGTTCCAGCCGGCGAACTCCTTGCACTCGTCCTTGTTGGTGAACTTGTTCTCGGAGGCTTCGGGAGTGTCGCCCACGTGGCCGTCGTAGCCTGGGGTCTGGCCCTCTCCGCCGTTGGGGTCGTAGGTGACCTTGGCGGGGGTCTTCGCGTTGCTCACGTCGCCGATGTTCACGGTGGTGTGCTTCGCGTCGATGGTGACGGTGATCGGCTCGCTGATGGGGTCATGGCCTTCGGGGGCCTTGGTCTCCATGAGCTCGTATTCGCCCCAGTCGAGGCCGGTGAGCTTGAACGCGCCGTCGGCGTTGGCCTGGTCGAGTTCGCCGTTGTCGGTGATGGCGGCCGGCCGGCCGTCCTTCGGGGTGAGGGTCCATTCGCTGCCCGCGAGGACCTCGCCGGAATCCTTGTCGGTCTTCACCCAAGTCAGGGTGCCGGGGATCCGCTTCCACTGCGCGTACAGGACGGTGGTGCCCTCGGGCAGGGTCAGCTTGTCGCCCTTCTGGTAGGTCATGCCCTTGCCGTCGGCCTGGGTGTTCCAGCCCTGGAAGGTGTAGCCCTCGTTGGTGAAGCCGTTCGCCGCGATGGTCGCCTGGTCGCCCTTCCAGCCGGTGTGGCCGGCGGTCTCGCCGGTCGCGTCCGGCGAGTTCTTGTCATACACGAGGTCGGCCTTGCAGGCGGGGTCGCGCTTCCACTGCGCGTACAGGGTGATGTCGCCCTTCAGGGTGACCGCCTGCTTGTCGGTGTACTTGGTGCCCTTGCCGTCCTTCCGGGTGTTCCAGGAATCGAACAGCCAGCATTCCTTCGAGAAGCCGTTGGGCGTCAGGGTGGTGGTGTCGCCCTGGCCGCCCTTGGTGTCGTCGGTGGTGCCGGTGCCGCCGTTCGGATCGTAGTGGATGGATGCGGGGATCCGCTTCCACTGCGCGTACAGGACGGTGGTGCCCTCGGGCAGGGTCAGCTTGTCGCCCTTCTGGTAGGTCATGCCCTTGCCGTCGGCCTGGGTGTTCCAGCCCTGGAAGGTGTAGTTGGCGTTGGCGAACTTGTTCGCGGCGATGGCTTGCTCGCTGCCGGCGGGCGCGGTCACCGCGTCCTTGCCCATATCGCCGGTCGCGGTCTCGGCATTCTTGTCGTATTGGAGTCTGGCGACCTGGACGGGGATGACGGGCCTGGGCAGGGTGCTCGTGCCGGTCGCGCCAGTGTTCGGGCTGGTGTGGGTGACGGTGTTGGTGCCGGTGTTGGAATACCAGCCATGCTTGCCGGCGGACAGGATGCCGGTGTCCGGGTCTCCCGTGTCGGGGCCGGTCTGTCCGGCGACGGCCTGCTGGAGGACCTTGTCAGTGGGTTTGACGGGGATCGTGACCGTGACGGTCTGGGAGCTTCAGCTGGTTCAGCAGTCTCACGCTGATGCGGTTGTTCGCGTACGTGTACTCGTAGTCCTTGCCCTCAACGAGGGTCGTCGCCTTGCCGCCGTCCGTGCTCACGCCCACGCTCAGGCCGGGACGGCCCTTCGTATCGGTGGAGACCGGTTTGACGTTGCCGCTCAGCTGGTCGGTCAGGGTCACGCCCTTGGCGAAACCGCCGGTCATCAGCTCATTTTCGACGTTGGATTCCAGGTCCTCGGAGATCTGGTCGCCGGTGGAGGCGAATTCGGTCGTCGCCTTCGCGCCGAACACGTCCTTGCTCAGATGCTCCAGCTTCGACAGGTCCTGGCCGCCGCGCTGCAAACCGATCGATGTGAAGTTCTGGATGTGGTCGCCATACGAGGCGGCGAACTCCCTCGCGCGGGACAGCGCGCGGGAATAGGCTTCTTCTTCTTTGTAGCCATCCGCGCCAGCCATGTGTTGGGGTGTCCGTCGCTGAAGAAGAACACGTCCGTGGGCAGCTGCTCGTGCGCCATCACGTTCGACGCACCGTCGAACGCGGCCTCCCAGTTCGTGCCATACTCGGAGCCATAGAAGACGCCGTTATGAGTAGTAGTAGTAGTAGAGACGGGCACCATGATCCTGTCCAGGTCCGCCGGGTTGGTGCTGTGCGTCACCATGTTCTCGTACCCGTCGTACCAGACCGAATTCTCCTCCCCCGCGCCGCCGGCGAACAGGACCACGCTCACCTGCACCTGGCCCGTCGCCATCAGACGCCTGCCCAGGGAACGCACAGCGTTCGCGATCTCGTCATACTCAGCCTGGCCCACCGAACCGGTGCGATCCAGAACGAACAGGGCATGTTCCCTGTTCTTCGCGTAGTCACGGCCCGTGGCCGACAGGTTCACGTCGAACACGTTCGGCTTGTCAGTCGCGGTCACCGTCTTCGATGCCGTCAGGCCGGGCTCGTCGGTGTCGGCGGCCAACGCGGTGCCGGCGACGACGCCGCCGGTCAACAGGGTCGCCATGGCGGCCACCGTCGCGGCCATCCGGCTCAACCATTTCCTCTGCTTCATAGGAATTCCTTTCAAGCGCCCGGATCCCTTCCGGGCATACAACTCCCATGAAACACGCTTCCGACACACCCCGGTTTGGACATCGGCGGAAACCCGAGGACAGGACCCTCCAATCGGTGTCCCAGTCCGCAAGCATCAGTTTGGACATAGAAAAATCCCCGTACCGGAGAAGCCATTACGGGGATCAGAAAGAAAACGAAAGAATCAGCCGATTGGATAGAAATACTTCCCGTCACAATTCGGATCGACGGTTAATGCGTCGACGGTATTCGCGCTCCTCAATCTCGAGGATCACGCCCGTGCGCGAGAGACAGGACCTCTCCCCCGGCTCCGGCGCAGCGTTCTTTTCGTTCATCTCATTCCTCGTTTCCGTCTTTCCATATCGTGCGGTCGCGCTCCCATTCCCAGTCGTGCCGCTCATCCTGATACCGCTTCCATTTCTCATGCTCGGCGTTCTGCCTTCTCTCGATGGCCTCTCGTTCCATGGCGCGGCGTTCGAGCATGCTCGGACGCACAATCAGCCACTCGCACAGTGCGCCGACCAGGCGCAGCCGACCATGACTGCCACGGCGTCCCACTTCACGCCCTTGTTGTTGATGAGATCGGCGATCTGGAACATCGCGAGTATCACGAACAGTATGCCCGCGATCTTCAGCACGATCTTTGCCAGGAAACGTATCGGATGCGACAGGAACTCCAGAACCACGCTCAGGACCATCAACACGATGAACGCCGTCAACACGATTCCGACTACAGTCAGCGGATTGCTCATGTCCACAGCCAACCCCCTTTAATATCTCTTCTCTGGATCGATTTTACACGGTCGCGCCGTGCGCATAGCATTTGCATTCAACGATGGACATGACGCCGTCCCGGCCCCGCAGCAGGATGTCGTATCCACCGTCCCTGGAGGCAGGGGTCACCTCGGTCGTGTATCCGAGCGAACGGAACATGTCCGCGCAGAACCCCTCGAAACCAGCCGGATGGTCGGCGAAAGCGGCGATGATGCCATCGATATTCGCGGCACGCCGCCGCTGTCTGACCCGGAAACGTGAATCCCCGTGGCGGGGATCGTCACGGGGATCGATGGGTCAGGACAGGTACGAGTCCAGAGCGTCCTCCAATACCTCCTGGATGCGCATGTCGTGCGCGGCGGCCCAGGTCTTGAGCCGGCGTCGGGTCGAGGCGCGAAGGCTCACGCTGGTCTTCACCCAGCCCTCCCCGGATTCCGGTTTTTCGTCCTTCCGGTTTTTCGTTTTTTCGGTATTCGGTATTGCGGTATTCGGTTTTTCGGTATCTACCGGTTCCGGTATCGCGGTATCCGTCCGGTCGCTGTTGAGCAGCGCGGTCAGGTCGCGCGGCCGGGGCGTCAGGTTCATGTTCCTCACAGGTCCTCCTCCTTGTCCTTGAGCTGTCGCATGGTCCGCTTGAGTTCGGCTGCCAGGTCGCGGTACTCGTGCAGTCGCGTGCCGCGCGGGCGGGTGGATTTCGCGTTGAGGATGTCCTGGCGCTTCGGGATCAGCGTCTCGAAGCACGCGATCTCCGCGGCGTCGATCCACGCCAGCGCGTCGCGCAGGGCGGTCGTGTTGGCCTCGGTGCGGCACAGGAGGATCGCGGCGGGGACGCCGCGCCGGTCGCACAGGTCCTTCACCCCGACGGCCTGGTCGAGGTCGATGCGGCTGGGGCTCGACGGGATGACCACGAGGTCCGCGTTGTTCACCGATTCGTCCAACGCGCGCCGTACGGGGCGGAGTCGATCAGCACCCAGTCGACGGGGTCGTCGAGACGGTCGTTGATCCCGTGCAGGTGCGTGATGTCGGCCGGCGCGGCGGACATCACGTCGAACGGCAGCGGGTCTCCGATCTCGGCGGCCAGGTACCACCAGTCCTTCGCGTCGCCCTGCACGTCCGCGTCGGCGACGAGCACATGCCGCTCGCCCTGGGACTGGTCCACGAGGCGCAGGCCAGAAACACGGCGCTCGTGGTCTTCATGCTGCCGCCCTTGCCGGTCGCCAATGCGATCACCATCGGCTCGCGGTTCTTCTTGTCGTTCATCGGTTTCTCCTTATTTCGGTATGTCGGTATCCGGTTTTTGGTATTCCGGTTAGTTGGTTTTTCGGTATTTCGGTTTATGCCGCGTCCCACGCGGATCGCGACGGGAAGCGGTCAGAAGAGGCTGCCCTGGACCAGGCCCTTCGGCACGGGTTCGGTCGGAAGGAACAGCGGATCGTCGGTCGCGTATTCGCGGCGCGAGCGTTGGCGGCGTTTGGCCCGTCGCCAGTAGTCGCGGCCATCACGGCGCATGCGTTCGGCCCAGTCCGGATGTTCGGCCAGCCAGTCACGGACCCGACTCCGTGGGATCCGGTGCAGGCGCCGTCGGCGATGTGGAGGTCGCGGGCGATCAGCCGGGCGAGGATCCAGCGGCTCGCATAGTCGAGCCCGCCGTACACGGCCTTGTCCTTCCAGCCGCCCACGAGGGCGCGGCTGATGCAGTCGAGGCGCATGGGGCACGCGGCACACAGCATGCGGCCCTTGCCGCGCATCCGTTCGTCTACCAGGTCGCGCCCGTCGTCGTCGGTCGTCGTGTTCCACATGCGATCCGCCATGGCCGGGTCGACCGCGGCGATCCTCGCGCAGGCCGGCATCATGTCCCGCCCGTTCATGGCCGCCGTCCTTGCGTCATCGGCGTCTTGCGGGCCTGGAGGCGTCCTATGGCGGTTTCGCCGGGATTGCGGGCGGCCCATGCCCGGGCGTATTGGATCAGCAGGCCGACGGCCTTGGGATGGCCGAGGCGCTTGTTGCGCCAGTAGACGGCGTGCAGCTGCCAGATCAGGTCCGCGTGCCCGTCGAGCTGCGGGTTGGCGAGGAGGAATTCGCCGAAGCCCGCCTCGGAACAGTCGATGCGCGTGGTCATGCCGTCGCCTCCCCTCCGGCCGTCGCGTCCTGGCCGTCCAATTCGGCCAGCGTCTTCACGGCCCAGTCGGGCAGCCATGCGCAGCATCCGGCTCCGGCACGGCCGCCGGAACCGTCTGCGCGTGTGCGTCGCCGTCTGTGCGGCCGGCTGCGAGGATCATGTCGTCGTTGAGTTCGTCCCAGTGTCTGGCGAGGGCCCGGCCGGTGCGGATGCGTTTGGGCCACCAATCGCCGTTCATGGCGAAGCCGATCGCGTCGACCATCACGAGGGTGGGCCATTGCGCTCCCTGGTCGACGAGCCTGCGGTACAGGCCGATGATGGCCTTGCGGTCGGCTTTGGTCGGTGAGGGCGTGGCCAGGCCGAGCATCGAGCGCTGCTCGCCGAGCGAGGCGAGGACCCGTCCGGCCGCTTCGGCGATCTCGGTGTCGTCCTCGTCGGATTGTTCGGTTTTCTTTTTTTCGGCGGCGGTCGCCCCGCTTGCGGGGAGATGCCCCGTAGGGGCAGAGGGGAAGGAGGGTTTACTCGGAGGGTTTACCTGGAGGGTTTTATCCTTATATATACAGATATACAGCCTGCGAGATTTGCAGTGCTGGAGGTGCGGCATTTGCAGTGCTGGTGGTGCAGCTCTCGCAGTGCTGGCCTGCGGGATTTGCAGTGCCGTTTCCGAATCGTTTTCCAGCCCTGCGAGATTTGCAGTGCTGGGAATCGGCTTGGTTCCAACGTTTTCCGGCAGCACGTCCTCGGATTCGCCGTTCTCGAACACGGTTCCGGCCTCCGGGTCCACGGTCTTGCCCATGGTCGCGGGATCCCGTTCCGCGGTGTGCGTCTCCCCGATCCACTTGAGGTCGACGGGTCGGATTCCACCGCGAGGTCCCACACAATCTGGCAGTACTGGGGCAGGCGGTTCCGTCCGCCCTTGCCGAGACGCGCGTACCGTTGGTCTCCGCGGCGGATGAACCCGCGCTCCTGGAGCGTCTTCAACGCGGTGCGCACGGTCCGTTCGGACAGTTCGGTGACTGCGACGATGGTCGCGATCTTCGGATAGGCGGCGGTGCCGTCGTCGTCCGCACGGTCCGCCAAATAGACGAGCACGGCCTTCGCGGACGCGTTGCCGACATGGCATCTGAACGCCCATGACAATGCGATGTTGCTCATGCGTCCACCCCCATTCCCTGGAGGACGGCGGCCACATGGCCGAGACGCCGCTCGAGCGCGTTGATGCGCTCCTCCTGCGCGAGGACCACGCCCATCGGGGCGAGGTCACTGGAGGAGACGCCATGGCGCCGCGCGGCCGGGGACGCCGGCCCGCCGGACTTCCCGTCCCCTTCCGGGGCGAGGTCGCGCCAGCGCGCGACGCACCGTTCGATCCTCTTGTATCCGATGACCTCCGGACCGAGTCCCGCCTTGCGGAACATCGCCACCGGGGATTCGCCGCGACGGTAGCCCGCGGCGACGCGGCGCTTGAACTCATCCGTGTACCTGATGCGGCCGTTCGTCACGGACTTGACGGCCGGCAGGCCCGACACGTATTCCACGACATGCTCATCCATCATCATTCCGTTTCACTCCCACCGGCGTCCCGCGTGCGATTCCGGGCGGCCATCCGTTCGGCCATCTCGTCCCCGAGACGGGCCGCCCTGCACAGGGCCAGCGTCATCAGCCATGAGAACGCGACGAACACGATCAATACGATTGCAAGCCAGTTCACGCGAGTCTCCCTTCCATGGACGGGTGCGCCATCATCGACGCCAGGCGACGGGAATCAACGGAGCCCGGACCGTTGTGGCGGGCGAATGCCACCACGACCGGGAACGTCCAAACCGGCGCCTGGAAATCCCGGTTACACTCAGGAAACACAGAGCAAGACATGCGGAATGCTTTAGTAAAGTCGTTCATGTGTGATCACTACTCCAAGACAATGCATTGGGCGGCCACGGACCGGGATCCGGCAAGATACGGGATCCGCGGCCGCTCGGAATATTGGTTGCACCGCCCGTCCCCGACGTTCCAGCATCGGGAACGGGCGTTTTTTCTTTTAGTTGCAGAGAAAGAGAGAAAATCGAATGGGATCAGACCATCGCACCACCTCCCCCGCCGTCGACGGGCCACGCGCCGCCGCAACGGATGGCGAGGCAAAGGCAATCAAGAGCCTGCTCATCAGGGACATCAAAGACTTCGATCAAAGCGTCCCAGCAGTCGTCAGACACGACGATGGAACGATCAGCCTACGTACATAGGCGTATGGGGACAGGACCGTCTGATAGGCGCGGCCCTCATCCAGCCAGCCTTTGCGTAGCCGAGACGCTCATATACCGCACCGGGACGAGCGGGGTCCATGCCGCACAGATACGAGAGGCTTTCGCCGAGCATGCAGCCATCATCGAAGGGATCGCGGTCGTCAGGAAGCATCGGCGCGAAGGCATCGGATCGCAGATCAAGGCGTTCTGCGACTCCTGGGCGGCAGACCACGGCGCTGAACTGATACTCAGCATCCCCACCAACGAGGGCGCGCGCCTGCTCAACGAGAAAGCCGGATACACGGTCGTACCGCCCGACGGATATCTCACCATCAAGGTATTTGACGCTCAGGGACAGCCTCTTCACATTCCCTACGCCGACCAGCGGACCCAGGACAGAGGCACTAGCATGTGGGCGTACAAGCTCGTAGGGCAACGCGCACAGCACTTCGAGATTGGCGTTCTCGCCGCCTCCTGAAGTTCCGAAGACCATACCGTCGATGAATGTTCCCGACGGGTCGCGGGAGAAGACGAGTCTTCCGGCTTCGTCGCTCATGCCGTTCTCCCCTCGGTCAGCAGCAGGTTCGCGACCACCCGTTCGCGGGTGGAGAACTGTGCATCGACCTCCCGGAAGCATGCGTGTAGGCATGCGTGGGGCGGAGCCAGGTGTCGGCCAGCCCGCAGGTCTCGCCAAGGCGCAGCGCGAGCAAGGCGCAGGCCGGGCAGAGGTTCAGAATCCGGGAATCGAGCTGGTCGATGTAGTCGCGCCAGCCGTTTTCGGCGAGAAACGCGTCGAAGCCGTCAGACGTCTCCTCGTTCCAGCGGGTCGACCAGATTGCTGTGTGGCATCCGTCGCACACCTCCACATAATCGCTCCGGCCCTCCGGCCAGTTATACTGCTCGAAAATTCCACCAGCCATCACATAACCTCCTGTACACCATTGGGGAAAGCTGTCTCATATGGAATGAGATCCTGAACGAAATCGGCTGAGAGACCATACTGTTCGCGGAGAACGGCACAGTCTCTGCGCTGCCAATGTGTATGCAGATTGACTTTCTGAGTCACGCTGGCCGGCGACTGATGGAGCTGAACAGCAAGCTGGCGATGAGTTAATCCCACCTCCGCCATCCACCTCTTCATATTCGACATCGTTAACCCCATTTCAGCTAAGTTAAAATTTCTAACCTCAGTATATGGGTTGGTTTTTTTAACCTCAAGTTAGGTTAATTTACGGCGTGTCGAAATTTAAAAACCGCATCTCCACAATGCGGTTTCAGCACTAGAGAAAGGAAACTTTTAAATCAAAGATAAAATTGAGCCACCATGACGGCCCATTCCTGCAAAGGTCTTTTCACAGAAGCAATCAGACGAGGCTTTTGTCCATCCAGAATATCCTCATCTATACAAAAGTTTCCGAATAACGCATCACAATATGCGCAACCATTTGACATATAACGCCCCGCCCTACGCGAAGATCGATATTTAATTTGCTTCGCGGCGGGATGCCCAGCAATTTCCAAAAGCTCCTTAGCATAACACATATCTATGCTTTCCCAAGCTTCCACCAAGGAAATACCACTTTCGCAGTCAAGGGGACAAAGATTAGTAATTGCCACAGAGGTCCGTCCACATCTCCAACAGGATCGATCAATGCCATATATCCCTATATCTACGACCTCTCCCAAGCGATGCAACGTTTTTTGAGCAGCAGGAAGAAAAACATTCGACAACATGAGTTCGCCCATGCAGACATTTTTTCGCCCCGTAAATGCAAACATGCCCAATAGGTTAGCAATATTAAACATTGTTTGATATAGTTATCTTTATTTGGAAAGGATTAACCGATGGAAGTCACGGAAACTTCAGAACAGGTGAAGATAGAAGCGCAACGTTTTGAAGACGTAGCGCGTTACAACATTCGCCGCTATATGCGATTGACCGGCAAGATTCAGAAAGACTTAGCCCACGCCTTAGGAGTTTCGAGGCCTACTATCACCCTGATGCTTAAAGGAGAAACAAAACTTAATTTGCGGCAAGTGTTCCTTATTGCCAAAGCTCTTGGCGTGACAGTCGAAGATCTCATCGATGATACTTATTATTGCCAAGATGAAGAGTTTATGAAAAAGCTGAAACCGACGACTGATGCCGAGAAGCCAGGTGCTTTGGTAGGTGCCGGTGCGCCCAGGTTCCTTGTCAGTCCCTTCAACCCCGACGCTCCGGTCGAGGGCGGAATCTCGGGTGCGGCTAAAGGTGCCTTGGCTGGTTTCGTGCCATCCGGAGTCCTGTCCGGTTCGGGATCCCCGTCCATGCCCTCAAAGCATGACGGGATTGGGGTTCCCGGCCGTCTCAAGCCCATGAGACACTTAAGACCATGACTACCATCATCATGCGCACCACTGAAGGCGACATCAAGATCAACCTGTTCGACGACAAGACCCCGGAAACCGTGGCCAACTTCCTCGGCCTCGCCACTGGCGAGAAGGAATGGGCCGACCCATTCACCGGCCAGCCGAGCCACAAGCCGTTCTACGATGGTCTGACCTTCCACCGCATCATCAAGGATTTCATGATCCAGGGCGGCTGCCCGCTGGGCACCGGCACTGGCGGCCCGGGCTACAACTTCGATGATGAAATCGTTCCAGGACTGACCTTCGATCGCCCATACCTGCTGGCCATGGCAAACGCCGGCCTGCGCCGCGGCATGGACGGCAAGATCCACGGCACCAACGGCTCCCAGTTCTTCATCACCACCGTGCCAACCGAATGGCTCAACGGCCATCACACCATTTTCGGCGAAGTCGCGGATGACGAGTCCAAGGCCGTCGTCGACAAGCTCGACTCCGTGGCAACTGACCGTTCCGATGCTCCGCTCGAGCCGGTCGGCATCACTTCCATCGAAGTGCTGAAGTAAGTTTCGCATCAACAAGACTTACGGCAAAACAATGAAAAGCCCCTCGCGTGAGGGGCTTTTCATTATCTCCGAGAGAATCTACAGCAGTTCAGATGAGTCTCACGACCGCACTGATCGTGTCATATTTTGCGTAAACGAGGTTCGGCGGAGTCCTTGGCACCGGTGATACGATACACATCGAACACGCCTTCAATCTTGCGCACTGCGGCAAGCAAAGTATTCAAATGCTGGGGGTCGGCCATTTCGAAGCTGAATTGGCTAGTGGCCACACGATCGGTTCCCGTGGAAATGGAGCCGGAAATAATGTTCACTCCATGGTCGGAAAGCACGCGCGTCACGTCGCTCAGCAGATGCGGGCGATCGAGCGCCTCCACCTGAATCTTGACCATGAACACGCCCTTGGTACTCGTCCACTGCACGTCAACCACACGTTCCGGCTGACGCTTCTGCAAGTCCAGCATGTTCTGGCAGTCCACACGATGCACGGACACGCCTGATTGCGGGTGATGAAGCCGATGATGTTGTCTCCCGGCACCGGCATGCAACATCGGGCGAGCTTGACCCAAATGTCTCCCACGCCCTTGACGGAAATGCCCAGCGAGCTGGTGGTCTTCTTGGTGCGTTCCACCTGCTTGAGCGGCAGAGCCTCCTGCTCCACCTCCTCATTCACCTCGTCGCTGCCCGCATCACGGACCAGATGCGAGATGACATTCTGCGTGGAAATCTGCCCTTCGCCAATCGCCACGAACACGGCTTCGGCATTGGCGAGATTCAGCTCATCAGCAACACCGACCAACGCCTCGGGAGTCAGCAGAGTCGCAATCGGAAGATTGCGCTTGCGCATGGCTCGTGTCAGCTCGTCACGACCTTCTTCGATGGCCTCGGTACGACGCTCCTTGCTGAACCATTGGCGAATTTTGTTGCGTGCCTTCGGGCTCTTGGTAAAGCTCAACCAGTCACGAGACGGACCAGCCGATTCGGACTTCGACGTAAGCACCTCGACGGTGTCGCCGTTTTCAAGCTTGGTGTCGAGCGGTACCAGACGTCCGTTCACGCGGGCGCCCATGGTACGGTGGCCGACTTCGGTATGCACCGCGTAAGCGAAATCGATCGGTGTCGCCTCGGCAGGCAACGATACGATCTTACCTTTTGGAGTGAACACGTAGACTTCGGCAGCACCCAGATCTTCCTTCAGGGAGCCAAGGAATTCATTGGAATCCGGGGTCTCACTCGTCCAGTCGGCGAGCTGCTGAATCCACTTGAAATTGTCAGCCTCGCTCAGCTCCTGGTTCTCGCCACGTTTACGATCGGACTTATCGGGCGAGCTCAGCGCACGGCCAGCTTGACCGTTCTCCTTGTACTTCCAATGCGCGGCGATACCGAATTCCGCACGGCGATGCATGTCCCACGTACGAATTTGAATCTCGACAGGCTTGCCGCCAGGACCCACCACCGTGGTATGCAGGCTCTGGTACATGTTGAGCTTTGGCATGGCGATGTAATCCTTGAAACGGCCCGGAACGGGGTTCCAACGCGCATGCACCGCACCCAACGCGGCATAGCAATCCTGAATCGTGTCGACGATGATGCGCACACCCACCAAATCGTAGATATTCGCAAAATCATGACCACGTACGATCATCTTCTGATAAATCGAGAAATAGTCCTTCGGACGTCCCGTTACGTACGCCGTAATGTTCTGTTCGTCAAGATCTTCGTTGATCTCCGCGAGAATCTGCTTCAAATACACGTCTCGCTGGCCTGCGCGACGGGCCACCAGCACCACGATCTCGTTGTAGATCTTCGGATAGAGCACTTTGAAGCTGAGCTCTTCCAATTCGGTTTTGATCGCGTTCATGCCGAGACGATTGGCAAGTGGCGCGTACACGTCAAGCGTTTCATGCGCTTTCTTCTGCGCGCTCGGAGTTTTGACGTAACGCCAGGTACGCGCGTTGTGCACACGGTCGGCGAGTTTGACGACCAGCACACGCACGTCGCGGCTCATCGCGACCACCATCTTGCGAATGGTTTCGGCTTGCGCGGAATCGCCGTATTCCATCTTGGAAAGCTTGGTGACGCCATCGACCAAACCGGTCACGGTATCGCCGAACTCGGCGCGGCACTCATCGAGCGTATAGTCGGTGTCCTCAACCGTGTCGTGCAACAGGCCGGCGGCCACAACCAACGGTCCCATGCCGAGATCGGCAAGAATCTGCGCCACGGCCAACGGGTGGATGATGTACGGCTCGCCCGATTTGCGCCGTTGCGAAGAATGCTGCTTGACCGCACGCTCATAAGCGCGCTCAAGAATGCTTATGTCCTCATCGGGATGATGGTATTCGCACATCTTCAGGATCGGCTCAAGCGGATCAAGCGGATTCGTGCTGATCTCGCAGCCCAACATTCGGGCAGAATGAACCTCACGCTCAACGTCACCCATCGTCCACCTCCTCGCTCGCAATGCTCCCTATACTACCCGCGCCTCACCGTGCATCCGAGGCATCCGACCGCGTGTTGCACGGCCAAATACCCCCGAAACCATTGAGATGTCAGCGTTTGCCGATTCCTCTGCGACTAAGCCAGTGCGTTCAGCTCAGGAAGCCACGCCTGTGGAACCAAACCCACGCTCAGCGCGATCCGACCCAGGCAGCGTTTCCGCCTCGATGAACTTCGCTTCGACGTAACGCTGAATAACCAGCTGCGCGATACGGTCTCCCGGATGGAACGTCACGGTGTGTTCCGGATCAAGATTGATCAGCGGCACCTTGATCTCACCACGGTACCCCGCGTCGATGGTTCCCGGCGCATTGAGCACAGTCACACCCTGCTTGACGGCAAGACCGGACCGTGGATGCACCAGAGCCACGTAACCCGCTGGAAGGGCGATCGCCACTCCTGTAGGCACCAGTGCCCGCTGGAACGGCTTCAGCGTGACTTCCTCCGTAGTGCGCAGATCAGCGCCAGCGTCACCGGCATGGGCATAATACAATTCCACCGGATGGTCAGGATCCAGCGACTTTACCAGAACCTCGACGTTTTCCGGTTCGTTATATGCTTCGTCGAACGCCATCAGGCAGCGCACTCCTGACACACCGGCTGACCGTCGTCAGTGGTGTAGGCAAGCTGGCTACGGTGCTTCACCAGGAGCATTCGGAGCAGATGAACTCGTCACCCTGCATAGGAATGACGGTCACCGAGGCGTCCTCATTGCTGAGGTCCGCACCGGGCAGCTCGTAATCTTCGGCGATGGCGTTCTCGTCATCGTCCATATCGTTGGAAGTGTTCTGGGAGCTCTTGCCCAAAGCCTGGAGCGACTCCTCGTCCTCGTCTTTGTTGCGCGGGGAATCATAATCCTGTGCCATCGAGATTCCTTTCGTCATCTATGGTGCTTATGCGCCATAGGATACATGACTTTTACCCCGCATAGGATACACGAATCGAAATACTCGTAAAATCCGACACGTGGGGCACAATGGAATAAACAGAAATTCTTGAAGGAAAGTGGTGTGTTGTGCCTGGGAATTCACTCGAGGAAGCGCGGTTCGATCATGTCAGCGACACCGGTGAACTCGTCTTTGTTTCAGGTGCCGGAAAGTTCGCTGTAAAGATCGACGAAGCGCTTGAAAGAGCCATTTTGGAGGCCAAGCAGATTCGTTCCGAAGTACAGGAGGAACAGAAGACACGCATCCCACCCACCCTGCCGATTTCGCAAATTCAATCGTTGATTCGCGCTGGCGCCGATCCCGCGCGTGTCGCGGAAAGATATTCGTTAAGCGAAGCGCTTGTTCGGCGTTTCTCGGCTTCGGTCGAAACGGAAAAGCAATATGCGATCGAGCAGTTTCTCGCCGTTCCAGCGCCGAAGGAAAGCCGCGTACGCACGCTTTCCGAACTGATCGAACGCACTTTTGCGGCAGCGCGGGTGCGCTTGGAAGATGTGACTTGGAAGGCCACCAGACTTGGATTGGAGCCTTGGAAAATCAGCGCTCAGTTCGTCTCCTCCGGTCACAATGTCTGCGCGGAATGGTCGTGGAACATGCACGACAATGCCGTAAGCTGCCTGAATTCCGCAGCACGAAAACTCATTGGAGAACAGGACACATCGAAAGAAGGACACGCCGAGAAACACGCCGATGAAAATTTTCTCGTGTCACTGAATCTTCCCGGAAATTCCGCACGGTCGGCGCGTATCGAGCAAACGGTGTCCGCATGGAACACGCCCGAGCCGTCCATGCCTGCAGCCCGTCCCGCGGCAGCGCCTTCCGTTCCGATCGCACCAATCGGCGGCGTGTCTAATGAATCCGACACGCCTGACACGCCGAACGCGCCAGCCATCGCATCCGACTTGCCTCTGCCGAGCCGACCGGAGAACCCTGCTGCAGGAGCCAATACAGCCAGCGCAACAAACACCGACACACGCAATACCGTTCCATCCACGCCGGAGCCTGCTTCGAACATGGCGAACGAGAACCAGACACTTGACCCGCATAGCCAGAACACCACCAAATCGAAGCGTCGTGCCGGACGTTCCGCCGTGCCAAGCTGGGACGAAATCCTGTTTGGCGACTGAAGTTAGGCCACGTCGATCAAGCAGGGAATGTCGGATTCGAGCATGGTGAGCGACCCGTGCACGCTTGGCAGGTGCATCGCCTTTTCTGCTTGCGTACGTGAGTCCACAATAGTGACGGCTTTGGCGGCCGATACGATCACATCGCCGATCATCGGTTCGACGCGAGCTTCCACCGGCCCATACACGCCTTCATCCATTGCCTGCGAGCGCGTGCGCACCTGCGCACGGTCCTCCAGCACGCTGCGCCATCGTGTGGCGATGTCTTCTGGATTCTCGCCTTGTTCCGCGTAGAGCATGACGCAACGCGGTTCACCGCCGACATGGGCGACGCCCTGCATGAGCGCTGATCCTGTGCAATGTCAATCACGGATTCGGGATCAGTGGTGATCATACCGTGGTCCGCCACAATCACAATCAATGTGCCTTTGGGCACGCTACGGCGAAGAAGGCCGAGTTGCCCGTCGACGCGCTCGTACGTGCCGATCCATTTGTCGGAATCCCAACCGTAATTGTGCCCGATCTTATCGGTGTCCCTCAGATACAAATATGTCAGACCGGGCGTTTTTGCCGCTTGCGCCGCGGCTGCAATCCGTTTTCGCGGATCATCGTTGGAAATGTAGTCGCTGCCCCGTAGCGCCGCCTGCGTCAACGCGGAAAAGGCGAATTTCGGCAGTCCAGAACTGGTCACTCGAACATCCTGCGCGCTCAGCCGTTCGAAAATGGTCGGTTGTTGCTGCAATTCAAGCGGAGGAATTGCGTTTTTGAAGGAAATCAGCTGGCATATTTCATCGGTTTTCGGATTGAGCTGCGTGTAGCCGGTCATACCGGTCATACCGGGGCATGTTCCCGTACCGAAGGTAGACATGGCTGCGACGGTGGTGCTTGGCATGCATGTTGCGATGGGACGTTGATTGGCGGTGTCGTTCATCAGCGCACGCAAGTAGGGGCATGTCCCAGCCTCATGTTGAGATTCCAGTAGCCGAGACCGTCCACGAGCGCCACAACCACGGAAGTCGCATCGGGAATGCCGAGCGCTCCCTGCAAACGCTTCGGATCAGGATGGACTGCCGTTGGCATGGGGTATCCGATGGCGTTGGAAACAGCAGGAAGTACCGATGACAGGTGCAACGCTCCCCCACGGGTTCCTTCAGATGACACGTCATCGCCGTAGCATGCCGGTTCGGTCATGGTGAGCAGCTCTTCGACGCTTGGCACTTCAACACTCATAATTCCCATTCAAGCACCGCGGCGGTACCGGCTGGTAGCATTGCTAGGTTGATTACCATTACTTTTCCGTGAGGAGATTCACCGCATGGTGTCGCACCGCAAACCGGCAAAACCAGCCTTTGACCCGCGTACGGTCAAAGAGAACATCGTCGAAACACCGTTGAATGAGGAGATGAGCAAGTCGTTCCTCGAATACGCGTATTCGGTGATCTATGCCCGCGCGTTGCCCGATGCCAGAGATGGTCTGAAGCCGGTGCAACGCCGCATCATCTATCAGATGGGCCAGATGAATCTCAATCCTGATCGTCCGTATATGAAATCGGCCCGTGTGGTCGGCGAGGTTATGGGCAAGTTGCACCCGCATGGCGACTCCGCCATCTATGAGGCGATGGTTCGTCTTGCGCAGCCGTTTGCGATGCGATTGCCGTTGGTGGATGGCCATGGTAACTTCGGTTCCCTTGACGACGGTCCTGCGGCCTCCCGTTACACTGAGGCGCGTATGGCCCAGGCAGCGCTTGGCATGAATGCCAATATCGGTGAGAATACCGTTGATTTCACGCCGAATTACGATAACAAGCTGCAGGAGCCGACTGTTTTGCCCGCTGCGATTCCGAATCTGCTGGTCAATGGCGGTTCCGGTATTGCCGTCGGCATGGCCACGAATATGGCGACGCATAATCTGGGCGAGGTGGTTGCCGCGGCCAAGCATCTGATGCATCATCCTGATGCCACGTTGGAAGAGCTTATGCGCTATGTTCCAGGTCCGGACTGGCCAAGTGGCGGCGTGATCGTTGGGCGTAACGGCATTCGTGAGGCGTATGAGACCGGACGTGGCGCGTTGACCACGCGTTCAGTGACGCATATCGAAAATGTGACGGCCCGTAAGAAAGCCATCGTCGTGACGGAACTGCCGTTCATGGTGGGGCCCGAACGAGTGCTGGAACGTATTTCCGAGGGCGTGAAGAATCGCAAGCTGGAAGGTATTTCCGGGGCGATCGACTTGACGGATCGTCATAACGGCACTCGTCTTGTCATTGAAATCAAAACCGGTTTCGATCCGAACGCCGTGCTTGCGCAACTGCTCAAGCACACGCCGTTGCAAGACAATTTCACTATCAACAATGTGGCGTTGGTCAACGGCCGCCCGCACACCATGGGTTTGAAGGAAATGCTTCAGGTGTGGGTGGACCATCGTCGTGTGGTGATTCGCCGTCGTAGCGAATTCCGTAAGAAGAAGGCGTTGGAGCGTCTGCATTTGGTCGAAGGCCTTCTGCTTGCGATGGTCGACATTGACGAAGTGATTCAGGTGATTCGTTCGTCTGACGATGCTGATGCCGCGAAGACGAAGCTGATTGCCGTATTCGATTTGGATGAGATTCAGCACAGTACATTCTTGACTTGCGTCTGCGTCGTCTGACGAAAATGAGCCGCATCGAGCTTGAGTCGGAACGTGACGATTTGAAGCAACGTATCGAAGAGTTGGATCGTATTCTCGCTTCCGCCGAAGCGCTCGACAATGTGGTGATCTCCGAAATGGATGAGGCCGTCGCCACGTATGGCACGCCTCGTCGAACCGTATTGCTGGATGAGGATGCCGATGGTAAGCTTGTGCCTGTTGTGGCGCATGGTGATGATGGCGTGTCCGCTTCGGCTATGGCCGCAGCCCGTGCCGCCGCAACGGTCTCTTCCGCAGCAGCTGATGTTGCCGCAGCCGCTAAGGCAGCGACGAAGGCCGGTGAAGACAATGCGGCCGCTGTGGCATTGCAGATTGACGACGAACCATGTGCGGTGATGCTGTCGGCCACGGGTTTGATCGCGCGAACCTCCGAAGATGCGTTGGAACGTTGGGAGAATCGTTCTTCTGCCGACAAACGTGTGAAGGACGATCAGATTATTTCGATTTTCCCTACCACCACACGTTCCTCATATGGTTTGATCACATCTGCCGGCCGTCTGATTGTGGCGCATGTCGTGGAGTTGCCGGTTGTGTCTGCGGATGGTCCGCTCCATGTGACTGGCGGCGTCCATGCCGAAGAGTTGATCGGTATGACGGAAAATACCGATCCGATTCGCGGCGAACGCGTGATTGCTGCGATTGCCATGCCAACTGCCGATGATTCCGGTGATCATGCCGCAGAACCTGCTCCTCTTGCATTGGGCACGCGTAATGGCGTGATCAAGCGTTGGAATCGTGAGTCGCCCACCACGATGGATTCATGGAGCATCATCGATTTGAAGGATGACGATGAAGTGCTGGCTGCCGCTGAAGCGCGCGATGAGGATCGACTGGTGTTTGTTTCTACCGACTCGTCTTTGCTGACGTTTGATGCGAAGAACGTACGCCCTCAGGGCCGTACCGCGGGCGGCATGGCAGGTATCCGCTTGGCTGAAGGCTGCTCGGTTGCCGCGTTTGCGGTGATTCCCGCCAACAAGGTGGCTTGGAATTACGAGGAGGGAGACAATGGCCTGTTCTCCGCGTCTGGAGCCGTGGTGTTGACGGTTGCCGGCGATTCCGAAGCACTGCCGGGCACGGAGAATGGTTCAGCGAAGGTAACCCCGTTGGAGATGTACCCGACAAAGGGTCGCGGTACCGGTGGCGTGCGTTCGCAGCGTTTCCTTAAGGGGCAGGATACGTTGATCCTCGCTTCGTGGGCACATATCCGGTACATGCTTCCACGGAGGGCGGTGCCGGCGTGGAATTGCCGAAGCCGGATATGCGTCGTGACGGTTCTGGTACGGAACTTCCGCGCCAATCGCCATCGTCGGCTGACCCATTGCAATGTGACGTGCCCGCGTTTTGCGAAGTTTGGAATCGTTTAGGATTCCGTTCGTAGGACGCGGGCATTGTTGTTCCTGCGTTTTCGTCCGCGCTGTCACTATGCATTAGCGATGATGATCTTTTTCAACAGTAAAGTTTCATGCCTTGCGGACTATCGACGAAACCTGCGGCGTAAAGGATTTGCCGGTATTCATTGCGTGCTTTCAATGATGTTCCGTTCATTTCGCTGAAGCTGATGCTGCCGCTGGGTTGGCGCTGCAATACGTAGGCAAGTTCGGCGCATGACGGTCTTAATATTGTTTCGTCTGCGGTGAAGCTGACAATTTTATGGCTTTTTGGTACGGAGAACAGTACCGGTTCGCCTTGTTTGAGCACAATGATGGAACCGGATCTGCGTGCTGGTTTGAGGTAATCCTGTTCTGGCCAGGCGATTGCGGAACCAGTGAGATTGGCGGGATCGGTCACGTCGAGCGCAACGCAGGATTGACTGTGCCATTGCGTGTCGCTGCGCAGCGCGTCGACGGTGTCTCGTTCCGCGAATTGTGCCGCGCCAAAACCTTTCACGAACATGCCTCGGACCAGTGTGCCATGTTCTTCCATTCGTTTGAGTACCGGATAGAGCGCTGAAAATCCTCCGGCAATCCGTTCCTTGTCAACCAAAGGAGCGGCAATCACGCCGTATCGGTCCAGTAATGAGTCGATGAGCGCCAGCTCACGCTCCTCTACACTTGCCGTATGCGCCATGCCAATGCCGGTATCGCTGTTTTCGAGCATGCCCGGCTCGATAACACCGTCTAGTGGTTTGTTTGGCATAACGGTTCGCCCGTCGCCACAAGATACTGCGGACCATAATCCACTCAGCGCCAATGGTGTTGGAGGACGCATGGTGACGCGTCTACGCGCGGCACGACGGGGTGCGCGAACGGTTTTGCTCCGTGCAGAAGCGCTCGTACTGGTGCGAACGAACTGTTCGTCATTTTCCCCTGCCATACCAGTGACCATAAGGCTTCTTCGAACTGCCGCTCGCCCCATGCCGGAAAGATGATTTCACCCGTTTCGGAGTTCACCTGCGCTTCGGCATGCTCAAGCCAGATGGTTTTTGTCACGGCTGAAAGCAGTTGAATAGGAAATGCTCCGCCACCGCTTAACGCCGTTAACACGGCATCCGGCATGGTCAACGTTTCATTATCGTTCAGCTTATCCACCGCCGATTCAGGCTGGTTGAGCAGCAAGGAACCTGCTGGATAGAAGGCGATCTCACCAGCTTCTTTGGCGTTGGATCCACTTGCTTTCGAACCGACCCACACCACATCCGACGATGAGATGAGTTCGTCGAGCATACTAGCTGATAGTCACGCACACGTGCCGGGAATACCATGGACTCCCATACCGAAGCGTTCAGGAACGCGCCTTCCAACTGCTCGATGACACGCATCAGACCATCAACGCCTTCGTAGCGTTCACCTCCAACAGGGCCAACGCCCTGACGATTAAGCAGAAACGCCTGATAGACGCTCGGATCGACCGGTTTGACGGCCTTTCTGGCCTTGGCAAGAGACAATGCTCGAATACGCCGGAAAACATCCTTGTGGAGCCATTGCTGAATATCGTTCTTTTCGGAAGTCTCACCTGAATCAGTGAATCTTCCCTTGATGAGTTCTCCTCGGGCATCCAGTTCATCAAGCGCATGCACCGCCTGAGCCGCGTCAATGCCCAGTTCGGCAATCATCTTGTCAGCGGTGAATGTCCATGCGTTTTGGCGTATCTTGTTACGCGCCCGCTGATATCTTCTTCGGCGAGATCATTCCAGAATGTTCGCCCAGCAAGCTCGCCCTCCACTTGTGTAATAGCTTCGGCGTCCAACAACGATGCCATATCCGTGCTTCCTAGAAGCCGTTCGAGCACTTCCAGATCCATGGACAGCAACTGCGTGCTTCGTTCGGCTTGGGGCACGTCATACTGGTACATCACCGATCCAACGAAGCCGAACAGCATGTTCTGCGCAAACGGAGAAGGTGTTTCAGTAGTTGCCTCCGATAAAAGTATTGTTCCCGCATGCAGGCCTGTCATAATCGTGCGTAATGCCGGCAAATCATATACGTCCTGCAGGCATTCGCGCGCAGTTTCCAACAAGAGGGGGAAGTTCTTGCAAGTACGAGCCGCATTCAACAGTTGCGCGGCCTTCAACCGCTGCTGCCAGAGAGGCACACGCTTACCGGGACGTGTGCGCGGCAGAAACAGTGATCTGGCCGCACATTCGCGGAATCGAGCCATGTAAAGCACGCTTTCGCCAACTTGCGTCTCAACAGTGCGTTGCAATTCGTCCACGTCGAATAGCAACAGCTCACGTGTAGGCAAATCGCCGTAACCGTCCGGCAATCGTAAAACAATGCCATCGTCGACCGCGTACACTTGACCGTCGAAACCAAACCGCTGTTTGATTCGAGTGGTGATGGCTAACGCCCAAGGCTCATGCACGCGCCTACCATATGGTGAATGGATGATGATGCGCCAATCTCCGCCTTCATCCCGGCAACGCTCCACCACGAGATCACGATCCGAAGGAATCGTACCGGTCGCTTCACATTGCTCGTCAAGCAGTTTGGCAAGATTGCTTATGGCATTATGGTCGAGACCATCTCGCTCCAAACGTTGCGCGGTCTCACGGTTGAACTGTGCTTCCAATACAGTCTGAGCCGTATTCTGATCACCATTCTTTGCTGGTTCACGCCTATGCAATCCTTGCTGAGCTCACGCGTCAAACGCCCTTGCGCCAATCCGAAACCATAATCACGCCCATCCTGATCCCCATGCCAAAATGGCAAGCGCGCGGTGCGCCCGGGAGCAGGAACCACCACTACCCTATCTCGTGTGATCTCCTGAATCTGCCAGGTGGAAGTCCCCAAAGTGATGACATCTCCCACGCGGGATTCGTATACCATTTCCTCATCAAGCTCGCCCACTCGCCGAGGACCTGGACCAGAGCCCTCTTCTGGAAGCACCACCGCGTACATGCCACGGTCGGGTATGGTGCCGCCACTGGTCACCGCCAAGCGTTGCGCTCCTGGACGTGCGGAAATCAGCTTTGCCTCTTCGTTGTATTGCAGCGGTGGACGGAATGCGGAAAAGCTCTCACTGTTGTAGGCGCCCGTCATCATGCCGATGACAGCGTCGAACATAGACCGGTCGAGATTTTGGAAAGGTGCGGAACGACGCACAAGCTCGTACCAATCGTTCGTGGAAAGATCTTCCATGGCCGCGGCTGCGACGGTCTGCTGTGCGAGCACGTCCAGAGGGTTGCGGGGCATATGCAATGGTTCTATAGCCCCTTCCCTCATGCATTCCATGCTGGTTGTTACGCCAATAATCTGTTGGCGGGTTATGGGGAAGAACAACGCGTGCGAGACTCCGCCGACATTGTGGTCGGCACGGCCCACTCGCTGCAATCCCGATGCGATCGACAATGGGGCGGCCACCTGAACCACGAGATCCACCGAACCCATATCGATGCCGAGTTCCAGGCTGGAAGTGGCCACCACGCAACGTAATTCGCCGCGTTTTAACTGTTCTTCGATCTGTTTACGTCTATCTTTTGACACGGACCCGTGATGAGCCATGGCAATCGCATCAATGTCTTCATGCGATTCAACCAGCATGGTGGTGGATCCCGCCACCGAGTCATAGTGCCCGGCAAATTGCTCGCGGCCCTCCGGTGAGCCCAAGTCACGGTGCTCACTCAGATCAGTTGCCACCGTGCCCTGTTTCGACTCCGCATACATGTCGTTGAGCCGTGCGGTGAGCTTCTCCGCCAGTCCACGCGAGTTGACAAATATCAATGTGGTTCGGTGCCGCAACACCTCGTCGAGAATGGACCGTTCAATGACCGGCCATACCGAACCGCCTGTAGCGCTGGTGTCGAGCATATTGCGCAATGGTTCCACGGCTTTTAAATCCATGGCCGGAACAGCGCCGGGGTTCACCACCGTTACCGGTTGCGAACCACCGAGAAACCGTGCTACTTCCTCAACGGGATTAACGGTTGCCGAAAGCCCTATGCGTTGCACTGGATGCCCAATCAACTTATCAAGGCGTTCGAGGCTGACAGCGAGGTGCGCGCCGCGTTTTGTACCTGCGACCGCATGAATCTCGTCGACGATCACCGTCTCCACGCTCGTCAATATGCTGTTCGCCTTGGAGGTGAGCAGCAGGAATAGTGATTCCGGCGTGGTGACGAGAATATCCGGCGGATGGCTGACGATTCTTCGACGTTGTTCAGGTGTGGAGTCGCCGCTGCGCATGGCCACTTCGACATCGGGGATGGGCAGCTCCATCGCCTCATACTGCTGGGAAATTCCCTGCAATGGCAGTTCAAGGTTCTTCGCCACATCAGCGCCAAGCGCCTTCAGAGGCGAAATGTATAGCACTTTGACGCCACGCTTCGTTTTCTTGCGGGAGCCTTTCCCTGCAGCTTTTTGTTCCGCATGGCTCTTGGCTGCCGCGATTTCGCCATGAACATCCACTCCTGCGGAACGCGTCCCGCCCGCCATAAGCCGGTCAAGAGCCGAAAGGAACGCACAAAGGGTTTTACCCGACCCTGTGGGCGCCACAACGAGCACGTTCTCGCCGGAATGGATGGCCGGCCACACCTGCTGCTGGACTTCAGTGGGCCGACTGAACGCATGTTTGAACCATGCCTTGGTCGGCTCTGAAAACAGGTTCAAACATTCGTACATACGTTCGATGATCGCATTACCGCAAGACGTTATTCATCTTCGTCGGCAACCCATTCGAGCACATCTCCCGGTTGACAACATAACGTCTCGCATATGGTATCAAGCGTGGAAAACCGTATCGCCTTGGCCCGCCCGTTCTTCAACACCGAAACATTGACCGGCGTTATGCCTATAGCCTCCGCCAGCTCATTGACACTCATCTTCCTTTTGGCGAGCATCACATCAAGTTCACACGAATGGCCATATCAGATCACCGCCGCCAGTTCATCACGCTGTTCGATGGCCTGCATCAACAGCGAGCGCATCACCACCATCAACAGTTCGAACGCCGCGATCAGTAGAAGCGCCGCCACTCCGACCGCCAGCACGACGTATGGAAACATTTGCCCGTCAACCCCCATCGCAGCCATCAGAAAGCGTGAAGGCGACAACCAGATTTGACCGACCATCACGCGAGCACCAGCATGCCTTCAATCCCCGCATATACGAGAATGTGATTCACCCAACGCATGGCCTTGCCGGAAAAGACATCACGTTTTTCAACCAAGGTCAGCAATCTCCACAGCGGCACCAACGCGAACTCGAAGCAAGCGACAATCAGCACTGCGGCAACCGCATACAGCCAATGCATCGAGTCGGCGTCGGCATACTTGGAAGCAACGCCAGCGGATGCCGCAATCGCACTGAACTGCAGTCCGAGGCAGCATATTGCAATTATCACAATCAGCACACGCAATACGCCAATCACCATGGAACGTTTCGCTGCGGAATTCGGCATGATATCCGTCTCCTTCAATCCAATAAACCTGAATATCGATAATATCTATCGATATTCGATATGCAAATCTTGTGAAAGTATGTTAGTCGATATTTTTCTATCGTTTTTCGATATGTACGATGACGTCCAACATATCTCAGAAAGGAATCATTATCATGCCGGAACCAGCCAACACTTCCCCATCGCAGACTTCGCAATCCCAACAATCATCGCCATTACCAGAAGCACAAGAAACCCAAGAAACACCAAAAACACAAGGGAACCAGCCAACACATGAACCATCCGCGCATCAGGAGGAACAACCTTTGGCGAAACCCAAAATCACGCGGGAAGAAATAGCGCAACGCCCCCTCAACAAACGCGCGGTCATCACCATTGGCGCTGCATTTCTCATCACTTTCGCATTCGACCGTCTGATCTGCAGCATACCTCCGACATGGCTTATCGGATATGAACTGCCGGTTTTCTGGATCATCTGTGCTCTTACCGTAACCGCGCTGCACTGGAAAACCGCACGAAAACAAGTTCTTGTTTGGCTTGTTTTGGGAAGCATCGTCGCCATTGGCGTGTGGAATACACTCGCTCAGTCGACTGGTGCTATTCGAGAAATGACGAGTACGCGCTCACCACGCAATTCGTTCAACCGGCGTTGCTTATGCTGCACTGTCAGCTGGTCAACGGGCGTTACGATGTTCGCCGTCCACTTCAGGTTGCCTGGAATTGGCTTACCGGCTGGTTGCAGCAGCCGTTTATTCACATTCGCGATTTTGCGGAACCGTTTTCCGTCATATTCGCAAGATTTGCAGTCGCGTCGAAGCAACGTTCGAAAGTGCGCGAAATCGGCATTGCGCTACTGATTTCCACCCCATTACTTCTGACGATCGTACCATTGCTCATCGGAGCCGATCAAATAGTTCAATATGAAGTGCTGAACGTTTTCAGTGATTTCAACCCGATGACGATCACTCTGCACATCATGTTCATCGTGTTGCCGTGGCCTTTGCTGTTCTCACTGCTTATTGGACTCGACGATGAACCCACTTCCAGGCCTCCGGAGCAACGATTCTCCCTCAGCTCGGTAACTGCGTTCGTGGTATTGGCCGTGACTTTGACTGTGTACATGCTGTTTTGCATCGTACAGATCCGGTTCCTGTTCGCAGGATTGTTCACCGATGGTTCGATCGCACTGCCAGACGGATTGACCTATAGCGAATACGCACGCGGCGGATTCTTTCAACTGCTGGCAGTCACGGCCATTAATGTGACGCTATTTGGTTTGGCGATCGCACTCGCGCCACGTACGCGCATGCTCAACGCGGCACTGGTAGCATTGCTGGCGTTAACCGCGTCATTCTAGCTTCGGCGGCGCTTCGGTTAGGACTGTACATCAACGCATACGGTTTGACTTGGCTGCGGTACCTTTCGGCGTCATTTATCGCCCTGCTTGCGATCGCGATTCTGCTATGCCTTATTCGCCTGAAAATACGACAACTGCCATTGGCTGCAACCATGACCGCACTGCTTATCGTATGGTACGTGGCGCTCGGCTTCAGCAACCCGAACCATATATGCGAAATCTACAATGCGGCTCATGGTATCGCAATGGCAATGGCGACAACACCGTATCAGTCGATGGTCTGACCAGCGCACTTTTTACGCAGCTCTCGTGCATGATCACCATCAGCACCAGGAAAGCCAACATGTACAGAGGGAACCACAGCACACTGATATGCTGTGCGATCAAGCCGAATACCGGCGGCATGCACATCGAGCCGACGTATGCGCATGCCATTTGCATGCCGACGATCGCCTGCGATTTGTCTTCGCCGAAATATGCCGGCGTGGAATGAATGACGCACGGGTAGATCGGTGCGCAGCCAAGACCGACAATCATCAGTCCCATAATGGTGCCGATATTGCGAGGCAGCGGCAGCAACATGATGACGATACCGGTCAGCACCAGCGCCTGCCCCAGGCGAATCATGGCCGGATCATTAAACTTCATGGTCAGAAAACCACTCGCCAAGCGACCCACGGTGATGCCGATGCAGAACAGGCTGGCCCACATAGCCGCCGTGGTCTTATCGATGCCCTTGCCAAGCGCCATGTAGCTACTAGCCCACAGCATGGCCGTCTGCTCCAATGCGCAATAGCAGAAGAACATCACCAGGATTTCTTTGGCGCCACGAATGGCGAGCACACCTCGCACACCAAGCGGTTTGCGAGTTTCATCATTGGCCGTTCCGTCGGATTCGCCGGAAACTTCGCCCGTCTTTACCTCGGAACGCTTCTTCCACAGTGGCAGACTGAAAATAAGAATGGCGGTGAGCACAACCTGCAGTATGGAGATATAACGGTAGCCCCACGACCATCCTTGGCCGGCGCCCAAGGCGAATCCCATGATGTATGGGCCAGTCAACGCGCCAATGCCCCACATGGCGTGAAGCAGCTCATGTGACGGCTCTCGTAGTGGATCGCCACATAGTTGTTGAGGGCCGCGTCAACGCCGCCCGCACCCAAGCCGTACGGAATGGCAAGCAGAATCAGCACCCAATAGTTAGGAGCAACGGAAAAGCCGAACAATGCCAACGCCGTCAACGCCACGGAAACCGCAGTGACCTTGCCCGCACCAAAACGCAAGGTCATACGATCGGAAAGCAACGCGGAAACAATGGTGCCAGCGGAAATCGTCATGGAAATGCCGCCAGCCCACGAAATGGGAGCACCCAAATCGACACTCATCGTCGGCCATGCGGCACCCAGTACCGCATCCGGCAGGCCAAGCTGATGAACGCCACATAAATCACCGCAAGCAAAAGATTAACCACGCCCTACTCCTTCTTGATCGGTAGCCGCAGAAGACAATATCCGCCATTATTGTAAGCACATATAGCTACCAATCGGTAACTACTTGATTGCACTATCTACCGTAGAATCTTCAACCTTTACCACACGGAATCGCATACCATCTTCACTAAAAAATACCCTCCGAAACGTCTTGACGTAGCGGAAGGCGAGCTGACGACAACCTCGATCAGGTATCGATCTTCGAACGGTCGAAATCGTCGGCATTCTCAACGATGAACGCTTTACGCGGCGGCACGTCATCGCCCATCAGCAGACTGAAAATCTGACTGGCCTGTTCGGCGTCTTCCATACGGATACGACGCAGCATACGTGTGCGTGGATCCATAGTGGTGTCGGCCAGCTGGTCGGCGTCCATTTCACCCAGACCCTTATAGCGCTGAATGTCCTCGTTATAGCTGATGTGCTTCTTATCAAGATCAGCCAATTTGCCGGCCAGCTCATCGTCGGAATACGTGTAGATATACTCCCCCTTGTGAGCTCCGGTCAAGGCGATGCGGTGCAGCGGAGGCACGGCCGCATACACGTGACCGTACTCGATGAGCGGCCGCATGTAACGGTAGAACAAGGTGAGCAGCAGAATGCGGATGTGCGCGCCATCGACATCTGCATCGGTCATCATAATGACCTTGTTGTAACGTGCTTGCTCGATGTCGAAGCTCGCTCCGGAGCCAGCGCCGACCACCTGAATGATCGCCGCGCATTCCTTGTTCGACAGCATCTGCGACAACGACGCCTTCTGCACGTTGAGAATTTTACCTCGAATCGGCAGCAACGCCTGGAAACCGGAATTACGCGCGGCTTTGGCGGTGCCAAGTGCGGAATCGCCCTCCACGATGAACAGTTCGGCCACATCGTCATTGCCTGGCTGGCAATCAGACAGTTTCGGTGGCATGGATGCCGATTCGAGCGCGTTCTTGCGTCGCGTCACCTCTTTGGTCTTACGTGCTTGGATGCGGGCGTGCATTTCGCCGACGATCTTTTCAAGCACGCGGCCGGACTGTTCCTTATAGCCACGTTTGGAGCCGGTGATCATCTCGCCGAACTGCCTGTCGGTCATTTTGCTGACGATCGGCTTGACCTGCGCGGTGCCGAGCACATCCTTGGTCTGACCTTGGAACTGTGGTTCGGCGATACGCACAGTGACGACGGCAACCAGACCTGCCAGAATATCGTCACGTTCGACTTTCATGTTGGAATCTTTGAGATTCACTTTGAGCTTACGTGCATTGTCTTCGATGGCTTTGCGAATCTGCTTGGTCAGGCCCAACAGATAGCCATCCACATGGGTTCCACCGCCCGGGGTTTCCACCACATTGACGAAGCTGCGCATGGTGGTGTCGTATCCGTTGGTCCACCGCATGGCGATATCGACGGCACAATTTCTCGTAACCTTCTGCGCGTGCAGTTCACCGCCATCGCCAACGGCTTGGGTTTCCTCAACATAGGTGTCTTCGCCAGTGATACGCCAAATAGCGGAAACCGCTTCGCCTTTGGACAGGTAATCCACGAAATCCTTCACACCGCCGGTATGGCAGAATTCCTCGATACGGGAGTGGGCATACTTCGATCCCTGAGGTTGTGCCGCAACATCGGCTTCCTCGATCTGCTCCGCAGCTTCCTCGTGCCCGGCAGCGTCATGTTCAGATTCATCGCTTTCGGCAATTTCCTGCGGTTCATCACCTGCAGCATTTGCAATATCGTCGACTTCCAGCATTTCGTCGACTGATTCATCGCCGGTTTCCGGAATATTCTCATCGATAACAGTGATTTTCAAACCCGGCACCAGGAAGCTGGTCTGCCTGACGCGATCAATCAGCTGCTCGTAGCTGAATTCCGCGGTGTCGTTGAAAATCTCCGGATCAGCCCAATAACGAATGCGAGTTCCCGTGGTCTTCGGACTGACCTTGCCAATGATTTCAAGCTCAGTCGGACGGTTTTTACGCGTGCGTTTGAATGGCGCATCCGGAGATGGGCGCTCCGGATCGGCATCGGTATACACACCAGGATGACCCTGATGGAATGACATATGATGCGTCTTGCCGTCACGATCCACTTCCACGTCAAGACGGGAGCTCAACGCGTTCACCACTGACGAGCCCACGCCATGCAAACCGCCCGAGGCTCCGTACGAAGAGTTACCGAATTTCGCGCCGGCATGCAATTTGGTCAACACCACTTCCACACCGGTAAGTTTGGTTTTCGGCTCGATGTCAACAGGGATACCGCGGCCGTTATCGGCCACTTCCACGGAACCGTCGCTGTGCAACGTCACAACGATATGATTGCAGACTCCCGCAAGAGCCTCATCGACGGAATTATCGATGATCTCCCACAGGCAGTGCATCAGACCTTGGCTATCGGTGGTGCCGATATACATGCCCGGGCGCTTGCGCACCGCGTCAAGACCTTCAAGCACGGTAAGACTACCTGCGCCGTAATTGTCCTTGTCTTTCGCCATTTTCCTCATTCTGACTTGCAGTTTTGCTTCGGTTTTCATCCATAAGAACGTCTTGTAGACGTAAGAAGTCGAGAAATTCGATATTCTTACCGAATTTCTGACTTCATTCACCTCTTGTTTCAATCACTGATCAAGGAAGTCACGCAGCGTCTGCGAGCGAGACGGGTGACGCAACTTCGACATGGTCTTCGACTCGATCTGGCGAATACGCTCACGGGTAACGCCATACACGCGGCCAATGTCGTCGAGCGTCTTGGGCTGGCCATCTTCCAAGCCATAACGCATCTTGATCACGCCAGCCTCACGCGGAGACAACGTTTCAAGCACCTGCCTGAACTGCTCCTGCAACAGCGAGAAGGCAACCGCGTCGGACGGCGCGATGCGTCGGTGTCTTCGATCAGATCGCCGAACTCGGAATCGCCATCCTCACCCAACGGCGTATGCAAGGAAATCGGCTCACGGCCGTACTTCTGCACTTCCTGCACCTTCTCGACAGGCATGTCGAGCTCGCGTGCAAGCTCATCCGGCGTGGGTTCGCGGCCAAGATCCTGCAGCATCTGACGCTGCACACGAGACAGCTTGTTGATCACTTCGACCATGTGCACCGGCACGCGAATGGTACGCGCCTGGTCAGCCATGGCTCGGGTGATGGCCTGACGAATCCACCACGTGGCATAGGTGGAGAACTTAAAGCCCTTCTTCCAGTCGAACTTCTCGACGGCGCGAATCAAACCGAGGTTGCCTTCCTGAATCAAATCCAAGAACAGCATGCCACGGCCGGTGTAACGCTTAGCCAACGAAACCACAAGTCGCAGATTGGCTTCCAGCAGGTGGTCCTTGGCACGCCTGCCATCGTTCGCAGCCCACTTGAGCTCACGCTTGCGCTTGAAGTCCATCTGGTCGGATTCGGTGTCCAGCAGGTGCTGGGCATACAGACCGGCTTCGATACGCTCGGACAGATCGACTTCCTGTTCCGCATTCAGCAGGCTCACACGACCGATCTGCTTCAGGTAATCCTTGACCGGATCAGCAGTCGCACCCGCCGCAATCACACGACGCTTCGGATTGCCGGATGGGGTCAGATTCTCATCATCATCGTCATCACGCACCACGAAAGCGCCCTTTTCCTTAGGCTCTTCCGGCTTTTTGCGTTCTTCCTCATCCTCGTCGTCATCATCTTCAGGTTCGGATTCCTCGTCGTCGTCGAGGTCATCCTCGTCATCCGAATCGACGTCATCGAGATCGGCGTCGAAATCGTCAAGATCGGCGTCGTCTACCTGAGCGTCCTCATCGTCAAGTGCATCATCCTCGAGCGGCTCCTCCTTCTTGGCAGGGGCGCTCTTCTTCGCGGTAGTCTTGCGAGGGGTCTTCGTTGCGGTGGTTTTCTTCGCCGCACTCTTCTTCGTGGAGGCCTTGCGCGTGGCGGCTTTCTTCGTGGAGGTGGTCTTTTCGGTCAGATCAGCCTGTTCCATGCTTGCCGTCGTTTCCTTGGTGGCCAAACTTATCCTCCTATTGATCCTGCCTCGAAGCGTATACCACATGGACCCACTTCTGGCAAGGGCAAATCGTCAACTATGTGAGTAAACCATCTTGCAAGGACGATTATTCCCGCATAATGAGGCCTTCACGCGCAAGTCACGCCACTTTACGGCGTGTTGCCTTATGTTTCCGACGTCCAGGCAGGACCAATACGTCGTTCAACCGCCGAGCATACAATCGCCGCCAGCGAACATTGATCATCTATCGCGAGCGCGCTGATGGCTGATGCCATGGCTCCTTCCTGGCCCATCCACCACATGATGTAGCTGATCACGGCGAACGGCTGCGCCCGATATGTCTTCGGAATCATATCGATAATGTCGAACAGCATGTTGATCGCCTGATCGCAACGTTTCATATCGGGTCTGGCTAGGGGATCACGGAATGAATCGCTGAGCAGCTGTTCCAGACGCTGCGCATTACGAGACAGCTTGGGTCTTTCGGCGAAACTCATGAGAAAGTCTCGGTCGGCGTATCGTTCGTCAACGATGGCGGAAATGAGAAATACGTCACGAATGGACAGCATCCGATTGATGCCCACCGTAGTCCGCATGATCATATTCCGGTCAAGACCGCATTCGGCATGGAATTCGCCTTCCGAATGGGAAACGCTCTCGTCCGATGCCTGCGCAAGCGCGTCCATCCATATGAAAAGCGGTTCACGAATGAACGAACGCACTGTTTCGCCCACGCCGTCGGATCTGCAATCCCTTTCGAATCGGCTGATGGCTTCTTCCATTTCAGTCCCGGTGATGCGTCCGGTTTTGTTGGTTGTCATTATTCTGCCTCCTTGGCATGGTCTATCGGCTTCCTCGCTCGCCGCTTATATGGCACTATGCCCGATGAGCCGATGCGATGCCGCTTTTTTCGAGGCCTGTGGTCGGAGGATGGCTTCTTCGGCGTTTCGCAAAATGATTTCGGTACCGCAACTATTGCAATCATTGAGATTTGGTCTTGTCGAATGCCTGTGGATAACTGTTGGTATGACTAGCTCCTCCGATTTGGAACAGATTGAATCACGCATTGTTTCGTTGGTGAAGGATTTCGCATTCCTTCATGCGGACGATTCGGTTGCCTCCTCTTGCAGGCCTATTGCCGACATGGTCGCCAAGCAGGCGGTCACGTCAAGTGAGGGTGGCAAGCGGCTTCGCGCCTTGCTGACGTTGGATTCGTTCCGCGCATTCGCTTCGGAGGATGTGCGAGAACGTGATTTCGACGCGCTGCTCGATTTAGCGTGCGCGGTGGAAGTGTTCCAGACCGGTGCGCTGGTGCATGATGACATCATCGATGATTCCGATCTGCGCCGTGGCAAGCCGTCTGCGCATCGCGCATTCTCCACTGGTACGCATAGCGAGGCCATCGGCCATGGTTGGGCATCATGCTCGGCGACATGTTGGCCACGGCAAGCGTGGACATCGCGGACAAGGCAGCTTCCAAGCTCACTCATGGTTCCGATGTGGTCGCGGCATTGCTCAACATGCACCGCGAGGTCGAAGTCGGTCAAGTACTTGATTTGGCCGTAGAGCTCAATCCGTTGGACGATCCAGACGAACTGGTGGAAGCTTCATTGAACGTATTCCGCTGGAAAACCGCCAGCTACACCACCATTGCCCCACTGGAATTCGGCATGCTTGCCGCGGGTATAGGCAAAGACGATGCGAGGAAGCAGGCATTGGCAGTCGGCTTGCCTCTTGGATTGGCCTTCCAGCTTGCAGACGATCTTCTGGATGTTGTCGGTTCGAGCAGCAATACGGGCAAGCCCGTTGGAGGAGATATCCGCGAAGGCAAGCGCACGGTGCTTCTAGCCGACGCCATCAACGCGGCGAACGACACGCAGCGGCGAGAGCTCATCGACATGTGGGAGGCCGATTCGCGTTCCGAAACTCAAGTAAAACGCGCCATTGAACTATTTGAGCAAACAGGAGCCATCGAACGTTCCCGCGGTAGAATCGCGGATTTGTGGAATGAATCGACAACAGCTATCGAAACATTGAGCCTTTCCGAATACCACGAGTCACTGCTCATCGAGGCCTGCTCACGTTTCGTGCCAAGTATTCACGTCCAAACACGCGCGTGACACGCGACCTGCGTGTTTTCCAACCAACATCCGGACAGGACGCGCGTTCGTTGCACAATCCGCAAACCTCTGCTTGTAGACTACAAGTGGGAACACGTTCGAACGTGAGTTGTTTTGAAGAAGGAACCGTAGCGATCAACCATGAGTGAAGCTCCACACGCCCCTGAAGGTCAGGTCATCGAGGGCCGGTATCGGGTCGTCAGCAGAATCGCCGATGGCGGCATGGCCACGGTGTACCAAGCGGTAGACGAACGTCTGGAGCGCACGGTCGCCATCAAAATCATGCATACCCAGCTGGCGCAGGGACCGCACCGGGACCAGTTCGTGGAACGATTCCATCGTGAAGCCCGTTCGGCCGCGGCCATTGCCAATCCGCATATCGTGCAGGTGTACGACACCGGCGAATTCGACGGTCTCGATTATCTCGTCATGGAGTATGTTCACGGCGTGAACCTGCGTTACGAAATGAACCAGCAGGGTACGTTCAGCGTTCGAGAGACGTTACGCATTATTGGCGAGACATTGGATGGCCTCGCTTCCGCACATCGTGCGGGCGTGGTGCATCGCGACATCAAGCCGGAAAACATCTTGCTTAACGACCGTGGCCATGTACAGATCACCGATTTCGGCTTGGCTAAAACGGTATCGCAGGCCACACTCTCCTCCACCGGCATACTGCTGGGAACAGCAGCATATCTAGCACCGGAAATGATTGAGAAGAATCAAGCCACACCTCAGGGGGATTTGTATTCCGTGGGCATCATGCTTGGGAGATGCTCGCCGGCAACGTGCCATTCACTTCAGATAATCCAGTAACACTGGTATTCAAGCATGTTCACGAGGATGTGCCAAGCATTGCCGCCGCTTGCAAAGGCATCAATGAAGGCGTGGCCGCATTCCTTGCCCATCTCACGGCTCGCGCGGTCGAGGCTCGTCCAGCAGACGCATCCGTTGCGTTAACCGAGCTGCAGCGTCTGCAATCGACGCTTGCGGTCAGCGATTGGCAGTATCGTCTTCCCCCGGTAGACGTCAGCGCTTCCGACAGTGCCGCGCCCGCAAATAACGGTGCGCCAACCAATGTCGGCAATCCTGTTCCTCCCGCTCCCCCGGCACCGCGACGCAGCAATTCGATGATCGCACACGCAAGCTGGACAGGGTCAAGACGAACGCAACAACCGTCATGCCGGTGCAGCAACAGAACATCGATCCAGAAGCGACGACACGTTTCTCGCTGCCGGCAGACGGCATCGTCAATAGCCTTGACAATGCCGTCGACAGCGCTGCATCGCAATCCCCCATCGCGCAAAGCGACGAATCCGGCAATACTCCAAACAGCAAATCCGCGAAAAAGCGTCGCACACCGCTCATCGTCGCAGGCGTGGTGGCGCTGCTGCTTGCATGTGGCGCCGGCGGTTGGGCATGGTGGTACTATCAGGGCCCCGGCAGCTATTGGACCATGCCCCAGCCGGATGGTATGACATGCGACGCGTCCGCAGCATGCCCCATCACCAATGTGAAGTGGAGCGACTACGAGAGTCTGCTCAAGATTTCCGATATCGAATATGAAGTGTCGGAAGAGTACAGCGATTCCGTGGCGGAAGGCAATATCATCTCCACCGATCCGGCGAATGTCGGCGATCGTGGCAGCAAGCGTCGTAGCCAGAAAGTCAAGGTCGTGGTCTCCAAGGGAGTCCGGCAGGCGACGGTTCCCGCCGATATTCTCGACGCGACCAGCGCATCCGGCAAGGATCCAATCAACGCACTGAAGAAGGCTGGATTCGATAATGTCGAGCAGACCGCGGCTTCTGATGACACGTATTCCATTGACGTGCCTCAAGGGGCGTTGCTGTCGTTAAGTGTGGATCCGGCGCCACATTGCCGCATAATACGACGATCACCGTCACGGTGTCGCAGGGGCCAAAGCCAGTCACTATGCCCGATATCGTCGGCAAGACGAAGGACGAGGCACAGCAGGCGCTGGATGATCTTAGACTCACCACCAATTGGACGGAATCCTTCGACGACAAGATTCCACAGGGGCAGGTGATTTCCGCTTCCGTCAACAACGGTGATACGTTGCATTGGGGAGACAGCGTCGACGTGGTGGTTTCCAAAGGACCGGAAACCATAACCCTGCCGAATTATGTGGGGCAGAAAGCCTCTGACGCCAAAGCCGCATTGGAAAAACTCGGATTCACGGTCAAGGTAAGTTCGCAGCTCACGTTGGATTCCAATCAAGACAAGAAGGTCGCTTCGCAGGATCCGGTAGGTGGCACCGAAGTGCGTCTTCGCGACGAGAACGGCATACCAACCACCATCACATTGAAGATGTATTCCTCACTGTTCTAAAAGTGCATTACCTCCTTTGCCAAACATCATGGTATAGGCATAAGGAAAGCCCCGGCTCGTGTAGTGTCGTGCCGGGGCTTTTCTCTTTGGTTTCTCAGCTGTTCGCCTGTTCGGCGGCTTTCTGAGCCTTAAGCTGTTCCTTGACTTTCTGAGCGTATTCGTTCACGTATTCCTGACCGCTCATCTTCTGAATTTCCATGGTCACGCGATCAGTCAGCGTGCGCAAATCGTCGTGCGTGATCTGGTCGGCGGGCTTCTTCTCCACGGCAATCGGTTTGCCGTAGATCACTGTGGTCTTGCCCTTACCAGGAATAATCTGACCGGGCTTCTGCAACTCGCGAGATCCGATAATGGCGGACGGAACGATTGGGCATCCGGTTTCAAAAGCAAGTCGCGCAGCTCCGGTATGACCTTTATAGAGGCGACCGTCAGGGCTACGCGTGCCCTCAATATGAATGCCGAACAGGTGGCCGTCTTCGAGGATTTCACGCGCGTGGTTCAATGCGCCAAGCGATTTCGACCCACCGGAACGATCCACGGGGAACACGCCAACCGAAGTGAACCACCACTTCTTGAACTTGCCTTTGATGCCCTTGCCTTCGAAATACTCGGCTTTGCCCATGAAATGAATCATGCGCGGACAAGTCAGCGGCAACAGCGCGTCATCGATGACGGCAAGATGATTGGCTGCGATAATGGCACCGCTTCGCGCGGAATGTTTTCAAGTCCCTTGGCAGTCGGTCCCATGCGGTGGATGGCGATCGGTCCCAGGCCTTTGACGAAAAACCAGTAGAGCATTTTTCACGATCCTCCTAGCGGATGGCCATCCGCTTGATTACAGTTATCAGTATGACTGACCTCAACAATAGCAATGCCGATGAAGAACGCCCAAATGCCGCGCCGAATGGTGGCGAAGGGGCTTCTTCAAATGCGGACGATTTGGATGCCGCATGGGCTGAATTCGCAAGTTCGCATGCCGACGATTTGCAGGCCGTGGAGCATTCTCGTAGCGCGAAACGTTTTGAAAAGCATGCGCAGCGCCGTGAGAAGGAGGCGTTGCTTTCGATTCAGGATTTGGATCAGGGCACGTTCACTGATGACACTCCGCAAGGTCGTGGACCGCGCGATTTCACTGGTTCCAGCTGGTTGGACACCGATAGTGTAATGGATCGTTACGGTGATGATTTCACTCCTACGAATCCCTCCATCGGTCATGTCAAGATATCGAAGTTGGTGTTTTGGGTGCTTTTGATCGCTGGTGTCGCCGGTATCATCGCATCTGCGTTCATGCCTGCTTTGGCTGGGATTTTGGGATCGATTTTCGGCGTGTGCGCGTTGATTGGCGCTGCTGGATTGATCGTACAGCACAAGGGACATACACAAACCCGCCGCGATGTTTTCGATGATGGAGCTCGCGTATAGCAACATATGGAGAAGACTGCATCAGCTACGTCTTTTGTGCTCTTCTCTGTGATATTTGTCGCCGCGATACGTATAAGCGCGTGTCTCGTCGTTGAGTGTTTTGACGAGACACGCCTTATACGTTCTTATGATCTGCTATTTCGCCGAATATCAAGCTTTCTTGGACTGGGCGGCGGTGATCCACTGGTCAAGCAGTGCCGAGGCCTTGCCTGAATCAACGGTTTCTTCGGCAATGGCATAGGCCGCTTTGAATCGTTCAGTCAGGCTGGCATCAGCTGGTACCTGATGGCCGTCCGCAACAATCGCGGATGCCGCGTTGAGCAGGGCGGTAGTGCGGAAAGGAACGTCCTTGCCTGCAAGGAAGTCACGGAACAGCTGGGCGTTGAGCTCCGGCTCTCCACCCTTTAAGTCAGCCACCGTCACCTTGTCGAGACCAAGCTCCACAGTCGGATCGAATTCACTCTCAGTGACTTCGCCGTTGCTGAACTCCCAGATGGACACCGGACCAGTCGGAGCCATTTCGTCAAGCCCCTCGCTTGACGTGTACACCATGCCGGTCTGGCCATTAGCCGCATATACCGCAGCCATGATCGGGCTCATTGCGCGATTGGCGCAGCCCACCGCCATGTGCTTCGGCGAGGCCGGATTGGTCAGAGGTCCAAGAACGTTGAATACGCATGGCACGCCGAGCGCCGCACGGACAGGTCCCACGAAGCGCATTGCCGGATGGAATGTGCGTGCGAAAGCGAATGCGATGCCGCATTCGTTGCCGACCTCAGCAACCTGTTCCGGTTCCAGATCGAGCGCAGTCCCAGCGCCTCGAAGCAATCGGCAGTGCCGCACTTGGAAGAGGCTGCACGATTGCCGTGCTTCACGACTTTCGCTCCGGATGCGGCAGCCACCACCGCGCCCATGGAAGACAGATTCACCGTCGCGGCGCCGTCGCCACCGGTACCGACGATATCGGTGGTCTCACCGTCGATATCAAGTTTGATGGCATGGGAGACCATGGCCTTGGCCGCTCCACGCACCTCATCCGGAGTCAAGCCAAGCTGCTGCTGGGTTGCCAGAACCGCACCGACGGCCGCCGGATTAGCGTTGCCGTTCATGAGGTCATCGACGAACCACTCGGATTCCTCGGCACTCAGATGGTCCCCTCCGACCAGCTTGGTGAGGATCGACTTCCATGTGATTTCAGCCATGATGCCCTCCTTGACGCTTCAGCATGTCACGTTGTTGATACGATATCGCCGCCATTGTAACCGTTCTGCATTTCATGGTTTTTCAACGTCCATATCACGAACAGGTAATTGCAGAAAAGCGCTCATCATAAACAACACAGACATTTTCAATATCTATCTTCCGCATATCGGGCAACGAGCATGAAACAAAAAGGCGGTCTGCGAAAAATCCGCAAACCGCCTTCATTATGCGCGAATCATCAGAGCATCACACGATATGTCACTGTTCGTTCTGTCCGTGGCACATCTTGTACTTACGACCGGAACCGCACGGGCACTGGGCGTTCTTGCCCGTTCCCGGGAAGGTGCGGCCATCCGCCCATGGAGAGCGCAATTCCTCGCTCTTCGGGCGCTTATTGGCAGGAACCTTGCCCTCAGCATGGCTGATCGGCTGCATGCCTACGATGCCAGGCTCATTCTTCTGTTCTTCGGCCAGTTCGTCGATGACGGTCTTCTCGGCCTCATCGTCGGTTTCCGGCTCGGCAGGAGCGGTTTCACCGGTCGCTGCGCTTCGCTATCCAGGCCCATCACCGCTTCGGCTGCGTTCACGGCCTCTTCCTCATCGGATTCGGTTTCGGCGTCTTCGGTGGTGGCGACACGATCGATGTCAACGTGGAACAGCAGCTGGATGGTCTCCTCCTTGATTGCTTCAATCATGGAGTTGTACATCTGATAGCCTTCGCGCTGGTATTCGACCAGCGGATCGCGCTGACCCATACCACGCAGCCCGATGCCGTCCTTGAGATAATCCATCTCATACAGGTGTTCGCGCCACTTGCGGTCAAGAACCGCGAGCACGACACGACGTTCCAGCTGACGCAGACCCTCTTCACCAAGCTTGGCTTCGAAGTCAGCATACTGGTCCTTTGCGTCGGAAACGATAAGCTCCTGCAGGGCTACGATGGCCTTGTCTCCCTTGAGCTTGGAGACAGCGTCCTTGGCGGCTTCCGGATCGACGGCAATCGGATACACGGCGTTCAGAGCCTTGAACAGGCCTTCCCAATCCCAATCCTTCGGCTTGTCAGAACCTTGTTGGCGCCCTTGATGTAGCTCAATACCGTATCGTCGATGAACTTGAGGATATCCTCGTGGATGTCTTCGCCCTTGAGCACAGCCTGACGCTCGGCGTAGATGACGGTGCGCTGCTTGTTCATCACGTCATCGTACTTGAGCACGTTCTTACGGATTTCGAAGTTGCGGGATTCCACGGCCTTCTGTGCGGTGCGCACGCCCTTGGAAACGCTCTTCGCTTCGATCGGCTCGCCTTCCGGCATGCCCTTGGCCATAACGCGGGCCACGAGCTGGGTGTTGAACAGACGCATCAGATCGTCTTCGAGCGACAGGTAGAAACGGGACTCGCCCGGATCGCCTTGACGTCCGGAACGGCCGCGCAGCTGGTTGTCGATACGACGGGACTCGTGACGCTCGGTACCAAGCACGTACAGGCCGCCGAGTTCAACGACCTCTTCATGCTCGTCCTTGACCTGCTCCTTGATTTCGGCCAAGGTGCCCGGCCAACGCTTCTCGTACTCGTCCGGAGTGTCATCCGGAGAATAGCCTTCGGACTTGAGCTTCGCATCGGCAAGGAACTCGACGTTGCCGCCGAGCATGATATCGGTACCACGGCCTGCCATGTTGGTAGCCACGGTGACGGCGCCCTTACGGCCCGCGACGGCCACGACGGCGGCTTCCTTATCATGCTGCTTCGCGTTCAGCACCTGGTGGGGAATGTTGGCAACGTCAAGCAGGGACGACACGATTTCGGAGGATTCCACGGAAGCGGTACCCAGCAGCACCGGCTGGCCCTTCTTGTGGCGCTTGGCAACATCGCGCACGATGGCGGCAAGCTTCTCCTTCTTGGTACGGAAGATCAAATCGTCCTTGTCTTCGCGAATCATCGGCTTGTTGGTCGGAATCGGGAGCACGCCCAGCTTGTAGGTGCCCATGAACTCCGCGGCCTCGGTTTCTGCGGTACCGGTCATGCCCGACAGCTTGTCGTACATGCGGAAGTAGTTCTGCAGGGTGATGGTGGCGAAGGTCTGGTTCTCAGCCTTGACTTCCACGTTTTCCTTGGCTTCGATTGCCTGGTGCAGACCTTCGTTGTAACGGCGTCCCGGCAGGATACGGCCGGTGTGTTCGTCGACGATGAGCACTTCACCGCCAGTCACCACGTAGTCGCGGTCGCGCAGGAACAGTTCCTTGGCCTTGATGGCGTTGTTCAGGTAGCCGATCAGTGCGGTGTTGTTCGGCTCGTACAGGTTGTCGATGCCGAGATAATCCTCGATCTTGTTGATGCCTGGATCGAGAATGCCGACGACCTTCTTTTTCTCGTCGACCTCATAGTCCTCGTCACGGGTGAGCTTGAGCACCAGACGTGCGAACTGACGGTACCAACGGGTCACGTCGCCTTCGGCCGGACCGGAGATGATCAACGGGGTACGGGCCTCGTCGATGAGGATGGAGTCGACCTCATCGACGATGGCGAAGTGGTGGCCGCGCTGCACCAGATCGGACTTTTCCCACGCCATGTTGTCACGCAGGTAGTCGAAGCCGAACTCGTTGTTGGTGCCGTAGGTGATGTCGGCGTTGTACTGCTTGCGGCGCTCCGGCGGTTTCTGGTTGGTGATGATGCAGCCGGTGCTCATGCCGAGGAAGCGGTAGACACGACCCATCAGCTCGGCCTGGTAGCTTGCCAGGTAGTCGTTGACGGTGACGACGTGCACGCCCTGGCCGTCGAGTGCGTTCAAGTATGCCGGCAGAGTCGCCACAAGGGTCTTGCCTTCACCGGTCTTCATTTCGGCGATGTTGCCCCAGTGCAGCGCCGCGCCACCCATGAGCTGCACGTCGAAGTGGCGCAGGCCCAAGGTGCGCTTGGATGCCTCGCGCACGGTGGCGAAGGCTTCCGGCATGAGCTTGTCGAGGGATTCGCCATTGTCGAGACGCTGCTTGAACTTGGCGGTCTGGCCCTTGAGCTCTTCGTCGTTGAGCGCTGCAATCTCATCTTCCAGCGCGTTGGTCGCCTGTGCTACGTGCTCAAGCTTCTTGATCTGTCGGCCTTCGCCCATTCGCAGGGCTTTGTCAACGATATCTACCACAATCACTCCCTTTGTGTATGCGAGTTATCTCATCTGAGATTAGTCGCTGTTTAACGATTTCCGAAAAACACCGTCCATTTTACGTAACTTTCAGCTTGTTGCGGCCTTCTTCCATTCGACACACCACCTTCAGACATGAAAAAGAGGCCCGCACATACACTGCGCGAGCCCCGTTCGGTCAGATTATCTCCCTATCCAACCTGTTGCACGTCTTACTTCGCCACATTCTCCGGGGTGTCGATCTCGAAGACGCCATAGCTCCAGCCGTGACGATGGTAGACGACGGACGGACGACCGGTCTCCTTGTTCACGAACAGGAAGAAGTCATGTCCAATCAGCTCCATCTCATACAGCGCCTCATCGATGGTCATCGGTTCCGCGATATGCAGCTTGCGACGGATGACAATCGGGGTGTCGCCTACTTGGACTTCGACGGACTCTCCCGGACCCAGCTCAGCGGCGACGGCTTCGGCCGGGCTGTTATTCGGCACTTCGACCGGCTCCTCAACTTCTGGAGTCGGCTCGACGACACCAAGATCGACCGGGACCGGATCGCTGTAGCCACGACGATGATCCTTGCGACGATCACGGGTGCGACGCAGACGGAGGGTCAGCTTGTCGAGCGCCATGTCCAGAGCGCTGAACTCGTCGGCGCTGGAAGCCTCGGCGCGCACCACGGTACGACCTGCGATGACGGTGATTTCAACGCGCTTGGCGGTGTCGGCCTGACGCGGATTGCCTCGTGCGACAACACAATCTGAACACGCTGCGCATCCGGGGCGATAGCGGTCACACGATTCATCTTGCTTTCGACAACGTCACGGAACCTTTGCTTAATCTGCGTATGACGTCCGGTAACGACGATTTCCATGTGGACCTCCCTAGACTCAAGCGGTGTTACCCGCTATATACGGACCAAACAGCTGCTTCGCTGTTCGGTAGTCAACATTGTAGCCGCAACATTGTGATTTCACTGAAAAGTTGACGCAAGAAAAATAAAGTTTTTTTGATTTTCCTTTCGTCCGTTTTTTTGCTATCATAGTGCATTTGAGACCTCTTGATGGCCGCGACCGATCCGTCGGTTGAGGAACTTCCGGGCTCCATAGAGCACGATGGCGGATAACGTCCGCCCAGGGCGACCTGAGAGATAGCGCAGCAGAGAACAGACCGCTTATCGGTTTCGACCGGTAGGTAAGGGTGAAACGGCGGTGTAAGAGACCACCGGGCCACTGGTAACAGTCGGCCGCATGGCAAGCCTCATCGGGAGCAAGGCCAAGCAGAAGGCGTTTGAGGGCTGCTCGCCCGAAGCCTTCGGGTAGGCTGCTAGAGCCTGACGGCAACGTCAGGTCGAGATGGATGGCCATCCGTGCCTGAGGCACGACAGAACCCGGGGTATAAGAGGTCTCACTCCCTTATCACACCGACCGATTCCCGTGGCGAAACAGTGTTTGAAAACCGCATAACCACTATGCGAATCAGTCGTTTCAGACGAACAATTCCTGTGCGATTTTCCGCAGAACTTCAGGATTATGGCCTTTCCGCCACCAGCACTCCAGAACCGTCTTTTACGCACCTCGACATCCAATCCAGCAGTTTTTCTTGCTGTCCGACGTCCCAGCTCCCATGCAGCCTCGGCGAACACGCCTTGGGATTCGGCCTCATCGCACACACGTTGCGCGAGCTGGCGGTCCACACCTTTGCGTTTGAGCTCCATGACCGCTCCCCTATACCCCATCAGTCGTGATGCGCAGTACCGCACCGCGGACTGGGCGTACGCCTCGTCGTCGATGAGACGGACCCGAATCAGTCTGACGATCACATCGTCCACCACCTCGGAGGCATACCCCTTGCCGATGAGTCGCTCCCGTATCGCGCCTGACGGACGCGGCGCCGCATCAAGCAGCCGAAGGGCCGCCTCCCTGCATGCATCCAAATCATTCGGATCGTCAGGAATCCGCGACACGCCGACTGCGACACGCCCTGAGTGTCGTGCGTGTCGCGCACGCCTCGGCGTGTCATTGCCGCCAATGGACGGAGTTCGGTCGTAATCGAATTCGGTTCGACCGGCCTGCGGCCGACCACCGCAGGAAAGGGCAAGGCCCCCAACCTCGGATGATACCGGCTGGAGGCCCTGCTGTTCAAGAAATCGCTCAGCGCTGATCATACGTCACGCCTTGCCGGCTGACTTGGAAGCCTTTGCCGCGCCTTTGGCTGCTTCCGGCTTGCCAGCATCCGCTTTCGCCTTCTCCTCGCTTGTGGCATTAGACGCAGAAGCCTCATTACCATCTTCGGCAAATTGGTCGGTGGGCTCAATGAGACCAAACTCGGCCTTCACCTTATTCTCGATCTCTTCGGTAAGCTCCGGATTGTCTTTCAAGAATTGGCGTACGTTCTCACGGCCTTGACCCAGTTGGTCGCCACCATAGGTGAACCATGATCCGGACTTCTTCACGACATTGACCTGCAACGCCATGTCAAGTACGGAACCTTCCTTGGAAATGCCCTCGCCGTACAACACGTCGAATTCAGCGGTCTTGAACGGCGGAGCCATCTTGTTCTTGACGACCTTGACCTTGGTGCGATTGCCTACAGCCTCATCACCATTCTTGATGGTCTGGATACGTCGAATATCCATGCGGACGGACGAGTAGAACTTCAACGCCTTGCCGCCGGTGGTCGTTTCCGGATTGCCGAAGAACACACCGATCTTCTCTCGAAGCTGGTTGATGAAAATGGCGGTGGTGCCCGCCTGAGCCAAAGCGCCAGTCATCTTACGCAATGCCTGGCTCATCAGTCTCGCCTGCAAACCGACATGACTGTCGCCCATTTCACCTTCGATTTCGGCCTTCGGCACCAGTGCAGCCACTGAATCGATGACGATCACGTCAAGCGCACCAGAACGAATCAGCATATCCGCGATTTCCAGCGCCTGCTCGCCGTTATCAGGTTGGGAAACAATCAACGAATCAGTATCGACGCCGAGCTTGCGCGCATAGACCGGGTCAAGCGCATGTTCCGCATCGATGAACGCGGCGACGCCACCGTTTTTCTGGGCATTGGCCACCACATGCAACGCCAGTGTGGTCTTGCCGGAGGATTCCGGACCATAAATCTCCACGATACGGCCCTTCGGTAGGCCGCCGATACCCAATGCCATATCCAATGCCAGCGATCCAGTAGGAATCACCTCGACATCCTGCTCGGGACGATCGCCCAATCGCATGGCCGATCCCTTGCCGAAACTCTTCTCGACCTGCGCGAGCGCCGTATCAAGCGCAGCCTGACGACGCGGGTCGATGCCGTTCGCGGACTTGTTCTGTGCGGCTCCCTTTGCCGCGCTCGTCTGTGCCATGACTACTCCTTTTGCTGACTATGACGAATGGTGGCTTCACCGTAAGGCCACGGCATTCGTTCCCGCAAATCTAACGGCCGTTGTGGTCGGAGGATATGCGATCTAACGAGTCATAACCAACATTTCTTGGAAAATCAACGTTTTCACGCGATCTGAAGAATTTGGAAACAGCCCGTCTAGGTTGTTGTCTGTGGATAACTATATCCCAACATGCGAACATCTGTTCGAAGAGGCGTGTTGTGTTCGGAAAACGTCTCAGCGCACCGGCATAGGAGGCGCGTTATGGTCCTTGCCCCAACGCTGGGAATCGGGAATGCCCATCTGGTCGCATAACACATTCCAGACCACTCGCGGCTCCTCACCAGCGCCAAGCGCGTCCACCGCCGTCATGCCGCCAAGACGATCAAGCACCTGGTCATGCGCCAGCGCTCGACCATAGCTACGACCAAGCACCTCTTCAAGTAACTGCCAAAATTCACGTTCCTGCACGTGCCCCAGTGTACACAGACTTGAATCCATGTACAGGCACGAAAAACGCCCGGCGAACAATCGCCGGGCGTCAACCTTACATTCGAATCAGGCAGCCACAGAATCGAGATAGTCAGCCACCATGCGAAGCATCTGGCTGTGGACAGCCCCAAGGACTGCGCGATGGACGACAGCAGTTCGGAACTGGCCTCCTTCTGGCCGCGCTCCACTTCGGAAAGGTACCCCAAAGACACCCCGGCCTTTTCGCTGACCTCGCGAAGCGTCTTATGATCTCGCGTGCGCAGGTCGCGCAGCACATGGCCTATGGCTTCACGCAGCGAAACCTCCTTAGCCTCATCGGGCTGTTCCTGAGCGTGCGGCACAGCATGCGTGCGTACCCGATCGGAGTCCTCTTCCTGCCACATTCGCGTCAATGCGGCCTGACGCTCATCCTTGGCCTTTTTCGCAGCGCGCGCACGAAGCACCTGCTGCTGCGCGAACATCACAGCGCGCCGCTGAGCCGGCGTAAGCTCCCTGACACGAGCTCCGGCAGCTGCGCAGTCGCAGGAGCCATAGCCTTGAGTTCCCTCTGCTCTTTGGTGAGTGTCATCATTTCCATTCATCAGCCCTTTTTCGTGCGTACGTCTGTCCACTATGGTCAACACTCATCTTTGTGGATTATTCCTGTGAATCCGCTGAAAGCTCCCTCAGCTTTTGCAGAATACAATGCACGACGCCGCGTCGCACGCTCTCCCTATCTCCCTGCAGGCGAAGCTCAAAAGCCTCCGTTCGCCGAGAGCGAACACCTCCGAACCCCTCCGGCAGGGAACAACCGACATATGCAAGACCTGCCGGTTTATTTCCATCAGGTCCAGGCCCCGCCACTCCCGTGGTCGACAATCCAATAACGCAGTCGCCATCCCCCTGCTGCCGATACAGCCTCGCCGTTCCGGCAGCCATCTGGCGGGCCACTTCAGGATGGACAGCCCCCTCGCTGCGCAGCAGTTCCGCATCTACGCCAAGAATCGAGGCCTTGGCACGAATGTCATACGTCACCGCGGAACCGAGAAAAACCTTCGACGCTCCCGGCACGCGCACGAAAGCGTCGGCCAACAGGCCTCCCGTCAACGATTCGGCGGCTGCGATTTTGAAATGGTTGGTTTCGCAATATGCAAGAACGGCCGCAGCCAATTCATCGCATTGCGATTGGTTGGCGGCAGCCGTCTGGTCCATAGATTCAGTCATGAATGCCTTACTTGGTTTCTTTTCCGGACTTGCCCGCGGACTTCTTACGGCCGCCGAACGTATTGACCAGATACTCGCCACCGGAATACAGGCAGAGAATCAGCGCAAGATAAATCAGCGCATACGTGATGGTGTAGTAGACGGTCATCCACATCGGGGTGTCGTTGACCCCTTCCGGCGCCAAGCTCCACATAGGCAGCATGAGCATGGCCAGACCAATGCACTGGCAGAGCGTCTTGTATTTGCCTGCCTGGGATGCGGCGATGACCTTGCCGCCCGTGTCGATCACAAAGAAGCGCATGACGGTGATGCCGATCTCACGAATCAGGAACAGGGCGGTCACGACCCATCCCAGCACTGGATTGCCAAATTCGTTGAAGATGGCGGCAACGATCAGTGTGCCGCAGGTGAGCAGCTTGTCGGCGATCGGATCCATCAGCTTGCCAAGTTCGGTGACTTGGTTGTATTTGCGGGCCATCCAACCGTCAAGCTTATCGGTGCATGCCGCGATGATGAAGATGACAGCGGCAACCCAACGCATGGTGACATTGTCCACGCCCCACGCGCCGGCTTTGGCGTACAGCACCAAAAACACGATGACCAAAATGATACGGGAGAAGGTGACAAGGTTCGGCGGCGCGTTCCAGCCGTCAAGCAACGATGATTTGCGTTCTTCTTGCTTTTCCATACCGTTCACGTTACCCTGACACTTCTACTTGCTTACCAATTTGCGTTTCATACGGAGCGTTCCCCAGTCACATCGCCGCTTCGGAATCCGCCGCCGAAGAAGCTCCCGAATTCAGCGACGAGGTCTCGCCCTTGATGAAGGCGAGCACCTGCGGCAAGTCCTGGGGCTGCACCAACACCTCGCGCGCCTTGGACCTTCGGACGGCCCCACGATGCCACGTGACTCCAGCAGATCCATAAGACGTCCCGCCTTGGCGAACCCGACGCGCAGCTTGCGCTGCAACATGGACGTCGAGCCGAACTGCGAGGTGACGACCAGTTCCGCCGCCTGCAACAGCACGTCCATATCGCCGCCAATATCTTCATCCGGTTCGATGGCCTTCTTGTCGGATTCCTTGGCCATTTCCTCGATATCCTCGCGGTAATGCGGCTTGCGTTGGGTGCGTACGAATTCCACGGCACGTCGGATTTCCGATTCGTCGACCCATGCGCCCTGCACACGCAACGGTTTGGCTTGTCCCATCGGCAGGAACAGCGCATCGCCCTGTCCAATCAGAGTTTCCGCGCCAGTGGAGTCGAGAATGACTCGAGAATCAGTGGCCGACGAGGTCGCGAACGCCAAACGCGAAGGAATGTTCGCCTTGATCAGGCCGGTGACCACATCGACCGATGGACGCTGGGTGGCGAGCACCAGATGCACGCCTGCAGCTCGTGCCAGCTGCGTGATGCGTTGGATGGAGCTTTCCACATCATTCTTGGCCACCATCATCAGATCGGCCATCTCGTCGACGACCACCAGGATGTACGGATATGGAGCGACCTTGCGCTTCGATCCGGCCGGCGCATGCACTTTGCCCGCACGCACGGCAGCATTGAAATCCTTGATGTGGCGGAATCCGAAGAATTCAAGATCGCTGTAGCGGGCATCCATCTCCTTGACCACCCATTCGAGCGCCTGCGCGGCCTTCTTCGGATCGGTGATGATCGGGGTCAGCAGATGCGGGATGCCCGCGTAGGCGGACAGTTCCACTCGTTTCGGATCAACCATGATCATGCGCACTTGATCCGGCGTCGCCCTCATGATCACGGATGTCAGCATGGAGTTGATGAAGCTGGACTTACCGGAACCGGTGGCGCCTGCCACCAGAAGATGCGGCATCTTAGTGAGGTCCGCCGTTACAAAATGGCCTTCCACATCCTTGCCCACGCCTGTGAGCATCGGATTCGGATCGTTTCTCGCCTTGTCCGAACGAAGCACATCGCCAAGCACCACGGTTTCACGGTCGGTGTTCGGTATTTCGATGCCGATGGCGGACTTGCCTTCGATCACCGACAGGATGCGCACGTCGGAACTGGCCACCGCGTAGGCGATGTTCTTCTGCAGATTGGTGACCTTCTCCACTTTCACACCCGGACCAAGCTCCACCTCATACATGGTCACGGATGGGCCTCGCAGAAAGCCGATGACTTTAGCGTCGACATTGAACTGCTGGAATGTGACCGTAAGAGCGCGGATCACACGATCGTTCTCCGGAGTGTGCACGGCATGCGGCGCGCCTTGCTTCAGCATGCCGAGATCAGGCAGATGATAGGGCCCTCCGGAATCTCACCGGACTCGTCGGAAACGCCCTCTCCGTTCGATCCGGCATCCAGATCGTTCACGACCTCATTGGTCGCCGCATCGACCATGACCTGCGACCCGTTGGACGTGCCGTCCTCGTCGATGACGGCCCACGGGTCCCCTACAGCCACGCCAACGGATTTGATCTCGTCGGACGCCGCCTGGCCGGCAACCGTCGGAATGGTTTCCGGGATCTGCGGCATGGTGCCGCTCGCCAAACCGATTGGGTCAGAGGAAAGGGAACGCACCACAGGCGTCTGCGGCATGGCGACGGTTCCACCGAAATCCTGAGCGGAATGTTCGTCGGATGAAATGCTGCGCGGCCGCGAGACGCTCTGGTATGGTTCGTCAAGCATGGTTTCCGCCGTTTCGCCATGCCGTTCGGCAGCATTACGAAACGCCTCATCACCGTCGTAATGATCGAGTCCGTCCTGAGCGCCCTGCTTCTTGGATTTCGATGATATCCATTGCTTTATGAGGGAGAACGGCATCGGCTTCTTCTTTTCAGCCGCCACATCGTCGGCTCCATTATGCGCCGGCACGCCTTCTGCGAACGACAGCGTGGTATCTCCTATACGCACTTCGTTCGGGAATTGCTCGGTCTCGTCATCAACCTTTTTATTTGCACCGAATCCAAAACGGACCTTCAATGCACGTACTTTGTCGGGAATCTCTTGAACCCCTGTATTGGTAATCAGCAACAACGAGAACAAAATGACGACCACGAAAATAACGATGGCGAACGCTTGGAAAGCCCCATGCCAGCGGGCAGCCAAGCACATAGCCGAGCAGACCTCCCGCATTCTGCAGCAACGCCATGTCGAAACCTTGGGCGTCGGACGCGAGCGCCGCATCGAGTATGGAGCAGACGGACCACAGAATCATGGACCACCCCGCCACCATACGCACATTGCCGCTTTTGCGCTTGGTCTCATATATGAGGCTGAATGCCACCAGCGCCAAAAAGACCGGCAGGATGACGCTCATCAGACCAAACAGGCCGGAAGCCAAGGCGTGGAGCATCCGGCCGAACACGCCCTGCACCCGGAACCATTCCGAAGCGCAGAACATTACCGCGAGAATCACCAGAATAAAACATGCGATATCACGTCCGTACTTGGTCAAGACACCCATCACAGGCGACGGCTCGACCGCGTCCATGACCTTGGTCTCGCCGGAACGTACCTTGCCCGTGGACCCTTTGCCGCCGGATTTCGTATTGGAAGATGCTGTTCGTGCCATAACGGTCATGATTTTACCCATTGGAGGCGCCATGACATGGCACTTCCTCGAATCGCACACATTTTCTAACTTAAGTGAACACGCAATTTCACTGATTGGATTCCGCCAAGATCGTCACCGTCAAGTTGGGTGCCAAGCCGGAGAAGACCGTGGATAAGGTGGAAAGCTTCGACGAATACGGCAGCGGGAGTTTCATTTCAGGCGAGGTCTCCGAGATGATGCTGGGTGTAGGCGTCCGCCTGCGCGTCTATGGCGTCATAGGCACCTGCATCGGCATGTTCGATGATGGCCATCGCATTGTCTAGCAGCGCCGGATTGAGCGCTTGGAGCCAGTGGATGCGCGGGTCACGACCGAACCATCCCATCTGCTTGCGTGCCAGACGCTTCGTTTTCTGCGCAATGTCCATGAACGTGTCGTTCAGGTCACGCAACCCGTCCAAATAGTCGACGACCTGCTGGTAACCGAGCGCTTTGGCTGCGGTGATGCCCAGCTTGGGACGGATACGTTCCACTTCTTCGATGAATCCGCCTTCGAGCATCTGCTTGGTGCGAATATCGATACGACGGTCCAGTTCCTCACGCGGCAGATCGAGACCGATTTGCACGGTGGGGATGACGTACCGGTAGTGCGGAAGGCTTGCCGAATAGGGTCGTCCCGTCACTTCGATGACTTCCAGCGCACGGATGGTACGCCTTGGATTGTGCGGGTCCATGCGCGCCGCCGCTTCGGGATCCTTGGCTTTCAGCTCGTCGAACAGCGCGCCCGCACCTTCGGTTTTTTCCCGTTCCTCAAGCGCCATACGTATTTGCGGATCGGTGCCGGGGAAGGAGATGTCGTCGATGGCGGCCCGTGCGTACAGGCCAGAGCCTCCGACGAGGATCGGACGCACTCCCCTGGCCTGTAGTTCGGCTATTTTCTCGCGGGCGAGCTCTTGGAACCTCGCCACGGACATGGCGTCGTCCGGTTCGATGATATCGATGAGATGATGCCTGACCTGCGCCTGCTCCTCAAGGCTTGCCTTGGCCGTGCCGATATCCATGCCCCGATACATCTGGTATGCGTCGGCGTTGATGATTTCCGCCTGTTCGCCTTTGCGCGCCAACGCTTTGGCGACGGCAATGCCCAACCCGGTTTTGCCGGATGCGGTTGGTCCGACAATGGATACGACCTTGCGCTGCATCGCAGGATCGGCGTCTCCTGTTTTGTCTGTTTTCTCAAAGGTCTGTTCAGTGTCGAACGGCATAGGTCTGCCCCGCCTTCGGATCGGGATCGGCGATGAGGTTGTGACGCCCAGCGTGGGTGATGGTGGCGGTCACGAAATCGCTACCTGCGGCATCGGCTCGCCTTCGGGCACACCGACATGCACGAGCACGCCGGTTTTCTCGCGCCCGGTGACACGATGGGTCGCGGCGTCCTTCTTGCCAGATGCGCCGGTGACCATCACTTCGACGTCACGGCCTTCGAAGGTTTTGAGATTTTCTTCGGTGATGCGTTCCTGCAATGCCACGAGTCGTTCGAACCGGTCTTGGACCACGTCGTGCGGCACCTGCTCCATTTCGGCTGCCGGAGTGCCTGGGCGCGGCGAATAGATGAAGGTGAATGCGGACGCGAATCTCGCCTCTTCCACCACACGCAAGGTTTTCTGGAAGTCCTCTTCGGTTTCACCCGGGAAACGACGATGATGTCGGTGGAGATCTGCGCATCCGGCATGGCCTCACGGATTTTACGCAGAATGTCAAGGAACTTCGCGGAACGATACGAACGGCGCATGGCGCGCAGGATTCGGTCGGATCCGGACTGCAGCGGGAAGTGCAGCTGGTGCATGACATTGGGCGTTTCGGCCATGGCTGCGATCACGTCGTCGGTGAAGGCGGCGGGATGCGGCGAAGTGAACCGCACGCGCTCCAATCCTTCGATCTCACCGCATGCGCGCAGTAGCTTGGAGAAGGCGAAACGGTCGCCGATGCCGTAACCGAACGAGTTCACGTTCTGGCCGAGTAGCGTGACTTCCTTGGCGCCTTCGTCCACGCACTGGCGGATTTCGGCAAGAATGTCTCCCGGGCGACGATCATGTTCCTTGCCTCGGGTGGTAGGCACGATGCAGAACGTGCAGG
>ENA-OQEX01000083-OQEX01000083.1-human-gut-metagenome-genome-assembly--contig:-NODE-83-length-55256-cov-7.938853_pt1 | contig 55256 bp, 70 predicted proteins | sample MGYA00242802_ERZ504649 | MGnify/ENA primary metagenome ERZ504649 (study PRJEB26092, sample SAMD00036194) | human gut metagenome | host: Homo sapiens | study: EMG produced TPA metagenomics assembly of...
CGCTTTGCAGTACCCAAAGCCAGATTCAGGGTGTTCTGGCAGACCACACGAACCGGGGTCATAGCGACCTTGACACCAGAACTGCCATCGTGACTGTTGAAGAAGACAAGATATGGGGTCACTTCGTCTCCGGCGATGATGTACTTTTCGGGCAGTTTTGCCAGCATCCAGACCTTCTTGCCGCCCTGCAAAGAACCGGCAGTTTCATAAGTAACTCCCTCACCCAGCAGGTCATCGGTGAACTGAAATGCTTCTTCGTTCTGCACAATGCGGTAGCGGTCAGATACCACACCGAGTACGGCATCATCTGTACTACGGACATTGGCGCGATAGCCGGGAATCATGTCACCCGTACCGGAATAGATATTACGGCTCTCTACCTGCCAATCCAGACCAGCCAGTTCCAAGGCTTCACGGCTTGCAGGGGCATCCATAACGATACGGCCAAGACCATGCCAGGGGGTCTCACGGACAGAGAACATGGTTTCAATATTTGCGGACATAATCTTTACCTCCAAAATTTTTGATTGTCTTATTTCTTTTCGATTTGATGAGCCGTCCAGACAATGATTTTCGCAACACCTTTTCCGACTGCTTTCATCACCTCCACCAATACTTTTTCAAAGATTTCTGCCATTGATTTTTCCTCCGTTTTTCTGTAAAAATCAAAGACCAGTAAGCTGATGTGGTTGCTTACTGGTCTTTCTATCCAAGGGTATAATATATCATTATATCTGCTTCAGATACGCCTAACTTGTACCAAGTGTGTCCACTGTGTCAGTGTTTTTGCGAATCGGTCTTATGTTTTCGTGTCTTTCAGGTGTTTTATGGGTGGAGATATAAGGATATAATAAAACTTGTTTTGAAAATCTCTGACACAACCGGCACAGCCGACACAGCCTCCTACTTCTGCGTTTTCGACCAGATTCCCACAACCACCGTGAGATCCTGCCATTCATTTTTGCGGATTCCCTGATTTCGGGATGCCTTAAAAGCCTTTGCCTCCTCAAAGGAAATCGAAAAGCGTGTCATCTCTACAAAGCCATCCATCGTATATGCTGCGGCGTTTCTCGCCCGTACCTCTGACATCTGAAAGTCGAGTGCCCAGCGAAACTCTTCATTTGTCAAAGGCGTGATCTGCGCCACACAGCTGTTGATAAGCTCCCGATCAACATCGTTCTTTGATGCCCGCTGCCATTCATCCAGCTTCTGCGAGATCAGATTCATGTCCAGCGCTCCACTGCGTTCATCCTCCTGTTCTACGCTCTCATACTGAGATTGCAGATCTGCGATCTGGTTGTCTAAGCCTTTACGACGTTCCATAAGTTCCTGTTTGGTGATGATGCCATCAGCACACAGGTCAATATACTTGTCCAGCCGTTCTCTCTGCTTAGCGATGCTCTTTTCCAGCATTGCCTTTCTGGAAATACGCACAGTCTTTTCCTCTGCCATGCAGCGGTTCAGAATCCGGTATACCTCTTTGACGGTCTTGCCTTTGTCAAATGTGAGATGTTCAAACACCTTTGCCGCCATCAAATCCAGCTTCCACTCACTGATGCCTTGATTTGGCAGCTGATGCTCAAATCAAGGCCATGTTCCTGCAAGTAGCTGATGCTCGGCCTGCGTGTACGGCAGTAGCACTGAAATCCATGAATTACAGCACCATCCCGGTTCACACGCCACTTGAACTGAATAAATCCTGCACCGCAACTGCAACGCAATTTTGCCGTCCAGACCGACTTAGGCGTATTTCTCATGTACTTGTGCTTTTTTCCGTTTTCATCGATTACTCGTGCTGATCTCGATGCCAAAATCTGCTGGCATCTCTCCCACATTTCTTCCGAAACCAATGGCTCAAAATCCCCTTTCACATAGATGTATCTGCTTTCATCCAGATTTTTGATACGCTTCTGCGTCAAGTAGCCGTCACTATGGGATTTATTATAGCAAATGCATCCCTTATATGTTGCATTGTGCAGGACCCGACTCACCTTGGAAGCGTCCCACGAAACATGACCTCCCGCATCCAACCGTCCAAGACGATATAACTCTGCGACTATTTTCTGTAGGCCGACTTCACCACTCGAATACATCTGGAAAATCAACCTTACAGTTTCAGCCTGTTCCGGTTCAGGCACATAGGTTCCATTCACCCTGCGGTATCCCAAGATGTTTCCGTTGCCATACAGAATGTGCCTTTCCCGACTGATTTTCTGCCCCGCCTTCACACGTTCTGAGATTTTGCGGCTTTCATCCTGTGCCATGGAAGACATGAGCGACAGTCGGAGTTCGCCATCATCGGCAGCCGTGTTGATACCGTCATTGATAAAAAGCACATCCACGCCCATAGCCTTCATCTGGCGCGTATAGGACAAAGCATCCACCGTATTTCGTGCAAAGCGGCTCACCTCACGGGTAATGATAAGGTCAAATTTATCTTTCCTTGCATCCTCCATCATACGCAAAAACTCTGGCCTCTTCTGTGCTTGTGTTCCGGTGATGCCTTGGTCTACGTAGACCTCCACGATTTCCCAGTCCGAATGCCGGGAACATTCGATTTTATACCACTCCAACTGATTTTCCAGCGCATTGATTTGCGCCTCATGCTCTGTTGAGACGCGAGCATATACTGCTACTCGCATGTTTTTACCTCCATTTTCTTGCTTTTTCGGATAAAAAGAAAGGCTCTGGCAGAATCCTCCACCAGAGCCTTTCTCTGTTGTTTACGAAGCCTTTGCAGGCGGTTCTTCCTCCTGCTCACGCTTCATCCGAAGGAAGTTCTGATAGGTAGGCAGGTTCAGCAGTCCTGCCGCAAAAAGAGCTTCAATCAGACAGTAAGCCATCGCCTTTTCGTCAACGTCCATCATCGTAACACCTCCGTAGTGATTGTGATCGTGCTTCGGATTCAGTAATATAACATATCACCGAAAAGTCAGCTGTTACGGACGAAGGCGGATACCATAGAACCCCCACACTGGGTTTTCCGAGGCGGTGAGACGCTTTCGGTCACGAACACCGCCAGCCTGCTCCATGTACTTGTTGAACGCTGTAGCGCTGCACGGACATGTGCCGTTTTCATCGCAATAGGCCTCATACGCTCTCCTCAAATCAGATGTAGCAGTAAAATAGTTGTAGTCCCCCATTTCGCAGTGGTTTTCAAGGAACTCTTTAAGATAGTCCATCGAGTTTTTCCGCTGTATCCCTCTCATGCAGTCCACATCAGGAATCGGCGGAAACTGCCAGCCTTGCTTCATCAGTTTTCTGGCATACTGAAGTGCTTTCGTCACGATTGCATCGCGCTCCTTCCAAAGTTTCTTAGCAAGATTCGGATCTCTTTCTTCCTTCGGAACAGAGTTCATGAACGGAAGGAAGATAATTCGATCAAGAAATGCCGGGTCATTTGATTCAATTCTCAGGGGGAAATTGGTGGCAAACAGGAATTTCATATTATGGTCAAGCTTTAAGGCTCCCTGATTTTTGCGCTGGATTTCGATGCTGTCTCCACCGGTGATCCGCTTCAGTTTGGACACTGCACTTGCATTCAGTACTTCCTGGGGAAGATCCAGGGAGATATTGATTCTGGAGTACAGCAGCGACTCGGTTTCAAACTTTCCACCCAGTTCGCCAAGTGAAAGGTTGCTTACCGAGTTCTCCGGATATAATTTCTGTATGAAATTGCCCAAGATACTCTTGCCAGAGTTTGGCGCATATCCCATAACAAAGAAATATTTTCCGTTTGATGGTTCAATCAGAAGATACCCAAGCGCCATCATAAAGCGCTCCTTCAGTCTTCGCGCCCCTCGGTAATCGTATCAAGGAGCTCGTCGAACACCGGGCACTCGGCATCTTCATCATAGTAAACATCCAGAACTGTAAACGTTCTGCGCTTTGGGCTATGATGCTTCAGCTTCATTTTATTGAGATACAAGATCCCGTTTTTCAAAGGACAATAGGTTTGTCTTTCAGCGAATCTTCATACTTCAGACGAGGATCTGCTTTCAGGCATTTATAAATGTCCATGTGGTTTCGGAGGTTCTTTACCCCGTCAAGCCCTGGACTTATGTATTGACGGTAAAGAGCTATTACACCCTCTGCATCAATCGGTTCATAGTATTGACCGTTATAGTAATATAGCACGGTCTTTCTATAGATAAAGCCCGCTTTTTCAAGCAGATTTTCTTCCATCTGACAAAGACCTGGTTGTCTGAGCCTCCCCTTTGCCGGCGGTTTCTGTTCGTCATCGGTAAGTTGCACATCTTCATCATCTCCTTCCATAGAAGCAGCCAATTTCAAAATATCCACGCCCTTAGATGAAGCACCGGATTTCTTCTTGGACTTCTTTTTATGTTTCTTTTTACGTTTTTTCTTACCGAGCTTTGACCGGTTGGATACGGCAGAATGAACGTATCCAGCTCATCCCCGTCATCAGAGTACTCGTCCGGGTACTCGTCCATATCTTCCTCAGATACAAATGAATCCGTATCCGATGGTGAGCCCCGTCGTTGCACTGTCATAGGGTCATCATCTGGCCCCGTGTCAGGTTCCAGACCACGCCTTGGCACAATGAACGACTGGTCATCATCTGGTGGTTGGCCTGCGTAGTCTTCACCACAGGAATCAGAATCATAAGCATCATCTTTTTTCATGGTTAGAAACCTCCGCTTAATATTTTGCCCTTGGACATGTTCCTTAGGCTTGGCTGTATTCTATCATAATTCCATCCCCGACGATACTTGATTCCTCGAGTTTTTCATTTTAATTTTTTTGCTGTTTTACGTTGTTTTTTTGCAATTCAAAATTCAAAATGCTGAAAACTCTCAGGCTTTCAACATCTTTTCAACAACAAAATTGGCGTAGGTGGTTCCTTACAAATCACCTACGCCAATTTTTTTATTTATTTAACTCTGCTCTTCGCTCTACAATCCTTTTCTTTAATTCCTCTAACTCTTCATTTATTTTATTATAATCCACCGTCGGATCGAGACAATATTCAGATATTATGCTTCGAATTTCCCGATCACACTTTTCTATTGCTTGACTCGCTTTTCTACATGCAACGCATTCATCCTTTGTCTTATATGGCAATTCAAAAATTATTTTCAAATTCTCTCTTAATTCATCATATGCCCAATTAGCCTCATCCTTGGTTGATCCAAACAAATCCAACCATCTCATTTCAACCATCTCATTAGTAATTCTGATATTTGGATTATTCGATAATGCCTCCATGCCTATTCTCAAAGCCATTCTCTGCGCATATCCAATTTCTGATGTCTTTCCTTTTTCTATCAACGTGACTACATCGTCTTCTTTTTCGCTTCCATAGTAACAACTGAAAATATCCTGTAGAAAAGACACATTTTCTTCAGTCAACTTAATGCGGTTGTCTTTACTCAGAAATTCATGTGCTCCAACCATACAATCTTTATCCTCATCGTAAAATTTTCCCATTACGATGTCGAACGCCTTATCCAATTTCTTTTTATAAAACGTTGTGTAGTTGTTTATTCCTCCTTTTGCATTACCCCCAACTTCATTTTTCTTTTTTCCTTTAACTCTGCCACAATCAAGCATTTCCGAACCATTTTCTCGCTCATTCCAACTTGAGATATAAAAGCAATTTGCTTGCTCTGCCCATATTCTCAAAAGCAACTGCCTCATTGATGTTGTATTTTTCACTCTGCTTTCTTTAGGGATCTCATTATATATTTCATCAATAATCTCTATAAAACTATCATTTATCTCTTTTTCATCTGCATACAATCCCTTCATAATTTCTTCACGATCTTGTTTATATTTTTCTTCCAGTAGTCTCAATTTTATATTTGCATTTTCTTGCACTCGTTGAATTTCTTCAACCGCGTATTTTTCAAACTTTTCAACCTGCTCATTGAATTCATCATCATTCCATGCTTGCCTCTTTATTGCCTTCCATCTTTCTCTCAATTCATTATTGCTATACTTCATTTCATTTTCCTCAATATGCTCTTCGATAAACAAAACCTCCCCGGCAAAACCATTCAGTTTCACCGGGGAGGTTTATCATACGCTTATCTTCCATGTTTTGCGCGATTAGTGCATCTTCATGCAACAATCTTACTTCTGGGATTTTTGATAGCACCTGAGCGGCAGCCAGACGTGCGATAGGCACACGGAAGGGAGAGCAGCTGACGTAGTCCAGACCGACATTGTGGCAGAACTCCACGCTCGTGGGGTCGCCGCCGTGCTCGCCGCAGATGCCCAGACCCAGATCGGGACGGGTCTCGCGGCCGTCGTGGGCAGCCATCTTGACCAGCTTGCCAACGCCGATCTGATCCAGATGCTGGAACGGATCGCTCTCGTAGATCTTGTTCTCGTAGTATGCGCCAGGAACTTGGCGGCATCATCACGCTGAAGCCGAAGGTCATCTGGGTCAGGTCGTTGGTGCCGAAGCTGAAGAACTCGGCTTCCTTGGCGATCTCGCCGGCAGTCAGGGCTGCACGGGGGATCTCGATCATGGTACCGACCTGATACTTCATCTCAACGCCTGCAGCAGCGATCAGCTCTCTGCGACCTTGACCACAACGTCCTTGACGAACTTCAGCTCCTTGACCTCGCCAACCAGCGGGATCATGATGTGCGGGGTGATCACATGGCCGGTCTCAGCAGAGACGTTCAGAGCAGCCTTGATCACGGCGCGGGTCTGCATGGCTGCGATCTCAGGGTAGGTAACAGCCAGACGGCAGCCACGGTGGCCCATCATGGGGTTGAACTCGTGCAGAGAAGTAACCACGTTCTTCAGGTCATCAAAGGTCATGCCCATATCGGCAGCCAGCTCCTTGATGTCCTCGTCCTTGGTGGGCAGGAACTCGTGCAGAGGCGGGTCCAGATAACGAATGGTCATCGGGCGCTCACCCATGATGCGGTACATCGCCTCGAAGTCACCCTGCTGGAACGGCTCGACCTTGGCCAGAGCAGCTTCGCGCTCTTCCACGGTACGTGCGCAGATCATTTCACGGACAGCCTTGATGCGGTCCTCAGCGAAGAACATGTGCTCGGTACGGCACAGGCCGATGCCCTCAGCACCCAGATCCACTGCCTGCTGTGCGTCGCGCGGGTTGTCGGCGTTGGTCATGACCAGCAGCTGACGAGCAGCGTCTGCCCAGCCCATGAAGCGGTTGAAGTTCTTATTGCCGGTAGCGGCCACGGTAGCGACCTGCTCGCCGTAGATGTTGCCGGTGGAACCATCGATGGAGATCCAGTCGCCCTCGGCGAACTTGTGGCCATTGATCTCGAAGGTCTTTGCTTCCTCGTCGATCTTGACCTCGTTATCATTGCCGCAGCCGGAGACACAGCAGGTGCCCATACCACGGGCAACAACGGCTGCGTGGCTGGTCATGCCGCCGCGGACGGTCAGGATGCCCTGAGAGACCTGCATGCCCACGATATCCTCGGGGCTGGTCTCCAGACGGACCAGAACGACCTTCTTCATCTTGCCGGACTTGACCATCTCCTCTGCCTCTTCAGCAGTAAGACGATCTGGCCGCAGGCAGAACCGGGAGAAGCTGCCAGACCCTTGCCGACGACCTCGGCGGCCTTCAGGGCAGCGGCGTCGAACTGGGGATGCAGCAGGGTATCCAGCTGCTTGGGCTCCACGCGCAGGACAGCTTCCTGCTCGGTGATCATGCCCTCGTCCACCAGATCACATGCGATCTGCAGAGCAGCCTGAGCGGTACGCTTGCCGTTACGGGTCTGCAGCATGTACAGGTGGCCGTCCTCGATGGTGAACTCCATATCCTGCATATCGCGGAAGTAGTTCTCCAGACGGGTCGCAATCTCAACGAACTGATCGTACACCTCAGGCATCTGATCCTTCAGATGGCTGATGGAGAAGGAGTGCGCACGCCGGCCACAACGTCCTCGCCCTGTGCATTGATCAGGTACTCGCCCATCAGCTTCTTAGCGCCGGTGGCGGGGTCACGGGTGAATGCAACGCCGGTGCCGGAGCGGTCGCCAGAGTTGCCGAATGCCATCTGCTGAACGTTGACTGCGGTGCCCCACTCGTAGGGGATCTCGTTCATCTTACGATAGACATTTGCACGGGGGTTGTCCCAGCTGCGGAAGACGGCCTTGACAGCTCGATCAGCTGATCGCGGGATCCTGCGGGAAGGGACGGCCTTCGTTCTCCTCGTAGATCTTCTTGAAGGTGCCGACCAGTTCCTTCAGGTCATCGGCAGTCAGGTCAACGTCGTTCTTGACGCCCTTGGCTTCCTTCATCTTGTCGATCTCGACCTCGAACAGGCTCTTCGGGACCATCATAACGACGTCCGCGAACATCTGCACAAAGCGGCGGTAGCAGTCGTATGCAAAACGGGCGTTGCCGGTCTTCTTTGCCAGACCTTCAACAGCCTCGTCGTTCAGGCCCAGGTTCAGGATGGTGTCCATCATGCCGGGCATGGACTGACGTGCGCCGGAACGGACGGAGACCAGCAGGGGGTTCTGGTTATCGCCGAACTTCTTGCCGGTGATCTCTTCCAGACCCTTGAGGTGCTCAAAGATATCAGCAGTGATCTCGTCATTGATCTGACGGCCGTCTGCATAATACTGGGTGCAGGCGTCGGTGGTGATGGTGAAACCCTGCGGCACCGGCATACCGGCTGCGGTCATTTCTGCCAGACCAGCACCCTTGCCGCCCAGAGTATTCTTCATGGTGACTTTGTCGCCGCCGAAAGCATCATTGCCTTCGCTGAAGTAGTACAGATACTTTTTGCTCATGCGTTGTTTACCTCCCATTCGTGACTGCAGCACAGCCGCACCGCAGTCTCATCGTTTGCCTTGTCTTAAAAACTCGACCGATGAACATTGTTTGTGAATGCTAAACTATTATACCAGAAAATCCATTCCTTTCCACCATGCAAAATCCCGAATTTGTCTGTTATTTTTTATGCAAATCCCTTGAAATTTGCCAAGTTTTAAGGTAGTATAGAATGGGAGAAAGTTCGAGAGGTTTTTCGTTTTCTGATGCGGATTATCCGTCTGTTGGATACAACTTTCTATCCCTGTAATTTCAGCTTTTTCTTTTTTGTCGGCGCAAAGCTTCTGTTGTATCCATCTTTGGATATGGATGCATCATTTTTCCGGGTCGGGCCTTATCATCCACCGCCGGGAGCCGCCGTGCCGGAAGGGAGATCTATCGTATGGAAAATTCTGTTTCTTCTGCTGCGCTGAATGCAGCGCGTGAGCAGCTGGATGCCGCCGAAGCCGCCCGCGAGGTCATTCTGCTGCAGCACATCGCAAACGGCGTGATCATCGACAGCCGCACCGTGCAGATCGCACCGGACGTGGTCATCGCCCCGGGTGCCGTCATTCTGGCCGGTACCATCCTGCGCGGCAGAACGGTCATCGGTGCGGGCTGCATCATCGGCCCCAACACCCTCATTGAGGACAGCATCGTAGACGAGGGCAGCACCGTCAACGCCAGTCAGGTATACAGCAGCCACATCGGCCCTCACAACAACATCGGCCCCTTCACCCATGTGCGGGTGAACACCGTCACCGACTACGGCGTGCATCTGGGTGCCTATGTAGAAACCAAGAACTCCAACTTTGCCCGTGGCAACACGGTGAGCCACCTGACCTATATCGGCGACAGCGATGTGGGCAAGTACTGCAACTTCGGCTGCGGCACCGTCACCTGCAACTACGACGGCAAGGATAAGTTCCGCACTACGATCGGCGATTACTGCTTCATCGGCTGCAACACGAACCTTGTGGCCCCCGTGAAGGTAGGCGATGGTGCCTACACCGCCGCCGGCAGCACCATCACCAAGGACGTGCCCGCACAGGCACTGGGCATCGCCCGTGACCGCCAGACCAATCTGGAGGGCTGGGCAGAGCCCAAGATGGAAGCCTACATTGCCAAAAAAAAGAAGCTGGAAGACGAGCAGAGCAAGTAAACTGTCCGTTTTTCGCGTACAGACCGCTGCACAGGATGGCCCTGCGCGGCGGTTTTTGTTTGCAGGTGCATCTTTTTCGCTTATAATGTATATCTTTTTGCACGCGCGTATGTTATACTTAGGACTTGCATCGGACAATTTATCACAAAAAGGAAAATATAACACTCATGAATACAAATGACATCTGGCTGATTGCCGGTCTTGGCAACCCGGAAACAAAATACGACGGCACCCGCCACAATGCGGGCTATGCCGCGCTGGACTATCTGGCCGACAAGTGGGCATTTCGGTCAGCAAAACCAAATTTGAAGGCCTGTGGGGTCAGGGCGAAGTGGACGGTCACAAGGTGGTGCTGCTCAAGCCCCTGACCTACATGAACCTTTCGGGCGACTCCATCGCCCCCATGGCAGGCTTTTTCAAGATCCCTGCCGACCACGTCATCGTTCTGTGCGACGATATCACTCAGAACCCCGGCAAGCTGCGCATCCGGCCCTCCGGCTCCGCAGGCGGACATAACGGCCTGAAGAGCATCATCGCCCGCTTGGGCGGGGAGAACTTCCCCCGCATCCGCATCGGCGTGGGTGCAAGCCCCACCCGGACTACGACCTTGCCGCGTGGGTGCTGGGCAAGTTCCCGGCAGAGGATGCCAAGGCTCTGAGCGGCCGCTACCCCGACCTTGAAGCCGCCGCAAAGCTCATCATGGACGGCAAGCTAAGTCTGGCACAGAGTAAATATAACGGGTAAAGCGGAACGAACCCTCTCAGTCGCCTGACGGCGACAGCTCCCCCGAGGGGGGAGCTTTTCCGCATCACCCCATAAACTTTCCCTTAAATGATAAACGAGATCTCTTTGTCAAAAGCTCCCCCTTTCGGGGGAGCTGGCATCGCGCCAGCGATGCTGAGAGTTTCGAGAAAGGAGTTTTTTCCATGTACGAAGCCTTACTCAAGGCCACACCGGAATATCAAAAGATCGCGGCCAGCTTTGCAAAGCCTGGTCCTGCCGCGCTGTTCGGTCTGCCGCCCGCAGGCCGTGCCCTGCTGTACGCCGCATTGCAAAAAGACCTTGGCCGGGTGCTGTGCATCGTGACCCCCGGCGAGGCCGAGGCCACCCACTTTGCGGACGACCTCAAGGCGTTGGGCCTTTCTGCCGCCGTGTTCCCGCCCCGGGACTTTATGCTGCGCCCAGTGGAGGGCGCGGGCCGCGAGTACGAGTACCGCCGCCTTTCGGTGCTGGGCTCCCTTGCAGGCGGGCGGCTGAACGCGGTCTGCGTGCCCGCCGAAGCGCTGTTGCAGTACACCGTGCCCCGGGATGAATTTTTAAAGAACACTCTTACCCTCAAACCCGGCATGGTGTACAGCCGTGAGGGGCTTGTGGCCCGGCTGTTCGCCGCCGGGTATGTGCGGCGCAGTCAGGTGGACGGCCCGGGACAGTTCAGTGTGCGCGGCGATATCGTGGATATCTATGCGCCGGATATGCGCCAGCCTGCCCGCGTGGAGTACTGGGACGACGAGATCGATTCCATTTCCTCCTTTGATCTGCTCACTCAGCGGCGGGACAGCGCACTGGAAAAGATCTATCTTTCCCCTGCCCGCGAGGTGCTGTTCGGCGATACAGCCGAGACTGCCGAGGCCCTGCGTGCCGCCATCAAAAAGGCACGCGGCCGGCACCGCACCGCACTGGAAAAGGCCATGGAAGCCGACCTTGCTCAGCTGGACTCCGGCCTGATGCCGGAAGCCATGGATAAATACTACGGCCTGCGCTATCCGAGCCCGGCCACCCTGCTGGATCATCTGGACACACCGCTGTTCATTCTGGACGAAGTGGGCGGCATCCGGGATGCCCAGAAGGCCACCGAGTTCCGTCGCAGCGAAGAGCTGACCGGCCTGTTGGAAGAGGGTGTGCTCTGCCCCGGGCTGGATGTACTCTACCAGACCATGGACGACCTTGCCGCTGCCGCCCAGAAGCAGAGCACCCTGCTGTGCGAGAACTTCCTGCGCGGCATGAACGAATTTAAGCTGAAAGACCTCATCAACGCCGAGGCCTTTGCCGCCCCCAACTGGAACGGCGACCTTGCTTCCCTGCGGAGGATCTGGACCCCCTCATTGCGCAGGGCTATGCCGTCACCCTGTTTTCCGGAACGCCCAAGGGTGCCGCCGCCCTCACCCGCGACCTTGCCGACAAGGGCTACTCCGTGAGCATGAGCCGGGATGTGCGGCCCACAAAAGGCATCGTACAGGTGCTGCCGGGCCATCTGACCGCCGGGTGCACCTTTCCGTTTGCCCATGCGGCAGTGCTGTCCAGCCGCAGGCACGGTCTGGAGGAAGAGACCTCCGCCGAGACCAAAAAGCGCAAAAAGAACAAGAACGCCCTTTCCAGCCTTTCGGACATCAAGCCCGGGGACTATGTGGTGCACCAGAGCCACGGCATCGGCATGTATGCGGGCATCCAGCGGCTGGAAGTGCAGGGTGCCACGAAAGATTACCTCAAGGTGCAGTATTCCGGCTCGGACGTGCTGTATGTACCGGTGACCCAGCTGGACCTGCTGAGCCGCTACACCGCCCCCGGCGACGAGGAAAAGGTAAAGCTGGCAAAGCTGGGCGGTGCCGAGTGGCAGCGCACCCGCGCCAAGGTAAAAAAAGCCACCGAGGAAATGGCGCAGGAACTGATCGAGCTCTACGCCCGCCGCCGTCAGGCCACGGGCTACGCCTTCCCGCCGGACGGCGACTGGCAGCGGGACTTTGAGACCCGCTTTGACTACGACGAGACAGACGACCAGCTGAACGCCACCGCCGAGATCAAGCAGGACATGGAAAAGGGCTGGCCCATGGACCGCCTGCTGTGCGGCGACGTGGGCGTGGGCAAGACCGAAGTGGCCCTGCGCGCCGCCTTCAAGTGCGTGATGGGCGGCAAGCAGTGCGCCATCCTTGCCCCCACCACCCTGCTGGCGTGGCAGCACTACAACACCATCCTCTCCCGCATGGAAGCTTTCCCCGTAAAGGTGGAGATGATGTCCCGCTTCCGCACCGCAAAACAGCAGAAGGAGACCCTCCGGGGCCTGCAGTCGGGCAGTGTGGACATCGTGGTGGGCACCCACCGGCTGCTGTCCAAGGACGTGAAGTTCCATGACCTCGGCCTTGTCATCATCGACGAGGAGCAGCGCTTCGGTGTGAAGCACAAGGAAAAGCTCAAGGAGAACTTCATCGGGGTGGACATGCTCACCCTTTCAGCTACCCCCATCCCCCGCACGCTGAACATGGCCATGAGCGGCATCCGGGACCTTTCCACCATCGAGCAGCCGCCCATCGAGCGCCAGCCCGTGGAGACCTTTGTGCTGGAATACAACGACGTGATTCTTGCCGAAGCCATGAAGAAGGAGCTTGCCCGGGGCGGGCAGGTGTACTACCTGCACAACCGGGTGGACAACATCGAAGCCTGCGCCGCCCATGTGAGCAAGCTGGTGCCCGGCGCACGCATCGGCATTGCCCACGGCAAGATGACCGAGGAAGAGTTGAACCCCGTGTGGCAGCATCTGCTGAACGGCGAGATCGATATTCTGGTGTGCACCACCCTCATCGAGACCGGCATCGACGTGCGCAACTGCAACACCCTCATCATCGAGGACGCCGACCGCATGGGCCTTGCCCAGCTGTACCAGATAAGAGGCCGGGTGGGCCGCTCCGGCCGCAAGGCCTATGCCTACTTCACCTTCCGGCGGGACAAGACCCTGACCGATATCGCCCAGAAGCGGCTCTCCGCTATCCGGGAGTTCACGGCCTTCGGCTCCGGCTTCCGCATCGCCATGCGGGATCTGCAAATTCGCGGTGCAGGCAGTCTTCTGGGCCACAGCCAGCACGGCCACATGGAGCCGTGGGCTACGACCTCTACGTGAAGATGCTGGGGCAGGCCATCGCCCGGGCCAAGGGCGAACCTGTCCGGCGGGACAAGAGCGAATGCCTTGTGGATCTGCGGGTGGATGCCTTCATCCCGGAGAAATATATCGCAGACGGCCCGGGCCGCATTGAAGCTTATAAGCGTATTGCCGCCATCCAGACGGCAGAGGATGCCGCCGATGTGCTGGACGAGCTCATCGACCGCTACGGCGACCCGCCGCCCTCGGTAAGCGATCTGGTCAACGTGTCGCTGGTACGCGTGCAGGCCAGCACTGTGGGCGTGACCGAAGTGACCCAGAAAAAGGACACCCTCACCCTGCAGCTGGAAAGTCTGGAGCTGCCCATGATCCGGGGCCTGCTGGTGGCCTTCAATGGCCGCGTCACCGCCGGTGCAGGCAACCGGCCCTATCTCTCGGTCACGCTTCAGCCCGACGAAAAGCCGCTGGAGCTGCTGCAAAGCATCCTCAAGGCGATGGCAGAGATCCTTGCCTCCGCCGAGCAAAAATAAACATCATAGGAGCATTACCATGAAAAAGAAACTTCTCGCGCTGATCTGCGCACTTGCACTGGTGTTCAGCCTTGTGGGCTGCACCATTTCCGCCCCGGACACCGTGGGCAGCATCGGTGATTTTGAGATCACCTCCGGCATGTATCTGCTGGCACAGTACGGTGCTTACCAGCAGGCCGCCCAGCTTGCCGGCACCGATCAGGACACCACCGACGTAAAAGCCTTCCTGAAAGAGACCATCACCACCGACTCTGACAGCGGCGAGACCGCAGTTGTGAGCGACTATGTGGCCCAGAAAACGCAGGAAACGTTGGAAACGCTGGCCGCTGTGGATGCCCGCTTCAAGGCGCTGGGCGGTGAGCTGACTGCAGATCAGCTTTCCACTGCCGACCGTTATGCCCAGCAGATGATGGACCAGTACGGCGACACCTACACCGCCAACGGCATTGGTCTGGAGACCGTCAAGGCATATGAACGTCTGCAGGTGGAGCACACCGCCCTGCTGGATATGGTCTACGGCCCGGACGGCGAGACCCCGGTGGAGGACGACGAGCTGACCAGCCATCTGGACGACAGCATGTATGAGATCTGCTACATCAGCATCCCGCTGTACAATACCAGCACCTACGCCTTTGCGGACGATGACCAGAAGGCCGAGATGCTCAAGCTGGCACAGGCCGCTGCCGACAGCGTCAACGCCGCAGGCGGCGAGACGGTCTCGGATCAGGTGAGTGTCCTGCATGAGACCGCACAGAATGCCCTGCCGGACATCTACGCTGTGCTGGACGGCGAAACTTCCGACGACAGCGCCAGCGTCCAGACCGAGCTGCTGACCGAAAGCGATGTTGCTTCGGCCTTTACGCAGGATGGCGCAGCGATGCTCTGCGCAGCCTTTCCTACGGCGAAGCCGCTGCCGTGCAGATCAACAGCCACACCCTGCTCCTGATGGTGCGTGTAGACCCGCTGAGCGTTTCTTCGCTGGACGACCTGCGCAGCCAGATCCTGAGCGATATGAAGGGCGGCGAGCTGGACGACGCACTGGCCGCAGGCGGTGCAGAGCTGGCACACGATCTGGACAGCTCTGCCATGAACAAGCTGCCCGCCAAAAAGATCGTGAACAACAGCGCCAACAGCTGAGAGTTGCTGTAACATAAAACTCCCTCAGTCTGCTGCGCGATGACTGAGGGAGTTTTTTCTTTCACCGCGTCACTTTTGCGAACTCTGCGGCAAGGGCAGCATTCACCGAGCGGACGGCATTGGCATCCGGCTTGATCTCGGCCCGGTCATAGGTAAACAGACCGTTCACCTCATCTTCCACATCCGTCAGCTGGGTGTACACCAGCGCCGAGAGTCCTTTTTTGAGCTGCGGCAGCACCGTGCCCAATTGCAGCTTTTTGCAGCGGGCGGTCAGGTCTGCGCGGCTCTTGACCGTGCCGTAGCCGTAGGTTTTGCCCGGTGCTTCGTGCCCCGGCATGGGCCATGCAATGCCGCCGTATTCACTCAGGGCCACGGTACGGCTTCCGGGCTTTACATGCAGCGGATAGAAATAGTTGTGGATGGAGCACACATCTCCGCCGCCCTGATCATACCAGCCGCTGGCCTCGTCCACAAGGCGGGTATCGTCCAGCGTGCGGATGGCCTGCACTGCCCCGGCCGCATCAAACTGGCCCCAGCCTTCGTTGAAGGGTACCCAGCAGCCGATGCACGGATGGCAGCGCAGGGCTTCCACGGTGGCTTGCAGCTCTTTGCGGTATGTTTCCCGGCTGGATGCTTTTCCGCGGCTCAGCAGGCCCCAGAGCGGCTCTGCGTCGGGCAGGCGGCGCACAAGGGGCTGCAGCACATTGGTCAGGTAGGTGACGAACCACAGGTTGTATCTGCTGCCGCCGTTCACCATGTCCTGCCAGACCACAAGGCCCAGCCTGTCGCAGTGGTAGTACCAGCGCTGCGGCTCGATCTTGGCGTGCTTGCGCAGCAGGTTGAATCCCAGCGCTTTCACCTCGCTCAGCTCCCGCTCCACCGCTGCATCGGAAGGCGGGGTATACAGGCCCTGCGGCCAGTAGCCCTGGTCCAGCAGGCCGTTGAGCAGGATGGGCTTTCCGTTCAGGCAGAAGCGCAGCACGCCCCGCGCATCCGGCTCACAGCTCCACTTGCGCAGGGCAAAGTAGCTGTGCACGGTGTCGAACTGTTCCTCTCCTCCCTGCGTGGTGCCCACGGTCAGGTCATACAAAAACGGGGTATCCGGGCTCCACGGAAAGAAATGTTCCTCCGGGATGTTCAGCGTCACCTCGCCGTCCCGGTCCGCTTCGTCGCTGCCCCAGTCCTCGGCAATGGTCACGCCCCCGGCCCGCACCACGGCCCACAGGTTCACTGCACCTCCGGGCATGGAAGTATGGGCTTTCACGGTCACGGTGCGGGCATCGTAGTCCGGCGTGACCGTGAGCGACTGGATGTAGTTTTCCGGTACACGCTCCATCCAGACCGTCTGCCAGATGCCGCTCTGGGCCGGATAGAACATGCCGCCGGGCTTCAGGGTCTGCTTGCCCCGGGCCTGCGTGCCGCTGTCCGTGGGGTCCTGCACGGCCACCCACAGGCTGTTGCGGCCCGTATCGTTGAGCTGGGCGGTGACATCCAGTGTGAAGGGCCAGTAGCCGCCCCGATGGCCGCCCACCAGATGACCGTTCACCTGCACCGCACAGGCATCGTCCACCGCGCCGAAGTGCAGCAGCACCCGACCCCCTTCTCCCGGAGGGGGAGCAAAGGTGCAGTGGTAGTGCAGCCACTGGCCGGGCTGCAGGGTGCGGCCCACGCCGGAGGCCTTTGTTTCCGGAGAGTAGGGCACCAGAATGCTGCCGTCCCACGCAGCGGGGTATTCTGTTGTCTGAGTAATGGCGTACTTCCACAGGCCGTTCAGGTTCTCATAGCTGTCCCGGCGCATAGCCGGGCGAGGATATTCCGGGAGTGGTTGCATGGTTTCACCGCCTTTGATTTGTTGGTTTCATTCTAGCACAGGGCGGGTGGCTTGTATAGACTGAGCAGCAACGATTTGGAATTGCCGCCGCGTTCGCTCTGGACGAGTTGGGGCAGCAGCCTGCACCGCGCAAGGCACGAAGCAGACGCAGGGAGCCGCAGGCCGCCGCCTCCCGCGCCTCGAAAGTAGCGGAGACCTTGCTGTGTTGAACACACAGCATTTGCTGCGCAAACCGGTCTGCGCCTTGAAAGCCCCACCGGGGTTTTCATGCCCTACGGGCACCGCCGTCCTTTCTGGTACTCTTTTGTGCGTGCAAAGGAGTACATATTCGGCGGTAATGCCTTTTGCAAAAGCCATAGAATCTGTCCCACGCGATTACGCTCTGCACCGGAAGCATTTTCCACATACAAAAAGGCTGCTGCACCAAATGGCGCAGCAGCCTTTGCTTTTGCAATGATAAAACAGAAAACCAGAAGTCAGAGCTTACTCTTCGTCCTCATCCTCGTCATCCTCTTCGTCATCATCGTCCTCTTTCGGCTTATAGAAGATGCCGCTCAGGAGAATGCTGATGAAGTACAGCAGCACCATGGGCCGGCCACCATGCACTGAGACACGATATCCGGCGGGGTGACAACGGCCGCGATAAAGAAGATGATCACGATGGCAACGCCGCGCACCTGCTTGAGCAGCTGCGGGTTGATAATGCCCATCTTGGACAGGATGATGGTGATCAGAGGCATCTCAAACACGCAGCCAAAAATGATGAACATGGTCAAGCAGAGGTTGACATAGCTCTCGATACTGGTGGTGGTCTGGATGTACTCGGCACCCTCGATGCCGGTGCTGAGGAAACGCAGCATGAAGGGCATCATGAGCTTGTAGGCGAACAGCACGCCCACGCAGAACAGGATAAGGCCCAGCAGCATGACCAGCTTGAAGAAGGTGCTCTCGCTCCTTTTCAGACCCGGCCTTGCAAATGCATAGATGTGGTAGAACGCCACCGGCACAGTGACCACCACGCCTGCCAGAATGGAGACGCGGAAATACTGCATCAGCTTTTCCTGCGGGGCAATGGAAACAAACTCGTAATAGTCGCGGCCCATGGCAGTGAGCAGATCGATCAGACGGTCGGCATATGCCAGCGAGACCACAACACCCACCACGAACACCACCGCGCAGATGATCAGCCTGTTCCGCAGTTCTTTCAGATGGCCGGTCAGCGTCATGCTGCCGTCCTCTGCCATGACTTCGGCTTTTTTCTTTTTGCGCTTAACGTTCGTAGCCACAATTACTCCTCGTCTTCGTCCTTCTTGGAAACCTGCTTCTCGGTCTTCTCCGCGGAATCATCGGAGCCTTCCTCGTCCTCCATGCCCTTCTTGAAGCCGTTGATGGTCTTGCCGAACATCTTGCCCAGCTTCGGCAGGTTCTTGGGTCCAAAGATCAGCAGAGCGACGACCAGGATGATCAGCAGTTCGTTAGTACCAATACGCATAATAAAATCTCCTTTTTACTTTGCCGCGCCGCGTGGCGGGCTTATTGCATGTATCAGGCAACCGCGGGCGCGGGTGCATCCAGTAAGTAATCAGTCCTTCGGCAGAACATCATTCTGACGAGGGTCTTCCTCCACCGGCTCGGCCGCAGGAGCAGCCTCGGCAGCTTCCTGTGCGGGAGCCGCTTCTGCAGCAGGCTCGGCCTTTTCCTCTGCGGGTGCAGCGGCAGGCTCAGCCTTTTCAACCGGGGCGGCGGGTTCTTCGGCCTTTTCGGCAGGTGCAGCGGTCTCCTCAGCGGGAGCGTTCTCCTCGGCCTTGGCGGCAGGTGCAGCGTCCTCTTCCAGCTCTTCCACCGGCTCCTCGGTCAGCTCGGTCACTTCCTCGGCGGCTTCTGCTTGGCAGCTTCCTCCTTGCTGGTCTTGCCGATACCGGTAAAGCTCTTGGTCACATCCTTGACGCTGTTGTCGATATCCTTCTTGATATCGGTCAGCGGGGCAACGGCTTCCTTCAGGGGAGCCTGGATCTCATTCAGCGGTTCCACAACGTTCTTCTGGATCTCCTCAGAAGCAGCGCCGGTGTACTTTTTCAGTTCACGCAGCATCTTGCCGATCTTCTTTGCGTAGACGGGCAGCTGATCCGGGCCGATGAACACGAACGCCACGATCACGATGACGACAAGTTCCCAAAAACCAATTTTCATACTAACTCGTTTCCTTTCCTGTGCGGCGGGACGTTTTCCGGGGCCGACGCACCTGCATTGCAGTGCGTGCCGCGAACCGTTCTTTGCCCTGTTCTTCGTCCGCTTCCGTGGGAGTTCGGCGCTCTTTGCGCCTGTGTTGCCCTACTTATACCGAAAAGTGGTGAACTCATTCTGAACAATATATGAATTTTTCGTGAACGAGTAGGTGAACAGGGTGTTTTTATAAACTTATGATATTTTATAGTCAGTTTATTACAAATCGGATAGGATACAACAGTGCCAACTTTTCAAAACGGCCTGTTCTCACAGTTCAAAAGTCATGCCAGCGCTTTGCGCAATACGTCCGGGCTGACAGAGCACATAAGATTGTAGGCATTCAGTACATCCGTGATAGCCTGACGATTTTGCTGCGTTAATACATAGTCATAGTTCTGATATCCGCTAAATCGGAAAATTGCTTCCTGTGAACTTAATGCATCCCGCAGCAGTTCAATATCGAAATCTTCTGCTCTTGTTACAAAACCCTCCACCCATTTGAGTTTACCCGTATTGATTTTACAAATATCTCGGCCGATCGCACTAAAGGCATCTTGATTATAAGTATATTTGTTATCCCCTACTCGCACGATGACCCTATTTGCATTTAGGAGTTCATCTCCAACATAGACAAAAGAAATCATTAAAACCAGTTCGTCTCTATCACCATAAACACGAATGCTCGGTGCAATCATACATAGCCCTGTATTCAGCGTACTCTCAACATAAGAATCCGATATTGTGTAATTATTTTCTACTCTATCGTGTTCGACATTCAATTTCGCCAGCGCGTCCTTGATGCCAAGAATCTGCTGTGCTTCGGCCAGCACATCAAAATTTGACACGCCCGCTTTAGAAGCATCGTCTAACTGGTTATAAGCATTGACAGCCTTTTCGACTGCACTGCGGTTCTCGCGCGTGACTGTCCCGATCTGTGCAATCAGCGTTTCCACTTCCTGCACCGAAGGCACTGCCGCAAAAGCCCCCATTGGCATTACCATCAGCATTATCAGCACTGTTACAAGGATCGCTGAAATTTTTCTCCGCATTCTTATCTCCTCCTATTCACGATTCAACTTCTGTATACGAAATATCTGCAAGTGCTTTTGCACGCACCTTCTCACTGGCATTCAGATACAGGTAATACGCATTCAACACATCTGTGATAGCCTGTCTATCTTCTTCCGGCATTTCGCATTCTACGAAAACCGGCTTTGCGGTGTTGTATTTTGCGAATGTCAGACCAACTTCATCCGATTCCACAATATCCACTAATGCATCCAAGTCATCTTCTGTCGCAAGGCGAAATGCAGCCTCTTCTGTTTTTTCATCGCCATTCGGAGATATTGTCAGCTTGTCCTTCTGAACATCAGTTATAAACGTTGTGTTTCCATAGGTATATCTATAGTTATCCGTATCAATTTCAACCGTATCCATATCCAGATACGTATCACCTATGTAATCAAACCCTATACATGCTATTGGGTCCACCGACGGACCAAAAACATAAATAACTGGGACAATGCAGCTTTTTCCCTGTTTTTCGTTATTTTCGCAATTGGGGCTTACCCCCATCAGAGCATCACCGCCGTCAAATTCTTCATAATAGAAATCAACCGCATTCAGCGCATCTTGAAGTTCTTTTACCTGCTGTTCTTCGTCTGCCGCAATCTGTTTTGTTTCATCTTCTTTCTCACGAAGTATCTCATAGGGCTGTTTTTCTTCCGCTGAGCTTTCGCTTACAGCCGTACTTTTCACCTCGCTAGTGGAACCAGCAGACACCCCCGCAGAATTGCCACAGGAAGTAAACAGAACAATACACACACTTAACCATGCCATCGCCGCAAGTTTGCATTTTTTCATATTTCCTCCTTTTTTGAAAAGGCAACAATCTTTTCTCTATTATATCATTTTTCAATATGCTGTAAAGGATTCCCATTTCCACAAAAAAGAAGCCTGCCATCGGGCACATTGTCCAATAGCAGGCTTCCATAATGCGGGGATCAGTGGCCGCAGCTCTCGCAGTGGTCGCAGTCCTCTTCGAGCTTACCCACGATGGGTTCCGGATCGATGCCCTGACGGCGGTAGTAGTCGGACAGAGCAGCCTTGACGGCCTGCTCGGCCAGAACAGAGCAGTGCACCTTGATGGGAGGCAGACCTTCCAGAGCTTCCACAACGGCCTTGTTGGTCAGCTTGAGCGCCTCGTCGATGGTCTTGCCCTTGATGAGGTCGGTGGCCATGCTGCTGGTGGCGATGGCGGCACCGCAGCCGAAGGTGAGGAACTTGACATCCACGATCACGTTGTTCTCGATCTTCAGGTACATGCGCATGATATCGCCGCACTTGGGGTTGCCCACTTCGCCCACGCCGTTTGCGTCGGGGATCTCACCCACATTGTGCGGATTTGCAAAATGCTCCATGACCTTTGCGCTATACATGCTTGCCATAATTACTGCTCTCCCTTCAGGCTGAACTGGCGGGCCGTGTTCTGGCCCTGCAGCCACATACAACTCATAGCACGGCGGCGGGGGATCACTTCCTCCAGCACGTCGCACAGATATTTTGCTTCTTCCATGGTGTTCTGCGGGCCAAAGGTGAACCGCATGGAGCCGTGGCCGATCTCCTCAGGCACGCCGATGCTCAGCAGGACGTGGCTGGGGTCCAGACTGTCGGAGTTGCAGGCAGAGCCGGTGGAGGCGCAAATGCCGTGCATATCCAGATCCAGCAGGATGGTCTCGCCTTCCAGACCCGGGAAGCTGATGTTCACATTGTTGGGCAGACGGGGGCTGCGGCCGCCGTTCAGGCGGGCTTCCGGGATGTTCTTGAGGACGCGGTCGATGACATAATCGCGCAGCTCGCTCTCATGGGCCATGCGCTCATCCAGATGCGCCGTGGCGATCTCCAGTGCCTTGCCCATGGCAGCAATGCCGGCCACGTTCTCGGTACCTGCACGGTGGCGGGCCTCCTGACTGCCGCCATCGATCAGGTTCTGGGGCCATACGCCCTTGCGGCAATACAGGGCACCCATGCCCTTGGGGCCGTTGAACTTGTGGGCGCTCATGGACAGCATATCCACACCCAGCTCCTTCACATCCACGGGGATGGCACCCACAGCCTGCACCGCGTCGGTGTGCATCCACACACCGTGCTTGTGAGCGACCTCGGCGATCTCCTTGATGGGCTGGATGGTGCCGATCTCGTTGTTGGCCATCATGATGCTGACCAGCGCGGTATCGGGACGGATGGCAGCTTCCACGTCCTCGGGACGGATGTAGCCCTCGGCGGTGGGCTTGATATAGGTCACTTCAAAGCCCATGCGCTCCAGCGCAGCCATGCTGTGCATGATGGCATGGTGCTCAAAAGCGCTGGTGATGAGGTGCTTTTTGTTCTGGCGTGCCTTGGTGAAGGCGGTGCCTTTACGGCCCAGTTGTCAGCCTCGGAGCCGCAGCTGGTAAAGAAGAGCTCAGCCGGACTTGCATTGATGGCCTTTGCCACCTGCGCACGACCGGTGTCCACGAATTCCTTAGCCTCATAGCCCACACTGTAATGGCTGCTGGGGTTGCCGCAGGCACCGCTCAGGGCTTTGACCATCAATTCCAGTGCCTCGGGAGCACAGGGAGTGGTGGCAGCATTATCCAGATAAACCACTTTTTCCATGTTTTCCATAGGATGATCCTTTCTTATTGAATGCGTCTGCGGGAGCCTTGAATGCCCTGTGCAGATGCGGAATCCTTTCAACGGATAAGTTATACCATATCATTCCCTAGTATGTCAATATGAATACTGGATTTTCGTGATTCAGTCACCTTTTTTGCCCTTTCCGGTCAGTTTTCCCAGTACCACCTTCCACTTGGGGTAGCCCCAGCGCTTATCCTCGGCAAAATCGTCCGCCAGCTTCCAGGGAAAAACGCCGCCGTCGAAGTACAGATTTCCCTGTTCGTCCACGCGGTCCAGCTTTTTGGGCAGATACGCCTCGTCGTAGTAGCTCTTGCGGCGGTCGGGCAGCACCCAGTGCAGGGTGCCGTCCTCGTCCATGCCGGATGCCCATACGCCGAACACGAAGGTTGCGGCTTCGCCGTAGCAGTGCTGCTCAAAGCGGATGGCACCATCGTAATAGAACTTGATGACCTCCAGCGTGCCGGATTCCTTTTTGCCGTCGCGGCCCAAGGTAGGGCGGTAGTCCTGCTGGTAGCGGCAGCCGCAGTGACTGCCGGCAAAATCTTTTGCGTGGAACGACATGGAGTTATCCTTCTTTCTTTTTAAAAATGCCCTTCAAAGTCGCCCTCGATCTCATAGGGCCAGCTCAGGATGCCGCCCAGATCGTACAGGCGGGTGTAGCCAAGGCTTTCCAGCTTGCGCACGGCATCGGCACTGCGGCGGCCGGTGCGGCAGTAGATCAGCCATACCGCGTTCTTATCCGGCAGCACCTCAGCCGCACGGCTCAGCACCTGACCCAGCGGCAGCAGCTTTGCGCCGGGGATGTGGCCCACGGCAAACTCGTCCGGCTCCCGGACATCTACAGCAGCCGCCTCGTGTGCATCCAGCAGACGGATGGCATCGGCAGCCGTGATCTTCTCACTCATACTCTCACTCCTTATAATATTCTCTTATCCATCCTATGATAACAGACCTTTTTTGTTTGCACAAGAGGATACCTTTGCAAAATCCGAGCAACGTGCTATACTATAGGAAGCAATAAGGAGAGGATCGCCATGAAATTTTCGACCAAAAGCCGTTATGCCCTGCGCCTGATGGCCGAGCTGGCACGTTATGCGCCGGGCACCACCGTGAGCCTGAAGGAGATCAGTGAGCGGCAGAACCTGAGCCTGAAATATTTGGAGCAGATCGTGACCCCGCTGGCCCGTGTGGGCCTTGTAAAAAGCGAGCGCGGCAGTCAGGGCGGCTACCGCCTGACCAAAGCCCCTGCCGACTACACCGCCGGCGAGATCCTGCGCGCCATTGAGGGCAGCGTGGCACCCATTCCCTGCCTTGGCAGCGAGACCAACGAGTGCCCCATGTGGGAGCAGTGCTTCACCCTGCCCTTCTGGACCGGCCTTGATGAGGTGATCAACCAGTATATCGACAGCGTAACGCTGGAACAGCTTTCCAGCCAGCTGCCTGCATCCGATAAAAAAGAAGGCTGTTGCAGCTGCGGCACGAAAAATGCCTGAATCTTGAAAGAAATGCTTGACATTCGCCTTTGCATCGGCTATAATAACAAAGCATTCAGCGAATGCCTATAGGGGTATAGCTCAGCTGGTAGAGCAGCGGTCTCCAAAACCGCGTGCCGTGAGTTCGAAACTTACTACCCCTGCCATAAACGCACAGGTTCTTCGGGGCCTGTGCGTTTTGTTTTTGTACTCAAAGCAATCCGCACTCCGTCAGCCTGCTTTTGCAGTCATACAACAAAAAAACACCCCGAAGTCCTAAGGCTTCGAGGTGTCTGCTGTGGAGCTGCTATCCAGATTCGAACTGGAGACCTCATCCTTACCAAGGATGCGCTCTACCAACTGAGCTATAGCAGCAAATGGCGACCCGGATCGGGCTCGAACCGACGACCCCCAGCGTGACAGGCTGGTGCTCTAACCAACTGAGCTACCGGGCCATGATCGCTCAAGTTTCGCGCGGCGCTTACCGCCGGAACGTGCTTTATTATATCGAAAAAGCGTCCGCTTGTCAAGCATGAATTTACGAAAAACGCAAAAAAGCCTGAAAGAGCCGTTCAAAGCCCGCTCTGCCCTGTTCCGGACCCGCACAGCAGAAACGATTTACAAAAGAAAAACGCCCCGAAATCTTTCGACTTCAGGCATCTGAGCTGGAGCTGCTATCCAGATTCGAACTGGAGACCTCATCCTTACCAAGGATGCGCTCTACCAACTGAGCTATAGCAGCGCAATCACAGCTCAGTTATAATACCACAGTTTCCACCGTTTGGCAAGAGGTTTTTGCAAAAAAATCTGGATTTTTGCAAAAAGTCGTTTTTTACGAAAGAACTCCCCCAGTCTGCTTACACAGACAGCCCCCTCGGAGATGGGGCCTTTGGCAGTACGGACAACTTTCCGGTTTTGCCAAGGGCTCCCTCTCTGAGGGAGCTGGCATCGCGCAGCGATGACTGAGGGAGTTTTACTTTATCACTCGATCAGCCGTTCAGCAGGGACAGGCACTTGCGGCTGTGCAGCTTGCGGATCGCCTTTGCCTCGATCTGGCGCACACGCTCACGGGTAACGCCAAAGTCACGGCCAACCTCTTCCAGCGTACGGGGACGGCCATCGTCCAGACCAAAGCGCAGGCGGATGACCTTCTCTTCACGAGGGGTCAGGCTCTTGAGAGCCAGATTGATCTGCTGTGCCACCATGGCGCGGTCTGCGGCCTTGCCAGGGGCTTCGGCGTTTTCGTCTGCGACGAAATCGCCCAGAGAGGAATCCTCTTCCTCACCCACGGGGCTTTCCAGACTTGCCGGCTCCTGTGCCATGCGCTGGATCTCGCGCACACGCTCCACGCTCATATCCATGGCCTTTGCCAACTCTTCCGGGGTCGGCTCGTGGCCGTTCTGGTACACCAGCTGGTTGGTGGCCTGACGCATCCGGTTGATGGTCTCCACCATGTGCACCGGAATGCGGATGGTACGGGCCTGATCCGCAATGGCACGGGTGATGGCCTGACGGATCCACCAGGTTGCATAGGTGGAGAAGCGGAAGCCGCGGTCACAGTCGAACTTCTCGGCAGCCTTGATCAGGCCGATGTTGCCCTCCTGGATCAGATCCAGGAATGCCAGATTGTGGCCCACATGCTTTTTGGCAATGGACACCACCAGACGCAGGTTCGCTTCGCTCAGGCTGCGGCGGGCGTTCAGCCATCGCGGCGGGTCTTGAGCAGCTCAGCGCGCTTTTCGTCGCTCAGGGGCCGTTCTCCACAGCCTCCATAGCTTCCTCTTCGGCAGCCTTTTCCTCGGCATCCTCGCTGGGCTTCTCGTTGCCCTCCTCGTCCAGATCTTCGGTATAGCTGCGGCTGTTCTCATCCTCTTCAAACGAGAAACGGGCGCTGTTCTTTTTGATGTACTCCGGCCCGCCGTACTTCTGGCGGTCGGCCTGCAGGATGTGCGCCGCCTCGGCACCGGCATGGATGCGGCGGCTCAGCTCCACCTCCTGCTCCGCGCTCAGCAGCGGGATCTGGCCGATCTGCTTGAGGTAGTTCTTAACGGGGTCGTCCAGCAGTTCGTCCATGGCAGCCTTCAGGTCTGCAGGGTTCTCCTCGCTCTGCTCTTCCTCGTCCTCGCTGATGCCATATCATCGTTGTTGTTCTCGGCATTCTCGACCTCGGCCATAATGCTGTCCACATCCAGCGTAGGCTCTGCATCCTCTTCCAGAACCTTGATGCCGCGTTCTTCCAGAAGGGTGTAGAGCGTTTCCTCATCCATTCTGCACTGTGCAGCCAGCGCCTTGGCCTCCTTGGCCGAAATGGTGCCTTCGCCTTTCGTCAACAGTTCCTTTAAAGTCATGCCCATTTTGCTCTCTCCTTCTTGCTCCGGGGATGCTCCCGCCGGGGGAAATCCTGTAATAAAGTGTTCCTGCGCATCAGATCACAAGTCCTCCGTTCACGCCGAACACCTGACCGGTGATGTAGCCCGCACCCTCGCCGGCAAGGAACACCAGCAGCTGCGCCACTTCGTCTGCGCTGCCAAGACGGCCCACAGGGGTCTCTTCGGCCAGCGCAGCCTTATCCTCGGCGGTGAATGCTGCCATCATATCGGTATCAATGACCCCGGGCGCAACACAGTTCACTGTGATGCCGCTTGGGCCTTCTTCTTTGGCCAAAGCCTTGGTCAGGCCGATCAGGCCTGCCTTTGCTGCAGAGTAATGCACCTCGCAGCTGCCGCCGGTCTGGCCCCACATGCTGCTCACGGTCAGGATGCGTCCGGCCTTGCGGCGGATCATACCCGGCAGCGCCAGCTGACACAGGTGGAACGCACCGGTCAGGTTCACGTCCAGCATATGCTGCCACTCTTCCGGGGTGATGTCGGTGAACAGCTTCTGCTGGGCGATGCCCGCATTGCTCACCAGCACATCCACACGGCCCAGTGCTTGTTCTGCGGTGCGGAACGCAAGCTCGCAGCTGGCGCGGGATGCCACATCGCACTGCACGGCGGTGATGCCGGGCAGCTGTTTTTCCAGCTCTGCAGCGGCTTTGGCATTGCTGTGATACAGCACCGCCACGCGGTAGCCCGCCGCATAGAACGCCCGGGCCGCAGCGGCACCAATGCCGCGGTCGCCGCCGGAGATCAGCACACAGCGGCCATTGGCTGCTGCCTGCACGGTAGGTGCCGGTGTTTTCTCCGGCTCTTCCTGCACAGGCTCCGGCATTTCCGGCTGCGGCGCAGGCTGGGGCTTTTCCAGCACCATCACCGGGTGGGTTCGTCCACCACGGGTGATGCCGCCTTTGGCTTTGGCGGTACGGGCGGCTCCTGTGCAGCCTGTTCCGGCTGCGGCTCCTCACCCGACAGATTGAACGTCAGTTCAAATTCATCTTCGTACAAGAGTATAGTCCTCCTGTCGTGATCTCTGCACTGCAAAGGTATGCCGTGCAGGAGATGTCTGTGCGGCCCATCGCCGTCCGTTCAGCGTCCATTTCTTATCCGGTCAAAGTCCGGTGCTCGGCGCGGCAGACAGCTGCATAAGATGGGTTTCGACAAAACACCATTAAATAATATAGCACAATTTGCCGAAAAAGAAAGTGGAAGCCGCCTACTTTTTCACGCAGCTTCCACTTTTTTACGGTTTCTTCATATTCCATGCCGGTCATACAGGCGGTTTCCACTTCGGCCGGGCCGCAAGCCGTGCCCGCAGATCCTTGAAAAACGCCTGCAGCAGCTCCTGTGCTTCCTCTGCGCGCAGCCCCTGCTCCACCACCGGGTGGTGGTTGAAGGGCATTGCAAACAGGTCGGTCACACTGCCGCAGCAGCCCGCCTTGGTGTCTGCCGCGCCGTATACCACCCGCCGGATGCGGCTGTTGATGATGGCCCCGGCGCACATGGGGCACGGCTCCAGCGTGACGAACAGCTCGCACTCCCACAGCCGCCAGCCGCCCAGCTTTTTGCAGGCGGCATCAATGGCCAGCAGCTCTGCATGATGCAGTGCGTTTTTTTCGGTCTCGCGGGTGTGTGGGCGGCAGCTACCACCTCGCCGTTGCGGGCCACCACGGCCCCCACCGGCACCTCGCCCAGTGCAGCCGCCTTGCGGGCTTCTTCCAGCGCAAGGCCCATCAGTTCAGAATCGGTCATAGGTTCCCCTTTATCCTGCTGCAAAAACCAGCAGATTATTCAATGTATGCAAAAGCATCCCCGGCCATACCCTGCCGGTGCGTTCACGAAGTCGCCCAGCACAAGGCCGCAGCCAAGCGCCCACGCCATGCCCGCCGGGGTGCCGTGCTGCACCGCAAACAGTACCGCCTGCAGCGCCGCGGCCTTCCATCTGCCCAAGGGCTGCGCCAGCTGCTGGATTGCACCGCGGAACACCAGTTCCTCCACGACAGGTGCAGCGATGCAGTGGTGCACAAAACTCAGCGCCCGCACATCCCACGCCGGGGCAGGCAGAAATGCCAGCGCTTTGCCTGCCAGCAGGTAGGCCAGTGCGCAGCCGAACGCAGCCAGCAGCGCCCTTGTTTTTGCCTTTTGCTCCATGGCCTGCCCTCCCTGCCGTGCGTTTCTCAGCGCCTATCTTATCATAAGCAGCGGCTTTTACGCAAGTATTTTGCGCTGGGACGAAGCAATTTTCGCTCAGGTAATTGACTTTTCCCTGTGGATTCTGGTATAATGTTTCCCGACGTTTTATTGCAAAGCGTCGGGAAACATGACTTGAATTTGTTTTTACCGGAAATCCGGAGGTATTTTATGATCCGTATTCTCACCGATTCTGCGTCCGACATCCTGCCCGCCGAAGCCGAGCAGCTGGGCGTGACCGTGATCCCTCTGAACGTGACGCTGGAGGATGGCAGCATCCTGCGGGATGGCATCGACATGACCCCCACCGAGTACTATGCCCATCTGGCCAGCTGCCGCAAGCTGCCCACCACCAGCCAGCCCAGCCCGGAGCTGTTCGAGAAATTCTATCTGGAAGCCGCTGCCGCCGGGGACGAAGTGCTGGGCATCTTCCTGTCCCACGAGCTGTCCGGCACATGGCAGTGCGCAAAGCTGGCCGCAGACCTCGCCAATGTAGACAACGTGCTGTTTGTGGACAGTGCACCGTGTGCCTGGGTGAATCACTGCTGGTGCGTCTGGCCGTGCAGCTGCGTGACGCAGGCAAGACGCTGGTGCAGATCGCCACCGATCTGGAGCACGCCAAGGAGCACCTGCATCTGGTTGCCGCAATCGACGATCTGAAGTATCTGCGCAAGGGCGGCCGTCTGCCTGCCGCTGTGGCCGTCGCGGGCGGGATGCTGGGCATCAAGCCCCTCATCACCATCAAGGACGGTAAGGTAGCCATGGCCGGTAAGGCCCGCGGCCTGCCCGGTGCCTATGTGGCCCTGTTCAAGAAGATCGAAGAGCTGGGCGGCATCAGCCCGGACTTTGCCGCTGTTGCCGGTTATTCTTCCAGCTTGCGGGAAGTGCAGCCCATCGAGAACTACTTCCGTGAAAATCTGCACATGGGCGAACCGCTGGTGCGCCAGATCGGCTGCGTCATCGGCACCCACGCAGGCCCCGGTGCATTTGGTCTGGCATTCTTTGACAAAGGGCTGGTGCTGGAATAAGCGACCACCGAAAAAAGATCATCCGAGCAAAGTCGGGCAGCCTGCGGGCTGCCCGACTTGTTTTTGCAGCGGGAAACGGGCGCAATCTCCCTCAGTCAAAACCTGACGGTTTTGCCAGCTCCCTCGGAGAGGGAGCCTCTGGCGCGCCCGGTGCTCACAGCACTGCGTCCGAGATGAGCTTGCCCAGCAGCAGCACCAACACCACCAGCATCATGGGACGGATAAAGCGCGCACCCTTTTTCAGGGCGAAATGGGACCCCAGCAGGTTGCCCAGAATGTTGCTGACGGCGCAGGGGATGCCGATGTGGAACACCACCAGACCGTTCATCAGATAGGTGAACAGGCTGGCGTAGTTGCTGGCAAGATTCAGCACCTTGCCGTTGCCGTTGGCGGTGCGCAGGTCAAAGCCCATCAGGGTGGTAAAGGCAATGATGGCAAAGGTGCCGGTGCCCGGGCCCACGATGCCGTCGTACAGGCCGATGCCCAAGCCGATGCCCAGCGCCAGCAGGATCTTTTTCAGGTTCAGGGTTCCGTCGTCCCGGTTCTGGTCCGGCAGGTCGCGCTGCCACAAAATGACCACCGCCGCCACTGGCAGGATGAGGAACATCATGGTGCGCAGCAGTTCATCGCTGAGCAGCAGCACGATATGTGCCCCCAGTGCACTGCCCGCAAAGCTGCCAATGGCTGCAAGGATGCCCACCTTCAGGTTCATTGCACCGTTTTTGAAAAAGTTGGCTGTGGCAAAAGTGGTGCCGCAGGCGGCGCTGAATTTGTTGGTAGCATAGGTGTAGTGGGGCGGCAGCCCGGCAAACAGATAGGCCGGCAGGCTGATAAGACCGCCGCCTCCGGCTGCCGAATCCACAAAGCCTGCAAAGCCCGTCATCAGAACGAGAAACACCATCATCCATGGCGAGAGCGTGATACCCATTGTTATAATTCCTTTTATTTTTCCAATTTTGTTCTTTGGGAGAACGTGCGTCTCAGGACAGGGACAGTCGGCCCTCACAGGCCAGCACCTGATCCAGGATCATCCGCGAGACGCGGGCACCGTACACCATGGCGGGGTGTTCATTGTACTCGATGATATCGTGAAAATCCTTGTTCATCAGCACGATGACATACTCGCCGTAGGGGGTGTGGACAATGCCGCCGTCGTTGCGGCAGGCGTTCATGCTGCCGCTCTTGCTGGCTACCCAGATCAGCTCCGGCGCGCCGGTCTCCTCGCAGTCGAGGTAATACTGCGGGAAGTCGTGGGTCAGCATGGTGTTGTAGTGCTGCTGGCGCAGGATGGAAAGCATCTCCGCGCTGGCTTCCCGGCTGACCAGCTCCCCTTTTGCAATGCGGGCGAACAGCGCCGCGTAGTCGCGCGGCGTGGTGGTGCCAAGCCGGCGGTAGCGGTCAAAGTGCAGCGGATTGTGCAGCACAGTATGCGCAAAGCCCAGCTCCCGGATGCAGGCGTTGATGGTATCCAGTCCCAGATAGTCGATGATCATATTGGTGGCGATGTTGTCCGAGCAAATGATCATCATGGTGGCGGTGTCCTTCACCTTGAGCTTTGCGCCCACGCCCAGCGCGCGCAGCATACCGCTGCCGTCCACGAACTGGCTCTGCTCATAGGTGATCTCTTCGGCAAGGTCTGCTTTGCCGCGCTGCGCCTGCAAATACAATGCAGCGAGAATGAACGCCTTGATGGTGGATGCCGTCTCAAATTCTTCGTCCGCGCCCACCTCCACGGTATGGCCCTGCAGGTCGTCCACGAACACGCTCATTTTGCCCTGATAGCAGTACAGCTCCGCAGCAATGCGTTTTTCCAGCGTCATGTTTTTATCCATATCGGCATATTCTCCGTTGTTATTACAGGTTCTCCTCAAAAAAGCGCATGGCATTGCGTAGTAGATGCCTTCCACCTCGTCCTCGGTAAAGCCCTCTTTGCGCAGGGCATCCGCCAGCAGCGGCAGGAAGGCAGCATTTTCCAGCTGGTGAGGGCCATCGATGCCATCAAAATCGCTGCCAAGGGCAATCATCTGCGCACCGCCTACCTGCTTATAGTGGGCTGCATGCTTTGCGATCATCTCCACCGTGCTGCGGCAGTTTTCCGGGTGGGTGGGGTCGGTGTCCAGAAAGGGCGCATAGTAGTTCAGGCCCGCAATGCCGCCGCGCTCCGAAAGGGCGCGGATCATCTCATCGGTCAGGTTGCGGGTGTGGGGTGCCAGTGCGCGGCAGTTGGAGTGGCTGGCCGCAAAAGGCCGGGTGCCGTGCTCCACGATATCCCAGAAGCCCTTGTCCGAAAGGTGGCTCACATCCACGATCATGTGCATCCGTTCCATCTCGGCCAGAAATTCAAAGCCCTTCCCGGTCAGGCCCTTTTCGGTCTGGGGCACCAGCACCCCGCCGGGGTTCCGCTGCGGGCTTGCCAGCTCGTTTTCGTGGTTCCATGTCAGGGTCATCATGCGCACGCCCAGCTCATACATCCGGCGCAGCACCCCACGCTGCCCTTGCAGCAGGCGCCTTCCTCGATGGTGAGCATCCCGCTGATCTTTCCCGCCGCAGCATTCCGGCGGATGTCCGCCGCCGTGTACACCGGAGCAATTTTTTCCGGGTATGCCGCCATGATGCGCTTGAACTGGTCGATCTCTTCCAGCGCTGTCACCAGCGGGTCCGCTCCGGGCGTTTTGTCACCCAGATTGACGAATGCTGCAAAGCACTGCAGCAGATAGTCGCCTTTCTGTAATTTTTCAAGGTCGATATGCAGATCGTTCTGCGCGAAGCTCTTGGGCCGGCCCGCATGTTCGGCTTTGCGCAGCTCGCTGAGGGTATCGCAGTGCAGATCCCAGACTTTCATGATGTTTTCTCCTCTTTATTCCTCTTGCAGCAGCTGCAGCAATTCCTCTGGTTTCATGGACAGGATCGCTCCGTCTGCCGAGCCGGTGACCGTCTCGGCAAGGTCCTGCTTTGCCTGCTGCAGCTCCACGATCTTTTCTTCAATGGTGTCCTGCGCAATGAGCTTGTACACCTGCACCGGATTGCGCTGGCCGATGCGGTAGGCGCGGTCGGTGGCCTGATTCTGCGCAGCCACGTTCCACCACGGGTCGTAGTGGATGACGATATCTGCCGCCGTCAGGTTCAGGCCGGTGCCGCCCGCCCGCAGCGAGATGAGGAACACGTCCGCTTCGCCGCTGTTGAACCGGCGCACAAGCTCTGCACGCACCGGCTTTGGGGTGGAGCCCTGCAGGGTAAAGTGGCTCACGCCCGCTTCGTCCAGCCGTTTTGCCAGCAGTTCCAGCATGGAGGTGAACTGGCTGAACAGCAGGATGCGGTGTCCGCCCTCCACAGCAGCCGTCACCAGCTCCATGCAGGCTTCCAGCTTGGCACTGCCGCCGTCCCAGTTGTCTGCCACAAGGCGCGGGTCGCAGCAGATCTCCCGCAGGCGCATGAGCACTGCGAACACCGCCATTTTATCCTCCGGCTTTGCAGCGCGCAGCTTTTCCCGCGCGTCCACCACAGCGGCAAGGTAGAGCTTGCGTTGCTGCTCGTCCAGCTCGATGCGGTGGAGATTCTCGGTCTTGGGGGGCAGCTCTTTGAGCACCTCGGACTTCATGCGCCGCAGGATGAACGGCCCGGTGAGCTGGTTCAAACGGCGCAGTGCGTCTTTGTCGTCCTCCTGCACGATAGGCTTTTCAAACCGGGCGCAGAAGGTCTTGTAGGGCGGCAGATACCCCGGCATCAGGAAGGAGAAGATGCTCCACAATTCGCCCAAGCGGTTCTCCACCGGGGTGCCGGTAAGGGCAAACCGCACTTTGCTGTTCACCCCGCACACCGCCTTGTACTTTTGGGTAGTGTGGTTCTTGATGGCCTGCGCTTCGTCCAGAATGCAGGCGTAGAATTGCTGCCCGCTGTAAAGCTCCTCGTCCCGGCGCATCAGGTCATAGCTGGTCACCACAAGGTCGGCTTCCGCCCACTGCTTTGCCAGCTCTGCCCGGTGAGCTGCGTCACCGTCCACAGCCACGCAGGAAAGCTGCGGCGTGAACTTCTGGCATTCCTCCTGCCAGTTGAGCACCAGCGATGCCGGGCAGACGATGAGGCTGGGCAGGCGCTGGCCGCTTTCCTTCATGGCCAGCAGGTAGCTGAGCACCTGCACGGTTTTGCCAAGGCCCATATCGTCGGCCAGAATGCCGCCCATGCCGTAGCCGTCCAGCGTGCGCAGCCAGCGGTAGCCATCCCGCTGGTACTTGCGCAGCACATTGTGCAGGCTTTCCGGCGGAGTATACTCGCTGTCCTTCACGGCGTGAAAGCTGCGGCTGATGCGGCGGAACGCATCGTCGCGGTTGAAACGCAGGCCGTTCTGGCCCGAGAGCGCCCAGTCGAGACTGGGTGCACGGTAGAGCGGCAGCTCGGCGTGGCCGCTCTTGAGCTTGGCCCCGGAAAGTTCCAGTGTATCGTTCAGTTCGTCCAGCCCTTCCAGACTGTCGTCCAGCCGCAGCAGACGGCCGTCCCGCAGGCGGTGGTAGCGCTTTTTCTGGTGCAGGGAGCGCAGCAGGTCTTTCAGCTCTGCCACCGGGAACTCGCCGGTATCCACTTCCAGATCCAGCACACTGCCGTGCACCGAAACGCCCACCGTGATGCGGGGCGGCGCGGCCTGCAGGCTGCGGAAGGCATCCGTCAGGTATACTTCACCCTCGGCCAGCAGGGCCGGCACGCCCTCCTCCAACATGCGGTAGATCTCGTCCTCGTCAGCGGTGCCGTACACTTCCTCTCTGCCGCCCACACCGGGCTGCAGATAAGAGGCCAGCAGCCGCTTTGCCCGGCTCTCGGCGCGCACATCCCGCAAAAGCCCTGCCGGAGACGGCACGAACGGCGTGACCTTATCCTCCCCGTACAAAAACTCCGCGTGTGCTTCGATGCGGAAGCTGTCCGGTGCGTCCAGATAGAACTGCACCACCGGTTCCAGCGGGATCTGGTTCAGCAGCAGACGTTCCGGGTCCACGATGTTCAGCTTGCTGCCCAGCTCCGGCAGCACATAGCTGCAAAAGGCCGTGGCATCTGCGCTGGTAAAGAACAGGCTTTTGCCGCCCAGCGCCTGCAATGCGGGCAGGATGCGGGTGCACCCGGGCCGCTGCAGCCGCCAGAGCCTATCCTCGCTGAACAGGTAATCATAGTCAAGGCCCTGCACAGCGGAAAGTGCGGGTTCGCCTTCCACCTGCACACCGCCGCGGCGGCGCTCCACGGTCATGGTAATGACGGGCAGACCTTCCCGCAGCTCGTACCCGCCCAAAAACCGGTATGCTCGTACAGCTGCACAAGGTCATCAAAGATCTCGCCGGTCAGGATCATGCCTCCCGCCGGGCCTTGTTCGGCCCCGCCGTACACCCGCACGGCGGCTTTGTCCATGCTCTGCCTTGCGTTCACCTGACGGCGCAGCAGCTGCAAAAGCGCACGGGACTCTTCATCAAAGGCATCCCACCGGTGCACAAAAGCCAGTGCCTTGCCGTAGCTGACGCTTTTGCCCATCTCGACGGCTTCCATCAGGTTCGGGATGCTTTTTACCACATACTGCCGCCCGCCGTCCGAGATGCGCAGCCGCAGCCATGGCTGTGCGCCGGGCACGAGGGTCAGCTCCGGTTCCAGATGGGCAAAGCCGGTGCGCTGGGCGGTCTCGTCCACGCCAAGGTTTTCAAGGGCTGCTTCCTTATAGGTATCCAGCAGCCTGCGGGCTTCGTTGTCCGACACCGGCGCTTCCCCGTGCCACTTTTTGCCAAACAGCATTTCCAGACCGGAGGCATAGCTGTCCCGCCGGGCCGGTTCCGGGGCAAGGCCCGCCGCGCCGCGCACAACACCGGGAATCGCATCCGGCTTTGCCGCCGGTGCAGGGGCATTCTTTTCGGCATCGTCCAGCAGCAATGCGCCGATATGCTTGCAGTAGGTGCCCTCGCCGTTCTGGTTATACGGGCAGCTGCAGGACGCACTGACAAAGCTGCCGTTCTCCCGCAGCCATGCCTGCGTATAGTAATAGCTGCCGCCGCTGCCCTGTACCATGGCCGAAATATGGCGCACGCGTCCTCGTTCACGGTGCAGGTGCTCTGCTGGATGCGCTTGCGGTATTTCTTGGCCCGCTCAAAAATGTTATCGCCCAAAAGCGTGCGGATCTCGTCTGCATCCATGGCTGTTTCCTCCCGGTTTGGCTGTAAAACCTTCTTATCTTATAAGAATACCGCACCCGCACCCCGGATGCAAGAGGGATCTGCCGCCCAATTTCCATACAAAAAAATCCCGCTCCTTTTCAGGAACGGGATCATTTTACGATCTTGGAATGCTGCGGGGATCACTTGACAGTTTTGCCAAGCTCAGCATCCGTCTCAATGGCGCGCTCACGGATCTTTTCCAGCGTCTGCTCACTGAGGATATGCTCTGCCTTGCAGGCATCTTCGGCGGCGGTCTTTTCGTCCACGCCCAGCTGCATAAAGAAGTGGGTCAGCAGACGGTGACGGCTATAGATGCGCTCTGCGATCTCGCGGCCCGGTGCCAGCAGGGTCAGGTTGCCCTCGCCGTCCACCGCGATATAGCCGTTCTCGCGCAGCTTCTTCATGGCAATGCTGACGCTGGCTTTGGTAAAGCCCAGCTCATTGACAACGTCAATGGAGCGCACTTTTCCCATACGCTGACTCAGCATCAGGATCGTTTCAAGATAATCTTCTGCGGATTGGTGGATCTGCATGGTATGTTTGCCTCCTGTCTGTGCCGGGATGCAAAGCACCACGGTTTCATATAGTACAAGATATCACACTTTTTGCCGATGTGCAAGCAATTCGCGGAAGTTTGTTAAAACAAACCAAATTTATCCTGCGCAAATCTGCTGTTTTGCCGTTTTTTAGTCGGCCGCGTTTTGTGCAAAGGCGATAAATTATTTTGCTTCCAGATATGCCGCCGGGCCGGACTGGTACAGGTCGCCGCCGTGGGCATCCAGGATCACCGTCAGCGGCATATCTTTCACAGTCAGGCGGCGCACGGCTTCACAGCCAAGGTCCGGCCATGCGATCACTTCCAGCGTCTGCACACTTTTTGCCATCAGCGCACCGGCCCCGCCAAGCGCTGCCAGATACACAGCCCCGTTGCGCACACAGCTGCCTTGACCGCATCGTCCCGCTTGCCCTTGCCGATCATGATCTTATTGCCAAGGTCCAGCAGGCGCGGGCTCATGGCGTCCATGCGTCCGCTGGTGGTGGGTCCCGCCGAGCCGATCACCTGGCCCGGGCGTTCCGGCGTGGGGCCAACGTAGTAGATGGCGCTGCCGGTCAGATCAAAGGGCAGCGGTTCGCCTTTTTCCAGCGCTTCGGTCATCCGCCTGTGGGCCTGATCGCGGGCGGTGTACACCACACCGGAAAGCAGCACGGTGTCGCCCGCCTTGAGCGGGGCAAGATCCTCGGCCGTGCAGGGAGTGGTAATTTTGTATTCCATAGCAATTCTCCTTTGGCATCCTCGCCTCTCCGTCATCGCTCACGCGATGCCACCTCCCCCAAAGTGGGAGCCTTGGCAGTCCACGCAAACTTTACGTCTTTGCCAAGGGCTCTCCCTTTGGGAGAGCTGGACGCAAAGCGGCCTGAGAGGGCGGAGACTCTTACAGTTCCGCGCTTGCACGGCGGGTCACATGGCAGGAAACATTCACCGCCGCAGGCAGGCCCGCCACATGGGTAGCATCTGCTCAATGGCAAGGCCCAGACAGGTGGTCCTGCCGCCAAAGCCTGCGGGCCGATGCCCAGCTCGTTGATGGCGGCAAGCAGCTCCTGCTCCAGCTGTGCGTAATAGGGGTCGGGGTTCGGCACATCCAGCGGACGCAGCAGGGCCTTCTTTGCCAGATACGCCACCTTGTCAAAGCTGCCGCCCACGCCGATGCCCAGCACGATGGGCGGGCAGGGGTTGGAGCCTGCCAGCTTCACCGTGTCCAGCACGAACTTTTTGAAGCCCTCCACGCCATCGGCGGGCTTGAGCATTTTGATCTGGCTCATGTTCTCGCTGCCAAAGCCTTGGGTGCACCGTGATGCGGCAGCCCTCGCCGTCCACCAGATGCACTGTGATGGCCGCCGGGGTGTTGTCGCCGGTATTGCCCCGGCGCAAAGGGTCTGCCACGATGCTCTTGCGCAGGTAGCCGTCGGTGTAACCCCGGCGCACGCCCTCATGGATGGCAGCTTCAAAGCTGCCGTCAATGTGCACATCGGTGCCAAGCTCCACAAACACGCAGGCCATGCCGGTATCCTGACAGATGGGCAGGTTTTCTTCTTTTGCGGCGGAAAGGTTCGACCACAAAAGGTCGAGAGTGCTCTTTGCCAGCGGCCACGGCTCTTCCTGCCGGGCCTTGTCCAGCGCCGCCTGCACGTCCTGCGGCAGGCGGGTGTTGGCTTCGATGCACAGCCGTGCAACGGTATCGGTGATCTCCTGTGCGGAAATGGTTCTCATAAACGCTTCCTCCGCTTACAGACGGGCAACGCCGGTCTCGCGGGCAGCCTTTGCCACGCATTTGCCACAGCCTCGGCCACGCGGGGGTCGAACGCACCGGGGATGATGTTCTCCTCGCTGCGGTCGCATCGGTGATGAGGTCGGCGATGGCGTAGCTGCAGCCAGCTTCATCTCATTGTTGATGTCCCGGGCGCGCACACTCAGTGCGCCCTTGAACAGGCCGGGGAAGCACAGCACGTTGTTCACCTGATTGGGGAAGTCGCTGCGGCCGGTGGCCATCACCCGCACGCCGCCGGCCTTGGCCTCGTCCGGCATGATCTCCGGGGTGGGGTTGGCCATGGCAAAGACGATGGCATCCTTATTCATGGTCTTGCACAGCTCAGCGGTCAGGATGCCGGGCTTGGAAACGCCGATGAACACGTCGGCACCTTCCAGTGCTTCCTTCAGGCCGCCCTTGACCTGACGGGGATTGGTCACCTCACCCAGCCAGTTCTTGTGGCTTCGGCGCTGTTGCAGCCCTTGTACAGGGTGCCGAACTGGTCCACTGCAATGATGTCCTTTGCACCGGCGGTCATGAGCATCTTGATGATGGCAGTACCGGCAGCGCCGGGGCCGTTCAGCACGATGTGCACATCTTCCATCTTCTTGCCCACCACACGCAGGGCGTTGATGAGGGCAGCAGTGACCACGATAGCAGTGCCGTGCTGGTCATCGTGAAACACAGGGATGTCCAGCTCACGCTCCAGCGTTTCTTCGATCTCAAAGCACTCGGGCTCTTGATATCCTCCAGATTGATGCCGCCAAAGGTGGGCGCAATGGCCTTGCAGGCAGCAATCACGCTGGCAGCGTCGTGGGCATCGATGCAGATGGGGAAGGCATCCACGCCGCCGAACTCCTTGAACAGCACCGCCTTGCCTCCATGACCGGCAGACCGGCTTCCGGGCCGATATCGCCCAAGCCCAGCACGGCGGTGCCGTTGGAAACGACAGCCACCATGTTGCCCTTGAAGGTGTACTTATACACGTCCTCGGGGTTTTCCTTGATCTTGCGGCAGGGTTCGGCCACACCGGGAGTGTAGGCGGTGGACAGGTCATCGCGGGTGGCGACCTCCACCTTGCTTACGATGCCCACCTTGCCCTTGTGGGTCTCGTGCATTTCCAGAGCAGCTTTATTGTAATCCATTTGAATTTCCTCCAATATCTTACCGTCCTCGCCCTCTCCATTGCACAGCGATGACGGAAGGAGGAACTCCTCCAGTCTCGCATACGCTCGACAGCCCCCTCAGGGAGGGGCCTTATGTTCCCGGGAAGCTCACTTATTTTTATTGTAACAGAACCGCCCGCCCATTTCCACCGGTTTGGTCACTTTTGCGCCTGTAGACGGGCAAAAGTGATACAAACCCGCCGCAGGATTTGTGGAAATTTTGCAAAGAACTTTCCTTTTGCCGTCAGAACGTATATAATAAATGGGTATCTGTTCTGCCTGTACCGGTCTTTTGCTGTGCATCAGGCCGATTTTTATGGAGGTATTTCTTTTGAAAAACAACACCAAAAAACTCCTGTGCATCCTGCTGGCCATCGCCGCGGCGGTGTGCGTCATTTTTGCCTGTTTCATGCTGACAAAGCACAAGCAGACCGACAGTGCTTCTTCGGCTGCCGCATCCGTCTCGCAGTTTGGCTCTGTTGCCGACTTCGACTACGAGGCCTTTGATTACAGCGATGGTCTGGACGAAAACGGCTATTGGAGCGGCATCAAAGCGCTGGATTATGTGACCCTGCCGGAGGACTTCGGCTCCATCGCCCTGAAGGAGAACGACCTGACCCCCACCGAAGATGAACTGCAGCAGCAGGTGGACAACCTGCTGAACCAGTACACCTCTTCCCAGCCCGTTACCGGCCGTTCCGCCCAGAGCGGAGATGTTGCCAACATTGATTACACCGGCACCGTGGACGGCGTGGCCTTTACCGGCGGCACTGCCACCGGCTACGACCTGACCCTTGGCAGCGGTTCCTTCATCGATGGCTTTGAGGACCAGATCATCGGGCACAATGTGGGCGATACCTTTGATGTGACCGTCACCTTCCCGGACGGCTACGGCGATTCCACCGATGCCGAGGGCAACACGATCACCCTCAGCGGCAAGGAAGCCGTGTTCAGCGTGACGCTGAACTCCATTTCCGAAAGCGTGACCCCCGAGCTGACCGACGAGTGGGTGGACTCCAACTTTGGCACCAGCGATGATCTGCACACCGTCGATGCCCTGCGCAGCTACTTTAACGATGCGCTGTATGCCACCAACTATGAGAACGCCATCGTGGACTACCTGATGTCGAACTCCACCTTCAAGGAGCTGCCCAGCGAGATCACCAGCTATTACATCCGCATGTTCCTGAACTACTACAACCAGTACGCCACCGCCTACGGCATGGATCTGAATGCTTTTGCCCAGACGCAGGGCTACACCGATGCCGATGCCATGCTGGCCGCATCCGACGCTTACTTTGAGCATCTGGCAAAGCAGGACCTGATCCTTCAGGCCGTGGCCGAGACCAAGAGCCTTGCTCCCACGCAGGAAGAGCTGGACGACGCCAACAGCACCTATGCCGACACCTACGGTGAGAACCGTGCGCACCTGAACGCCCTGCAGTCCTGTGTGCTGGACTGGCTGGAAGAGAATTCCACCGTAGCGTAAAAACACAAGAACCATTTAGAATGCCCTCCGCTTTGCTCTGGGCATATTCAGAGGATAATTTATCTTTAATTTGCAGCTCCGAAAAGCCTGCGGGCTTTTCGGAGCTGCTTTTTCACAGGAAGGGCCGGAGCTTTCAGATGCTGTTTTTCTTTGCGGCCCCTTCTGTAAAAAATGCAATACCGACAGACCGCAGTCTGTCCGGTATTGCTCTAATAAAAAATAGTATTTCCGCTATTTATGCCCAGAGCGAAGCGGAGGGCATTTCAAATCGTCAGGCGTTCTCTTTCTTCCCGCCGTTCAGCTTCCAGAGCAGCCAAGCATAGAAGTAATTCATCAGCAGGATGGCGATGCACCACAGCACCGACGCCTGCACGCTCTGGTCATACACCTTCATGAAGGGATATGGCCCATCTACCACACGCTGGATGTTCAGCCACAAAATGATGCCGCCGTACAGCACCGTGGGCAGCAGCGCCCACTTGACCGTACTGCGGGGCAGGCGCGGTGAGCGCTCCAGCAGCACAAAGGAGAAGATGGCCGCCAGCGGGTTGAGCAGGTGATGGTACAGCATGGAGCTGGTGCACAGCATGATGTACCAGCCGTTGCCGTCCTCATACATGGGACCCAGCACGAACACCACCGTGAGAAAGGTCATGGTCAGGCAGCAGGTGGCAATGTACTTGAGGGTGTGCAGCCAGCGGGGCAGCTCTTTTCCGGTAAAGATGCACACCAGCTGGCCCACCGCCACCATGGCGCAGATGCAGGCCGAAAGGATGTTGGAATCCTCGGTGTAAAAATGAACATCTGCTCTTTGCCCCAATCCCAGCTCATGGGCAGGGCAATGGGCTCCGCCCAGACGATGAACAGGTTCAGTGCGATGGAGAGCAGGCGGCGCACTGTATCAGCAAATTTTTTCATGGAAAGCCTTTCCGTCTTGTAATATTTTCTCGAAAATTTGAAAAAGGGCAGGTCTCCCTGCCCTTTTTCAAAAAACGCTTTATTTTGCGGTGTTGATGAAGCTGCGGTTGTCCCACAGGTACTTGATGCCGGAAATGGCCGTCACGGCAGCTACCAGCCAGCACAGCACCATGGAAATGCTGATTACCAGGATCTGCCGCACGCCCTGCTCTGCGCCGGTAGCCGACATGCTTGCAATGGACATGCCAAAGAAGTAGAAGATGATGCTCAGCATCTGCAGCACGGTCTTCACCTTGCCCCACATATTGGCGGCGATCACCTTGCCGTCCTTGGCACCGGCTGCCACCATGCGCAGGCCGGACACCGCAAACTCGCGGGCCAGAATGATGCACAGCACCACCGGGCTGCATACGCCGTCCCGCATCATGTAAATGAAGGCCACAGTGGTGAGCAGTTTGTCGGCCAGCGGGTCGGCAAACTTGCCGAAGTCCGTTACCATGTTCACTTGCGGGCCAGATGGCCGTCCAGAAAATCAGTAAAGCTGGCAACAGCAAAGACGATGCCTGCGATCAGGTAATACGTCGGCTGGAAGGAGCCAGCCGCGATGCCGCTCAGGCTGGTGAGGGACACAAAGACCATGAACACCGGCACCAGCAGGATGCGGGTCAAAGTGAGTTTATTGGGCAGATTCATACAGATTCCTCCAATTTGTTATTTTGCAACAGTACCATACAGATCGTAAAGGTCGCTGTCGTCCACCAGAACATCGTAGAACTGGCCGGGGTACAGCGGCTCCTCGCTGGAAACACACACATTGCCGTCCACCTCAGGAGCATCGCCGGTAGTGCGGCACAGATACAGGCCGCTCTCCTCGTCGATGCCGTCGCAAAGCACATGCACGGTCTGGCCCACCTTTTCGGCCTGCTTCTGGGCCATGATGCCGGTCTGGATCTGCATCACCAGTTCGGCGCGCTTGTCCTTGGTCTCCTGATCGATCTGGCCGTCCATCTTGCAGCAACGGTGTTCTCCTCGGCAGAGTAGGCAAAGCAGCCCAGACGGTCAAACTTTACTTCCTTGACAAAATTGCACAGATCTTCGAACTGCTCCTCGGTCTCGCCGGGGAAGCCTGCGATCAGAGTGGTGCGCAGGGTGATGCCGGGGATCTCGCGGCGCAGCTTGCCGATCACCTCCAGCAGCTCGGCGCGGTTGGAGCGGCGGTTCATATTCTTGAGGATGGTGTCATTGCAGTGCTGGATGGGCAGATCGAGGTAGGGCACCACCTTCTCATTGCGCTTCATGGCGGCAATGAACTCATCCGTGATGCGCTCCGGGTAAGCGTACATAATGCGGATCCACTCGAGGCCCGGCACCTTGTTCAGCTTATCCAGCAGCTCGCAGATGCTGCCGGGCTTGCCCCAGTCCTCGCCGTAAGCGGTGGGGTCCTGTGCGACCACGATCAGCTCTTTCACGCCCTCACCGGCCAGCCAGCGGGCTTCGGCCACGCAGTCGGCCATATCGCGGCTGTGCAGCGGGCCGCGGATGCCGGGGATGGCGCAGTAGTGGCAGCGGTTGTTGCAGCCTTCAGCGATCTTTAAGTACGCATAGTGGGCAGGCGTGCCGATGACACGCTTGCCGCCCAGCGGAAAGTCCTTTTTGGCACCGTAGCTTTCCAGATGGTCCTCACCATGGAACAGGCGGGCCACGATGGTGTCGATGGCCTTGTTGGAGGCACAGCCCACCACCGCGTCCACCTCGGGGATCTCTTCCTCGATCTGGCTGCGGTAGCGCTCGGCAAGACAGCCGGTGACGATGACCTTCAGCTCCGGGTTCTGCTGCTTGTAGGAGCAGGCTTCCAGAATGTTTTCAATGGCTTCGGTCTTGGCGCTCTCGATGAAGCCGCAGGTGTTCACAAGGATCACATCTGCTTCGGCCAGATCGGCCACGGTCTCGTGGCCGGCAGACAGCAGGATGTGCACCATCACATCCAGATCGACCTGATTCTTGGGGCAGCCAAGGGAAATACACGCAATTTTCATAGGGGATGATACTCTCTTTCTCTTTTGAGGGGTGCTTTTTATTCTTCTTCCGCTCTTTTTATCGCTTCTTTTATGACCGAATACGCAAAGCCGCGGCGCTGCAGGGCGGCCACCACAAGGTCGCGGCGGCCATCGGCTAGCTTTTTCATGTAGCGGCTGCGCACCAGAGCGGCGGCAGCTTCCAGCTCCGGGCTTTCGCCGTCTGCGTCCGGGGCATAGACGTTTTCCAGCGCCTGCTCGATCTGTGCGCCGGAAAGGCCCTTCTGCCGCAGATTCTGGGCCGCCGCACGGCGGCTCTTGCGGGCGGCAAGCAGGCTGTGTGCCCGGGCTTCGGCATAGCGGTCATCGTTTACGTAATCCAGCTCCACCATCTCAGCCACAGCAGCCGCTGCAGCCTGCTCGGTAAAGCCATAGCACAGCCGTTCATACAGCTGTGCCGAGGACATCTCGCGCGAGGCCAGCGCATCCAGTGCGCGGGCGCGGGCCTTGGCCGGGTCGGCGCACTTTTCTTCTTCCTGCTTCGGGCGGCGGCGTTTATAAAAGGACATTTAGTCCTCCACCATGATATCCAGTTCGCTCTCGCTGCTGCGGGCAGGAGCCTTGACCACCGGCTCCTTGGCATCTGCAGCCTTGGCGGGTTCCTCGGCCTTGGCCGCAGCGCCCTTGCCTGCCGGGCGGCGGGATGCGTACAGCTTATCGGCATTGGCGCGGATCTGGCCCTCGATGTCGTTTGCGATCTCGGGATTGTCCTTCAGGAACTGCTTTGCGTTGTCACGGCCCTGACCCAGACGGATATCGCCATAGTTGAACCATGCGCCGCTCTTCTGCACGATGCCCAGCTTCACGCCCACATCAATGAGTTCGCTCATCTTGGAAATGCCCTCGCCGAACATGATATCGAACTCTGCCTCACGGAACGGAGGTGCCACCTTATTCTTGACGATCTTGGCGCGGGTGTGGTTGCCGATGAACTGGCCGGAAGAGTCCTTCAGGCCCTCCACGCGGCGGATGTCGATGCGCACCGAGGCGTAATATTTCAGGGCGCGGCCGCCGGTGGTGACCTCCGGGTTGCCGTACATCACGCCCACTTTTTCACGCAGCTGGTTGATGAAGACGCAGACCGTGTTGGTCTTGCCGATGACCGAAGTCAGCTTGCGCATGGCCTGACTCATCAGGCGGGCCTGCAGGCCCACATGCTGTCGCCCATTTCGCCCTCGATCTCAGCCCTCGGCACCATGGCGGCAACCGAGTCCACCACGATGGCATCGATGGCACCGGAGCGCACCAGTGCTTCGCAGATCTCCATGGCCTGCTCGCCGGTGTCCGGCTGGCTGACCAAGAGATTATTGATGTCCACGCCCAGCGCTTCGGCATAGGTGGGGTCCAGTGCGTGCTCCACGTCAATGAAGGCCACTTCGCCGCCCTGCTTCTGGGCTTCGGCCAGAATGTGCAGAGCCAGCGTGGTCTTACCACTGGATTCCGGGCCGTACACCTCAATGATGCGGCCGCGGGGCACACCGCCCACGCCCAGAGCCAGATCCAGACCCAGACTGCCGGTGGAAATGGCATCCACCTGCATGGAGGCGTTATCACCCAGCTTCATCACGGCACCCTTGCCGAACTGCTTTTCGATCTGGGCCAGCGCAGTGGCCAGCGCATCCTTTTTGGCCTCCGGCTCGGTCTTTTTGGTCGCCGGGGCAACGGTGTTGTTGTTCTGATTTTTTGCCATAGCGTGCTGCTCCTTTTCTTCCTGCTGCCCGCCGTGCGCGGGCTGTCCGTATACTTTCCAGTATAGTATACCACAAAATCAAAATATTACAACAAGAAGTTGTTTCTATTTTCACTTTTATTTTTCGGGTCTGTGGGCGATCATGCACCGGTCATTGCCGCCAAAATCCTTGCGGCACTCAATGTCTGCCCAGCCGTTTGCAGCCAGCAGTGCCGCCACAGCCTGCCGCTGCTGCCAGCCGATCTCCAGCACCAGCGCTCCGCCGGGCCGCAGTGCATTCTGGTAATGCTCTGCAAGGGCACGGTAAAACACAAGGCCGTCCTCCCCCGCTTCCAGCGCCATGGCCGGTTCCTGTGCCACCTCCGGCTGCAGGTGCCGCATCTCCTCGGCGGTGAGGTAGGGCGGGTTGGATACGATCAGATCAAGCTGCCCTTCCGGCAGGCCCTGCCAGTAGGTGAACAGGTCGCCCTCCACCGGCTGCACCGCATAGGCTGGCTTTGCCTTTGCGCGCAGGGCATTCAGTGCCGGGCCCCAGTCAAAGGCCGGTGCAGCCTCCTGCTCAAAGGCAGCAGGCTCCAGCAAGTCCTCCGTCTGCCCGCCCTGCCCTTTCAGGGCACAGCGGCAGTTCTTTTCCAGATAAACAAAAGCCTCCGGGCTTTTTCCACGCAGGTCACCTGCGCCGCCGGGCAGAAGCGCTTGATGCCCAGCCCCAGACAGCCGGTCCCCGCACAGAGATCCAGCACCCGGGGCGCTGCAATGCCCGTCAGGGTATTGGCAGCCGCTTCCGCTACCACCTCAGTGTCTGCCCGGGGGCAGAGCACACCGGGGCCAACGGCAAGGTCAAAATCCAGAAAGCTCCAGATCCCGCACAGGTATTGCAGCGGTTCCCGCTGCTCACGGCGCGTGCAGAGGGCTTCCAGCTTTTCCGCTTCCTCTGTGGTCAGCACCCGGTCGGAAAGGCGGGCATCCCGCCCGGCTGCCACGCGGAACAGCTCCCGTGCATCGTAATCGGCATCCGGACACCCTGCAGCGGAAAGCCGGGCTTCCACGGCCCGCACGCTTCGCGCGGGGTCAAACCAGCAATTACCATCTGCCATCCTCCGGGTCCTCGGGCAGCACAGGGGTCACAGCGGCAATGGCCACCTCGATCATGCTGTCGTCCGGTTCAAACACGGTCAGGTGCTGCACCCAGATACCGGGCTGGCGGATGATGCGGGTGGCAATGTTATCGGAACGGCCGCACCACTTGAGCAGCTCATAGCTGATGCCCATGACCAGCGGCAGAAGCAGCAGCTTGAACAGCACCCGCAGGCCAATGCTGCCCCACGGCAGCACGCTGTAGAGGAACACGCTGACGATGACCACCAGAATGAGGAAGCTGGTGCCGCAGCGCGGATGGAACCGAGTGTACTTGCGCACATTCTCCACGGTCAGCTCATCACCGGCCTCATAGCAGGCAATGGTCTTGTGCTCGGCACCGTGGTACTCAAACACGCGGTGGATCTCCTTCATCTTGGAGATGGCCACCATATAGGTGAGGAAGATGCCAACTTTCAGCACCGCTTCCAGCACCACCTTGGCCCAGCGGCCCAATGTTACAAAGTGGTTCACACCGCCCACGATGAGGGTGGGCAGCACGGTGAACAGCAAAATCGCCAGCAGGCCGCCCAGTACGGCGGCACAGGCCAGCAGTGCGTCCTCTGCCTTTTTGCCCAAGTGGTCGCCCACCCATTTTTCAAAGGCAGTCTCTTCCTCTTCGGGGTCGTAGTCGTCACCCATGCTCACCTGAGCCGAGTACATCATGTAGCGGTAGCCCACGATCAGGCTTTCGATCATGGAGATGGCACCGCGCACCAGCGGGATCTTTGTCCAGATGCCGTGGTTCTTCACAGGGTCGATCTTGGTCTCAATGGTGCCGTCCGGCTTGCGCACGGCGCAGCAGATGAGCTTCGGGCCGCGCATCATGATGCCTTCCATCAGCGCCTGCCCGCCGACGCTGGTCTTGAAACGTTCCTTTTTGGGTTGATTCATTGGGTTCTCCTATCGGATCATATTTTTCCCGGTTATTTTACCACAGAATTGTGACAAAATCTTCACGCCTTATGGTACAGCGGCAAGCCCAGTGTGACCACTGTGCCCCGGCCCAGCGTGCTCTTGATGTCCATGGTGCCGTCCAGTGCAGTCATGATGGAATCCACCAGCGCAAGGCCGATGCCGCTGCCGCGCACCGAATTGCTGCCCTTGTAGAACTTGGTCTTGACGTTTTCAAGGTCTTCCGGCGGGATGCCGCGGCCTGATCGATGATCTCCGCAAAAGCCTTGTATTCGCCCGCCCACAGCTTGACCGTGATGCGCCCGCCGGGGGCCGAGTACTTGATGGCGTTGTCCATGATGTTGATGAACACCTGCCGCAGACGGTCCGGGTCGGCATAGACCGGGATCATCTCCTCCGGCTCGGTGTAGCTGAGCACAAGGCCCTCGCGCTGGATGCGTGCTTCACAGAACAGCACCGCATCGGTCAGCTCTGCCACAAGGTCCAGCGGGCGGCAGTCCATACGGATGCGGCCGTTCTGCAGACGGCTGAAATCCAGCAGCTCTTCCACCATGTTGTACAGGCGGCCCGTCTCATTGTTGATGATCTCAAGGCCCTTGCGGTAGTTCTCGTCTGCCGGGTCGTCCAGTGTGCGCAGGGTCTCCACCCAGCCCCGGATGGAGGTGAGCGGCGTGCGCAGCTCGTGAGAGACGGAACTGATGAACTCGTTCTTCATCTTCTCGGTCTCTTCCAGCCCTTCGGCCATCTGGTTGATGGTGCCGCGCAGGCGGTCCACCTCGTCGTGCTCGTTGCCGGTGACCGGCAGGCGCACATCCAGCTCACCCCGGGCGATGCTGGCTGCGGTGCGCTCCACCTGTCCCAGCGGCACCACGATGCTGCGGATGAAGTACAGGCCGGACATCACGGTGAAAGCAAGGATCACCGCCGCGATCACAACACTTACCGCGAGGGCGTTCTTGATCTGCGCTCCCACAAGGGTCAGGCTGGTGACAAGACGCATCGCCGCCACATCCTCGGCGGCATAGGGCACCAGATAGCAGGCCGCCATCACCAGCTCGCCGGACTGGGTGCGGTAGACCGCCACACCAAGGCCGTCAGAAGCCTCCTGCGCCTGCTCAAAGTCGATGCCGGTCACAATGCCGTCCGCATTTGTGCCGCTGGAGGACGCAATGACCCCGCCATAGCTGTCCAGCAGCATGAACTCGTATTTGTCCTTATCGGCAAACTGCTCCACCATGCGGCGCAAGGCCACGCTGCGGGTAGCCGCCGTGCTCTGCACCGTATCGCCGGTGTACATTTTCAGCTGGCCGGACACCGAAGAGAACCGCCGGTACATGGTCTGCTGCACGCTGTTATAATAGCTGCGTGTGTAGTTGTACAGGAACATGGTTTCGGCCAGCAGCACCAGCAGCACGGTGATGAGCAGGCTGCCCCGCAGCCACCGGCGGGTGATCCCGCTTCTCATTCTTCCATCTGTAGCCGTAGCCCCACACAGTAAGGATATGGGTGGGATGGCTGGGTTCATCCTCCACCTTCATGCGCAGACGGCGGATGTTCACATCCACGATCTTCACGTCACCAAAATAGTTCTCGCCCCAGACACCCTTCAAGATCTTCTCGCGCACCAGCGCAATGCCGGGGTTGCGGAAGAACAGCTCCATGATCTGGAATTCCACCTGCGTCAGCTCAATAGGCTGGCCTGCCTTGAGCAGCACGCGGCGGTTCTCGTCCAGCACAAATTCGCCGCTGGTGAGCATCCCCAGCGGGTTTTCCTTTTCTTTTTCGTCCCCGCCTGCAGTACGGCCGACGCGGCGGCACAGCGCTTTCACACGGGCCAGCAGTTCGCTTACGCTGAAAGGCTTGGTCATATAGTCATCGGCACCAATAGAAAGGCCGCGGATCTTGTCCTGCTCCTGTCCCTTGGCGCTGAGGATGATAATGCCGATCTTCTGATCGGTGCGGCGGATGGTCTCGCACAGGGAGAAGCCGTTCATGCCCGGCAGCATCACATCCAGAATGGCCGCATCGCAGCCCGGCTTCTTCTCCAGCAGCGGCAGAGCCGCCTCGGCGCTTTCGGCCTCCACAGCCTCCATGCCCGCAAGGCGCAGGTTCAGCGCGATCATCTCGCGGATGTTGGCTTCATCTTCAACGACAAGCACTCGTACCATGAACTGTTCCTCCGTTCTTTAGTTGAGCAGATACAGCGCCTTGGACAGGCGGTAATTTTTATCACGGATCTCCACATCCGGGGCAAGCTTCGCCTGCATCTGGCGGGATGCCACGATGCCAAGGCGGGTCCAGCCCTTCAGGCTGGAGGTGGTGCGCACCAGACGCAGGGTCATTACCAGCTGGTCTTCGTCCACCGTGCGCAGCTCCACTGCACCATCATATTGTTCGCTGTCGGTCAGTTTGAGGTTGCCCTCCCACTCCATGGGCAGCTCGATATAGCAGTTGGTCTCTTCGTCCAGCAGCCCGAAGCTTTTTTCCGGGTGCGGGCTGGTATAGTCCATCCACACGATAAAATCCATGCGGCGGCTCTGGCTCATGTTCAGCAGGCCCGCTTCGTCCGGCTGGGTGGGGATCTCCACGATGCCGTCGCCGTCCAGATCCTGACTGACCAGACTGGGCACATTGCGCAGGGATGCGGTGTAAAGCTTTTCGGTGCTGATCTGATCGGCAGGCACCATCTGCTGCGTGTCCTCGTCAAAACGCAGCAGCACGCTGGCCAGATTGTTGCCGGAAATGCCGGTCCAGCCATCCAGCACCAGATAATGCCTGCCGTCCGCACCCACACCCGCCGCCACCGAGGCGCAGCCGGCGAACCGATTGGCGGAAAGGCCCATAACAGCCACCTGCTGGAAGCTGCCCTCTTTATCCACGGTCAGCAGTTCGATCTGCACGCCGCCGTCCTCCAGCGTAGACATCAGGATCAGGTCCTGATTGCCGCCGCCGGTGATATCCTCCACCAGATACTGCTGGTACTGCTGCTCCAGGATCGTGGAAAGCACGCCGTCGGTGTAGGAATACACAGCCAGATAATGGTCGCCCTGTGCCGCTGTATAACCCACCACCAGTTGGGTGGCATCGCCGGGCTGCAGCTGGGCCAGCCCCACCGACTCTACCGTGTCTGCAAGGCCCTCTACGTTCTGGCGCACATGCCAGATGTCGGCATCATCCTTCTGCAGGATGGCAATGCACACGTTGGAGCTTTGGGCGGTGGTGTAAAGCACGGCGGCATCCTGCCTGCCGTCACCGTCCAGATCCTGCAGCAGGAAAGGCGAAAGCAGGTCGCCCTGCATGGGATATTTGAGCTGTGCGCTCTCCCCCAGCCAGTCGTTCAGGGCAGTCTGCACATCGCCGTAATCGCCGGAAAGCTTGGGCGCACGCAGAAGCTCTTCCACCTGCACCTGTTCACCGGGCATGCTGCAGCCTGCCAGAAGCAGGCACAGCAGCACGCAAGCCAACCACCGGCCAAAATGATTCGGATGTTTCAACCGCTGCGCCTCCTCTGTGTGGAAAACTTGTCCGGCCAAAGGCCGAAAACATGCTATTGTCAGTATACCACGGGCCGGGCGCAATTCCAACACCCGAAAACGAGAAAAGGGGCTGCTGCACCACATTTGGTGCAGCAGCCTTTTGGGGTCCTGATTTTTATTCTTCGGTCTTGTCAAACAAGCCTTTTTCTTTTGCGGCGTTCCAGGTCAGGCAGGTGCGCAGCTTGCTGACGGGGAAGGCCGGGTGGAATTTATTGTTGTCCGCATCGTCCTTCATCAGATCCTGCTCCACTGCCCAGCGGGCGGCCTTTTGTGCATCGGTATCGCCCTCGTCGATGTCGCTGTAGAGGGCGGTGCTTACAGGCTCCGGCTTCCCGGCGTGCTCCCACAGCAGCTCGGCCAGCTCGATGCGGTTGGAGGGCATGGGGATGCCGGGCATATTGATGACGCGGTAGATGCCGGTGCCGGCTTCATAGATAATCGCACCTGCGGCAGCACCGATCACCACAGCAGAGATCGCACCCTGAATGTTGCCGGTATCGCTGGGTCCAACCGGGTCGGGGCCATCCGGGCCAATGGGGTCCTCCGCGAAGGTTGCCGTCACCTCTACATTAGCATCCGGCATGGTAAAGGTCACCTTGGTGGGATCGCTTGCGTCCGGGGTCTTCAGGAAGGTGTCTGCTTTCTGTTCCTCATCGCCTACCTTCACCGTCCAGCCGATGAAGTGCTGTCCATCCGGCACAGTGGCTGTCAGGTGCACGGTTTCACCCACCGGCACAGCGCTGCCGCTCGGTACGGACGCATCGCTGCCTTCAATGGTCGCCGTCACATGGTCGCCGACCCTCAGAGTGGGGTTCAGAGTGGGATCCCCCTCAAAGTTTGCCTTCACTTCCACGTTCTTATCCGGCATGGTAAAGGTCGCCTTGGTGGGGTCGTTCTCGTCCTGGGTCAGGAAGTTGTCTGCTTTCTCACCGCCTACCATCACCGTCCAGCTGATGAAGTGCTGTCCCTCCGGTGCAGTGGCTGTCAGGTGCACGGTTGTATTCTCCAGCACGGCGCTGCCGCTCGGTACGGGCGCATCGCTGTCTTTAATGTTCGCAGTCACATGATCGCCGATGTTCAGCGTGGGAATCCCCTTGAAGTTTGCCGTCACCTCTACATCAGCATCCGGCATGGTAAAGGTCACCTTGGTGGGGTCGTTCGCGTCCGGTTTCGTCAGGATGTTTTCCGGGTTGTCTTGCTTAACACCATTCAACTTCACCGTCCAGTCGGTGAAGGTCTTGCCGGGGATCTCTTTGGCGGTCACGGTCACGGTGGTATCCGCATCCACAAGGTCCGTAGGGGACACTACATTCTCACCGACCTTTGCTTCGGCATCCACGGCATTTACGGTGTGCTGCGCGATCAGATAGCGGTATTCCTTGTCAGCATCGTTTTTCTGATAGCCAATGCGATAGTTCTCGTTCTTGCTGATGAGGTTCAAGTTGTTCTGATAATTTGTACCGTTCGTTTTCGCTGTGACCTGACGGCCATGGCTTGGGTCTTCCGTCAGGACGGTCAGTTGTGCATTGTATTCTTCTGCAATGTTGATCTGCCGGTTCTTGCCCAGATAAATATCTGCTTCATCTCCGGAGATCGTGCCAGCCTTTATTGTATGCTTCAGGTTTTGTTCTTCTGTGAGAGAGCTAGACCATTCCTTCAGCTTAATACCATTTTTACCTGTGATTGTACCACCGGTAATTTCCATCGATGCCACGCCATCAAGAATAGCATTGCCCTTTGGTGCTGTAACACTGCCGCCCTTCAGAAACAGCATACCGATATTTTCAATCGCATTTGCATCTGCATTCGGATTGCTGATTGCTGTCACCATTTCACCGACTTGATCAATATACAATTCATCCTCATTGCAAATTGTCGTCGACTCGCTTCCTCCATCGGAAACTTTAAAAGTGCCGCCATTGATACACATCTTTCGACTGTTGTAAATTGCACAACCTCCTTCTGTTCCTGTGAATGTACCTCCATTGATATAGAGTGTACTTCTACCATTACCCCGCATATTATAGACTGCGCTTTCATTTGCACTATAAGTTCCGCCATTGATCGTTAGTGTTCCGTAATAATTATCGATTGCGTCGCAGTCCGTTCCTGTTACTGTCGCATTGTTCACAGTCATTTTTGTGTCTGCGCCAATATTTCCCAGCACGCCGTTGGAAATATCGTTAAGAAAGGAATAGTATATATCGCTTCCAGTATAAGTACCCCCGTTAATAACCGTCTCAGGTTTAGTTTCTGTATGCGACTCCCAGATGTGCACGCTTTCGTTCAGGACGGCTCCCTTATTCTTTGTTCCGGATACCGTTGCGTTGTTCACTTCCAGGTGTCCGTTGGTATTGTAAAGTGTTGCTTCAAGTTGATCTGCTGTTCCTGCACCGCCAGTTGCGCTATATGTGCCGCCTTCAATCGTAACTGTTGCGCCGTTGGTAACGAGCACTGCGCTGCATCCGCCCGTATGGGACACGGTTGCACCTGTTAAGTTTGTTGTATTTGCACAGCGAATCGTTGCAATATAAGAATTATACCAGCTGTTTGACGAGCTACAGTAATTACCTCCTGTAATTTTAGCAATTCCCCCATTATATACAGCCGTCGGTTCTCCAGAATACTTAATATCGTTCAGGTATACTGTTGCATTCGGATTTTCCAAATCGAACATGAACTCCTGTGTACCATCGGCTTCCGTTGTATAGGTTCCGCCATTGACATAGATCGTATATGTATGCGTATGGACAGTCGCAAGAGTTTTCAAAAACGCCTGACCATAACTGCTGACAGTATGTCCGTTATTCTTGATCGTCAGCGTGCCAACATCGTAGACAGTAATACCAGCAAATCCTGTTATCTCCCCTGTAATTTCAATTGTTACGTCCTGACCTGCTGCGTCAATATTAACGCCGCTGCTGTCTACCGTTTGAGGAAATCCATCATCATCTGTATAGTACCTTGCATAGTCTCCGCCTTTCAAAATATATGTACCGGCCGTATTAATCTCATGAAACAGCTTCGTATTATCCAGCACGGTTCCCGTATCCGCCTGCGCACTTACGCCATTTTCTTGTTCTGCCGCCCCCGCTCCGCCGCAAACGCGCCCACTGGCAGAACCGACAGCATCATACACGCCGCAAGCGCTGCACTGAGAAGTCTCGTACTCTTTTTTCTCATGTTCTCTTCCTCTTTTCGTTTGTTATTTTGCAGGCACCCACCCCAAAAGGCACCGTCTGCATTTTAAGTTTACCCCCCCATACAACATATCAAGAGGCATTTTGCTAGAAAATAGGTTCGAGTTTTTTAGTGGAATTGTTGAAATGTTTACGGCTTGGCCTGATATTCCCGGGAACATTCAGAAGCAATGAAAATGCCACGCAAAAAAAGCCCTCTCCCATTGCTGGGAAAGGGCTTTTGAACACTGTATCAAACAGTCAGAGCAGATCAGACGAGCTCCAGAACTGCCATCTCAGCAGCGTCGCCGCGGCGAGCGCCGATCTTGATGATGCGGGTGTAGCCGCCGTTGCGGTCAGCGTACTTGGGGCTGATCTCATCAAACAGCTTCTTTG
>ENA-OQEX01000084-OQEX01000084.1-human-gut-metagenome-genome-assembly--contig:-NODE-84-length-55202-cov-10.658212_pt1 | contig 55202 bp, 63 predicted proteins | sample MGYA00242802_ERZ504649 | MGnify/ENA primary metagenome ERZ504649 (study PRJEB26092, sample SAMD00036194) | human gut metagenome | host: Homo sapiens | study: EMG produced TPA metagenomics assembly of...
GCGGCGCAGACCACACTGCCGGTCATCGGCGTGCCGGTGCGCTCCCACGCGCTGTCCGGCTGGGATTCGCTGCTGTCCATCGTGCAGATGCCGGGCGGCATTCCGGTGGCCACCACCGCCGTCGGCAACTCCGGCGCAACCAACGCCGGCCTGCTCGCGGTGAGCATTCTGAGCACCACCGACGAGCGACTGGCCAAGGCGCTGCAGGACTATCGTGACTCCCTGAAGGAAAAGGTGGCTGAATCCAATGCCCAGCTTGTCTGAGGAAACCAACGGCCGTATCGAACGACTGATGCCCGGCGCGACCATCGGCATCATCGGTGGCGGCCAGCTCGGCCGCATGATGGCGCTGTCCGCACGCTACATGGGCTTCCGCATCGGCGTGCTCGACCCGACACCCGACTGCCCGACCGCGCAGGTCGCGGATTTCCAAGTGACCGCCGAATACGACGACATCGCCGCCATCCGCGAACTGGCTGAAAAGTCCGACGTGCTCACCTACGAGTTTGAGAACGTGGACGCCGACGCCATCGATCAAGTTCGTTCCCTCGCGGCGGCCCCGCAAGGCACCGATCTGCTGCGCGTCACGCAGGACCGTGTCAACGAGAAGCGGTTCATCAACGACCATGGCACGCCCACCGCGCCGTGGAAGGCCGTCAACAGCGTCGAGGAACTTGAAGCGGCACTTGATGAGATCCACTATCCGGCTGTGCTCAAAACCCGTTCCGGCGGTTACGACGGCCACGGCCAGACCGTGCTCAAGTCCGAAGCCGACTTGGAGCAGGTGCGCGCCCGCGCCGACCATGACGGCAGCTTCCCGCCAAGCATTCTGGAAGGCTTCGTCGATTTCGCGTTCGAAGCGAGCATCCTCGTCGCCGGCAACGGCAAGGATTACGTGACCTTCCCGATCGTGCGCAACGAGCATCGCAACAACATCCTGCACATGACCATCGCGCCGGCCGAAGTGGACGAAACCGTGGCCAAGGAGGCGCACGAGCTGGCGTTGCGACTGGCCAAAGGCTTCGAACTCGCCGGCATTCTGGCCATCGAACTGTTCATCACCAAAGACAACAAGGTCATCGTCAACGAACTGGCCCCACGTCCGCACAATTCCGGCCACTACACCATCGAGGCCTGCTCGTTCGACCAGTTCGACGCGCACATTCGCGGCATCGCCGGCTGGCCGCTCGAACAGCCGCAGCTGCTCAAGCCCGCCGTCATGGTCAACGTGCTCGGCCAGCATGTGGCGCCGACCCGTGCGCTCATCGCCGACCATCCCGAATGGAACGTGCACGACTACTGCAAGGCGGAAGTGCGCCACGACCGCAAGATGGGACACATCACCGTGCTGACCGACGACACCGCCAAAACCGTGGCCGACCTTGAAGCCACCGGCTGCTGGGACGACTTGAAGAAAGCCTGACATCATAAGTAATGAGTGAACATATCGTGCGGCAGACCCGCCAGAAAGACGCCATCCGCGACGCGCTGAACGGCTGCGACGAATTCATCTCCGCGCAGGAGCTGCACCGCAAGCTGGAAGACCGTGGCGAACATATCGGACTCGCCACGGTCTACCGGCAGCTCAACGCCCTGGCTGAAGCCGGCCGCGCCGACACGGTCCGTCTCGACGGGCAGCAGCTGTTCCGCCTGTGCGGCGATGACGGGCACCATCATCACCTCGTCTGTACGAACTGCGGCAAAACCGTGGAAATTGAATCGCCTTCCGAAAGCTGGCTGAAAGGCATCTCCGACAAGTACGGCTTCACCATCGAACGGCACACGCTGGAGGTGTTCGGCCTGTGCGAGGACTGCCGGAAGGCGGACAAGTAGCGGCTGTCTGCCGTATTTCCGTTGGAATCGTATCGCCATCGGCGCAATCCAATCGTAAAAATCGTAAAGAAAAAACGTTGGACGTTGTCTTTTTCAGACGCGTATATGACAATAGGGCATTGCAAACGAACTAAGTGGGGTTATGCGTGACCAAAGCAACATCGAAAAACGAGCCGATTGAGGAGCTCGACATCGCTACCGTGGACCCGATGGCCAAGAAAGCGGGCAAGGAGTTCCCCGGCTGGCTTTACGGCGTGCTATTCGTGCTGTTCGATGCGGTGGGCGTTGCCGCCCTGCAGATCGGTGTCAGCGAATCCGCCACTCGAGTCCAACTATCGAACAACATGTGGCTCACCGGCTGGGGATTCGTCGGCAAGATGTTCACCAGCGCCAATTTTGTGGCTGTGCTCAACCTCATACTGTGGGGCGTCCTGTACGTGATCCTGCTCATGCTCACCAACCGTTTCTGGGTGGCCACGCCGATATTTCTGGCGGTGACGTTCATCGTCGCGTGATTGAGCATTTCAAAGTGTCGATTCGATACGAGGCGATTCTGCCAAGCGACCTGAACTTCCTCAAAGCCGACGCCGGCAATCTGATGAGTTTCATGCCGTCCGGCGCGCAATGGACCATTCTGATCGCGGTGGCGGCGTTTGCCGCGTTCGTGGCGCTGTTCGTCTTCCTGAACCGCCTCGACGCGCGTCACGGCAGACTGTTTCGCGGCTCCGACAAGCAATCCCGTTCCGTGAACGCGATCGCAAGACTGCTGCTGATCCTGCTTCCAGGCCTGTTCTTCACGCTGTATTCGATGCAGGTGAGCACCGTCGGCTCGTGGGCCAAAGGCTTCGCCACCGTCATGGGGGACAAGCCCTCCATGTGGGACTCCGTATACGACGCCCAGCGCAACGGGCCGCTGGTGGCGTTCACCCGTCAGCTCAACCCGAAAGTCATGGTCAAGCCGGACGACTATTCCGAAGAGACCATGAAGCAGGTCGCGGCCCGCTATGAGAAGGCCGCGAAGAAGATCAACGCGAAACGTTCCGCGAACATGACCGACAGCACCGTCATCTACGTGCTGTCCGAATCCTTCTCCGACCCGTCACGCGTGCCGGGACTCAAAGTCAACAAGGATTCCATGCCGAAGATCCGTGAGATCAAGCAGAATACCACGTCCGGCCTGATGCTGTCCTCCGGATACGGCGGCGGCACCGCCAACTTGGAATACATGGGACTGTCCGGCCTGAGCATGGCGAATTTCGATTCCTCCCTGACCAGCCCATACCAGCAGCTGGTGCCGAGCGAGCATTGGACGCCGACAATCAACCAGATGTGGGGCGCCGCAAAGAACTCCATCGGCCTGCACCCGTACGAATCGTCCATGTATTCGCGCGCCACCAACTACAAGAAGTTCGGCTTCTCGCATTTCTATACGTTGACCGGTCCGGACGTCATCTCTCATCAGGACAAGATCGACGATTCGCCGTACGTCTCCGACGAGGCCACCTACCAAAGCACGCTGGAGGAAGTCAGGAAAACCAAGTCGAACCAGTTCCTGCAGGTCATCACCATGCAGAACCACATGCCCTACCATGACTGGTACAAGCACAACGACTTCAAAGCCTCCTCCACCACGGGAAAGCCGTTGAAGGACGACGAGAAGGAATCCATCGAAACCTACCAAAAGGGCGCGTCCCTGACGGATGGGGCGACCGCCGGATTCCTCAGCGAACTCGACAAGCTCGACAAGCCGGTCACCGTGGTCTTCTACGGCGACCATCTGCCTGGTATCTACTCCTCGGCATCCGCGGACGACGACAACTCGCTGGCCCTGCATCAGACGGACTACTTCATCTGGTCCAACAAGGCTTCCGGCACGCAAGGCAACAAGATCGGCAACGCGACTATTCGTCGCCCAACTTCTTTGTGGCGCAGGCCGCCGAGCATATGGATGCCAAGGTGTCGCCGTATCTGGCGTTCCTCACCGAAATGCACTCCAAGATCTCGGCCATGGAACCGCCGGTGGTCAACAACATCCAAGGCTGGGACCGTATTCCGGAAGGTCAGAACATCTACCTTGACTCCAAGGGCAATCCCATGGCCGAAAGCGATTTCGACGCCGAAACCAAACAGCTGATGGCGGATTACAAGCTCATCCAGTACGACATCACCACGGGGAAGAATTACCTGAAAGACACCTCCTTCATGGACCTGCCGTAACGAGGACGGCGCGCCTGCCGCACGGCTCGACACTCGACGTACCGTTGTGCGCCTTCGTGTCGGGCCGCACGGAATTCGCGCACGTCCTCGTCACGGCAGGAGTGTGGTGGGCGACGACGCGCCTGCCGCACAAATCTTAAAACATTGAGGGGCTGTTCCAAACTATTGGAACAGCCCCTCAACGGCTATTGGTTCAGCGCAGCCAACACACCATCATCACGCGTTCAGCGCTTTGAAACCGATGTCGTGACGGTAGAACATGCCCTTGGTGTCGAGCTTGTCGATGATCGCGTAGACCTTGTCCTGCGCGGCCTTGATGTCCGCAGCGGAGGACTCGACCAGCAGCACGCGACCGGAGTTGGCCACGAGACCATGCTCGCCACGTGCGACGCCCGCATAGTAGACATGGGAATCGTCATCTACCGTGATCTCAGGAATCGCGGCACCCTTGACCACGTTGGTCGGGTAACCTTCGGAAGCGATCACCACGCCAAGAGTGGCATTGTCCTCATCCCACGTGAATTCCGGGGTTTCGCCGTTGAGAATGGCGCTGATGCCGGCACCGAGATCGGACGTGAGCTTCGGCAGCACCACTTCGGTCTCTGGATCGCCGAAACGCGCGTTGAACTCAATGACCTTCGGGCCGTCGGCGGTGGCGATGAGGCCGGCGTACAGAATGCCGGTGAACGGCGTGCCCTCGTCGGCCATGGCCTGAACGGTCGGCTTGACGATGGTTTCGATGGCGGTGTCGATCACATCCTGACCGATCTGCGGAACCGGGCTGTAGGCGCCCATGCCGCCGGTGTTCGGACCCTTGTCGCCATCGTAGGCACGCTTATGATCCTGCGAAATCGGCATCGGCCAGAAATCGGTGCCGTTCACAAAGCTCATCAGAGAGAATTCCTGACCCTCAAGGAAATCCTCGATAACCACCTTCGCGCCGGCGTTGCCGAAGCGGTGGTCCACGAAAATGTCCTCCAAAGCGGCGATGGCGGTCTCCTCATCCATCGCCACGGTCACGCCCTTGCCTGCGGCCAGGCCATCGGCTTGATGACGATCGGCGCGCCATGCTCGCGCACATAAGCGGTGGAACGCTCCAAATCGTCGAACGTCTGGTACTTCGCGGTCGGAATGTCGTGACGTTCCATAAGCTGCTTGGCGAAGTCCTTGGAACCCTCGATCTGCGCGGCGGCCTTGTTCGGGCCGAACGCCTTGATGCCGGCGGCCGCGAAATCGTCGACGATGCCTTCGATAAGCGGCACTTCCGGTCCGACGAACACCCAGTCGTAACCATTGTTCTTCACGAAATCGATGAGCGCCGCATGATTGGACGGGTTGAGCTGCGTGGTGCGGATGCCGTCAAGCTCCATGCCCGGATTGCCTGGGGCCACAGTGACCTCGCTGACGTTGCCGCCACGCATGAGCGCGTGGGCGATGGCATGTTCACGCGCACCGGAACCAATGACCAGAACCTTCATATTTCCTCCTGTTGTATCCCTTATGGGGAAGAGTGCCAATCTCAAGAAATAATATCGGGGGTGCCTGTTCGGCTACCCCCGTATGTTCGTTTACTGCAGTTCGACGTCCTCGCCGGTCTTCTTGACGATATTGCCCAGCACATAGCCGGCCTCGCCATTGGACTTTAGCAGTTCCATGGTCTTATCGGCATCTTCGGCGCTGACGGCCAGCACCATGCCGATACCCATGTTGAAGATGTTGAACATTTCCATATGGTCGATGCTGCCGGCCTTCTCGAGCACGTCGAAGATCGGGAGCACCGGCCAGGAGCCGAGGTTGATATGGGCGGCAAGACCGTCTGGAATCATACGCGGAATGTTCTCGATGAAACCGCCGCCGGTGATATGCGCGACGCCCTTGACCACGCCCGCCTTGAACAGCGGGGAAAGGGCCTTCACGTAAATCTTGGTCGGAGTGAGCAGCACGTCGCCAAGCTTCTCACCGCCCAGTTCGTCCAGTACGGTGTCCACGGTGTAGCCGGCCTGCTCGAACAGGGCCTTGCGCACCAGGGAGAAACCGTTGGAATGCACGCCGGTGGACGGCAGGCCGATAAGCACGTCGCCCTCAGCGATGGTGGAGCCGTCGACGATAGCGGACTTTTCGGCCACGCCGACCGCGAAGCCAGCCAGATCGTACTCGTCTTCGTCATACATGCCCGGCATCTCGCGGTCTCGCCGCCGATCAGACCGGAACCGGCCTGCACGCAGCCGTCGGCCACACCGGAGACGACCTGCTCGAGCAGAGCCGGATTGTTCTTGCCACAGGCGATGTAATCCAGGAAGAACAGCGGCTCGGCGCCTTGGGCGGCGATATCGTTGACGCACATGGCCACGCAGTCGATGCCGATGGTGTCGTGCTTGTTGGCCATCTTGGCCACGACCAGCTTGGTGCCGACGCCGTCGGTGCCGGAAATCAGCACCGGCTCCTTGTAACCGAGGGAAGCGAGATCGAACAATCCGCCGAAGCCGCCGATGCCGCCGACCACGCCCGGACGGTTGGTGCGCGCCACGTGGGACTTGATACGCTTGACGACTTCGTAACCGGCCTCAACGCTTACGCCGGCTTCCTCATATGCTTTTGGCATATCTAACCTTTCTCGGGTCTCAGTGTTCTTCTTGGGATGAAGTGGTGGTGTATTCGTTGCCCTCGTACTTGCTCTTGTACAAAGCGAATTCGGGCAGACGGACACGATCCTCCGGAGTGAGCGACTTCAGGAAGTCGGCTTCATAGTCGTCCAAGGCGGTCGGATAGTCGCCGTTGAAGTAGGCTACGCACAGGCCGCCATACGGTGCGTCTGCGCCAAGGCCGATGGATTCCACCAAGCCGTCGAGCGACAGGAACGCCAGTGAATCGGCTCCGATGTAGTCGCGGATCTCGTCGACGGACTTCTTGGCCGCGATCAGCTCCTTGGTGGTGGAGATGTCGATGCCGTAGAAGCACGGGTACTTCAGCGGCGGGGAGCTGATGCGCATATGCACTTCGGCCGCCCCGGCCTCCTTGAGCATCTGCACGATGCGCTTCGAGGTGGTGCCGCGCACGATGGAATCATCGATGACGACCACGCGCTTGCCCTTGACCACGCCGCGCACTGCGGACAGCTTCATACGCACGCCCTGCTCGCGCAGCTCCTGCGTGGGCTGGATGAAGGTGCGTGCCACGTACTGGTTCTTGATCAGACCCATTTCGTTCGGCAGGCCGGCCTCCTCCGAATAGCCGGAAGCCGCCGACAGGGAGGAGTTCGGCACGGCGATGACCATATCGGCGTCGACGGGGGATTCCTGAGCCAGGCGCGCGCCCATGCGCTTGCGGGCCGAATGCACGTTCACGCCGTAGATGTTGGAATCGGGGCGTGCGAAGTAGATGAATTCCATCGAGCAGATGGCCAGCTGGGTCTGATCCGTGTAACGGTCGATGCGGTAGCCATCGTCATCCACGACCACGATCTCGCCCGGGCGGATGTCACGCACCAGTCGGCTCCGACAGTGTCGAGCGCGCAGGTCTCGGAAGCGAGCACATAGGCGCCGTTCGTCATCCTGCCAAGGGACAGCGGACGGAATCCGTTCGGATCGAGCGCGCCGATCATGGCATGTTCGGTCATGATCAGATAGGCGAAACCGCCGTGCACGGTGTTGAGCGCTTCCTTGAGCTTGTCCATGAACGTGGGCTTGCTGGAACGACGGATGAGGTGCATGAGCACTTCGGTGTCGGAGTTCGAATGGAAGATCGCTCCCTCGTCCTCCAGCTTGCGGCGTAAGGAGGGGCAATTGGTGAGATTGCCGTTGTGACACAACGCCATATCCCCGTCATGGAAGCGGAAGATGAACGGCTGGATGTTGTCGGTGCCGCCGGAACCGGCTGTGGCGTAACGCACATGGCCGATCGCTTTGTCTCCTTTCAGGCGTTCGATTTCCCGTTCGTCGCTGAACACTTGGGTCAGCAGACCCGTTCCGCGATGACCGATGAGATGACCATTATCGTTGGAGACAATGCCGGCACCCTCCTGACCGCGATGCTGCAGCGCGTGTAGACCGAAGTAGGTGAGTCGGGCGGCGTCCGAGTGGCCCCAAACGCCGAAAATACCGCATTCCTCGTGGATGTCTTCGAGTTCAGCTGACAAGCCAAAGCTCCTTCCAAAACCATGGAGACAAGGGGTTCGCTATCGTCCAACAGTATCAATGGGCGGCTACAAGAGTCGGGTTTTGTCCAGTTCTCAGACGGTATATGGAACCGGACATGCAATCGAACAGCCGTTCGAAAAAGCTGTTATGATGGAAGACGTTGAAAACGCGAATCACGGTCGTCGGGGTGCGGGAAGTCCCCCGTATGAGCATTGCATGGAAGGAGCATCATGGCCGGACGGATATACGTGGCAATCGACCTCAAATCCTTCTATGCGTCCTCGGAATGCGTGGAACATGGATTCCCTCCGCTATCCACACACTTGGTGGTGGCGGACCAGGAGAGGACCGACAAAACCATCTGCCTTGCGATCTCGCCGTCGTTGAAGGCATACGGTCTGCCCGGACGCGCCCGCCTATTCGAAGTCAAAGCGAAACTGAAGGAAATCAACGCGGTCCGTCGCGCCGCGGCTCCAGGCGGTGTGCTGACGGGGAAATCGTATGATGCGAAGGCGCTCGCGGCCAATCCGAATCTGGCTGCTGACGTGTTCATCGCCAAACCGCGCATGTCTCATTACTTGGCGATGAGTGCGAAAATCTACGGTATTTATCTGAAATACGTTTCGGCTGAGGATATCCACGTCTATTCGGTGGACGAGGTGTTCATGGACGTCACCGGCTATCTGCGCGCCTATGGAAAAGGGGTGGAGGAGATGACCCGTGACATCATCCGCGATATCCACACCCAGACCGGCATCACCGCCACCGCGGGCATCGGCACGAACATGTATCTGGCCAAAGTGGCTATGGATATCGTGGCCAAACACATCCAGGCGGGGGAGGACGGCATTCGCATCGCCCGGCTTGACGAGATGTCGTACCGGAGATTGTTGTGGAATCACCGGCCGCTTACCGATTTCTGGCGTGTGGGGCGTGGATATGCAAGGAAGCTCGAAGCGCACGGACTGGCGACCATGGGGGATATCGCTCGCTGTTCCATTGGCCGTGCCGACGAATACTACAACGAAGATCTACTGTACAAGATGTTCGGTGTGAACGCCGAACTGCTCATCGACCATGCGTGGGGCTGGGAACCGTGCACCATCGCGGACATCAAAGTGTACAAGCCGGCGGGGCACAGCTTGAGTTCCGGACAAGTGCTGACAGGGCCGGCGGGATTCGACGCAGCCCGGCTGATTGTGCGTGAAATGGCGGATACGCTGTCATTGGATTTGGTAGCGAAGGGCGTGAAAGCCGGCAGAGTGGGATTGATGGTCGGCTACGACACGGCAAGCCTCGATCCGAAACGGCTTGGCAAGGACGGTTCCGCTGATTTGAAGGCGATTGCCGAACATGCCGTGGCAACATACGACGGCCCTGTTTCGATCGACAGGTATGGCCGCCGCGTACCCAAGCCGGCCACCGGGTCGATCGCATTGCCGGAGCCGACGTCGGCTACGTCGCGTATTTGCGACGCGGTCGATAAGCTTTTCCTTTCGATCGTAGACAGGCGTTTGCTGGTCCGTCGGCTGAATGTGGTCGCCGCCGATGTGCTGACCGACGAGCAACTTGAGGAACGGCGGCAGGCGGCCGCGTCCGAATATACGCAGCCTGATTTGTTCGCCGCGATGGAAGCGCCGGTGGATTCCGCTTCCGCTGATGCGGCCGAATGCGAGGCTATGCGTTCCGCCGATGGTGGTTCCAAGGATTCGCCACGAGGGGACGCCGAACTGCATATGCAGCAAACGCTTCTGGACATCAAACGCAAATTCGGCAGAAATTCCATCATCAAGGCCATGGATATGTTCGATGACGCCACAGGCCAGCAGCGCAACAAGCAGATAGGAGGTCATGCGGCATGAGCCTTACGGAAACCCATCGCTACGACGACATCATCGATCTGCCGCATCACCAATCGCAGACGCATGCCCATATGAGCATGCATAACCGTGCCGCCCAATTCATGCCTTTCGCCGCCCTGACCGGTTACGACGACATCATCAGACAAACCGCGCAATCCAGCGATGATGCGGTGGAACGCGCCAACAGGCCCGTCGATCTCGCCGAGGGTTACCTTTCCGCCTGAAGCGGCTGCTATGACGAATGTCGCGGATTGCTGTATATGAAAGGGTGGGTTCGGAATCATGAGATTTCGAACCCACCTTGATTATGTGAGCGTGAAAAGAGTCTTGATGCTCAGGCGGCGAAATACTCCACGCCGGCCGCGAACAGCGGCTGGTCCTTCTCGCCGGGCACGTTCACGAACGTACCGTTGCTGTAGCGCTCGGAGTGGCCCATCTTGCCGAACACGCGGCCGTCCGGGCTGGTGATGCCTTCGATGGCCAACAGCGAACCGTTCGGGTTCACGTCCAGGTCCATGCCCGGCACGCCGGCCTCGTCCACGTACTGCGTGGCGATCTGGCCGTTGGCCTTGAGCTGGGCGAGCACATCGTCGGAAGCCACGAAACGGCCCTCGCCGTGGGAGATGGCGATGGTGTGCATGTCGCCCACCTCGGTCTTCGCCAGCCACGGGGAGAGGTTCGAAGCCACGCGGGTGCGCACCAGACGGCTCTGGTGGCGGCCGATGGTGTTGAACGTCAGCGTCGGGCATTCGGCGGTCATCGGCACGATGTCGCCGTACGGCACCAGGCCGAGCTTGATGAGCGCCTGGAAGCCGTTGCAGATGCCGAGCATCAGGCCGTCGCGGTTGTTCAGCAGGTCGCGCACGGCCTCGGTCACGGCCGGAGCGCGGAAGAACGCGGTGATGAACTTGGCGGAGCCGTCCGGTTCGTCGCCGCCGGAGAAGCCGCCGGGGATCATGATGATCTGGCTCTTCTTGATCTCCTCTACAACGCGTTGGTGGATTCGGCCACGGCCGCCGGGGTGAGGTTGTTCACGATGAGCGTGCTCACGTCGGCGCCCGCACGCTCGAAAGCTGCGGCGGAATCGTATTCGCAGTTGTTGCCCGGGAACACGGGGATGATCACATGCGGCTTGGCCACGCCGGTGCCGGTGTACACGGTCTTCTTCGGAGCGTCGAAGGACATGGTTTCAACCGTCTTGCCCTTCTCCTCGCCCTTGGAACGGTACGGGAACACGGATTCGATGCCGCCCTCCCACGCGTCCTGCAGCTCGGCCAGATCAAGCGTCTCGCCGGCGGCCACGAACGAATACTCCTCGGTGGTTTCGCCGACCTCGCTGACTTCCACCAGGTTGGACACGGCCGGAACCTTCGCGTTGTCGGCAAGCTCGATGATGAAGGAGCCATAGGCCGGAGCAAACAGGTCATCCACGGCAATGCCGTCGTCCAGCTTCATGCCGATCTGGTTGCCGACCGTCATCTTGAAGATCGCCTCGGCGGTGGCGCCGTAGCCCGGCGTGGACACGGCCAGCGCATCGCCGAAATCGGTAAGCTCCTCGACCGCGGAGAACACCTCCAGCAACGCGTCCTTGTCTGGCGTGAGGCCATCGGCCTTATAGCGCGGGGCGATGCGGACCACACGGTGGCCGGCGCCTTGAACTCGGGGGAGGTGGCGCGCTTCATATTGCCCACCGCCACGGCGAAGGAGATCAGGGTCGGTGGAACGTCAAGCTGCTCGAACGTGCCGGACATGGAGTCCTTGCCGCCGATCGCGCCCGCGCCCAGATCCACCTGGGCCATCAGGCGCCCAGCACGGCGGCCATCGGCTTGCCCCACCGTTCCGGCTCGTCACGCAGCTTCTCGAAATACTCCTGGAAGCTTAGGTACGCCTTCTCATGTTCGAAGCCGGCGGCAACCAGCTTCGAAAGCGATTCGACCACGGACAGGTACGCGCCCGTGAACTGGTTCTGCTCCATGATGTACGGGTTGAATCCCCAGGCCATCGCGGAAGCGGTGGTGGTCTCGCCGAACACCGGAAGCTTGGCGACCATGGCCATGTTCGGGGTCAGCTGCTTCCTACCGCCGAACGGCATGAGCACGGTGCCCGCGCCGATGGTGGAGTCGAAACGCTCGGAAAGACCCTTGTTGGAAGCCACGTTCAGGTCGGTGAGCATGGTGTGCATGCGCTCGGAAAGCGTGCCGGAAGTCCACGGCGTCGTGTAGCCGTGCTGCGCCTCGACATGCACCACCTGATGCTTCGGAGCGCCGTTGGAGGCGAGGAATTCGCGGGAAAGGTCCACGATCGTGTCGCCGTTCCACACCATCGTCATGCGCGGATCCTCGGTCACGGTCGCAATGACCTCGGCCTCGAGGTTCTCCTCCTTGGCGTAGCGAGGAACTCGTCCACATCTTCGGCGGCCACGTCCACGGCCATGCGCTCCTGGGATTCGGAGATCGCCAGTTCGGTGCCGTCAAGACCCTCGTACTTCTTGGACACCTTGTTGAGGTCCACGTACAGGCCGTCGGCCAGCTCGCCGACCGCCACGGACACGCCACCGGCGCCGAAATCGTTGCAACGCTTGATCAGACGGCACGCGTCACCACGGCGGAACAGACGCTGCAGCTTGCGCTCAACCGGCGCGTTGCCCTTCTGCACTTCGGCGCCGTCAAGCTCCAGCGATTCGACGTTATGCGCCTTGGAAGCGCCGGTGGCGCCGCCGATGCCGTCACGACCGGTGCGGCCGCCGAGCAGGATGACCTTGTCTCCCGGAGCCGGGGTCTCGCGGCGCACATGATCGGCCGGAGTCGCGGCCACGACCGCGCCGACCTCCATGCGCTTGGCCACATAACCGGGGTGATAGATCTCATTCACCTGGCCGGTGGCCAGACCGATCTGGTTGCCGTAGGAGGAGTAGCCGGCCGCGGCGGTGGTGACGAGCTTACGCTGGGGGAGCTTGCCCTCAAGCGTTTCGGAAACCGGCACGGTCGGATCGGCGGCACCGGTCACACGCATCGCCTGATACACGTAGGAACGGCCCGACAGGGGGTCGCGGATGCAGCCGCCGATGCAGGTGGCCGCGCCACCGAACGGTTCGATCTCGGTCGGGTGGTTGTGCGTCTCGTTCTTGAACAGGAACAGCCAATCCTCGTCATGGCCGTTCACATCCACCTTCACCTTGACGGTGCAGGCGTTGATTTCCTCGGATTCGTCGAGATTCTTCAGAATGCCGTTCTTCTTAAGCCACTTCGCGCCGATCGTGCCCATATCCATCAGGCATACCGGCTTGGCGTCGCGGCCCAGCTCGTGACGCATCTCAAGATACTTGTCGAACGCGGCCTTGACGGTGGCATCGTCGATCGAAACCTCGTCAAGTTGCGTGCCGAACGTGGTGTGACGGCAATGGTCGGACCAATACGTGTCGATCACCTTGATCTCGGTGATCGTCGGGTCGCGCTGCTCCTCGGTGAAGTGCTCACGGCAGAACTGCAGGTCGGCCAGATCCATGGCGAGACCACGGTCCTCGATGAACTGCTCAAGCTCGGCGTCGCTCATAGAACGGAAGCCGTCGATGACTTCCACCTTGCCTGGCACCGGCACCTGGGTCTTCAGCGTGGTCTTGACATCCAGAGAGGCTTCACGGGCTTCCACCGGATTGATCACGTAATGCTTGATGGCCTCGACATCGGCTTCGGACAGTTCGCCTTCCAACGCATACACCTTGGCGGAACGAACCGTCGGACGCTCGCCTTGGGAGATCAGCTGGATGCACTCGCTGGCGGAATCCGCACGCTGATCGAACTGGCCGGGCAGATACTCCACCGCGAACACGGTGTCGGAACCGAAATCAGGCAGGTCGGCGTAGACGTTGTCCACCTGCGGCTCGCTGAACACGGTCGGCGTGGCCTGGGCGAACAGCTCCTCGCTGATGCCTTCCACGTCGTAACGGTTGACGAGACGGACGTTCTTCAAAGCTTCGATGCCGAGAATGGTGCGCAACTCGTTGGCGAGCTGCTGGGCCGCGACGTCAAAGCCCGGCTTCTTTTCCACGTACACGCGAAAAACCATGGTCAACTCCTTGAAAAAAGAGGGGTTATTGGATTTGGATTGACAAAAGAATGAAGGATTGCGATATAACAAGGAAGCCCGCATCCGGCTTTCGCTTCAGATGCGGGCTTGCAAACGCATTACTCTGCGACTTCGATGCCCTCGGACTTGGCGAGTCCGGCCAGACGGCTTTCGATCTCCTCATAGGCGGGGATGATGTCGCCCAGGTCGCGGCGGAACAGATCCTTGTCGAGGTGTTCGACCTTGCCGGAGTGATCGCGCTGGTCCCACAGACGGCAGGAATCCGGGGTGATCTCGTCGGCGAGCAGCAGCGTGCCGTCGGAAGTGCGGCCCATCTCGATCTTGAAATCGACCAGCTTGACGTCGATCTTGGCGAAGATTTCGATCAGGGCTTCGTTGATGCGACGGGCGAGCGGCGCGATTTCGGCCAGATCCTCGCGGGTGCACACATCGAGCGCCACCAGATCGTCGTCGTTCACGAACGGATCGTGCAGGTCATCGTTCTTCAGGAAGTACTCCAGCACCGGTTCCTTGAGCTCGATGCCCTCTTCGACGCCAGGCGGGAGCAGAAGTGGCCGGCCGCGGTGTTACGCAGCACGATCTCGAGCGGGAACATCGTGACCTTCTTGACCAGCTGGGAGGTCTCGCCCACGCGTGCCACCAGGTGGCTGTCGATGCCGCGCTTCTTGAGCAGATCGAAGATCAACGTGGTGATGAGGTTGTTCAGCCTGCCCTTGCCGGCGAAGTCTTCCTTCTTTTCGCCGTCACCTGCGGTAGCGGAGTTCTTGTATTCGACCCAGAGGACCTCCGGATCGTCAGTTGCGTACAGTTGCTTGGCTTTGCCCTCGTAGAGCTTTTCCAACTTCTCCATTACTCGCCTTTCCTGGTGTGTGGGAGGTAGATAGTTTGGTGAACTTGACGGTTAACAAGATACCAACGGGAGGCTACAATCGCGCGACTTTTGGGCGCGTTCCGGCAGCCTCGTCTCAGCATCCGGCGATAGCCGTCAAACGATTGCGATGTCGAGCGATTCGGCCACGTTCCCGGCTTTGGCGCGCGCATCCGCCTCGTTGCCGCCGATGGCCAGCGCGACTGCCATGCGTCGGTGCCCATGCACTTCCGGCTTCGCGAAGATACGCAGGTCGGTACCCGGTTCGGCGAGCGCGGCGGCGACGTTGCGGAATTCCGCTTCGCCATCGCCCTGGACGACGATCGCATGGCTTGCCGCGACGGTGCCTTGCGGAATCGACAGGGCGACATGTTCCTGTGTGATCGGCAGGCCGAGGATCGCGCGCGCGTGCAATGCGAATTCGCTCAATCGCTGGGAAGCCATGGTGACCATGCCGGTATCGTGCGGACGAGGGGAGACCTCGTTGAACAGCACGTTTCCGTCGGTCAGCACGAACAGTTCGACGCCGAACACGCCCCAGCCTTTTTCGCCGGATGCCTTGGCCTTCGCCACCAGACCTTCCACGGCGGTTCGTGCGATGTGCTGGGCCTGTTCGAGCACGTCCGGCGTGAAGGTGGCCGGCTGCCAGGATTCGCGGTAGTCGCCGCTTTCCTGACGTTGTCCGATTGGAGCGCAGGTCACGATGCCGGCGCTGGAGCTGACGGTCAGTACGGTCAGCTCGTAGTCGAGTGGAGCGAGCGCCTCCACGATCACGCGTGACACGTCGCCTTCGTCGTGTGCGCGGCGGCCTTCCTGCGCTTCGGTCCAAGCCGCGTCGATCGCTTCCGTGGAACGTACCACGGACTGTCCGTGGCCGGAAGAGCTCATGATCGGCTTGACCACGCATGGATAGCCGACGATTTGCGCGCTCACGTAGTTCTTCCAGAGAGCCGGCGAAACGGTACGGGGTGGTCGCAGTCCCAGTTCCTCGTGTGCGAGCACGCGCAGGCGTTCGCGATCCATGCAGATCGCCGCGATTTCGGCGCTCGGCACCACCTGCGCGCCACGTGCTGCGGCGGCCGCAAGCTCGGAAGTGGCTATCGCTTCGACTTCCGGCACGATGATGTCCGGCTGGATTTCGTCGAACAGCGCGCGCAGCTGGTCCGCGTTGGCCATGTCGAGCACGCGGTATTCGTGCGCCACCTGTTGTGCCGGCGCGCCGGCGTAGGAATCGGCCGCGCACACCCATGCGCCGAGTCTCATCAGTTCGATGGTGACTTCCTTGCCCAGCTCGCCGGAGCCAAGGAACAGAACACGGGTCGGATGCTTGCCAAGCGGAGTGCCGAGGGCACGATTCTCTTCAGTCATGACTTCTATTGTGCCATCGGCGTAGGATGGAACGCATGTCCGAGAATGAGAAGAATGAAACGCAACCCCCCCTGACCATTGCCATGGTGGTCGACACGTCGGGGAATCGGGGCAATGGCACCTCGAATTCGGCGTTGCAGTGGGCGCAGGAGCTGGAGCGCCAGGGGCATCATGTCCGTTTGGTGGGCATCGGCGCGCCCGAATATCCCGCGCGCGTCAATCATGTGCCGTTGGTCAGCTGGGTGGCGAAGAAGCAGCAGATGCAGTTCGCCGAGCCGAGCGACACGCTGTTTCGCAAGGCGTTCGATGGTGTGGACGTGGTGCATATCTACACGCCGTTCCGTTTCGGCCAGCATGCCTGCAAGGTCGCCAAACAGATGGGCATCGCCGTTACGGCCGGCTACCACGTGCAGCCGGAGAACGTCACGTATTCCGCGGGGCCTTTGAAATATGTGCCCGGCATCGACTCGTTCATCTACTGGCTGTTCGACATATGGCTGTACCGCAAGATCGACCATGTGCATGTGCCGACCGAATTGGGTGCGAGCCTGCTGCGCTCGCATGGATACAAGTCGAAGCTGCATGTCATCTCCAACGGCTACGAATCGCGGTTCACGCCGAAGCGGCAGCGCAAGGCGGACGAGCCGTCGCCGGTGCCGTTCCGTATCGTCGCGTCGGGACGACTGACCAATGAGAAGAACCATGTCGCGTTGATCCGGGCGATCGCCCGCTGCCGTCACGCGCAGGACATCGAATTGGTGATCGCCGGCACCGGGCCGCTTAAGAAGAGGTTGCAGCGTATGGCCGGACGGCTGTTGTCTCGTCCGGCTTCGATCGGATTCCACCGGAATGCCGACATGCCGGCGTTGCTGCGTTCCGGCGATCTGCTGGTGCATCCGTCGATCGCCGATCTCGAATCGGTGAGTGTCATCGAAGGCATGGCCGCCGGTCTGGTGCCGGTGATTGCCTCGTCGTCGCTGAGCGCGGCCGGCCAGTTCGCGCTGCTGGACGAATCGTTGTTCCCCGTGGACGATGTGGACGCGCTGGCCCGTCGTATCGACTGGTGGATCGACCATCCGGCGCAGCTCGCCAAGTGGGGCGGCACCTACGCCAAACATACGAAAACCAATTATTCGGTGGAATCGTCCGTACGTAAGTTCGTCGCGATGGAACGTGAGGCGATCGCCGATAACCGTCGCTGAATGGCGCCTGCCGCAATCGCAATACAATCGTTATACATAAGCGAAAAGCCGGGAGCGATTTCCCGGCTTTCCTTGTTTTGCGGACTGTCTTTTACAGCAGTGCGACCAGCTCGTCCACCTGCTTGTCGGTCGTGGCCCAGCTGGTGCAGATGCGCATCACGGTATGCGTGTCGTCCGCCTTTTCCGTGAAGCCGAGACGGACGTCGCGTTGCAGACGTTCGGAGGTCTCGTTGTCGAGCGTGACGAAGATCTGGTTGGTCGGCGCATCGAAAGTCAGCGTGTAGCCACGTTCCACCAGCACCTTGCGGATACGGTCCGCGGCATCGTTGGCGTGGCGGGCGATGCGCAGGTACAGGCCGTCGGTGAACAACGTGTCGAACTGCAGTCCCAGCAGCCATCCCTTGGCCAGCAGCGCGCCATGCTGCTTGACGATCGTCACGAAATGCTTCGGCATGTTGCCGTGCGTGAACACCACGGCCTCTCCGAACATCGCGCCCACCTTGGTGCCGCCGATATAGAACACGTCGGCGAGACGCGCGATGTCCTCGATCGTCACGTCGTTGCCGGAGGCGGTCAGCGCGTAGCCGAGACGCGCGCCGTCGATGAACAACGGCATGTCGTACTTCGTGCAGATCTTGCGGATCGCCTCGAGCTCGGCCAGCGTGTACAGCGTGCCGTATTCGGTGGCCTGCGAAATGTACACGCAGCCGGGGAACACCATATGCGTGTAGTTGCCGTCCGCGTAGAACGTGGCGCAGTATTCGTCGAGTTCATCCGCGTCGATTTTGCCGTCATGGTGGGGGAGCGTGAGCACTTTGTGGCCGGTGAATTCGATAGCGCCCGCCTCATGCACGTTCACATGTCCGGTGGTGGCCGCCACCACGCCCGCATACGGTGGGGTGATGGCGTCGATGACGACCTGGTTGGTCTGAGTGCCGCCGACGAGGAAGAAGATTTCGGCGTCCGGGCATGCGCAGGCCTCGCGGATTTTGGCTTTGGCGCTTTCGCAGACGTCGTCGGTGCCGTAGCCGGGATACTGGTTGGTCGCGGTTTCGGCGAGACGGGCGATGATTTCCGGCGTCGCGGCGCAGGAGTAGTCGTTTTCGAAAGACAGCATGGTCGTTCCTTTTGTTGTGGGTTGCTTGCGATCGGGAAAGTCTGGTTCCGCGCGTTCGGCCGCCGCGGATAGCAAAAAACCTCGGAATTTCTTCCGAGGTTTCACCGGGGTGGCTAACGCGGCTCGAACGCGCGACCTTCTGAACCACAATCAGATGCTCTACCAACTGAGCTATAGCCACCATGTTCTCACTTCCATGCGGAAGCGCAACGAATGGATACTATACACGATTTTTTGGATGTGCGCGCGTCGGCGTGTCGCGCTTCCGGCCGTCAAGTGATGTTCATTATGTGAACGGAATGTTACGCACTTGATGGGTGGGTGCCTAATTTGTAGGCAATTCCAACGGAAGATGTCACGACGGGGTCGGCGGAAAGTCGGTCCCGTTTTGTTTTCCCCGGAAATGACTTCCATGGAAACGTGATTGAGAAAAGAGGAAACGATAATGCAGAAGATCAAGGCGTTTGGTGATTGGCTCACCAAATGGTTCACCGTGATCGTGATCGTATGGGCCGTGTTCAACTACTTCGTGCCGCAAACCAGCCTGTGGGGCAAGTCCTACACCGGATACTTCCTGGGCATCGTGCTGTTCGGCATGGGCCTGACGCTGACGCTCGACGATTTCAAACGTATCCTCACCCAGCCGCTGATGGTCGTCGTCGGCACGGTGGCCCACTTCGTGATCATGCCGTTGGTGGCCGTGCTGCTGTGCTGGATCTTCCGTCTCGACGGCCCGCTTGCCGTGGGCGTGATTCTGGTCGGCTGCTGCCCGTCCGGCACCTCATCCAACGTGATGAGCTATCTGAGCCGTGGCGACGTGGCGCTTGACGTGTCCATCGGCATCCTGTCCACGCTGTGCGCGCCGTTCATGATTCCTCTGCTGATGCAGTGGCTCGCCTCCCAGTATGTGACCGTGCCGGTCGAGTCCCTGTTCCTCAACGCGGTCAAGGTGGTGCTGTTCCCGATCGCGCTCGGTGTGATCTGCCACGCCATCTTCAAGGAGAAGATCGAGAAGGTCACGGTGCGCTGCCGATCGTGTCCCAGGTCGCCATCCTGCTCATCATCGGCGTCGTGGTCGCAGCCAATGGTTCGAAGCTGTTCGTGGCATCCTCGCTGCTTGCCATCCCGGTGGTCATCCTGCACAACCTGTGCGGCTACGCGCTGGGCTTCGGCTTCTCCAAGCTCATGTACAAGGTGTATCCGAAGGGCTTCCGCTACGCGCAGCAGAAGGCCATCACCTTCGAGGTCGGCATGCAGGATTCCGCTTTGGGCGCCACGCTGGCCCTGAGCTCCTTCGCGTCCAACCCGCTTGCCGCCGTGCCGTCCACCTTCTTCAGCGTATGGCACAACATCTCCGGTTCGGTGCTGTCCAGCTGGTGGCGCGAGCACGATGACAAGCATCAGATCCACCCGGATTCCGACAATGGCGAGAAGGGTTCCGCGGCCAAGGCTTCGGAAGCCGGGGACGCCGTCAAGGATGAGTCCGAGGAAACGGTCAACGCCTGAATGTGATTCGTGGCATCGGTCAGGCAGCCTCTGAACCGTACAGAACGGTTCAGAGGCTGTTCTGTTTTGACCTGTTTTTCCATGGCGATGTTAAATTGTGTTGCTTTGCGCTGAAGTTCGGTTAAGTATTGAAAATATTGGGATTTAGGGGTGTTTTGCCCCGTGTCATATGTTCGTTTGCGGTATACTAAAGGTGAAGGCCGGAGTTGCAGATCGGTCGAGAATTCGTCAGGTCGCAATGAAGCGCCGATGGCCGTGAGGCCCATGCGCAACGCCTTCAAGATATAACTGAAGAACAACCGAATATAGCGATTCGAGATGGCGGCATAGGCAGTACGGCGAGGACGCCGGGCCGCATGGGGTTATGAAAAGACTCAGAGGTTTGAAGCGATGCGCGCAAGGTGGCGCGTGGGAGAGTGGCTCCGATGCCAGGATGCGTCGGAGCCACTCTTCGTATAACGGCCGTTGCTGTCGCGACACGATTATCCAGCATTGTCCGGCAGACCCGTATACTGGTAATTCGTGTGTGCCAACGGCATGCCTTATGTAACAGGCGTGCGGGTTGGGATATCCCGGAACTCGATTGCATCACGCGCAGCAATGCGGCGGTGAGAGAGGGACGGGCCATCGGGCCGGTGGACTGTGGCTATCTTTACGATTCAGTGTCGTGGAGTGTGGGTGCAGTGCGGCGGTCACACGAAAACAAGAGAAACCACTGAATCGGAGAATTCAAGTTGCCTACTATTGAACAGCTCGTCCGTAAGGGACGCCAGGCAAAGCCGAAGAAGTCCAAGACTTTGGCACTGAAGGGAAGCCCGCTGCGTCGTGGCGTGTGCACCCGTGTTTACACCACCACCCCGAAGAAGCCGAACTCGGCACTGCGTAAGGTCGCCCGTGTGCGCCTGAGCTCCGGTGTGGAAGTCACCGCATACATCCCGGGCGAAGGCCACAACCTGCAGGAGCACTCCATCGTGCTCGTTCGCGGCGGCCGTGTCAAGGATCTGCCGGGTGTTCGTTACCACATCGTTCGTGGCGCCCTCGATACCCAGGGTGTGAAGGATCGCAAGCAGGGTCGTTCCCTGTACGGAGCAAAGAAGGCGAAGTAAGAGATATGTCACGTAAAGGACCTTCCAAGAAGCATCAGCTGCTGCCGGATCCGATCTACGGTTCCACCGTTGTGGCACAGCTCATCAACAAGATTCTGCTTGACGGCAAGAAGTCGATCGCCGAGGACATCGTCTACAGCGCTCTCGACATGGTCAAGGAGAAGACCGACCAGGAGCCGGTCGCCGTTCTCAAGCGCGCTCTGGACAACATCCGTCCGTCCCTCGAGGTTCGCTCCCGCCGTGTCGGTGGCGCTACCTACCAGGTCCCGGTCGAAGTGAAGCCGGGCCGCGCCAACACGCTGTCCCTGCGCTGGCTCACCGACTTCTCCCGCGCCCGTCGCGAGAAGACCATGGCTGAGCGTCTGGCCAACGAAATCCTCGATGCCTCCAACGGCCTCGGTGCTTCTGTCAAGCGCCGCGAGGATACTCATAAGATGGCAGAGGCCAACAAGGCCTTCGCTCATTACCGCTGGTAATTAGTCGAGAACGAGAGTTAAGGAACAATCATGGCACTAGACGTGCTCAATGATCTCAACCAGATCCGTAACATCGGCATCATGGCTCACATCGATGCCGGTAAGACCACTACCACCGAGCGTATTCTGTTCTACACCGGTAAGAACTACAAGATCGGCGAGACCCACGATGGCGCCTCGACGATGGACTTCATGGCTCAGGAGCAGGAGCGCGGCATCACCATTCAGTCCGCCGCAACCACCTGCTTCTGGAACCGTCAGACCCATGACGAGAAGCAGAAGTTCCAGATCAACATCATCGATACCCCTGGCCACGTGGACTTCACGGCCGAGGTGGAGCGCTCCCTGCGTGTGCTCGATGGTGCTGTCGCCGTGTTCGATGGCAAGGAAGGCGTGGAGCCGCAGTCCGAGACCGTGTGGCGTCAGGCTGACAAGTACGGCGTTCCGCGTATCTGCTTCATCAACAAGATGGATAAGCTCGGCGCTGACTTCTACTACTCCGTCGACACCATCAAGACCAAGCTGGGCGCGACCCCGCTGGTCGTCCAGCTGCCGATCGGCGCTGAGAACGACTTCGCCGGCGTCGTCGACCTTATCCGCATGAAGCCTACGTCTGGAACGACGTTTCCGGCGATCTGGGTGCCCACTACGACACCACCGACATCCCGGCCGACCTGCAGGACAAGGCTGAGCAGTATCGTTCCGAGCTGCTCGACCAGGTCGCCGAGTCCGACGAGGAGCTGCTTGAGAAGTACCTCGAGTCCGGCGAACTGACCGAGGACGAGATCCGCGCCGGCATCCGCAAGCTCACCATCAACCGTGAGGCCTACCCGGTGCTCTGCGGCTCCGCCTTCAAGGACAAGGGTGTGCAGCCGATGCTGGACGCCGTCGTCGACTACCTGCCGAGCCCGGAGGACGTTCCGTCCATCGTCGGCTTCGACCCGCAGGACGAGTCCATCGAGATCGACCGCAAGCCGACCACCGATGATCCGTTCTCCGCACTGGTCTTCAAGATCTCCACCCACCCGTTCTACGGCAAGCTCGTGTTCGTGCGCGTGTACTCCGGTTCCGTCAAGCCGGGCGACACCGTCCTCGACTCCACCAAGGAGAAGAAGGAACGCGTCGGCAAGATCTTCCAGATGCACGCCGACAAGGAGAACCCGGTGGATGCCGCCGAAGCCGGCAACATCTACACCTTCGTGGGTCTGAAGAACGTCACCACCGGTGATACCCTGTGCGACGAGAAGTCCCCGATCTCCCTCGAATCCATGACCTTCCCGGATCCTGTGATCGAGGTGGCCGTGGAGCCGAAGACCAAGGCCGACCAGGAGAAGATGAGCATCGCTCTGGCGAAGCTGTCCGACGAGGATCCGACCTTCCAGGTGAAGACCGACGAAGAGTCCGGCCAGACCCTGATCTCCGGCATGGGCGAGCTGCAGCTCGACATCATCGTCGACCGTATGCGTCGTGAATTCAAGGTGGAGTGCAACGTCGGTAACCCGCAGGTCGCATACCGCGAGACGATCCGCAAGGCCGTCATGAACCAGGAATACACGCACAAGAAGCAGACCGGTGGTTCCGGCCAGTTCGCAAAGGTCCTGATGAACTTCGAGCCGCTCGACACCGAGAACGGCGAGACCTACGAGTTCGTCAACGAAGTCACCGGCGGCCACATCACCAAGGAATTCATTCCTTCCATCGATGCTGGCGTGCAGGAAGCCATGGAATCCGGCATCCTCGCCGGCTTCCCGGTGGTTGGCGTCAAGGCTACCGTCACCGACGGCCAGGTCCACGACGTCGATTCCTCCGAAATGGCCTTCAAGATCGCAGGTTCCATGTGCTTCAAGGAAGCTGCCCCAAAGGCCAAGCCGGTCATCCTCGAGCCGATCATGGCCGTGGAAGTGCGTACTCCGGAAGAGTACATGGGCGATGTGATGGGCGACATCAACGCACGTCGTGGTTCCATCCAGTCCATGACCGACTCCACCGGTGTCAAGGTCATCGACGCCAAGGTCCCGCTGTCCGAGATGTTCGGCTACATCGGCGATCTTCGCTCCAAGACCCAGGGCCGCGCAATGTTCACCATGCAGATGGACTCCTACGCTGAGGTTCCGAAGAACGTCTCCGAGGAGATCATCAAGGCCCAGCGCGGCGAGTGACACGCGCTGCCACTGAAGTGGAAACTGTCTCCAGTCAGCGCTAGTATTTTGTAGCGCTGACTGGGTTCGGGCTCCAAAGTGGCACAAACCCGTCAAACCCAGTAAAATGTAGCGAGTGCCTTGAAGTGAGTTCAAGGCTTACTACGAGACGTCCAGGAGGACAAAACACATGGCAAAGGAAAAGTACGAGCGTACTAAGCCGCACGTTAACATTGGTACCATCGGCCACGTCGATCACGGTAAGACTACCCTGACCGCAGCCATCTCCAAGGTCCTGCACGAAGAGTACCCGGACATCAACCCGGCTTACGACTTCAACCAGATCGACGCCGCTCCGGAAGAGCAGCAGCGTGGTATCACCATCAACATCGCCCACATCGAGTACCAGACCGCTGAGCGTCACTACGCTCACGTCGACTGCCCGGGCCACGCCGACTTCGTGAAGAACATGATCACTGGCGCTGCCAGATGGATGGCGCTATCCTCGTTGTGGCCGCCACCGACGGCCCGATGGCTCAGACCCGCGAGCACGTGCTGCTCGCTCGTCAGGTGGGCGTGCCGCGTATCCTCGTCGCTCTGAACAAGTGCGATATGGTCGACGACGAAGAGCTCATCGAGCTCGTTGAGGAAGAGGTCCGTGACCTCCTCGACGAAAACGGCTTCGATCGCGATTGCCCGGTCATCCACACCTCCGCTTACGGCGCGCTGCACGACGACGCTCCGGATCACGAGAAGTGGGTTGAGTCCGTCAAGGAACTCATGAACTGTCGACGAGTACATCCCGACCCCGACTCACGATCTGGACAAGCCGTTCCTGATGCCGATCGAAGATGTCTTCACCATCTCCGGCCGTGGCACCGTGGTTACCGGCCGTGTCGAGCGTGGTAAGCTCCCGGTCAACTCCAACGTCGAGATCGTTGGTATCCGTCCGACCCAGACCACCACCGTCACCTCCATCGAGACCTTCCACAAGCAGATGGATGAGTGCGAGGCTGGCGACAACACCGGTCTGCTGCTCCGCGGCATCAACCGTGACCAGGTCGAGCGTGGCCAGGTTCTGGCTGCTCCGGGCTCCGTGACCCCGCACACCAAGTTCGAGGGCGAAGTCTACGTGCTGACCAAGGACGAAGGCGGCCGTCACTCGCCGTTCTTCTCCAACTACCGTCCGCAGTTCTACTTCCGTACCACCGACGTCACCGGCGTTATCACCCTGCCGGAAGGCGTTGAGATGGTGCAGCCGGGCGATCACGCTACCTTCGGCGTTGAGCTGATCCAGCCGATCGCTATGGAGGAGGGCCTGACCTTCGCAGTGCGCGAAGGCGGCCACACCGTCGGCTCGGGCCGTGTCACCAAGATCATCGAGTAGTTTCTGCTTGATATCAAGGCACGCTTGAACTAGCGTTTTTAGGAAAACCTCCCGAGCATGTTCGCCGAGGGAGGTTTTCCTATATATGGAAGGCTTACCGACAAAGTATGCACACCGTGGCATAATGAGCAAGGCTCTTTTAAGCTTTCCCTGTTAGACGAAGAAATAGGTGAGTTAATTTGGCACAGACTACCAATGACATCAAGAACGGTTCCGTCCTGAACCTCGATGGCCAGCTGTGGGCCGTCATCAAGTTCCAGCACGTCAAGCCGGGCAAGGGCCCCGCTTTCGTGCGCACCACCATCAAGAACGTCCTCTCGGGCAAGATCGTTGACAAGACCTTCAATGCCGGCATGAAGATGGAATTCGAAACCGTCGACAACCGCAACCTCCAGTACTCCTACGAGGACGGCGACAACTTCGTGTTCATGGATATGACCACCTACGATCAGATCTACATTCCGAAGACTCTCGTCGGCGATCAGGCCAAGTTCCTGCTGGAAGGAACCGACTGCGTCGTGTCCTTCCACGACGGCACCCCGCTGTCCGTCGAACTGCCGGCTTCCGTGATCCTGACCGTTACCCATACCGAACCGGGTCTGCAGGGCAACCGTTCCAACGCCGGTACCAAGCCGGCCACCGTTGAGACCGGTGCCGAGATTCAGGTTCCGCTGTTCATCGGCGAAGGTGAGAAGGTCAAGGTGAACACCACCGACGGCTCCTACCTCGGCCGCGAGAACTGAGAGTAAGGACGAAAGAAGTTTCATGGCACGTTCCACCGCTCGTAAGAGGGCTCTGAATACGTTGTATGAAGCGGATGAGAAGGGACAGGACATCCTGTCCCTTCTTGCTGAGCGCATTGAGCAGCCCGGCGCCCAGACTCCGCTGCCTGAATACGCCATCGAAATCGTTCGTGGCGTTGCGGAACATATCGCAGCCATCGATTCCACGCTTGACGAGCATTCCACCGGTTGGAAGGTCAAGCGTATGGGCGTTGTCGATCGCAATATTCTGCGTATCGCCGCATGGGAGATCATGTTCAATGATGATGTTCCCAATATGGTGGCCATCGACGAGGCGCTTGGCCTTGCCAAGACGTTGTGTGATGACGAATCACCGGCATTCATCCACGGTCTGCTCAGCGCGGTAAGCGCTGATGCGGATGCCGCTCAAGTGAATGAGCAACCGACCGAACCTTCAGCTGAATAAAGCTGAAAGTTAAGCGATTCGGCCGGGTCGCGAGTCCTAACCGGCCGCTATCCTTGGTACGAATACCTTGACTATAAGGGGGTTTTGGTGAACCAGTATGATTCCGAAGCCGTGATGTTTGACCCTCAAGATGCCGTTCTCGTTCTCGAAGACGGGCAGGTGTATGTGGGTGAACCTTACGGCGCGATCGGCACGACCAGCGGGGAGATCGTTTTCGCAACCGGTATGACCGGATATCAGGAAACGCTTACGGACCCAGCTACGATCGTCAGATCGTGGTGCAGACGTTCCCACACATTGGGGACACGGGAATCAATGGGGAGGATCCAGAATCCTCACGAATCTGGGTTGCCGGTTATGTTGTGCGCGATCCCAGCCCGAATGTGAGCAATTGGCGTGCCACCGGCAGCCTCGATGACGATTTGGAATCCAATCACATCGTTGGCATCAGCCGAATCGACACTCGCAAGCTTGTACGCCACCTGCGTTCCGCAGGCGTGATGCGTGCAGGTATTTTCTCCGGTGATGCTCTGCTTGACGCCAATGGCAAGCTGCGTACCATCGAATCCATGCTTGACGAGGTCAAGTCCACTCCGCAGATGAAGGGGATGAGCCTCTACGACGAAGTCAGCACCAAAGAAGCCTATACCATCGAGCCGTGTGGTGAATTCGAAGGCAAGGAACCGCTGTTCACCGTCGCCGCGGTCGATCTCGGCATCAAGCCATGACTCCGCATCGTATGGCCGAGCGTGGCTGCCGTGTACATGTGGTGCCATCCACCATCACGTTCGATGAGCTTGAAGCCCTCAATCCTGACGGTGTCTTCTTCTCCAACGGTCCGGGAGATCCGGAACAGGCCGATCCTGAAGTGAACCTGCTTCGCCAGGTACTTGACGCAGGTCATCCGTTCTTCGGCATCTGCTTCGGCAACCAGCTGCTCGGCCGTGCGCTCGGCTTCGGCACATATAAGCTGAAGTTCGGTCACCGCGGCATCAATCAGCCGGTCAAAGACATGACCACCGGCAAAATCGAAATCACCGCGCACAACCACGGCTTTGCCGTTGACGCGCCGATCGGCGAAACCGTTGACGCGCCGTTTGAAAACGGCAAGTACGGCAAGGTGTTCGTCAGCCACATCGATCTGAATGACAACGTGGTTGAAGGCCTGCAGTGCGTTGATATTCCGGCATTCTCCGTGCAATACCATCCGGAGGCCGCAGCCGGCCCGCACGATGCCGCATACCTGTTCGATCGTTTCGTGGATCTCATGCGTTCCGCCAAGGAGGGAACCCACAATGCCTAAGCGCACAGACATCAAGTCCGTGATGGTCATCGGCTCCGGTCCGATTGTGATCGGCCAGGCCGCAGAATTCGATTACTCGGGCACTCAGGCCTGCCGCGTGTTGCGTGAGGAAGGCATCCGAGTCATTCTCGTCAACTCCAACCCGGCCACCATCATGACCGATCCGGAAATGGCGGATGCCACCTACATCGAGCCGATTTCCACGCCGATTCTCGAGCAGATCATCGCCAAGGAACGTCCTGACGCGCTGCTGCCGACCTTGGGTGCCAGACCGCGCTGAACGCGGCCATGGCGTTGGGTGAGGCCGGTGTGCTCAAGAAGTACAACGTCGAGCTGATCGGTGCTTCTCTGGAAGCCATCGATCGCGGCGAGGATCGTGAGCTCTTCAAAAAGGTCGTTGAGGAAGCTGGTGCAGAATCCGCACGTTCCGACATCGCACACTCCATTGAAGAAGTCGACAAGATCGCCGAAAAGTTCGGTTATCCGCTGGTCGTGCGCCCAAGCTTCACCATGGGTGGCCTTGGTTCCGGCATCGCGCACGACGAAGAGGAACTGCACCGCATCGCAGGCGCAGGCATCCATTATTCCCCAACCGACGAGGTGCTGATCGAAGAAGGCATCGAAGGCTGGAAGGAATACGAACTCGAGCTGATGCGCGACAAGAAAGACAATGTCGTGGTCGTCTGCCCGATTGAGAACGTGGATCCTGTCGGCGTGCACACCGGCGATTCCATTACCGTGGCGCCTGTGTTCACTCTGACCGATCGCGAGTATCAGAAGCTTCGTGACATCGGCATCGCATCATTCGTGGCGTGGGCGTCGATACCGGCGGCTGCAACATCCAGTTCGCCATCAACCCGAACACCGGACGCATCATCGTCATCGAAATGAACCGCGTGTGTCCCGTTCCTCCGCTCTGGCATCCAAGGCGACCGGCTTCCCGATTGCGAAGATCGCCACCAAGCTGGCTCTTGGCTACACGCTCGACGAAATCCAGAACGATATCACGCAGTCCACTCCGGCCAGCTTCGAGCCGACCATCGACTACGTGGTCACCAAGGTCCCGCGTTTCGCCTTCGAAAAGTTCCCGGGTGCCGATCCGACGCTGACCACTTCCATGAAGTCCGTGGGCGAGGCCATGGCTCTGGCAGGCAACTTCCAGGAATCCCTCGGCAAGGCCATGCGTTCCATCGACAAGCGCCACATGGGCTTCAACTGGGACGGCGACAAGCCTGACGTACAGGAAGTCGAGCAGCTGTTGGAAGCCATCAAGGTGCCGACCGAGCATCGTTATCTGCAGATCCAGCGCGCCTGTGGGGAGCGCCACCGAACAGCAGATCTTCGATGCCACCAAGATCGACCCGTGGTTCATCCGCCAGTTTGTACTCATCAACGAGACCGCCCTTGAAATCAAGGAAGCGAGCAAGCTGAGCCGCAAGCTGCTAAAGAAGGCGAAGCTGGCAGGTCTTTCCGACCTTCAGATCGCACACCTGCGCCACTTGGGCGACGAAGGCGAAAACACGATCCGCGAACTGCGTTGGTCGTATGATCTTCGTCCGGTTTTCAAGACGGTCGATACCTGCGCTGCCGAATTCGACGCGGTCACGCCGTACTATTACTCCTGCTATGCGGACGAAAGTGAACTGCGTCCGCGTGAGCGTGAAGCCGTGATCATTCTCGGCTCCGGTCCGAACCGTATCGGCCAGGGCATCGAGTTCGACTACACCTGCGTACATGCCGTGCAGGAGCTGGGCAAGGACTATGACACCATCATGGTCAACTGCAACCCGGAAACCGTGTCCACCGATTACGACATGTCCGATCGTCTGTACTTCGAGCCGCTTACCTTCGAAGACGTACTCGAAATCTACGAGGCCGAAAAGAAGATGGGTCCGGTCAGGGGCGTTATCGTTCAGCTCGGTGGCCAGACCCCGCTGTCTCTGGCGGCTCGTCTGAAGGCTGCCGGTGTTCCGATTCTCGGTACCACGCCTGAATCCATCGATCTGGCTGAAAACCGTGAGCTTTTCGGCGAAGTGCTGAAGAAGGCCGAGATGAACGCGCCTCGCTATGGCACCGCTCTGAGCCTTGACGAAGCCCGTGAGGCGGCTCATAACATCGGTTATCCGGTGCTGGTGCGCCCGAGCTACGTGCTTGGCGGTCGCGGCATGGAAATCGTGTACGACGACGCCCAGCTGTGCAAGTATGTGGATCGCGCATTGAAGGAAGCTCAGGCCGATACCGTGGTTTCTGGCCGTCTGCCTTCTCCGTTGCTGATCGACAAGTTCCTGCAGGATGCCGTGGAAATCGACGTCGACGCCTTGTTCGATGGCGAAGAGCTGTATATCGGCGGCATTATGGAACATGTTGAGGAAGCTGGCGTGCATTCCGGTGACGCCGCATGCACTCTGCCGCCGAGCACCCTTTCCGATGACCAGATCCGCCGTCTGCGCGAAGGCACCTATGCCATCGCCAAGGGCTGTGGCGTGCAAGGCTGATCAACGTGCAGTACGCCTTCATGGCCAACACGCTGTACGTCATCGAGGCGAATCCGCGTGCCTCCCGTACCGTGCCGTTCGCATCCAAGGCGACCGGTGTGGCACTGGCCAAGGCCGCGGCCCGCATTATGGCTGGCGAAACCATTCAGCAGCAGCGTGACAACGACTTGCTGTTGCCTCACGGCGATGGTGGTGATATTCGCCGCGGTCAGCAGGTTGCCGTTAAGGAATCCGTGCTTCCGTTCAAGCGTTTCCGTACGCCGCTCGGCAAGACCGTCGACGTGTTGCTTGGACCGGAAATGCGTTCCACCGGCGAAGTCATGGGCTTTGACCGTGACTTCCCGCATGCGTTCGCCAAGAGCCAGCTGGCCGCTTATGACGGTGGCTTGCCGACCAGCGGCAACGTGTTCATTTCCGTGAACGATACCGACAAGCGTCAGCTGCCGTTGTTGCTGCGCGACTGGTGGAGCTTGGATTCAACATTTGGGCCACCGAAGGCACCGCATCCGTGTTGCGCCGCTATGGCATCGACTCCAAGATCGTTGATAAGATCAGCGTGCGTATGGATTCCGATCCGGACGATCCGATCACCACCTACCATGCGGAGGGCAGCGTCGGCAAGAATGTCGTTCAGCTGATCGAAGAGGGTGCCATTGATCTGATTCTCAACACGCCGAATTCTCGTGGCTCCCGTTCCGACGGTTACGCCATCCGTTCGGCGGCCATTGCTGCGGATCTGCCTCAGTTCACCACCATGACGGAATTCTCCGCCGTGTTGATGGCCATCGAGGCTGTGCGTAATAATGATTATCAGATCATGAGCATTCAGGATCATTCCCAGCAGCTGTTCGAGTTGGAAAGCCGTGAGTAATGGTAAGTAGCCTCAGTAGTGAAGAGATGAGTGCCCAGCGTTCGGATTTCGGTCTGCGTCTGAGCAATTCCATGGCCAAATATGGTCCGCTGTGTGTGGGCATCGACCCGCATCGGCAACTCCTTACCGGCTGGGGCTACAATGTGGACGCCTTAGGCGCGGAGCTCTACTCCATGCGTATGTTGCAGGCAGCCAATGGGAGAGCGGCGGCCGTCAAATTCCAGTTCTCCATGTTCGAGCGCTACGGTTCGAAAGGCATCGCGGCGCTCGAACGGGTACTGTATGCGGCCCGTCAGATGGGAATCATCACCATTGTCGACTGCCTGCACGGCGGTCTGCCGACTACAGTGTCCGCCTTCGCCGACGCCTATTTCAAGCCGGGATCTCCTTTGCTGGCCGACGCCATTACCTTGCTGCCGTACTACGGCGCACGTTCTTTGGGTGGCGTGATCAACGACGCGCTCAACAACGGTCGAGGCGTGTTCATTGCATCGTTGACCTCGAATCAAGAGGGTGCCAGCCTGCAGACCGCCATTCGTCAGGCGGGTGAATACAAGGGCAGAACAGTGGCGTACGGCATTGCCAGCACGGCTCAGAAGTTCAATAAGGGCAATGACGGTATGGGTTCCGTAGCTTGATCATCGGTGCCACCATCGGTCAGTGGATCAATGATTCCGGTGTCGATCCAGCCAAGTTCACTGGTCCTATTCTGTCTCCGGGCTACGGATGGCAGGGTGCTGAAACCCGAGACCTCAAGACGGTATTCAAAGGTACCAAAGGCAATGTGCTTGTCACTGTATCTCGTTTTATCGCCGCACACGGTCCGGATATTGCCGCTCTGAGCGCGGCCACGGAATCCGTGGCGCTCGATATTCGTCAGGCGCTTATTGAAGCGCAGAACGAAATCGATGATGTGGTTTTGGACGACGAAGAAGAAGAGTGATCGCGCGTTCTCAAATCCGGTGCTGAAGTTCCATATTCCATGTTCTGTTGATTGTTATGAAAAATGAGGATGTAATGACTGACTCTCGTCATGGACGTTTGATTGTGCTTTGTGGTCCCGCCGGTGTTGGCAAGGGCACCGTTTTGGGACGCGTGCGTGAGCAGCATCCGCAGATTTGGCTGTCGGTATCCGCAACGACTCGTAAACCACGTCCAGGTGAAGTGGACGGCGTCAATTACTTCTTCATGACCGAACAGGAGTTTCTCGCCAAAGAAGATGCCGGTGAGTTTTTGGAAACCGCTGATGTCTTCGGTCTTGCCCACTATGGCACGCCCGTGAAACCTGTCGTGGAACATCTTGAGCGAAATATTCCAGTCATTCTGGAAATCGATATTCAAGGTGCTCGCAGTGTCAAGCAGCGTGCGGGGGAGTTGGGTATCGAGGTAATGACCGTGTTCATCGCGCCGCCGTCATTCGAGGAATTGGAGCGTCGTCTTGTCGGGCGTGGTACCGAAACTCCGGAACAGCAGGCGAAACGTTTGGAAACCGCGAAAATCGAGCTTGCCGCGGAATCGGAATTCGACAAAGTCATCGTCAATAATGTTGTGGATGAGGCAGCAGATGAACTGTGGAACCTTATCGCAACGGAATTCGATTTGTAATCATAATAATTACAAGGATTGCAATATGCGCTCGAACATATCGGGCGCATATTTTTATATAAAAGAAGCCAAGTATGAAATAAAAATGAGGATTGCGCAGCATATTAACTGCACAATCCTCATTATGTTATTTAATATTCGCTAGGATCAGGCGAGACCGGAAAGCTTGTTGATCAGCTCCGGATCGCGCGTGGCACCCTTGTCTGCGGAACGGGCGAACGCCGCGTAGGCCTTCAGCGCCTGGGAGACCTTGCGGTCGCGGTGCGCCACATAGCCGTCGCCGGCTTCGAGTTCGGTGCGGCGCTGGGCCAGCTCTTCGTCGGAAAGCTCGACGTTCACCGTACGGTTCGGGATATCAATGTTAATGATGTCGCCGTTCTTGATCAGGGCAATCGGGCCCTTGTTTGCCGCCTCGGGAGCGATATGGCCGATGGCCAGACCGGAGGAGCCGCCGGAATAGCGGCCGTCGGTCAGCATGGCGACCTGCTTGCCGATACCCTTGCCCTTGACGAACGACGTTGGGTACAGCATCTCCTGCATGCCAGGGCCGCCCTTCGGGCCCTCGTAACGGATGACCAGCGCCATACCGGGCTTCAGAGTGTCGTTGAGGATGACCTCGATGGCCTGTTCCTGGGATTCGACGACCAGTGCCGGTCCACGGAAGGTCCAAATCTCCTTCGGCACACCGGCGGTCTTCACCACGCAGCCGTCAGGGGCGAGGTTGCCACGCAGCACGGCCAGACCGCCTTCGGTGACGGCCGGATGATCGATGTCGTGAATCGCGCCGTTCACACGGTCGCGGTCGAGGGAGTCGAACAGCGTGGTATGCGTCCACGGATCAGGGGACACGATGTGACCCGGGGCCGCCAGATACATCTGCTTGGCTTCCTCGGTGCAGGTATCACGCATGATGTCCCAGTCGTTGAGTTTGTCCTCAAGCGTCTTGTAATCGATGGAATGCACGTCGCGGTGCAGCTTGCCGGCACGGTCGAGCTCGCCGAGAATGCCAGTGATGCCACCGGCGCGATGCACGTCGGAGATCTCCCATTCGCCGGACGGCGAAGCCTTGCAGATGCAGGGCACGGTGTGGGAGATGCGCTCGATGTCGTCAAGCGTGAAGTCCACGTCGGCGGACTGCGCCATGGCGAGGATATGCAGCACTGTATTGGTGGAGCCACCCATGGCCACATCCATGGTCATGGCGTTCTCGAACGCTTCCTTGGTGGCGATGGAACGCGGGAGCACAGTCTCGTCATCATCGTCGTAATACTGCTTGGCGATCTTGACGATCTGCTCGGCGGCGCGCTTGAACAAATCCTTGCGGTAGGAGTGCGAAGCCAGAATGGTGCCATTGCCTGGCAGGGCCAGGCCGATGGCCTCGGTCAAGCAGTTCATCGAATTCGCGGTGAACATGCCGGCGCAGGAACCACAGGTCGGGCAGACGGTCTTCTCATAGGCGAGCAGATCCTCTTCGTTCAGATTGTCGTCGGCGGAGGCATACATCACGTCGATCAGATCGGTGTTCTTCTTCACGGTTCCGTCGGGAAGTACCGTGGTGCCGGCCTCCATCGGACCGCCGGAGACGAAGACGGTCGGGATGTTCAGACGCAGAGCGGCCATCAGCATGCCCGGCACGACCTTGTCACAGTTCGGGATGCAGATCAGGCGTCGGCACAGTGCGCGTTCACCTGATATTCCACGGTGTCGGCGATGATGTCACGGCTCGGCAGGGAGTACAGCATGCCGGTGTGTCCCATGGCGATGCCGTCGTCAACGGCCATCGTGTTGAACTCACGCGGAATGCCGCCAGCTTCCTTGATGGCCTCGGAGATCAGTCGACCAACCTTGTTCAGGTGCACGTGCCGGGCAGGAACTCATCGAAGGAATTGGCAATGGCGATAATCGGCTTGCCGAAATCCTTACCGTCCACGCCAGCGGCACGGTAGAGGGCGCGTGCGCCCGCGAATACTCGTCCATTCATCAGTTTTGCAGATCGCATTTCCATGTTCTCTATTGTGGTGGTTAAGCGGGACACGGTTTTGTCAAGAGTCACTATGTGGAATTCCCAGAAGCGTTATATTCGCGAGCATTGCCGAAGATGCTTGCGCTTGCCGAAAACATGAGAGAAAGGGCTTGAATCAGGTCCAGTGGCGGCCCTATACTTAAGACTTTGGAAAAGAAGCTTTTGGCTTATCTGATGATTGGGAGATAATCAATATGGCATTCGGCACTCAGCCAACCCCGACCGGTCTTGCGGAACCGCCGATCGATGACTTGATGGAGCATGCGGACTCCAAGTACGCTCTTGCTATTTTCGCAGCCAAGCGTGCTCGCCAGATCAATTCCTATTTCACCCAGCTCAACGAGGGCCTGCTGCAGAACGTCGGTCCGCTGGTGGAGTATCAGAATCAGGAAAAGCCGCTATCCATCGCTTTCCGTGAGATCAACGACGGTCTGCTTGAAGAGACCCTCGGCGAAGACGATCTGACCGAAGGCAACTGATGTAACGGTTCTTGCGATAAGAACCGGATTCCAAGTTTTCATTCGCCCCGATACCTGAGCGGTGCGCTTTGAATAGTCCATAGTGAAGCTATTGATTGCGTATGCGAAGGACGGGGCGTTTTTTCGTAGCAATCAGAAGGGCGAACGTGTGGGGCGTTCGTGAAAGGAGCAGCCAGATGGCTGAATTGAAGTTGATTTCCGCTGAGTCAGTGACGGAGGGACATCCGGACAAGGTCTGCGATCAGATTTCCGACGCGATTCTTGACGATATGCTTGCTCAGGATCCGCAGTCCCACGTGGCCGTGGAGACATGCGCCACGGTTGGTCAGTTCTTCGTGTTCGGCGAAGTGACGAGTGAAGGCTATTCCGATATTCAGAGCATTGTGCGTTCTGTGGTGCGCAATATCGGCTATACCAGTTCTCGCGTTGGTCTTGATGCGGATTCATGCGGCGTGACCGTTTCGTTGACCGAGCAGAGCTCTGAGATTAACCAGGGTGTGGCTCGTTTGAGTGGCGAAGCGGAGTCGAAGGCATCTCGCGAGCAGCGTTATGAGGCTCAGGCGCCGGCGATCAGGCGTGATGTTCGGCTATGCGTGCGACGAGACCGATGTGCTGATGCCATTGCCGATTTATTTGGCTCATCGCTTGGCTTACCGTCTTACTGAGGTTCGTAAGAATGGCGAAGTGCCTCATCTGCGTCCCGATGGCAAAACCCAGGTGACCATTGAATATGATGAGCATGATGCTCCCGTTCGTCTTGACACGGTGTTGGTGTCCACGCAGCATGATCCTCAAGTCGATCAGGCGTGGCTTAAGGAGCAGTTGACGGAACATGTGATTCGTCCTGTGCTTGATGATGTGCTTGCCGATCGTGTGGCGCATGATGAATATCGCGTGCTTGTCAATCCGACCGGTTCGTTTGTGTTGGGCGGTCCGGCTGCCGATGCCGGTCTGACCGGTCGCAAGATCATCGTCGACACGTATGGCGGTGCGGCTCATCATGGCGGTGGCGCGTTCTCCGGCAAGGATCCGAGCAAGGTGGATCGTTCCGCTGCCTATGCGGCGCGTTGGGTGGCCAAGAACATTGTGGCGGCAGGTCTGGCCCACAAGGTTGAGGTGCAGGTGGCGTATGCCATCGGCGTGGCCGATCCGGTGTCCATCAATGTGGAAACGTACGGCACTGAAAATGGTGTGACTCGCGAGCAGATCCAGCAGGCTGTGCGTAAGGTGTTCGACCTTCGACCGGCCGCCATTATCGACGAGCTTGATCTGAAGCGTCCGATCTATTCCAAGACCGCTGCTTACGGTCATTTCGGACGCAACGATGCTGATTTTACCTGGGAGACCACCAATAAGGTCGACGAGCTGAAAGCCGCCATCGAAGGCTGAGTTACCCTTGAATCATGAGTACTGAGGATGCCGAGCAGCTGGCGCTTGACGGGCTCGCCCCGCGCAAGCGGCGCAAGCGTGCGCCCGCGGTTAAAACGCCGGCTGCGGAGCATCCCATAGCCCAAGTGGTGCTGGATATTCAGGCCATCCATTTGGGGCAAACCTTCGACTATTACGTTGAGGAGAAGTATTCCGAAGCCGCCCAGCCCGGCGTAATGGTGCGTGTCCGCTTCGGCGGGCAACGGGTCAACGGCATCATTTGGAAACGGACCGATACCAGCGAAACCCCTGAATCGTCATTGCGGTTCATCGAACGGGTGGTCATCGATCGTGTGCTTGTGTCGGAATCCATGCGCAACGATGCCACACTTATCGCGGACGCATTCGGCGGAACGCGAGCCAATATCCTGCGTTTGGCGGTGCCTCCGCGCGTGGCTCGCGTCGAACAGGAACAACGTATCGGCAATCGAACGGGTATTGAAAAAAACGGACGTATCGAATCGCTTGCCAAGATCGAGCGGGAATCGTACGAGCAGCTGCAGCGGCAATACGGTAATATCGACCTGCTTCGTACGGCATTGGAAGGGCAACGTTTCCAAGCGTTCGTGCTCGACCCATTGCCGGGATCCCATCATTGGAGGCAGTGCGTGGCCTGGATGGTGGCCGCGGCCTTATTGCAGGGCAAACCGGCGGTACTGGTGTTGCCGACCATGCGTGAGATTGAGGACATGGCCGAAACGTTGCAGTCGATCGGCTTGCGCTGTTTCGCGCCAACCCAATCATCCAATGGTGCGTACGGCGGCGATTTCGCCATTCTGAACGCGCAGATGGCGCCTGCTGAACGGTATCGTGCGTATCTGGCCATCAGTGGAGGCAGGTGCGGTGCGTGATCGGCACACGGGCGGCGATGTATGCGCCGGTGGATGGCAATGCGTTGTTCCTCATTCTCGATGACGTGTGCTATCAGGATGCCGATGGCATGATGCCTTACGCCAACGCCCGCGGAGTGTTGCGGTTACGTGCAAAAGCGCATAATGGCGTGTTCGTCGCGATGGCCAATGCGCGCAGTGTGCAAAGCCAGTGGGAAACCGATGCGGCGCATGTTGGTGCCACCCAGGTCAGCGGTTTCAGTACGCCGATTCACGCATTCCCTGCCGTAACCAAGGAAGCGAGTCCTTGGATTCGTTGGCTGAACCGTGACGAATTGGCAAGACTTGCGGATTCGACCATCGGAGCGCGTGTGCCGCACACTGCGGTGCGAGTGCTGTCGAAGGCGTTGGAAAGCGGTCCGGTGCTGTTGAGCATTCCGCAGGATGGCATCGGTGAAGCATTGAGCTGCGCGAAATGCCACCGTCAGGCTCGCTGCTCGTACTGCACGGGTCCATTGGAACGGTTACGGGATGGGTCGGTGCGTTGTCGTTGGTGCGGTGTCGCCACTGTGCAATGGGCTTGTCCGGCATGCCATAACGAACGTATGCGCGTGGTTCGTGTGGGTGCCGCCGGAACTGCGCAGGAGCTGAGCCGACTGTTTCGTGGCGTGCCCATTGTGCTTTCAACGCCGAGCCAGCCACGCGGCATTGTTCCCGATATCGGGTTTGCGCCGCAGTTGGTCATCGCCACTCCCGGCGCAGAACCCCGTGTGCGTGGGAGGAACCCCTCGGAATGCGAATACCGGGCCGTGGCTATTCTCGACGCATGGACCAGCTTGTACGCCTTCGGCATTGACGCGGGCGTAGACACGTTGACGTCGTGGATGCGCGCGGTTTCGCTGTGCGCGCCGCGAATCAGGGGAGGTCAGGCCCTGTTGATCGGCGAAACCGATCCCACGCTCGCTCAATCGTTGATGCTTTGGAATTCAACGTTGCTGGCGCAAACCGAATTGCGGGAACGTGAACAAACCGCATTGCCGCCTGTGTTTGCCGCCGCATGCGTATGGGGACGTCGTGACGCGGTGAAGGTCACGCTGGAACGTATCGGCGCGTTGGGTGGGGGTGACCTGTCCGCCATCGAAACCACCGAAGGCATGCTGCCGTCCGTATTGGGGCCGGTACCTATTCCGCAGCCTCGGACCATTGATTCGCGCGAATTGGAAGGCACTGCGGATCGTGTCAAGGCGGTGGTGCGTGTGCCGCAAAGTCGCCGAGGTGAGTTGGCGTTGCGTTTGCGTTCCGCCAGTGCCCGCCATGTGGCCGCGCGTGAACCGGGAGAACTGCGTTTTCAGCTTGATCCGAAGGAGCGAATCTGACGCACGTCCCCTCGCCGTGAAAAACTAGACAGGTTGGCAGTTCGGCATGAGGCCGCACAGCAGTGAATGGAGGATCATATGAAGGGTTGGCCTGGAGAGCCTGATATGGAGTACGACGTGCTCATGGCTGACGGCGAAGCTGCGGTGAATGCGGGCAAGCCGATCACCGATGTGATTTTCGATTTCGGCAACGTGCTCGTCTACTGGGATCCGGTGGCCGTGATGACGCCCCGCTATAGCGACGAGCTTGTTGAACAGTTCCTTGACAACGATATTTCCGGCTTCTACGACATCAACGATGAACTGGACTGCGGCATGTCGAATGATGACGCGTCGCCCTGATGCGTGAACGTTATGGAGACAAATGGGCCGACATGTTGCAGTACTATCTCGACAATTTCGTCGACTCGTTGACCGGCGTGGTGCCGGGCGCCGCGTGCTCATCAACGATTTGAAAGCGGCCGGCGTGCATGTGTGGGGATTGAGCAACTGGCAGAAGGATCTGTTCCCGATCGCGCTCGACAATTTCGATATTCTGCGCAGCCTCGACGATCGTGTGGTTTCCGGATATGTCTCCCTGCGTAAGCCGAATAAGGATATTTACGAGTTCGCGTTGCAACAGTTCGGCATTGACGCTTCCGGCGCGGTGTTCGTGGACGATAAGGCCATGAATATCGTAGGTGCGAACAATGCGGGCATTCGTGGCGTTCGATTCAAGGATTCACGTGCGTTGCGTGCGCTGCTGATTGATGCGGGTGTGAAGATTCCCGCGGTGCATCAGGCATAGTGTGTTGCGTTCCGCTGCCTTACATGCTGTTGATACGGCCGGAATGATTCCCACGATGATAACGATGTGATGAGGATTTGATAAGGAGGACTTTTCGTGCTGAAAGTGCTGTTTGCCGGTACTCCGGATGTTGCGGTGCCGTCGTTGAAAATGCTGGCTGAAGATACCGAGCGTTTCGAAGTGGTCGCAGTGCTCACCCGACCGGATGCTCCTACCGGGCGTGGACGCAAACTGGTACCGAATCCCGTGAAGCAGGCCGCTCTTGATCTTGGTTTGCCGGTGATTGAATCCGATCCGAGCGAGGAAACGTTCATTTCCGAACTTGCTGCGACCGGTGCCCAGGCCGCGGCAGTGGTGGCATATGGCAAAATCCTGAAGCAGGATGTGCTCGACGCGCTGCCGATGGGATGGTACAACCTGCACTTCTCGCTGCTTCCGCAGTGGCGTGGCGCGGCTCCCGTGCAGCGTTCCATTTGGGCGGGCGAGAAGGTGACCGGAGCCACGGTGTTCCGCATCGTGCGAGCCATGGATGCCGGTCCGATTCTGGCGCAGTCCACTGTGGAAATCGGAGCGCATGAAACGGCGGGTGAGCTGCTGAACCGTCTTGCCGAGGATGGTTCCCGTTTGCTTGCCGCCTCGCTGCAGGCCATGGCCGACGATCAGATCGCGCCTGTGGAACAGCCTGCCGGCGCATATGAGGTGGCTCAGAAGATCACGGTTGAAGACGCGCATATTCGTTTCGACATTCCTGTATTCGCGGTGGATCGTCAGATTCGAGCCTGCACGCCCAATCCGGGCGCATGGTGCGAACTGCACGCCAATGCCGAAGCAGAACCGCCACGTTGCATGTGTTGCGTGCGCAGGGCGCCGATATGAGCAATCCCAACACACCCGTTTCGCTAGAACCAGGGCGGATCGTGGCCGGAAAAAAGAACGTGTGGGTGGGTACTTCCTCAGATCCTTTGGAATTGCTGGAAGTCAAAGCCCAAGCAAAAAAGCCATGCGTGCCGCCGATTGGGCGCGTGGCGCGCATCTCGACGGAGCCTACTGCAAGTAGTGTCGAATAAACGGATCATAACGATATTGCCGTGTGAACATCATCATTCACACGGCAATATCGTTATCCTGCAATATCGGATTTTGCTATATCGCGACTCGGATCTATCGGGATTCGCATCATCGAAGAATGCGAATCAACGAAAAAAATCAAGAATCCGGGTCAAATCACGTTCGTTCACACGATGCGGAGCATCCGCCTGAACCGCAGGCTTGGCGCAGAACGCCACGCCAAGCCCGGCGGCATGAATCATCGGCAGATCATTGGCTCCATCGCCAACCGCAACAGTCTGACCCATGCTGATGCCCATGCGCGAAGCCCAATCACGCAGTGACTGCAATTTCACATCTTTCGTAACGATATCGCCAAGCACATGGCCGGTTAAACAACCATCAGCGGCTTCCAAACGATTCGCAATCCAAAAATCAAGATGCGCGTCGGCGGCAAGACGGTCCACGACTTCATGGAAACCGCCGGAAACCACGCCGACCTTCCAACCATGCGCATGCAAAGCGTCAATCAAATCAAGCGCCCCCTGTGTGAAATGCACGCGACGATACACATCATCGAACACCGAAGTCGGCAGATCCTTAAGCAGCGCAACACGAGCCTGCAACGCCTCGCGAAAATCAAGTTCGCCATTCATCGCACGTGCGGTAATCGACGCGATCTGCTCGCCAATTCCAGCGGCGGCGCCCAGCTCGTCGATGACTTCCTCATCGATCAGCGTGGAATCCACATCCATCACCAGCAGTCCAGGCTGGGAAAGGGTGGGAGTGGGCGCAATGTTTGGCGATTCTTGTTCAAGCATGGTTTTGATTGTCGGAAATCATGAGGACAATGGGTATTCTTAAGGGTTGAGCATGTTGAATGCGAATGCGCCATGACATGACGAAATGACGGAACGGCTCGAAACGCATTCGGTGGAAAGCGAGGCTGATGAAATGGATCAACGTGATGAGACGTTGGCGTCGTTGGGTGAGGCCAACGACCAGTTGATGGCCAAGAATCATGCGTTGGCCAAGGCGTTGAGCCGTGCCACCCAGGAGCTCACCAAGGCCAAGGCCCAGCTGAACCAGTTGGCGGGACCGCCCATGACCTTCGCCACCATGGTTCGCGTGCATTCCTCTCGCACGGACGAACAGGGGGTACAGCATGCCAGCGCCGAGGTGATTTCCGGAAGCCGTCGCATGATCGTGCCGGTTGCGGCGAATGTGCAGGCATCCAGGCTTGAGGCTGGGCGCACGGTGCTGCTCAACGAGAACATGGTGGTGGTTTCGCAAGCCGGCACCGATGCTGTGGGCGCAGTGCGCACGGTGAAGCAGGTCATTGATGATGGGCGATTGCTGGTCGCGGATGGCGGTGGAAACGTTGCGTTGGTCCGCCGTTCGGGAGCGCTGTCGAAAACTTCGATCAATGTGTCCGACCGTGTTACGGTCGATTCGTCCATGAGATTCGCGCTTGCGTTGGTTCCCGCGCAGGATGATGCCGACTTGGTGCTTGAGGAAGTGCCGGATGTCACGTTCGCTGATATCGGCGGTTTGGATGAGCAGATCGAACGTATTCGCGATGCCGTGCAAATGCCGTTCCTGCATCGCGAACTGTTCGAACGTTATGATTTGAAGCCGCCGAAAGGCGTGCTGCTGTATGGGCCTCCAGGCAATGGAAAGACGCTGATCGCCAAGGCTGTGGCCAATGCGCTCGCCGAAGGCGCTGCCGGCGGTCGTGGCGTGTTCCTGTCGGTGAAGGGGCCGGAACTGCTCAATAAGTTCGTGGGCGAGTCGGAACGCCTGATCCGCATGATTTTCAAGCGCGCGCGTGAGCGTGCGGCGGATGGCAAACCGGTGATCGTGTTCATTGACGAGATGGACTCGCTGCTGCGCACTCGTGGATCCGGCGTGTCATCGGATGTGGAAACACTATTGTGCCGCAGTTTTTGGCTGAACTTGATGGCGTGGAAACGCTTGGCAATGTTATGGTCATCGGCGCTTCGAACCGTATCGACATGATTGATCCGGCGGTGTTGCGTCCTGGTCGTTTGGATGTGAAGATTCGTGTGGAGCGTCCGAAAGCGGCTCAGGCGGCGCAGATCATCCGCCATTATCTGACCGACGATTTGCCGTTGGTGCCAGGGTGGATGCGAAGGCTTTGATTGGGGTGCTGGTCAGCGATATCTATTCGACGGACGAGCACCGGTATCTGTGCGACGTGTGCGATGAGCATGGGCAATGGCATCCGATCTATCTGGCGGATGTGGTGTCGGGTGCGGTGCTGAAAAACATTGTGGATCGTGCCAAAACCCGTGCTGTGAAAATCTCCATCGAAAGCGGACAGCCGGCGGCGATTGGCGTCGATCTGTTGGCGAAGGCCGTCGACGAGGAGTTTCTTGAAACCCGCGATGCGGTGTTGGATGCCAATCCGGAACAGTGGAGCCGTATCAATGGTTTGGAAGCAGGGCGCATCACCCGTATACGACCAGTCGAATAATGCTGGCAGGCAACGCGAAATCAGACGAAGGGAAGTCGTATCAATGAGCGTTCGTCGAATCATGGGCACGGAAACGGAATACGCGGTTTCCGCTCTCGGAATGGAGCATTACAATCCGGTGAAGCTATCGTTCGATGTGGTCGGTGCCGCGGCGAACGAACAAACCAAGCATATTCGCTGGGACTATCGGCAGGAGGATCCGGTCAACGACGCCCGCGGCACCAGGCTGGAACGTGCATCCGCGCATCCTGATCTGTTGACGGACGCGCCGCAGCTCAACATCACCAATGTGATTGCAGTCAATGGCGGCCGTGTGTATGTGGATCATGCGCATCCTGAATATTCCGCGCCCGAAACCGATGATCCCTTCGATGCCGTGCTCTACGACCATGCCGGCGATCTCATCATGCGTGAGTGCGCGCGCAAAGCCAGCGAACAGACCGGTATCGCAATCGCGCTGCACCGTAATAATGTCGACGGCAAAGGTGCAAGCTGGGGCACCCACGAAAATTATATGATGCTGCGTTCGGTGCCGTTTGACCAAGTTGCGAAACTCATGACGGCACATTTTGTAGCGAGACAGATTTTTACCGGAGCAGGTCGCGTCGGTATCGGCGAACGAAGCGAAACCGCCGGATACCAGCTCAGCCAGCGCGCCGACTATTTTCATATGAAAGTCGGTTTGCAGACCACATTCGACAGGCCGATCATCAATACTCGAGACGAATCGCACAGCACGGATGCATACCGTCGATTGCATGTGATTGTCGGGGACGCCAATCGTATGGATGTGCCGCAGGCGCTGAAACTCGGCACCACCAGCATGCTGCTGTGGCTGCTTGAGCATGCCGAAGAGGCGGGATTGAACATAGACGAAGCGTTGGAGCCAATCATGCTCGCCGATCCGGTGAGCGCCATGCACGAGGTGTCTCATGATTTGACATTAGGTGCCATGTTGCCGCTGGAATATGGCGGCGAGACCTCGGCATGGCAGATTGAGGTCACCCTGCGTGGCTTGGTGTATGCTGCCGCTGCCGTGATCTATGGAACCGACACGTCCGGTGAACCGGCATGGTCTGACCGTTCGACCCGTAACATCATGGCGATGTGGGGGCAGGCGCTCGCCGATGTGGCTGCCATCAGGCATGCCGATGATGATGCGCGTTTGACGATGCGCGAGCAAGCTGGCCGCATTGAATGGCTATTGAAATGGCAGTTGTTGGAGAAGCTGCGTCGTAAAATTGGCTCCGGTTGGGATGATGCGCGTATTGCGGCCGTCGATTTAAAGTGGGCTGCGATTGATCCCGCTGACTCGATTTTCGATCGGTTGCGTGCCCAAACGGAGCGGCTGTTTACGGACGGGCAGTTGGTGCAGGCTTCGGTGGAAGCGCCTTCCGATACCCGTGCTTGGTTGCGTGCCGAAATGATTCGTCGTTTTCCAGAACAGGTTGTGGCCGCATCGTGGTCGCATCTTACGGTGCGCCATCGAACGATTGGTGATAATACCGTGGAGAATCCGATGGTCTCATTGGATATGTCAGACCCTCTGAAATATAGCAAATCTCAATGTTCCCGCTATTGTGAGCGTGTCCAAGATGCGGCGTCGATTTTGGAAATGTTACGGTGAAATGCAATCTGTGCGGGTAACATTGCCATCGATTGGTCGCGAAGAACGACCATTGACAACAGGTAACATCATCCCGGTATTTTGAGGAGAGGACGTGCCGGGACTGTACAGAGGAAACGAAAAGGCATATCTATGGAACTGAGGCAAATCGCCCTCGAAGTCGCACGCATCCTGCAGGACGCAGGCAAGCATGCGTTGAACGACCAGATGAATCCGCACGACATGAGAAAACTGGAAGTGTCCGAAGACTGCTTCCACTTCACTTCAGACACCGACAAGCGCCTGCAGCAGTTCATCAGCAACCGCCTGACCTATGTCAACGTGTTCGACGGCTTCTGGCAGCTTCGCCCTGAACAGTGCTATCCGGCCAGCGATACTGGTGTGTGGGTGGCATCGATGGCGTGATCAATTTCGCGCGAAGCATGCCGGAATGGGCCATCACCGTGACATTGTTCGAATTCAACGACCAGTGCTCCGCACAGCCGATCCTTTCGATTGTGCACGCTCCGGCGCTGGGATTGACGTATCTTGCGGTGCGTGGATCCGGCGCGATTCGTATTCGCAAGACTCCGTTGGGAGACAAACGCGAGAAAATCATTCCTTCCACCACGTCGTCCCTCGATGGTTCGGTGGTGAGTTTCGGCATGTCTCCGGTATCGTCCGAATCGCAGCGTGCGCTCGATGTGGTGGCGAAGATTGCCGGACGTCCTGCCGATATTAAACGTGTCGGCCCGGCGTCCCTTGATTTGTGCAAGGTGGCCGACGGTACGTACGATGCGTATTTCGAACCGCACTTGCATGAGTGGGACGTACCTGCCGTGTCTGCTGGTGCTGTGGTGATTTGGGAGGCGCAAGGCCATCTGACCCAGTGGAATGGCGAAAGCGTTCACTGCGCCAGGAGAACGATGTGATGGCCACCAATGGTCTGATCACCAATGATCTGAGCCAGTATTTGGCATAGTGTTGCATGCTGCGCCACACCTGATATAAGGTGTGGCGCAGCGTTTTTTGCAGGTTTGCAACCGGAAGTTACAGGGAGGAATGTCATGCCTCAGGAATTTGAACAGGCTCAATCCGCATCCGCAGGCCAAGAGGTGGGTGACATTGTCGAATCCGCCGGCGTACAAGTCGACGGAACCGCTGATGCGTTGGATGCCGTGCTTGACGATATCGAATCGGTGCTCGAGTCCAATGCTGAGGAATATGTCGGTAGTTTCGTGCAAAAAGGCGGCGAGTGATGCCGCAGCTGCGAGACAGCGGCAATCATTCCTCGTCACCGCTTGATGCGGGAACGTTGCGTGAGGTTCATTCTTTCGCTCGTATTTTCGGCATTGAAACGGAATACGGCGTCAGTGTGACCGGTGCGGATGTGCCATGCGACGCCAGCCAGACGGCAATGATGATGTTCCAGCCGATCGTTGCCTCCGCGCGATCGACCAATACGTATATTGAAAACGGGTCGCGACTGTATCTTGATGTCGGATCGCATCCTGAATATGCCACGTCCGAGGCCTGCGATCCCATGGATGCTCTGGCCGTGGATGCAGCTGGCGAACTGGTGATGCGCGACCTTGCATTGGACGCCCAGCAGAGGCTTCGTTCCACTCATGGGGCGCATGCCACAGTGCATGTGTTCAAGAACAACGTGGATTCCGCGGGGCATTCTTTCGGCTGCCATGAAAACTATCTGGTACGTCGTTTTGTGCCGTTGAAAGTCATCGAACACGAATTGCTGCCGTTCCTGATTACCAGGCAGCTGTTCACTGGCGCCGGGCGCGTGACGGAATCGGGTTTCCAGATCACGCAGCGTGCCGATTTTCTGGATGAGGCTGTTTCATCGGCTACCACAAGATCGCGTCCAATGGTCAACACGAGGGATGAGCCGCATGCCGATCCCGACGCCTTCCGAAGGCTGCATGTGATCATCGGCGATTCAAACCGTTCCCAATGGGCCACGATGATGAAGCTGGCCACCACGCATCTGGTGCTGTGCGTCATCGAACAGGCGGGGCGCGAAGGACGTGAGTCGGGATTCTCGCGGTTCGCGTTCGCGGACGCCGGTGCCGCAAACCGTGCGGTCAGCCGCGATATGAGCGGCGTGAATGCTTCGTTTGCCATGGCCGATGGATCGACGTTGCAGGGTGGTGCCGTAGCCATGCAGGAACGCTATCTGCAGGCTGTGGAACAGTTTGTGGGCGAGCATCCGGAAGTGGCTTCGTCGTTGCCTCGCACCGATGTGCACGATGTGCTTCGCCAGTGGCGCAATACGTTGGAAGCGTTCCGTTCCGGCAATGCGAATGCTTTGGGAGACAGCGTGGACTGGGTGTGCAAGTACCGCCTGTTTGAAGCGTTACGTGCCCGTTCCAGTGCGGATCTTCCGCTGAGCAAGCTGGAACAGTTGGATCTGGACTATCATGACGTGGCCAATGGCGCGTTGTATGCGTCGTTGCTTCGCGTGGTGCCTTGCGTTCGCTGATTGACGGTCGTGAGGCGCAAAAGGCGCGTACCATGCCGCCGGCGGATACTCGTGCCGCATTGCGCGGCAGATTCGTCAGTGCGGCCAAATCGCATGGCGCGCAGTATTCCTGCGATTGGACCAGACTATCGTTGCATGCGCCGCGGAAGATGGATATGGTGCTGCTGGATCCGTTCCAATGCAGGGAGAATGAGGATTTCCAAGCCATGATTGGCGCTTTGGAGTAAGCGATGGTGGCAATGGGAAACGTCGATGGGAGTGGGGTGTGGCCGACAAGCTTTGGTCACACCCCACTCCCATATCGGTATGTTCTCCTGAATTGTTTTGCGATTGCGCTGCGGTCGCTTTCGTTTTTGATTGGCTTGAATCAGGCTTCGCCGCGATATTTCGCCATCATCTGCGATTGCAGCTGTTGCGCGCTTGGCGGCGTCCATGTGATGGCATCCGCGCCCGCTTCGATGGTGGCGAGGATGCGATCTTCGGATCCGCCTCCCGATGCCAGGATCGGTATTTCCGGATGATGCGCACGTATGCTTGCCACGACTTGCGCGGTGCGTGCTCCGGCTGCGACGTTGATGATGGCCGCACCGGCGAGAATCTTGCATTCGGTGATTTCGTCGTCTTCCGTGACTGTTGCGATAACGGGAATGTCGACCATGGACATGGTGGTTTCGATGGTTTCCGCGGGTGCCGGCGCGTTGATGACGACGCCTGCCGCACCTTGCATTTCAGCCACCATGGCCAGCTCGGTCACACGCGGACCGGTGGTGGTGCCTCCTCCGACGCCTACGAAAAGTGGCATTTGTGCCACAGTGAGCAACGCCTGTGTGATCACCGGTTCTCCAGTGAACGGGTAGACGGCGAGAATGGCGTTGGCATTGGTATTACGGATGATCGCAGCGTCGGTGGTATAGGCGAACGATTTGAGCGTATGGCCTTTGACTGTGATGCCGCCGCAATGTTGCGATATGACTGCGGGTACTCTCGCATTGGGGGAGGAGAGGCGACCTTCGATGCGTGCGGTTCCATAACGGGTTCGTGACACATGTGGTGTTGTGGAATGCTGTTCCACGGCCACGGCTTCACTGGGAGTGAACAGGGATCGTTTGTCGATGCGGATTGGTTTGGGGGCATTTGCTTCGGGAATGGTCTCCTGCTCGTCGCTCATTCCTGCACCTCCGTATCTGTGTGATTCAGCATAAGGAATTCATGGATGGCTTTGCGTCGCTCGACAACCTCTTCATCGAGAATCCTGGTGTCGGTGTTGTCGATGATACGCTGCAGAAGTTCGCTGAGGGTGGAAAGATCCTCGGTGCTGAGGCAGTCAAGCATGTGCGTTGCCGTGTCATGGCTTTTGGGAAGCTGTTGCAGCGGTGGCACGCCACGACGTGCCGCTTCGACGTTGCATACTCGTGTGGCGGCTCGTAGCGCGGTCTGTGTGCGTGTGGCCTTCAGCTTGGTATGCAGCAGCAGAATGTTCAATTCATGCAGTTGATTGATGACTTCCTTGCGTTGATCGGTCATGTCTCTCTCCATCTATATGGACACGATGTCTAATATATATGCATAGTGTAGCGCAGAATGACGCTTGTACAAGTGTCATGAACGACGAAAGCCCCGACCGTCATGGTCGGGGCTTTCGTCGTGTAAGCAACATATCAGTACATGACTTACTTGGTGACAGCCTTCTTCAGCAGGGAGCCGGCGGAGATGCGAACGCCGTAGGTTGCCGGAATCTCGATGGTCTCGCCGGTGCGCGGGTTGCGTCCGGTGCGGGCGGCGCGCTTGACGCGCTCAGCGGAGAACAGGCCGGTCAGCTTCAGGCCTTCGCCGGACTGCATCGCCTCGACGAACACGTCCTGGAAAGCGTTCACAGCTGCCTCAGCCTGTGCCTTGGTCAGGTTGGACTTCTGAGCGATCTTCGAGACGAGATCAGACTTGTTGTATGCCATAAAGCATCCTTCTTGGGTCAGGGGACATTCTGATTACGAACATCCACGTTCTCTATGATATTAGCGCACTCTTATGAGGAAAATGGCATTTTACAAGGGTTTTGGTCGCTTTTTTGAAAATCAGGGGGAAAACAAAGTGTACGGGGGTGTTTGTCAGATCAAATTATGCATGTCAAGCCATTTCATGGCCAACGCACCGACCGGAATACGCAACCAGTAGAAGGCGATTCGGTAGACAAGAGTAGCGGAAACCGCGATGGAGGAGGGGATGCCCACGGCAGTGAACGCCACCGACAGCACGGCCTCCACGGCACCCAGACCGCCAGGAGTGGGAACCGCGGAGCCCAAAGTGTTGGCAAGCAGGAAAATGAAGGTGGTTTCCGCAGGATTCGTGTGGTATCCAAACGCCATCAATGCTGCCCAGAATCCCAGTCCTGTCGCAAGGTTAAGCACCAGTGCGCCGGCAATGCCAAGGGCCAGTTCCTTTGGCCGTGCAAGCACATTGACCAGGTTGCGCGCGTATGCTTTGACCACTGGAAGGTATTTCTCGGTCACCAAATGACGCACTGGAGGAATCGCCATGGCGGCCGACACAACCAACGCGACGATGGCGATCACCATGATCAGCGTATTGGTCGGAATCATGCCGGACAATGTGTTGCGGCCGGTGAATAGGCCAATCGTCAGCAACAACACGATGGTAGTGCCTCCCTGTACGGCCCAGACCGCGCTCATAACCGCGGTCGCAGCCGTACTGCGATAGCCGCTTTTACGAAGGAACTGCAGGTTGACGAATGCTGGACCGACGCCGGCCGGCATGGACACCGCAGTGAAACCGGACGCCATCTGAGAGCAATACAAGCCGATCGTGTTGCGTTTATCGGAATCCATGAACACACCCAAGGTGATAGCGGAACCAAGCCACGCCACAAAGCCAAGCGCGACGCAAACCAACGCCATGGCGAGATTGGCGTCTCTGACGGCCTTGATCATTTCGGCCGGCTGAATCTGTGTGAACACCACATATACGGCGACCACCAGCAGCGCAATCGCAATGAACGAGCGAAGACTGAACCGGGAAAGCGTGACTTTTTCCATGGAATCCGCGACATCCTGCGGAGCGAGCGCCGAAATACGCGTACGTAAATCGGTAAGCACATGCTTGTCCCAGCCAGGCAATGCGCGCGTGGAAGCGGGAATGGCAGCCTTCTGTATGAAGGGTGCCAAATCGATCAGCTGCTCGTCTCCCCAAGTCCTGCGAGCGCAGGCGATCGCACGATCATTGCCATTGAGTGTGGCAAGAAGAACCAGCAACTGCACTTTGTCGAGTGCGAAGTTCGGAGCGGAACTGCCATAATCGCCATTATGCCAACCTGCGATTACCGGATGCCCGTTTTCCATGCGGGACAGGGTTTCCGGAGTGATGCGACGATGGGTGAAGCCATGATGGTGTGCTGTGGTGAGATATTCCATGAACGCTTCCATATCATGGTCGGACATGGTGTTTTGGTTGCATTCCAATGGCATGCGGTTGCGGTGGAACACCAGAATGGAGGATTCTCCATAATCGGCCACACCATACACGCGCGGAGTTTCCAAACCGGCATTGGACAGGCCGAGAATCATGGCGTAATGATGGTGCATGGCGTCAACCGAGGAACGGTCACGACGCATGGAAACACCGGTCAGGCGAAGCCACTGCCATACTTGGTTGAGATATCCGGCCGCATGCACTTGATTGTCGAGTACGGAAACGGTGTATTGCTTGCGTCATAGTCGACAACATCGTAAATACGGGAATTTTCGGCCAGATCGTCATCCAGCGTGGCTTCAATACTCCCGAATCGACGTAGGGGGCGACTCGGCGGGTGAGCAATGATGTGTCAATACCGATGGAACGCAATGATTGCGCGATTTGTGATCCCCACGCGCCATTGTTCTGCGTGCCTATGGCGAAACGGATCAGCATGCCGATAACACGGCCTATGGCGTAGGATGCGATGACGCCAGCCAGTGAATTCCATGAAAGCACGACCATCAGCACTGCCACTGCATACAGCACGTTCCAGCCCCATTTGGTGCATGAGCGGATACGCCGAGGGCCGGAGACGGTGAGGAACGATGCCATGGCGGCATAAAAATCGGGGAGCAGTCCAGTGCCTACGGATGTGCTGTTGGATTGCAGTGGAATGATCAGCATGGTATTGCCGGAGTTGCTGATCAGCGCGGATATGCCCCACACCGCAAAGAATCCGAATATGAGGGAAACCACGGAAATCACGCTTTGCAGCCACTCTTTGGAAGTAAGCAGCTGGATGAGCACGCTGACGGTGATGCATACGATGGCAAGCTGCTGCAATAATGCCGAGGGAACATCCATCAGCCAGCTGACCACGCGGCCGGCGGAATGAACGTCGGATTCCACGCCGGACGCGGTGCCATGCAAGTACACGGAGAACAGAATCACGCCTATGCCGAGCACCAAGGCGAAGAATGCGTGCGTCAGATCGGCGAAATCACGACTGCGCTTCGGCGGCACATCGTCGATATGCGGGGTGGGCTTATTGACTGCAGGGGAGTGAGACACTGTTGACTTGCTCCATACGTGAGATTGGCTTCAGGTGGGTCATATCGCCCCACTGCATTCGATAATACGCCTGAGGGTGGCTACGAAATACGCGGCCACCCTCAGGCGTATGGTTTGGTACTTATTTGACAGCTTCGGTTCAGCGGTCGAAATCTACCAGTTTGCTGCGACGCCGGTATATGTTGCCGGAGTCAGCGCCTTCAGACGAGCCGTGGTAGCGTCATCGAACGCCTGCTGATCGATGAACTGCTCGACGGCTTCCTTGGAGATCTCATGGCCGCGCATAAGCTCCTTGACCTTCTCGTACGGCTTGTCCATGCCCGGCAGGCCGGCAAGTTCGCAGGCGCGCATGGCGGTCTGGATCGGCTCGCCAAGCACCTCCCAGTTGGAGTCCAGCTCGGCTTCGATGGCGATGTCGTTCGGATGGATGGAGTTCAGACCGCCCATCAGATTGTTGAGCGCGAGCACGGAGTAGCCCAACGCGGAGCCGATGTTGCGTTGCGTGGTGGAATCGGTCAGATCGCGCTGCCAACGGGATTCGACCAGCGTTGCGGACAGCGTGTCGAGCAGCGAGCAGGAGATCTCCAGATTGGCTTCCGCGTTTTCGAAACGAATCGGATTGACCTTGTGCGGCATGGTGGAGGATCCGGTAGCACCCTTGACTGGAACCTGGGCGAACACGCCACGGGAGATGTACATCCACACATCCACGCACAGGTTGTGCAGAATGCGGTTGGTGTGGCTGATGGTGCCATACAGTTCGGCCTGCCAATCATGCGATTCGATCTGAGTGGTGAGCGGATTCCACGTCAGACCCATGCGGTTGGTGACGAATTCGCGGGAGACGGCCACCCAATCGACATCCGGCATGCGGCCAAATGCGCGCCGAACGTGCCGGTAGCGCCATTGATCTTGCCGAGATATTCCTGAGCCCTGACCTTGTTCAGCTGGCGGTTCAGACGGTACACGTACACTGCGAGTTCCTTGCCAAGCGTGGTCGGTGTAGCAGGCTGGCCGTGCGTTAACGACAGCATGGCCTTGTCACGGTATTCCTCAGCCTTCTGAGCCAAATGGTCGACGATGGCCTGAGCGCCCGGCAGCCACACATTCTCGATGCCGTTTTTCACGCAGCGGGCGATGGACAGGTTGTTGATGTCTTCGGACGTGCATGCGAAATGTACCAAAGTCTTCAGGCCGGTCAGCTGGGTGTCGTGGCCAAGCACGTCGGCGGCCTTGTCGAGCTGGTCGTCGATGTAGTATTCCACGGCCTTCACATCATGATGGGTCTTTGCCTCATGGGCGGCGTGTTGCGCGATACCCTCGGCGCCGAACTCCTCAGGAATGGCGCGCAGGAACGCCTGTTCCTCATCGGTGAGCGGCTTGACGCCGGGAACGATGGTCTGGTTGCCGTTGCCCTCGAAACCGTTGGCCAGCAGAATCATCCATTCGACTTCGACGCGCATGCGCTCGCGGTTCAACGCAGGTTCGCTCAAATATTCGACAAGCAGAGCGGTCTGCTGATGGTAGCGGCCGTCAAGAGGGGTCAATGCGATTGCAGGGGAGATATCAGTAAGCTTCATAGACTACAGCATACGTTCAGCCGTAAACGAAAGTTGCGTATCTGTTCGCTCGGTGGATGGCTTTCATGATGTATGCCGTGATACCGTTCTTGTTGCGCCGTGGCTGCAGTGTTTTTTCATTTGCTCATGCGCCCTTCGAAATACATGACTTCCTGCAGATCGCCGTCGATGATCTCATCGAAATGCCGTTCGTGGGTGTTCACTGCGGTGGATCCCATGTCCGTTGCGTTCTGGTATGCGGCTTGGTGATATTTGAGCCAATGCGTGATTTCCTTGTTGTCTGGAGCGTCTGTGACGGGAGTGCCTGCGAACGTTGATTCCTGGTTGCTGCTGGATTTGCTTGCGGTGCCGCGTACGGTCAGCCAATGGTCGGAACTGGGGTTGGCGGCGCCATCGAGGGCCGCCACGAGCTCGTCGTCCATTTCCACGCTGGTCACCCATGTTTTTTCCGGAATCGGATGATTGGCGACGGGCGACCCGGCGGTAACCACATGTTCGATGTCATAATCGTCTTTCAGGTCCGAGGCGATGGTGGCGGCAACGATGCCACCTTGCGAATGTCCGATCAATGCGACGGGCTCATTGGATTTGATGCCGGCCTGTTTCATGGCTTCCTGCACCATTCGCGCACTGTCCGCTTCCATGCGTTGCTTGCTGTCCGAACTCATGAGTTCGACGTTTGCGGCCACCCAAATGGAGAATCGTGCTTGCCGTCTGTGCCTGGAATGGTGACGAGCCATGAGTTGGTTCCGTCGGATTTACGGTATTTGGAGATGGCGATGGTGCCGTAGTCAAGTCCGCTGTCGAGATCGGTCTTGCCGAGACGTTCCTCGGCAAGACGTCGAAGATCCTCCATGGCCTCTCCGACATTATGCGATTCACGTACCACTTCGGTTTTCGGATGGACTTGGGTGACGGTGAGATTGTTGCCCTGGATCAGGTTGTAACCGCGCGACGATGCCTTGGAGATGGTGCCGGCTGCATGGTTGACCTCATCGGTACGCAGCAGGCCTTTGGCCTTGCCGTATCCGCTGACCGCGGCGCCGGCCGCGCTCATGATGCCTTCCTGCGCCCAATCCAACGAGTCCAGCAGATATATGGGATTGGATTTGCCTCATTGGTGGATCCCATCACATATCCCAGGCGGACATGGCTGCGCCGGCGAGTATCGATTCCTTCGGGAACGATGTGATCGCCACTTGCAGCAGTTCGTTCAGTGTTCTTCTGCCAGCGTCGTCGACTTGGGAATATAACGATTGCGCGCGAATGATCAGCGCCGATAGCTCAGACAATCTTGCCGCCATGGCTCCCAGCGCGCTTGCATGGGCGTCACATTGTTTGACGAGCTGGTCGTATGGCAGTTCGATGTGATCCGTGGCATTGCAATAGGGGCTTGATCCGGACAGCGAGGCGATGGCCGACGACGCATAGGGGTAGGAGGAAAGCTGAAGCTCAATGCCCGGACTGAATCATGGGCGCGGTTCAGAGCGTCGGCTTGATGGCTGAGGCTTTTGCCGCGCGCATATATGCCTCGGTTTCCTCCGTGGAGTATTTGCATCCGCCGCTGACTTTGGCGGTCACTTCCCAGCTCATGCCGCACCTACTGCCCATAGGAGACGCAAGGTGGCGTTGATCGAATCCCGTAGCGTCAGGGATTGCTTGCGTAACTCATCAAGCCGCGCGCGGTATGATTCGGCGGCGGTTCCTGTCCAATCGGGCAATGAACTG
>ENA-OQEX01000085-OQEX01000085.1-human-gut-metagenome-genome-assembly--contig:-NODE-85-length-54998-cov-9.166190_pt1 | contig 54998 bp, 67 predicted proteins | sample MGYA00242802_ERZ504649 | MGnify/ENA primary metagenome ERZ504649 (study PRJEB26092, sample SAMD00036194) | human gut metagenome | host: Homo sapiens | study: EMG produced TPA metagenomics assembly of...
CCGTCCGCTGGAGCATGGCGCCAATATCGTCGTCCACTCCGCGACCAAGTTCATTGGCGGTCACGGTACCTCGCTGGGCGGCGTGATTGTCGTGGGACGGTCAACTTTGAACTGGAAGGCGGAGGCGGCAAGTATGCGCAGATCGCCGAGCCCAATCCCTCCTACCATGGCGTCTCGTTTGCCGAGGCTGCCGGCCCTGCCGCCTTCGCGACCTATGTCCGCGCCATCCTGCTGCGTGACGAGGGCGCCTGCATTAGCCCGTTTAACGCCTGGATCCTGCTCCAGGGCACCGAGACCCTGTCACTGCGCGTCGACCGCCATGTCGAGAACACCAAGAAGGTCGTTGAGTTCCTGGCTTGTGACAGCCACGTCGCCAAGGTGAACCACCCGAGCCTGCCTGAGCACCCCGACCATGAGCTCTACAAGCAGTATTTCCCCAACGGTGGTGCCTCGATCTTCACCTTCGAGATTAAGGGCGGCCAGGAGGCTGCATGGAAGTTCATCGACCACTTGCAGGTGTTCTCGCTGCTCGCCAACGTGGCCGACGTCAAGTCGCTCGTCGTGCACCCGGCTACCACCACGCACTCCCAGCTCTCTGCCGAGGAGCTCGCCGAGCAGAACATCACGCCCTCCACGATCCGTCTTTCTATCGGTACCGAGAACGCCGAGGATATCATTTGGGATCTGAAGCAGGCCTTCGCCGCGCTGGACGAGTAAGGCGACTTGTGCAAGGACCCCTTGCGACTCGATAGGTATAACTGCATAAAATGCCTGCTCAAGGCGTCTGTGCGAACAATGTTTGCGCAGACGCCTTTTTGCATAGGAATGCCTAAAAAACAGGTCTTTTAGCGTCGAATATCCAATCTAGATATGGAAAACTCCTGTTAAGTGAATGTGAGTTTTACGCAAATGACGTGCACCTTTTGAGAAAAACCGCAGGTCGCGAATTGCTCGGGGTACTATGCAGCGCGATCGAATCACACGCAGCTTAAACGCAGCAAAAACGCACTACGGAGGTTTCCAGCTACATGAGGATCGATTCACGAAAACCGAAGGCCGCCGCCCTTTCTGCCACGCTTGCTGTGGCGCTTTTGGTGGGTGCCGGCGCAACCGAGGCCCACGCGGCCACGCTGTCCGACGCGGTTGGGTCCCCGTCCTCCGAGACGACGCTGATGCAGCCCGTCGATTATCGCGGCGACGGTTTTGGCTCCATGCAGGAGTGGAACGCCTCTATGGAGGCCAAGCGCGACTCTTTGGAAGTTCGCGCCCAAATTATCATGAACATGTATGGCGACTACGCCACCGATGACGAGCGTGCCGTGCTTAATGAGTGCATTGACGGCACGGGCAGCCTTTTGACGATGGAGGAGGTCGACGCCAAGTCGACCGGGCTCGATGAGTTGCGCGCCACGCTCGAGGATGCTAAGCGCGAGGCGCTTGAGCTTGAGGCCGCCGAGGCCGCGGCCGCGGCCGCTCAGGCTTCGTATTACAACGCCGGTTACGGTTCGTCTTACGTTGCCGCTGCTTTCTATGCGAACGGCTCGGGCCTGACGCGCTCCGGTGGCGTTAACAACTACAATGGCCGCCGTGAGACCTACTACAGCAGCAATGTGTTGTACCATCACCGCACGGGCGAGTGGACGCAGGATTCCGAGGGCTTTTGGCGTGATTCTGACGGCTACTACGTCGTGGCTGCGGGCGATAAGGCCCAGGGCTCGACTTTTACGGGCTCTAAGGGCGAGTGCAAGGTCTACGATTCGGGCTGCGCAGCCGGAACTACCGATTACTACACCGGTTGGTAATCTTTCGGCACCGATTTGATGCGACTGACGGGCGTCTTTACCGAGCTTTCGGGCAACGTAAAGGCGCCTGTTTTATATATGCGCTTGGGTTAACAGAGCCTTACCGTGGCACTACGTTGGGCATATGGGCGCGGGGCACACTAAGTCATGAGAAGCAAGGTCTTTCCCGTGGAGGAAGTGGTCCCATGAACGCTCGAGATATCGCTATTGCCGCCGTCGCACTTGCACTGGGTTGTCTTGGTCCTACGGCCGCGCTTGTCGCGGGCATGCAGGGCTCGTGCGGAGCTGCTCCTGTCGTTGTGGGGGCTCTGATTGCTGTCGCTGCGCTGGGAAGCGCCGGCGTCGTCCTTTGTCGCGATGATGAGGACGAGATCGTGGGGTCTTAAAGTTAGCCTCAACTCTGGTGTTGCCGGAGCATGTTGCGTGTGCCGGATAGCCGTATTTAGAAAAACAAACGCATGGGAACTCACGGCTCAAAGCCAAACCAGTGCGGGGTGTCGCACGAGAGCGTGTGGGTGAGGTCAACCCAGCGATAATCGGTACTTTTGAGCTGGGATGCGAGGTTCCAAAGGTCGAGCGCGGGCATGGGTGGCTCCTTTCATCGGGCTTTTTGCTGATGTTAATGCGGTGCCGTGACAGCTCGATTTCTGCTGCGTTACGATACGTTCTCGATTGCGATTCCACGATGTTTCGGCCGCGTGACCATTGTGTTTCGCCTTGCCGAGCGCTGATGGCGAAGGGAGGGTCCGTGCAATACCGCGTTGACTCCAAAAGTGGTAACCGAATATCTGCTCTGGGCCTGGGCTGTATGAGGTTTCCCGGTGCGCCGGGCCATCCGGATGCGAAGACAGCCGATGCCATCATCTCCCGTGCGGTGGAGCAGGGGATTAATTATCTGGATACCGCGTACCTCTATCCCGGTAATGAGGTGTGCGTGGGCGCCTCACTTGAGCGCTTGGGGCTGCGCGACCGGGTGTTGCTGGCGACTAAGTTGCCGCACGCCTCGTGTGTATGCACGGGGGATTTCGACCGTTTCTTTGATGAGCAGCTGCGTCGCTGCGGACCGACCGTATCGACTATTACCTTATGCACAACATTACCTCGCCCGCCCAGTGGGAACGTGTGGTGGCGTTGGGCATCGAGGACTGGATCGCGCGTCAAAAGGCGGCGGGGCGCATTCGCCAGATTGGTTTTTCGTATCACGGCAGCGCGGCGGATTTCCTGACGGTGCTTGACGCATATGACTGGGATTTTTGCCAGATCCAGTACAACTATGCCGGCGAGCGTTACCAAGCGGGAACGGCAGGACTCATGGCGGCTGCGGAGCGCGGTCTTGCGGTGTTTGTGATGGAGCCACTGCTGGGCGGTCGTCTAGCGGGCAAACTTCCGCCGCGGGCACGCGCTGTGCTCGATGGCGCCCGTGACCCGCATTTGCGCACTCCGGCCGCCTGGGGGCTTTCGTGGGTGTGGAACCATCCTCAGGTGACGATGCTGCTTTCGGGTATGACCGATACCGCGCAAGTGGATGAGAACGCGGCGTTGGCCGATCGGGCCCTGCCGGATTCGATGACGGCTGCTCAGCTCGATGCCATCGCACGCGTGCTGAGGGAGTTTGAAAAATCGAATCGCGTGCCCTGCACGGGATGCGGCTATTGCATGCCGTGTCCTAAAGGCATCAATATCCCTGGGTGTTTTGCTGCCTACAACGCAAGCTATGCGCACAGCTGGTTTACGGGGCTGTCTCAATACTTTACGGCGAGCGCGGTGCGGACGAACGAGCCCAAGCTGGTGAGCAATTGCGTCAAGTGCGGCAAATGCGCGCGGCATTGCCACAGCATATCGATATCCCCGGGCGCTTGGACGACGTACGCCGCCGTTTTCAGCCTGGCCCCGTGACGGCGGTGCTTAAGGCCTTCGGCAAAACGCGCCCCTCGTGACCCTTTTATAACTTGCGGTGGAATAGTTCCTGCTTGCGGCAGAATAAGGCATCGACAGGAACTATTTCACGCAACTGAAGGGGGCTGTCGTGGGCCATCGGGATTCATGTGATGATTTGCGTGAGGTTCGTTGGGGCGTTTTGGGCGCTGGACACATTTCGCATCGATTTGCATCGTCGCTCAAGAAGGTCGACGGGGCACGGCTGGTGGCTGCGGCCGGCCGCACTCCTGCACATGTCGAGGAATTTTGCCGAGCGTTTTCGATTGATGTTGCGCATGGCCATGCCTCGGTCGACGATAACGGCGATGCGGCTTATGATGCGCTGATTGCCGACCCCGATGTCGACGCAATCTACTTGGCTCTTCCGCATGGCATGCATGCGCATTGGGTCTGTCGGGCACTGCGCGCGGGAAAGGCCGTACTGTGCGAAAAGCCGGCCGTTTTGAATGAAGAAGAGGCCCATGCGATCGCCTCCGTTTCCCGTGAGTGCGGTGTGCCGTTTATGGAGGCGATGAAAAATCGGTTTTGTCCGATGCGTACTCGCGTGAAGGGCTTGCTTGCGTCGGGCGAGCTCGGCCGTATCGTTTCGATCGAAAGCGTGCAAAAACTCGATTATGGTGAGTCCCCTTCGAGTTATCTACTCGATCCGTTGCAGGGTGGCTGTCTATATGACATGGGCTGCTATGCAGTCGGGTGGTTTGAGGATCTGCTTGCGGGCGCGTGCGAGGTTTCGTCCCATGAAGTTCGCTGGCGTGACGTATCGGGCGGCCGCGTCGATTGGGCCGACGAGGTCCATATGAGCGTCGGCGGTATACCCATTCATATGGTGTGTGACGGCAAAGCAGCATATGAAAGCCGCTTAACGATTGCCTGCGAGCGGGGTTCGTTGGAAATCGAGCGCCTCCATCGCCCCGAGCTCGCCCATGTGAGGTACTCCGACGGACGAATGCTCGAAATAAATGCCCCGTTTGAGGTCGATGATTTCTACGGCGAAATCCAGCATGCGACCCAGCTCATCCGGGCGGGGAAACTCGAGAGTCCCGTCATGCCCCTTGCCGCCACACAGCGCTGCGCGCGCATTATCGATGCAATCCGTCTAGCCCTCTAGGACTTGGCGCTGACGCGTAGGGGATCATGACGCCGGCGACCGTGGTGCTTGGTGGCCCGCATCTCTGATGCCCCTTTTATAAGTTGCGGTGGAATAGTTCCTGTTTGCGGCAGAATAGGGGCCAAACAGGAACTATTTCACCGCAACTGATGAGGGGGAGCTGGAGATGCTGACGATTGGGTGTCATCTATCCACGACGAAGGGCTATCGGGCGATGGGGGAGACGGCGTTGTCAATTGGCGCCAATACCTTTGCATTCTTTACGCGCAACCCGCGCGGCGGCAAGGCGAAAGACCTTGACATGGATGACGTGGCCGCCCTGCGCGAGCTTATGGAACAGAACGATTTTGGCCCGCTTGTGGCTCATGCCCCGTATACCTATAACCCTGCTCGGCCAAAGAGCGGGCGCGCGAGTTTGCCTTGGAGGCCATGGCGGAGGACCTGCGGCGCATGGAAGCGCTGCCCGGCAACTACTACAACTTCCACCCCGGCGCGCATGTGGGGCAGGGGACCGATGCCGGCATTCAGATGATCGTCGACACCTTGTGCCAGGTGATGTTTGAGGGGCAGCAGACGACGGTGCTGCTCGAGACCATGGCCGGCAAGGGCACCGAGGTGGGCCGCAGCTTTGAGGAACTGGCACTCATCATCCAGGCGTTGCCGACAAGTGCCCCGAGCTGTCGGCCAAGTTGGGCGTTTGCTTGGACACCTGCCATGTGAATGACGCCGGCTACGACATCGTCCACGATCTTGAAGGCGTGCTCGACGAGTTCGATCGTGTGGTGGGTATCGAGCGCCTGCGCGCCGTGCATATCAATGACTCCAAGAACCCCTGCGGCGCCCATAAGGACCGCCACGAATGCATCGGTAAGGGTTACCTGGGTAGCGAAGAGTTTGGCGGCGGTATGCAGGTTATGCAGAATATTGTATCGAATGGCCGCTTGCGCGCATTGCCATTCATTTTGGAGACACCGAACGAACTTGCAGGTTATGCGGCTGAAATCAAATTGTTAAGGTCATTGCAGCAGTGATGACTGTCATAAAGTGGAGTGCTCCATTCACGTTATGGGTTTGTTTCAATCAGTTTTCTAATTGCGGATTCTTCCAAGCGGGTGCATAATAACCAACAGTTTTTGCAGACCTCTGAATCAAATGGGGTCACTGGAAGGAGACTGATTATGAAGCTCAAGAAGCTTGGTGCATTTGCCGCCACGGGCGCCATGGCGCTCGCTCTTGCACTGACGGGCTGCGGCTCGTCCAACGCCACCTCTGGTTCTGATGCCAGTTCCAGCAGCTCTGACGACGCTAAGGTCGAGAAGGTCGACGGCTCCAAGGAGTACGCGCTCGTCAAGGACGGTACGCTCACCGTCGGCACCTCTGCCGAGTACGCGCCGTTTGAGTACAAGGATGACAACGGCGACTACCAGGGCTTTGACCTTGAACTCATTAAGGCTATCGGCGATAAGCTGGGTCTGGATGTCGAGTACGTCAACAACGACTTCGACACGCTGGTTCCGGGCGTCGCTTCGGGCGCCAAGTACGACGTCGCCATCGCGGCTATCACTGACACGCCCGAGCGTGAGAAGGAAGTCACTTTCTCCGACTCTTACTACATGGACGATCAGGCTATCGTGACCAAGGTCGATAACACCGACATCACGGCCGACAACTTCAGCGAGAAGCTCAACAACGCCGACGCTACCATCATCGTCCAGTCTGGCTCGACCGCCGAGGCCTTTGCCCAGGAGAACCTTCCCCAAGGCCAAGATTGTTCCCTACAAGGACGCCACCGAGTGCTTCAGCGCCCTGCAGTCCGATAAGGGCGACGCAGTAGTCACCAACCGCTCCGTTGCCAGCCAGCTGACCGCCGAGCAGTTCAACACCTGCCAGACCATCAAGCAGATTAGCACCGGCGAGGAGTACGCCATCGCCATCAACCAGGGCAACACCAAGCTCAAGGACGACATCAACCAGGCCATCAAGGACCTGACCGACGACGGTACCGTTGACGCCCTCATGGCTAAGTACAGCATCAAGTAAATTAATGCTTGATTGCGTGCGGGCCCTTTCCGTTTTGCGGAGAGGGCCTTTGCGCTTCTCTCGACGGACCGCGTTTCCGTCTTGTTTTGCCGGCAACTTCTACGATAGGAGCCACCTTGTCTCGATTGAACAAAGGGGCCACAGAGCAGCGTTTTTCACTGTCCGCCTTGCTCCAAAAGCTAGCCTGCGTCATGGCCGTGGCGCTCGCGCTGGTGTGCGCGGGGGCATATGCGCCCACGACCGCCCAGGCGCTTGAGACCGCAAAGATTACCGCCCGACCCAATACCGGTTCGGGCAGCGCTGTGGTCGGCGGCACCGAGACGCGCATTACCTGGGAAGTTCAGGCCGATGCGACGAGGAGCTGAGCGGTCTTTCGCTGACGTTTGTCGACGGCGCGACGTTTGGTACCGATGACACGCGATTGACGATGCTCTCGGGCGAGGACTCATGGACCGTACGCCCATGAAGCCCACGTGCAAGGCCGATGGCCAGACGCTCAAGATCGACTTTGGCGAGACGGCGCCTGCCGGCGGCTTTTTCCGTGTCGAGGTTTACGGCGTGACGTTCCCCGTCGAGGGCGGCGACGAGGCCTTTAGCGGAACCTACATCTTGGCTGACGGCTCGACCAAGAAGATCTCCAAGATTCCGTCGGTGGAGATCAAGGGCGTGACGGCATTCGATAACTTCCTGGCCGACCTTAAGGAGCAGCGTGGATCGAGGCGTGGAACTCAAATATGTTCCTCCGCCTGTTCCTGAACCCGGTTATTTTGGTCCAGAGCCTGCCGATCGTCTTCAAGGGCTTCCTCATGTCGCTCTCGATCGTGCTTGTGGCGTTCCCGTTGGCAATTCCCTTCGGTTTTGCGTTGTCGCTCATGCGCATCTCCAAGTCGCGCATCCTGCGCTGCCTTGCCGGCATCTACGTGAATATCATCCGCGGCACGCCGGCGTTCCTGCAGATCTATATCGCGTTCTTTGGCCTGCCACTGGCCGGCGTCAAGGTGGATGATTATGTCCTGGGCGTCATCGTCATGGCCATGAACTCGTCTGCGTATCTGTGCGAGATCTTCCGTGCCGGTATTCAGTCGATTCCTAAGGGTCAAAACGAGGCTGCTCGCTCGCTGGGCATGAATGCCTTCCAGACACTACTCTACGTTATGATTCCGCAGACGTTCCGCAATGTTCTGCCTACGTTGACCAGCGAGTTTATCCTGCTCTACAAGGATACGTCGCTGCTCGCCGCCGTGGGCGTGGTCGAGATCGTCATGAACGCCCGTACCATCGTGGCCACGACGGGCTCCATTACGCCGTATGTGGTTGCCGCCCTGTTCTATCTGGTTATTACCCTGCCGCTTGCGCGCTTGGTGAGCGGTCTTGAGGCGAGGCTTTTGGGGACGACCGAGACCAAGAAAAAGCGTCCCAACAAGAGCGCTGGGCAGGTTGTCGCCACGCCCGCCGATCATATCGCCGGTCTGTAAGGAGGTCCTGGCATGAGCGAAACCAATAACTCGAACGAGGTCGTCGTCAGCATCAAGAATCTCCAGAAGGCCTTTGGCGACAACGTGGTCCTGCGCGATATCGATCTGGATGTGCACAAGGGTGAGGTCGTTGTGGTCTTGGGCCCCTCGGGCTCGGGCAAGTCGACGATGCTTCGCTGCATCAATCGTTTGGAGCATCCCACGAGTGGCTCGATTATCGTTGAGGGCGTGGATGTGTGCGCCAAGGGTGTCGACCTCAACAAAGTGCGTACGCACCTGGGCATGGTCTTTCAGCAGTTCAACCTGTTCCCGCACCTGTCGGTCAAAAAGAACGTCATGCTTGCGCAGCAAAAGGTGCTCAAGCGCAGCAAGGAAGAGGCCGAGAAGATCGCCGTCGAGGAGCTCACCAAGGTCGGTCTGGCCGAGCGCATCGATTTTATGCCGAGTCAGCTTTCGGGCGGTCAGCAGCAGCGCGTGGCCATCGCCCGCGCCCTGTCGATGAATCCACACGTGATGCTCTTTGACGAGGCCACGTCGGCGCTTGACCCCGAGCTTGTCCGCGACGTCCTGGGCGTCATGCGCGACTGGCACGTGACGGTATGACCATGATCGTGGTGACCCACGAGATGGGCTTTGCCCGCGATGTCGCCGACCGCGTCGTCTTTATGGACGGCGGCGTCATTGTGGAAGAGGGTACGCCGAGCGAGGTCTTCGACCACCCCAAGAGCGAGCGCACCAAGGCGTTCTTGGGCAATATCTCGTAGCTGGTTCATGCGGCTGGCATTACAGAAAACGGGGCTGGACATGAATCCAGTCCCGTTTTTTGTTGGGATGTCGATAATGTAGCGTGAGCCCCTTCTGTCGGGCTCGGTGGTGCTGCTAGGCCAGCTCGGCGCCAAGGGCACGGCAGGCCGCCTCGCCTCATCGTCGGGCGCATCGTAGCAAATGACGGAGTCCACGACGTTGACTCCGGCCTCGTCGGCGTCGGCCTTCCAGTTGTCCATCCACTCGCCCTCGGCCCACGAATAGGAGCCAAAGAGGACGACCTTCTTGTCGCCGAGGGTCTCCTTGACCTCGTCCCACATAGGCTGAAACTCGTCATACTCAAGCTCCTCGGAGCCCATGGCGGGGCAGCCGAAGGCGAAGGCATCATATTCGGCGGCCTTGTCGGCAGAGAAGTCGGCGCAGGGGATGACCTCAGTCTCGGCCCCCGCGGACGTGGCGCTTTCGGCGACGAGGTTTGCCATGGCCTCGGTATTGCCCGTGCCGCTCCAGTAGACGACGGCGATCTTGCTCATATTGAGTCCTTTCGGTTGTGCGGCGTGCGGCCGCGGTTTGTATGTTCTATCGGGCTGCCTGGGCAAGTTTTGCCAGGCTGTGGCCCTGCTGATAGATATGGGTAAGGTATTGCGTGCATGCGCGATAGGAGTCAAAGGTCGTAAGCGCCTGTTCGACGTTCGTGTATACCTTCCAGGCGCCAAAGACCTTATAGTTTTCGCCGTGTTGGACGATAAACTGATGGACATCTTCGTAGGGATAGCCCAAAAAATAGCCAATTTCGTGGGGGAACTCGCACGTGTACCCCGTATCGCAGTGCCTATTTCGCGCGAGTGCGCAGACACTGCTGTCATAGGCGCTTTCTGCGGCATTGCTGCTTGCCAGCGTGATGCGCGCGGCGAGATGCACCAGGGATGCGGGCAGGTTGTGGACATCGTATCCTTCGGCGACAAGAGCCGTCGCGGCGCGGGGGTCGGAGAGATATCGCATAAGGTCCGCAGGTCGGTACACATAGACGAGCGCTCCGCAGGGGCGCAGACCAAAACGCTCATATGGATCCCGAGCGGCTGGAGCTCGCGGTTGCATTGGGCTATGACGGCGAGCAGGCGAGAGCGTCGCTCTTCGATTTGAGCGATGCCGAGTTTTCCGTTTTGGTTGCGTAAACGCCGGGATAGGTAAAGAGCGAAGCCGGCTTGATACCTGCGAGCGTAGGGGAGCAGTTGCGCACGACAGCCGTTTGGTATGTTGGGATGTCGATGGTTCGAGTCACGTTGCCCCTTTCGATCCCTCACTTGTTAGCCTAGGAAAACTTATACACGAAAGTAAGCCTTGGTCAACTAAAAAGTTTGAAGAGGGAAACTAATTGACCGAACGGACATGATTTTGGGTTAAGATGGGAACACCCCATGGGGGTATCTAGATAGGGCTACTTGAAAGGGGAACGCATGAGTGACTTGCTCAACCCTGCGAATCTCATCGTGCTGGCCGTCATTGCCGTCGGCATGTTTTTTGGACTGCGTCGCATTGCGGCGTCGACGCATGGAAAGAGTTGTTGCAGTGATGGCGCGAGCGGCAAGAAAGCCAAGAAGGTTGTGGTGGCAGACACCGACGAGTCCCACTACCCCTATCGTGAGGAGCTGCTTATCGGCGGCATGAGCTGCGACGGATGCGCTCGGAATGTGACGAATGCCCTCAATGCGCTTGATGGCGTGTGGGCTACGGTGACGTATGCGGACCGCACGGCGCGCGTACGCTCGAAGCGCCCGGTTGATCTCGACACACTCGAGACGGCGGTGAGGGGCGCGGGCTATTACGTTATGAAAATGTAGGCGTTGCCCTCTCCGGCGGATACCGGCCGCCTGCTCATTGTGACTATCGGCATCCAAAAATTTGTGCAAAAAATAACCTTTAGATGCGGCAAAAGTGGAGTTTGGTGACGGTTCGCGCGGAATTCGTTGACAATTGAGCATCTATTAACCCGTCCAAAAAATTACAGGTGTATATTTATACGCTGATTATTGTTGTGCTCAGATTGCAATTAACCGTGGACAAAAATGAAGAATGCTAAAACTGGGCTTAAGGACAGGGGAGCTATAGCCTTATGAGATGAGTGGGAACACTTGGCTTGGTGGCAGCGCTTGCCGCTATCTTGGTATCGCCGCTGCCGGCGCACGCCGAAGATGCTTCGGGTGCCGTTACCTACAATGCGGGAAATGGGTATTCCTTTGAGAAGCTCTCGCATCCTACGGTAGGAACGTCGCAGCCGGATGGCATCGTCGACTACCAGGGTAACGGTGCCGTTGCCGTTCCGGGCGCGATGGTAATACGGCCAACAACGAAGGCGATCGCGGCCAGAGCTACACTTGGGCGGCTGCGAGCTATGGTGACTGGCTTTATGTGGGCACCTGCTATGCGGCGATGGGCAACACGCTGACGCTCATGAACGGCACGCTGGGCGATTCCTTTGATGCCGAGACCATGCGCCTGACGCTGGAGGCCATGTTTAACGGCACCTTCTTCTATGGACAGAAGAAGGAGGACGGCACGGCCGACAAGGACAGCGGCGGTATCTTGGTCAAGATCAATACCAAGACCGGTGAGACCAAGCTGCTGCTCTCTGATTCGCTCAACGGCGTCGCTCCTTTGTTCCGTAACGCCGTGAGCTATAAGGGCAAGCTCTATTTCTGCGGTAGCGTCAGGACCAATGGCGGCAAAAGCGGCCTGCCTGCTGTATATGAGATCGATCCTAAGACGGATGATTGGAAAGTTGTCTATCAGGGCCTTTCGAGCGCGGACGATTACCGCGATGCCTACCAGCAGGGCATTTCTACCGGTATCCGCGGCATGTGCGTCCATGATGGCCAGCTCGTCATCAGCAATGTGGGTAAAGACGCGTACGGTAATTTTGTGTCGACAATCCTGACGTCGTCTGACCCCTCGAAGGGCCAGGCTAGCTTCACCGAGATTGCCAACTCGGGCACGCTATTTAACTATCCGGCGATTCGCTATAAGGACAGCATCTACGGCGGCGCCATTTGGGATATGGTCTCGTACAATGGCCATCTCTATGCCACCATCTGCACCGGTACGCCTGAGAACGCTCCCGATGACAATTCCATGCAGTCGTTTGCCATGGTCCGTGGCGACAAGAACGCCGAAGGCAGATATGAGTGGACTCCCATTGTTGGCGATAAGGCGGACGGTGCAAAGTACTGCTTTGGCATCGATCCTGCCCGCACCCGTTCTGGTGCTGCCAACCTCATCGTCTACAACGACTACCTCTATATCGGTGAATACAACGACGAGGAGATTGCTCTCGAGCGCATCCTGTTCAACAAGTCCAACACCGAAGAGGGCGGCAAGAGCGGCATGGGCGGCGTTGACTGCTCGTTTGTGAATGCCAATCTTGAGCAGTCGGTTAACATCTATCGCATGGACAAGAACGAGAACATGGAGCTCGTCGTTGGCGATCCCACCGAGATGTTCTCCGAGAAGAATGGCAACGGCCCTCTTTCCGGCCTGGCTTCGGGCTTTGGCCGAAACGAGAACCAGTACATTTGGCGCATGCAGAAGTTCGACGGCAAGCTGTATATCGGTACCTTTGATACCGCGAGCCTGCTCGAGCCGATCGGCCAGTTCTCCAATGGCGACATTATCGATATGACGCCCGAGGAGTGGAACTCTCAGGTTCAGCGCCTTAGGGACCTGCTCGATCACCTGCTCGACAAGAAATCGCCTGACGACCCCATCGTTCCCGTGAACACGCTTGCGGACGATGATTCAAACGAGGCCGTCGAGGTCGATGATTCGAACGAAGCTGCCGAGGTTGATGATTCAAACGAGGCCGTCGATGTCGATGACGAGAAGACCGAGGTTGCTAAGGGCTTTGGCGATCTAAGCGATGCGCTGGAGGATGCCACGGGCGATCTTTGCGATCAGGCCTCGACGATGTCCCAGGACTTTGAGGACGACGCCGCTTATGTCCAGAAGATCGATGGCGAGATCGCGTACTTCAAGTCCTTTGCCGACCAGTATCAGGACATGCTCGATAGCTATGAGAGCCTGAAGCAGCAGTACGAGGATGCCTATGGCACCGAGCTGCCGGGCGATATTCAGGATGCGCTCGATAAGCTGCTGAGTGCGGAGAACCTCAAGAAGTTGCAGAGTGTCCTTACGTGCATGTACTACCTGCGCGATGCCGAGCGCGGCTTTGATATGTATGTGACCGAGGACGGCGTGAACTTTACGACGCTGACGACCAATGGCTTTAACGATCCGTATAACCATGGTCTGCGCACCTTTGCGGTGACCAACCAGGGTCTGTGCCTTGGTACCGCCAACCCGTTCTATGGCTGCCAGGTTTGGATCCAGCGCAAGGAGAATTCGGAGAATCCGATTGATCCCGGTACTCCGGATCCGACGAAACCCACCAATCCTTCGCAGCCGGGTGGCGGCGATCAGCCTGGTGGCAGCCAGACGGGCGGCAACGACCAGTCGAGCAGCACCACGACCACCGTCACGACGGCCACTAAGAAGACTCCGAAGGACGGCTCGCTGCCTCACGCTGGCGACTCGACCCTCACGCTGGTCTTGGGATTGCTGGTTGCAGCTGCCGCGGTGCTTGGCATTGCCTCGTCTTGCGCAAGCGTTCTTGTCGCTAGGCGCGTCCGCGCAGCTCGATGTTTTTGATATCGTCGAAGTCGATGGCGATATCCCTGAGTTTGAGCAGCTTGAATGCGGGTAACACTTCGTCGAGAATGCCCGTGCGGCTACGATAGCCGTACATATCGTAATAGGTGACGCGCACCAGGTCGCCGCGTTTGAGGCCCTCGAGCTTTTTCGAAAGCTCGAGGGCTTTTTCTTCCGTGAGTTCGCATTTTGGTTCGACGGTGATTTCCTGCTTGCGCACGAGTTCGTAGTATCCCGTGAGGGCGGCAAAGGGCATAAACTGTGCGGCGCGGTTGGCGCGCACGGCACCGTTGGCAGTGAGCTTGGGGTCGGCGGCGCGGCGTCTGCCCTCGGGGTCCGCCAGGCGCTCGAAGGCGGTCGGCGGGCGCACGGGCTGTTGTTTGGGTTTAGGCACGGTGTCCTCCAACTTGGTCGTTGCGTTCGCGTGCGGTGGCGCCAGCGGTAAAGCTCAATCCTTTGACCAGGGCGTTCTTGCCGTACTTGCCCTTCACGGCCAGGACGGCGCGCGCCAGGTCGCGCTCGCGCTCATCGGCCTTAACATCGCTAAATAGATCGATGGTGGCAAATTCCTCGGGCACCAGATTGCCAAATCCTAGGTTGATGCGTTTGACCGGTCGTTTGGGATCGACGGTCTGCGCCCAGAGCTCATCGAAATAGCCCATGATCTTCTTAAACGAATTGGTGCGCTCGGGCAGCTTTCGCGAAGCGTTAGAGTGTGCAAAGAGTGCGGCATAGCCACCGCGCGGTTTGCCGCCATGCTCTCCCACAAAGATGCCATCGATTGCCTGCGCCTCGCGCACCAGGCGGCGCCGTTCGTCATCTCGCTGGACGGGCTTGGGCGCACGGGGTGCGAGCTCGGGGCCGGCGGTTGCGGCGGGTTCGATGCTCGACGTGCTCGAACGCAAATGCCCGCATCCGTCTACATATTGCGCTGTGCCGCTGGCGTCGAGGCGGCGTATGTCGGCGCGCTCGCTCGCGTAGCTACAAAGAGCGAGATGCTGTCGCACACCACGTGCTTATCGACTAAGTCCAACACGGCGTTGTCGACCATCTCGCGCAAGACGGTGTAGGCCTGCTCGTAGGCATAACCCTTCGAGAGCACCTGTCCTGTGGTGGTCGAAGTTGCCTGCGGGCGATAGGCTTGGATATCGGCGATGGTTGTCGCTCGCGCCCGAAGCGTGGTCGATGAGATATTCGGCATTAACGCCGAGTTCGTCGTAGAGCAGGTTCTCGTCGAGTGCGGCGACGCCCATCAGTCATAGACACCGTATTTCTCGAGACGGGCCGCCACGCCGGGGCCGATGCCCCAGATGTCGGTGATGGGGCGATGGGGCCAGATCTCCTTGCGAAAGACCTCATCGTCGAGTTTGCCGATGCGACTGGGCACGTGCTTGGCGGTGATATCAAGTGCAACCTTGGCCTGGAATAGGTTGGGGCCGATGCCGACCGTCGCCGTGATGCCGGTGCGCGTCAAGACCTCATCGCGCAACATGCAGGCGAACCCTTTCGCATCGGTGTGATAGAGGTCCAGATAGGGCGTCACGTCGATAAAGCACTCGTCAATTGAGTAGACGTGCACGTCCTGGGGGCTGACGTATTCCAGATAGATGCCGTAGATTTGCGCCGACACCTCCATGTAGTGCTGCATACGCGGTACGGCCTTGATGTAGTCGATGCCGTCGGGAATCTCGAACAGACGGCAGCGGTTGTGTATTCCGAGGTCCTTCATAGCCTGCGTGATGGCGAGACAGATGGTCGTTCGTCCGCGCGATTCGTCGGCAACGACCAGGCGCGTAGTGAGGGGGTCGAGGCCTCGGTCGACGCACTCGACGCTGGCATAGAACGTCTTAAGGTCGATGCAGATGTAGGTGTGACGCTCGTGCCCCACGCGTCCTCCCATCAAACACATGTTCTTATCGAATACATGTTCGATAATACCGGCTTGCGCGGACATCGTCAAAACCTGTCCCTTTTTGGTCGGTCGCCGTTTGAGGGCGGATTGGCAACGCTCGCTGATTGTAGTCTTGACCTGCGCTAGAATAGTGGCATCTGAATGTCCGGGCGCATGGAGGCGTGCGCCCGTATGCTGAGGAGGACTTTATGGCAACTGTTGCCGCACCTATCGATGCTACGTCGACTGCCGCTTGGAAGGCGCTCGAGGCTCATCAGGAGAAGCTCGAGGCCGAAGGTATCGACCTCAAGGCCTGGTTCGCCGCCGATGCCGAGCGCGTGAACAAGCTGAGCTTTGACGCTGGTGACCTGCACTTCGATCTGTCCAAGAACCTGGTGACCGATGAGACCGTCAAGCTGCTGTGCGATCTTGCCCGCGAGGTGAAGCTCGAGGAGCGCCGCGACGCCATGTTTTCCGGCGAGCACATCAACACCACCGAGGACCGCGCCGTCCTGCACACCGCGCTGCGCCGCCCGGCAAGCGAGAAGGGCCAGCTCATCGTCGACGGCCAGGACGTCGTCGCCGACGTGCACGAGGTCCTCGACCGCATGTATGCCTTCGCCGAGCGCGTGCGCTCCGGTGAGTGGAAGGGCGTTACCGGCAAGAAGATCGAGCATCTGGTGTCCATCGGCATCGGCGGCTCCGACCTGGGCCCGGTCATGGCTTACGAGGCTCTGCGCCCCTACGCCGACGCCGGTATCGACTGCCGTTACATCTCCAACATTGACCCCAACGATCAGGCAGAGAAGCTCAAGGGCCTCGATCCCGAGACCACGCTCGTGATCATCGTTTCCAAGACTTTCACCACGCTCGAGACCCTCACCAACGCTCGCGAGGTCAAGACCTGGATGCTCGAGCAGCTCAAAGCTCAGGGTGCCATTGACGGTTCCGATGAGCAGAACGCCGAGGCCGTGGCAAAGCACTTTGTCGCCGTTTCCACCGCACTCGAGAAGGTTGAGGCCTTCGGTATCGACCCCGCAAACGCCTCGGTTTCTGGAACTGGGTCGGCGGCCGCTATTCTGTCGACTCCGCCGTGGGCCTGTCGCTGATCGTCGTGCTCGGCCCCGAGCGCTTCCAGCAGTTCCTCGAGGCTTCCACGCCATCGACGAGTACTTCTGCAACACGCCGCTCGAGAACAATGCCGTCGCGCTGATGGGTCTGCTCAACGTCTGGTACGTCAACTTCTTCGGTTCCAAGAGCCACGCCGTGCTTCCGTACTGCCAGTATCTGCACCGCTTCCCGGCCTACCTGCAGCAGCTCACCATGGAGTCCAACGGCAAGCATGTCCGCTGGGACGGCAGCGCCGTGACCTCCGACACCGGTGAGATCTTCTGGGGCGAGCCCGGCACCAACGGCCAGCATGCCTTCTACCAGCTGCTGCACCAGGCACCGTGGTGGTTCCGGCCGATTTCATCGCCTTCGCCAATACCGCCAACCCTGCGACCGATAGCGGCCAGGACGTGCATGAGCTGTTCCTGGGCAACTTCCTGGCCCAGACCAAGGCGCTCGCCTTTGGCAAGACGGCCGACGAGGTTCGTGCCGAGGGCACGCCCGAGCAGATCGTCCCGGCCCGTTGCTTTGAGGGCAACCGCCCGACGACCTCGATCTTCGGCGACACGCTGACCCCGTTTGCGCTCGGCGAGCTCATCGCCCTGTACGAGCACATCACGTTTGTCGAGGGCACGGTCTGGGGCATCGACTCCTACGACCAGTGGGGCGTCGAGCTGGGCAAGCAGCTTGCCAAGCAGATCACCCCGGCCTTCCACGACGACGCCGCCAAGGCCGAGCAGGACGCTTCGACCCAGGCGCTCATCGAGTTCTACCGCGCTCACCGCAAGTAGTCGCTGCTGTTAACGCATCGCGCCTTATAGCCAGGGGCCCGTATCCCATCGGATGCGGGCCCCTTTGCTTTGCCGTGGCCCCGGGGCGCACGGCCTTTGTGGAACATCGCCGGGACGCCGCGCGCTGCGAGAACCCTGCGCCTAGATCTCGGCCTCCGCATGGCCTCGCTGCGCCTCGGGCAGCTCCCCGTAGAGCGGATGGTCTTCGAGCCTAAAGCGCTCGACCTGTTCGGGAGTGCGACCGCGTACAAAGAGCCACGAGCGATCGATCGGCGTCGCCATGAGCGTGCTGGGCAGCGCGTCGGCGCGGTCGGAAAACACCCGGGCACTCTCGGGATCCTGGAACGCCAGCACCAGATGCGTGTCGCAGTTGCCCATGATGGAGCGTGCGCGTGCCTCGCCATAGAGCGCATCGAGCTGGTTGGTCGACTGCAGCAGCAGCGTTGCCCAGATGTTGCGGCTTCGGATAATCGAGAGCACGTTGTCGATCTGGGGGATCTGCAGATTTGCGAAGTCATCGAGCATAAAGCGCACGGGCACGGGCAGGCTGCCGTCGGGCTGCCTATCGGCCTCGCGAATGAGGCCCATAAACGCCTGCGTAATAAAGAGGCCGGTCAGCGGATCGAGATTGCGGTCGATATCGCTCACGGTTACAAACAGGGCGCAGGGGGTGTGTCCCATGGAAGCGAAGTCCACCTGATGGCACTCACGATAGAGCTGTGCCGCACCGTCGAATCCCAGACACATGACCTTTTCGGCAAGGATGCCGACGATGCTCGCGTGCATGCGCTCGGCATTTTGCGTAATGGCGTAGCGCCGCCATAGCGAGAGGGCATAGCTTTGGGGGTCGGTCGTGATCAGGTCGTCAAACAATCGACCCGTGGCACCGTCCTGCAGGTGCTCGATCAGCTTGATGACCGAGCTGATCGTCTGCTCGTCGGCGGGTAGCTGTTCGGTGACGTAGGCGATAAGACACGACAGCAGGTTTGCCGCCGCATGATCCCAAAAAGGCTGGTTGTTGTCCTCGATGGGCAGATGGCCTTTGCCACTGAGAGAATGTCCTGCTGGTTGGGCCTGCCGTCCGCCTTGCGGCGAATGTGCTCAGGGGGTTGTAGCCGCAGCGCTCGATGCCGGGCGCAAGGGCCGGGACGGTGTTGAGGTCGGCGAAGTTGAGACATTGCACGCGGTAACCGTGGGCTGCCAGCACGGGTCCCACTTCGCGACAGAGCGTGCCTTTGGTGTCGAGCACGATGTAACTTGCGTTCATTTGCAGCAGGTTGGGCTTGAGGACGTTTCGGGTCTTGCCGGCTCCCGAGGGGCCGATCACAAGTGCGTTGTTGTTGAGTCCCGTTTGGCGGGTGTCGCAGGAAAGCGTTCGATCCTTGGCGAGGATGGTGGACGATGCGGACTCAGATGCGGCGAGGCGGCTGGCGAGGTTAGACATGGGCGACCTCCTTGGTGGTCGAGAGGATTTCGTGGGCAAAGCCGAGCTCGACGGCGCGCTCGGCCGAAAGGTAGGTGTCTTTTGCAGTGAGGGACTGGATGCGCTTGGGCGTGAGGCCGCTGCGGTCCGAGAGGATTTGCGTGAGGGTCTTGCGGGTCTGCATGAGACGCCGGCTGGTTTCCTGCAGCGCAAGTGCCGAGCCGCCTGCCCCCTGGGGGATCAGCGGGTCGTGAATCATGAGTCTGCATGGGGCGCCATGCGGCGATCGTCGCCGCCCATAAAGATCACGGCGCCCATGGACGCGGCGAATTCCAGGCAGACGGTGCGGATAGGGCACGATGCGAGGCGCATGGCGTCATAGATCGCAAGACCCGATCGCACGCTTCCGCCGGCGCTGGCGACAAATATGGTGATGGGGCGGCTGGGGTCGGTGGCATCGAGCAGGCGGATCTGCTGGCATAGGTCGTGGGCCATCGGGGTTTCGATGTTTCCCATGACGGAGAGCTCGCGACGGGCGAGCATCTCATCGTAAATGCTGGTGAGCGTGATACCTCGGGCGGATTCACGCATGGTGAGGGGGCTGATGATGGGGGAATGATTGGTGTCCATGAGGACTCCTTTCTGTTGGTGGTGTTGTGGAATAGAGTCGCTGCCCGCGGAGGGGCTGGCGGGCTACAGGGTTCGTCCGAGCCTGAGATCGAGCTCGGTTGTGGGGCAGGCTGCCTGTCCGTGCGGCTCGCAAGCGCCAAGGGTTCCAAAGCGATGGAGCGTTGCGACGGGCGTGGTGTAGGCGAGCCGCAGCTGATGCTCGATAGGGGCACATCCGTCATTTTTGTAATGAGCCGCGTAGTACTGCGCGATGCTGGCGTTCATCTCGCTGCCATTGCGATGGCGCTCAAACTGGCGTCTGCAGGTCTCGATGATCTTTGCTACCGACTTGGGTGCCGTCGCGGGAACAAGGGCGAGATAGCCTCAAATAGCTCGTTGATGCTCAGGAGGCACAGCAGGTCGATCAGCGTCCTTATGGCTGCTCCCTCGGCGGAAAAGTGCGCGGTCATGCGGTTATATCGGTTGCGGTCGACGATGGCCGCATGGGGTCTTGGAGTTTTCTGCCCCGTGGTCCCGGGCTTTTGCTGCGCCTGTGTATTGAGCTCGACGTTGCAGCGCTTGAGGCCGTCCAACGGAAGGAACAGTGCGGTGCGCAGGGTGTTCCGCTTGCTTTCGAGTTCATGACGCTCGTCGGGTTCCCATTCGAGCTTGAGTTTCGTGTCGAGCGCCGTAAGCATATGGCTAGGCAGCCTACGGTAAGAACGTACGAATCGTTGTCGCGTTTTGGGGCATAGGGGTCTGTCAGCTTGCGAATGTCGGGGTCGCCCATGATCTTTGTGCAGCGCTTCAGCAGTTGAGGGTGGTCGGCCAAGATCGTCGCGAGCGGTAGCGACGCGTAGTTCTTGATGGTCGCGGCGGCAAAGGCGGCGTCATATTCGTTTGCATATGCTCGCTCAATGCGGGCATCCAGAATGCTTTTCTTATCGCCGTCTACAGCGTGGTGGTTTGTCATAGCTTCTCCAATCGGTTGATGTTCGTGCTGTTTGTTGATGTGTTGGTTGTCGTGAGTGATGTGCTTGCCGTGGGTGATGTGCTGACGTTGGGGTGCTATGCGGTTTTCAATGAGCCCGTGAGGCAGTTGCTGCAGGGGCGGGATGGAACGGCCCATGCAAGGCGGAAGGCATCGTGCTCAAAATCGAGACAGCAATGCCCTGGGTGCCTCACATGTGGCAGTTACCTCATTAAGTTGTCATTGCGTTTGGGGTTGTACTTTGCCGATCTTCCTTCTCTTACACGCTAAAACTCAAACTTCATATGCTCGATCTACTTAAAACCGCAACGGCGGTCTTTTATCAACTTATATGTCGGAACGCGTCTTTGCAAGTACTTTTTTGCGTTTGTTTCAAATGGGGTGGTTTTGCAACCGTCATACGCGCGCTTTGCGAACGTGCCCCGGCTCGGATAAGATAGTGCGCGATAAAAACGATGCAAGGAGGCACATATGGCAATTAAAGCCATCGCAATGGATATCGACGGTACGCTTACCAACGATCAGAAGGTGATCAGCCGCGTACGCGCGAGAAGCTGCTCGCGGCGCAGGAGTCGGGCATTAAGCTCATCTTGGCTTCGGGCCGTCCCGCATGGGGGCTGCACGCCTTGGCGCAGGAGCTCGATCTTCAAAACCATGACGGTCTGCTAGTTGCTTTCAATGGCGCGCATGTGTCGACGCTCAGACCGATGAGGTCCTTTTTGACCAGGCCATGCCGGCTGACGAACTGCACCGTCTGATTGATCACCTGCGTAATTTTGACGTGATCCCTATGATTTCGCTCGGTCGCGATTTGCACGTCGAGGACTCGTACCATTGCATGATCACGCTGCCTGACGGCTCGCAGAAGAATATCGTCAAGTATGAGCGCGACGCGTGCGATCTTAAGATCCGCGAGGTGGAGAGCCTGCATGAGGTCGCTGATGCTTATCCCGTGGACAAGCTACTCACTGCGGGCGACCCGGCATACCTGCAGGCGCATTACGAGGAGATGTATGCGCCCTTTAAGCAGACGCTTTCGGGCATGTTTACGGCCGACTGGTACTTTGAGTACATGGCGCCCGGTATCGACAAGGCCTGCGCGCTCGAGGGTGCCCTGCCCAAGCTCGGCATCGATGCCAGCGAGGTCGTATCGTTTGGCGACGGCCAGAACGACAAGTCCATGATTGAGTGGGCCGGCACCGGTGTTGCCATGGGCAACGCCGTCGATGAGGTTAAGGCTGTAGCCCAGATGGTGACCGCCAATAACAACGAAGATGGCATTGCGGTGGCACTGGATAAGCTACTGGCTAGAATCGCCGATAATGCATGGTTCGGGCGCCTGCTTACAGGCGCCCTTTTGTTAGGGAGGGTGCCGTGTCCGCATTTCCGTTCGACGCCGTTATCTTTGACATGGACGGCGTCATTGTCGATACCGAGTATTACTACCTGGCGAGACCGCCGCGTTTGCCAAGGAGCTTGGGCTTAACTTGACTCAAGAGGAGTTGAATGGGCAAGTCGGTACCTCGCATCAGTCTTCCTGCGTATGCTGGTCGATTGGTTTGAGCGCGCCGGTAAGGGGCATTTTACTGGCGAGGAAGCGTTGGCCCGTTGGGACGAATGGGCGCATAAGCGTCCGCGCGACTATCAGGCTTTGATTAACCCAGGCGCCGTGGATACGATTCGAGAGCTGCCGCGCCGCGGCGTTCGCGTGGCGCTTGCCAGCTCGTCTCCCATGGATAGCATCGAGGAAGTGCTCAACGCATGCGGGCTGTCGGATGCCTTTGAGTATGTGGTGAGCGGCGAGCAGTTTAAGGAGAGCAAGCCCGAGCCCGACATCTACCTGCATGCGCTGGACCTGCTGGGGCTGCCCGCGAATCGCTGCTGCTGCGTTGAGGATTCGGTGCCTGGCATCACTGCCGGCAAGCGAGCCGGCCTGACGGTCATTGCCAAGCGCGAGGAGCGCTTTGGCTTTAGCCAAGATGCCGCGGACAAGATTATCGACCAGCTGCCGGAGCTGCTCACGCTTTCTTAGGAGCGCGGTAGTTGCGCGTTTTTCGGGTCTGATGAGTAAATACCCGACATTTTGGTGCGGCAGCAAGCATACTTTATGCTAATGCGGGCTTAAGGGCTTGTTGAATGCCCTTGAGCCGCTTTAGACTTAATTGTGCTGGGAGAGGGTATATGCCACCGACTGAAGGGCCAACTGACGGTAAAGCAGCGATACCGCTGTACCAACAGGTTATCGATATCATCAAAAACGAAATCAACTCCGGTGCCTACAAGGCAGGGGCGCGGATACCCAACGAATTCGAATTGGCTGAGAGCTATAAAGTTGGCCGCGTTACCGTGCGACGCGCCATTGAGGAGCTCGTCCAGCAGGGCTATCTAACGAAGCGACAGGGGAAAGGCACGTTTGTCAATGCCCCCAAGCTCAAGCGCAAGATTCGCCAGAAGGATGACGTCCAGAGTTTTTCGGACGCATGCCGCGTTAACGGAATGGAACCGGGGGCGCGTGTCATTTCGAGAAAGATACTGCCGGCGGATTCCACCGAAGCACAGTTCTTTGGTGTTCCCGTTGGAACTGACTTGATTTGCGTTGAGCGCGTGCGTGCTGCCGATGGCGTCCCTGTCATGCTCGAGAACAACATATACGTTTACGAGGACAACGCCTATCTATCAACGGCACCTCTATCTAACCAATCCATTTTTGAGTTCGTGCGCAACCGGACGGGCCGCACGCCCGCGTTTACCGACCGTGCACACTCGAGATCGCGTGCGCGTCGCCCGAGGTCGCTCGACTGTTGGCAGTTCCCGTTGGCGAACCCTTGTTTTATATGGAAGCCTTCTTTTTCGATGAGCAGCGGCGGCCGTTTATCATCGGTCGTCAGCGGATCGTTGGGTCTCGCTACGTCTTTGACATCTAGGACATTGCGAATGGAGACGCCCGGTTGATCATCTCACCGGGCGTCTCCATACCGTTCACGGCGCGAACGCAACCGTTCAACCGCGTCGCGGCAATCAGTTTGAAATTATCTTGATGATGGGAAAAGCTGCTGGTAATCTATGGAACGTCATAGAACGTTTGCCTTGCGCAGGCGTTGAAGCGAGATGCGATGCAGTCTCGAGTTCTTTGGAGGTATCTATGTCAGATACGAAGGCGAAGAAGACAAACAGACGTTTTAAGTTCAAATTACCGCATGTCTATACGATCATGTTCTTGCTGATCGTTGTCTTTGCGGTCCTGACTTGGATCGTTCCCTCTGGTCAGTATCAGCGCAAGACGATTTCGACAGCGGCGGGCGAGCGTGAAGTCGCCGTTGCTGGAACCTATGAACAGGTCGATAAGAACTACACCGATTCCGAGACCGGCGAGACCATCAATCTGGGCCAGGATATCTTTGCGGTCCTGCAAGCGCCTACTAAGGGCATCCAGGAGGCTGCCGACGTCGTTGCGTTCGTCTTATTGATTGGCGGATCGTTCGCAGTCATCACCAAGACCAACGCTTTGAATGCCGGCATGAGCCGTGTGATTAAAAAGCTCAAGAACAAGGACATCCTCATCATTCCCATCACGATGACGTTGCTGTCCATTTGCGGCACTACGTTTGGTATGTCTGAGGAAGCCCTGCCGTTCTATGCCATCTTCATTCCCATCATGATGGGTATCGGGTATGACTCGATGACGGCGTTTATCATCTGCTTCCTTGGTCCTAACCTGGGATATTGTGCTTCGACCATCGACCCGTTTAATGTTTTGATCGCCCAAGGCATCATTGGTATCGAGGGCAATCCTCAGCTGTGGCTGCGCGCCGTTTCTTGGGTCATCTTCACTGCCGTTGGTATCGCATGGGCCATGCGCTACGCCATGCGTGTCAAGAAAAATCCCGAGTCGTCCATTGTGTACGAGGACGATAAGCTCAAGCGTGTTGAGTTTTCCGTGACCGATGCCTCCATCGAGGAAGAGTTCACTACCCGTCAGAAGCTCGTGCTTATCGATTTTGCCTGCGGCATGGGCATTATCGTCTGGGGTCTTGTTACCCAGGGCTGGTACATGAATGAGATTTCCGCCGTGTTCCTTGGTATGGGCTTGCTTGCCGGTATCCTGGGCGGCCTTGACCAGCAGACGATCGCCGAGGAGTTCGTTAAGGGTCTCGCCGACTTTGCGTACGCTGCCGTCGTTATCGGTATCGCGCGCGGTATTCTGGTCATCGCCGAGGGCGGCATGATCATCGACACCATCCTCCAGGCGCTCGCTACCGCGCTCGCCGGTGCACCCGCCGCCGTCTACACCACGTTTATGTATGTCGTCCTTGGCCTGCTCTCTTTGCTGGTTCCCTCGAGTTCTGGCCTGGCGGCGCTCACCATGCCCGTTATGGGCCCCCTGACCGAGCTCATGGGCCTCAATCCCGAGGCGGCCGTCACCGCGCTCCAGTTTGCCAACCAGACCATCAACACCATCAGCCCCGTGGCGGGTATGACGGTCGCCGGGCTTGCCGTGGCTAAGATTTCGTTTGGCCAATGGTGGAAGACCATTTGGAAGTTCTTCATCTTCATGGTCGTGTTTGGCTTGGTCATTACTGCCATTTCCGGCATGCTTCCGGCGTAGGTGGTTGTGATGTCTGATCGTTTGACGGTCCTGACGTCTAAGAGCGTCTTTACCGGTACGGGGGACCTGCCGTTTGAAGGTTTCGTAGCGGTCCGTGGCAATCGAATTGAGCTGTTGGCGCCAAGTGTGAGGTAGCTTCGTATTTGACCCAGGCGGACGAGGTAGTTGACCTGGGCGACCGCACCGTCATGCCTGGCCTGATCGATGTGCATACCTTCTATACAGCTGGGCGCTGCGGACGTTGGGGCCTGATCTGTCCGGCATCGCTGATGCCAAAGAGGCCGTGTCGCTCTTGCGTGCATGGAAAGAAGATCGTCCGGATTGCGCGGCGGCTTTTGGCCACAACCTACCCGAAACGTTGACATCGGATGCCGAGAACGCAAATACAGCAGCTGTGTTTGACGAGTGTTTTGGTGATATCCCCGTCGTCTGCTTTACACCGGGCGCGGATACCTGTGTTCTCAATGCTGCCGCCAGTGCGCGATACGGCTTCACACCCCAGGCGTGCTATGCGAGAAGATCTGGCGCATGATGAGCGATTTCCTCGCGCTGCCCGAGGTGCGTGCAGGGTATTCGGACTACATGAGCATGCTTAACGAACGCGGCGTTACCGCCATCAAGGAGATGGCGTTTGATGACTACTACGCTTTGCCGACGAAATGGCTCGCCGTGAGGAATCTGGTGAGCTGACGGTTCGCGTCTCTATGATGTCGCAGCCGGTGGGTGCCGGTGCAAATCTTGCATATGCCCGCGAGGCGCGAGAGCGCTTCCGGGGACCGTTCGTTCGTTTTTCTGGCTTCAACCGTATGACCGATCGCGGCGTATGGGCGGGGCTTGCGAGATGATAGAACCCTATGAGGACTCGGCCGATGCGGGCGCTGCCGGCAAGACGGTCGCCGAGGAGCAGAGTGGGATCTGATTGAGAACGAGCTGCGTGCAATTGATGCTGACGGATTCCGATATTCCTTGCATTGCCAGGGCGATGGCGCCGTTCGTCGCACCGTGGCGCTCTATGCCTCGCTGCCTCGAGACGAGCATGGACGGATGCTTCGCCGCCATGCGATTACCGATCTCGAGAACTCTGACCCGACCGATCTTGTCGAGTTTGGCAAGTTAGGTGGAATTTGCGAGGTCTATCCGCAGATTCTGACGCTGGACCGACGCGAGGATTGCCTGTCGATGATGCGTCGACAAATTGGCGAGACGCGACTTTTGCACAGCTGGAATCGCCGCGGCATGGAAGATTCCGGATGCACAGTGTGCTGTGGAACGGATTTGCCGCTGCTGATTCCGAGCCTGGGCGAGTCAATCTACAGCGCGTGCGGCGGATTCTTCGCCGACGGACTGCCTGTGAATGAGGTCAACACGCTGACGCTTGTCGAGCTCTTGCGCGCTTGGACTGCCGGGGGCGCGTACGATCTGATGCGCGAAGACGAGCTGGGTACGCTCGAGGTCGCAAGCTTGCCGATATCTGCGTGCTCGATCGGGATGTGTTTGACCTCGATTATCGCGACGCACGCGATCTTGCGGTTGATATGACGATGTCGGACGGACAAATCGTGTTCGATCGAAATAAGGAGGCATAAGATGTCTGAATCCAAACCGACGCTGCGCCGCGAGCAGATTGCGGGCATGAATATCCACTACATCATGTGGTCGCTCGATTACTTCCTTGATGTGCAGCAGCGTTTGGGCTTTGAGTCCATTGAGCTGTGGTGCGCAGAGCCGCATGTGACGCTCGACCACACGGGCTACTTTGAGGCTGAGGTCCTGGCGAAAAAGGCTGCAGACCGTGGGCTTAGGTATCGTACTCTGTGCCCCGAGAACGTTGTCTATCCTTGGCAGTACTGCGCACGCAAACCGCTGCATGAACAGCGCAGCCTGGCGTACTTTAAGCACGGCATTGAGCTTGCCGAGGTACTTGGGTGCGACCGTATGTCCGTCAACTCGGGCTGGGGCGACTGGGACGAGGACCGCGAGGAAGCCTGGAAGCGCAGCCGCGAGCACTTGTCCATTCTGGCGGAGTATGCCGGCGAGCACGGTCTGGTGCTTACGATGGAAAGCCTGCGTCCCGAGGAGAGCAACCTTGTGACGACGGTTTCCGATGCGAAGCGCATGATTGACGAGGTCGCGAGCCCGTACTTACAGCCCATGGTTGATACAACCGCGATGGGCGTTGCTGGCGAGACGCTCGAGGACTGGTTTGCCACCTTTGGTGATGGGGCAATTCACGAGATGCACTTTATCGACGGTGACCCGTATGGCCATCTGGTGTGGGGCGATGGCAAGCACGATATGGACGCCTTCGTTGCCACACTCAACGCCCATGGTTTCGACGGCATGCTGGGCCAGGAGATCACGGACGGTCGTTACTACGATGACCCGGCGGCGGCAGATGCCAAGAACATGGCCGCATTCGAGAAATATCTGATTGACTAAAACAACTATCGGCCACGCAACCAACGTCATTGATTGCGGCCAAACAAGAAAGGAACTGGATATGAACGCACACGATCTGATCAAAGAGGCAATTGCGAGAAGGGCAAGTTCGACAGCGTCTACTGGATTGCTTGCGGCGGCTCCATGATCGATTTGATCCCGGCTCATGAGCTTCTGCAGCGCGAGGCAACCACCTTCACTTCGTATATCTATACGGCTCGCGAGTTCGATATCATGCGTCCGCGTCGTCTGGGCGAGAAGTCCCTGGTCATCGCTTGTAGCCATAGTGGCAACACTCCCGAGGTCGTCGAGGGCTGTGAGATTGCCCTTGCTGCCGGCGCTACGGTGATCGCCCAGACCGACAACGCTGGATCTAAGATCGACTCCGGCAAGTGGACCACGTGGGTCTACCCGTGGGGCGAGGGCGTGCCGCAGGCCGAGGTCCCCGCTGGCATTTCGCTGTCGCTTGCGGCCGAGCTGCTCGATCAGCAGGAGGGCTACGCCGATCTTGCCGATATGTATGCCGGTATCGCCGAGATGGATAAGATTCTTCCCCCGGCACGTGAGAAGGTAAATGCCGAGCTGGGCGATCGCTTTGCCAAGCTTTGTCAGGAGCACGAGTTCTTCTATATTCTGGGCAGTGGTCCCAACTTTAGCCAGACCTACGGTTTCGCTATCTGCTCTCTTATGGAGATGCAGTGGCAGCACTGCAGCTACATCCACTCTGCCGAGTACTTCCACGGCCCCTTCGAGGCTACTCAGGATGGCGTTTTTTACTTCCTGCAGATGGGCTCCAGCGAGTGCCGTGCTATGGACGAGCGCGCCCTGGCGTTCCTTAAGACGCATACCGATACGCTGATGGTGCTCGATGCCAAGGAGTACGGTATGGAAGCCGTGCCGGCGAGCGTCCGTGCCTATCTGGACCCGGTGCTGTTCTACGCCATGAACTGCGAGCTGCGTGCTGCACGCGGCAAGGTGTTTGATCACGATCCCGATTTCCGTCGCTATATGGGCGTCGTCGAGTACTAGAAGGGACAAAGGCCATGGCATTTAACGTTAACGCGCTCGGATTTGGCGACAACGTCGTCGATCGCTACGAGCATATCCACACCATGTATCCTGGCGGTAACGCGGTTAACTTCGCCGTTTATGCCAAGAAATGCGGTGCCGCACGCTCTGCATACATGGGCATTTTTGGCAATGATGCCGCTGCCGAGCATGTCATTGCAAGCCTCGAGGATGAGGGTATCGAGCTTGACAAGTGCGAGCAGATGATTGGCGAGAACGGAGCGGCTCGCGTGACCGTCGTTGACGGTGACCGTGTCTTCCTTGGCTCCAACGAGGGCGGTATCCGTGGCGATGCGCGCTATGTCCTCGATCGCTTTGACCTTGCGTACATGAAGCAGTTCGATGTGGTTCATTCGGGCAACTATTGCTTTACCGAGCGCGAGCTGCCCAAGTTGAAGGCTGCGGGCGTCACGGTCTCTTTTGACTTTTCGGACGACTCTACCGACGAGTACTACGAGCAGATTGCGCCCTACGTCGATTTCGCTTTCTTTAGTGCGGCGGATGCCGCGAGTGAGGACGAGATTCGCGAGCGTCTGGCATGGGTGAAGGGCCTGGGTCCGCGTTTTGTGTCGGCTACGGCGGGCGCCGAGGGCTGCATTGCTTACGACGGCGAGCGTTATTACCGCCAGCTGGCTAAACCGGTAACGGACATGAAGGACACCATGGGGGCGGGCGACTCGTTCCTCACCTCGTTTTTGATGTGCTATCTCGATTCCGCCAAGCGTGGTGAGGATGGCGCCGAGGCTATCGAGCGCGCGCTCGACTTTGCTGCCGGGTTTGCCTCGACCGTGTGCGGCATGGAAGGTTCTTGGGGCCACGGAGCACCAATCGTCGAATAGCTTAAGAAAGCGTACGGCGGTCTGGCTATGAGGCTTTGGACAGCCGATGCAAAACAATAAGCGAAACGCGAAAAAGGGGGCTCGCCATGTGGTGGGTCCCCTTTTGAACATTGGAGAAGACCATGGGTATTAAAGCGTGCGCAGCTGGTTTTTGCTGTGCGGACGTCTATCAAAACATCGGCGTGTTCTATCCGACTGGTAATGGCATTGACTGGGGTATCCATCTTGCACGAATGGGCGTTTCGGTATCCGCCGTGTCGGTTGTCGGCAAGGACGAGTACGGAGACAAGATGAGGGAGGCGCTGGCCGCTGAGGGGTTCGATATCTCACATCTGCGGGTGGAGGATGGCGACACCTCGGTGATGCTCATGGCGTTGAAAGACGGCGTCGATCGCGTACATCTCGAGGCAATCGATGGCGTAATGGAGGCATATCGACCGAATGAAGATGACCGGGCGTTTATCCTAGAACATGACATCATTCACACCGACCTGTTTGGCAATTGTTTGGACCTCCTGCCCGAATGGCATGATGCGGGCAAGACGGTGGTTATGGACTTCTCGGTGTTCAGCCAGGATCCGAATATGCCTGCGAGAACCATTTTCCCTACGTTGACTATGCGTTCATGTCGTTTGAAGAGGACACTCCGGAGCTGCGTGATTGGGTACGTCACGTACAGGAGCTGGGACCGCGGGTGGCAGTTGCCACGCTTGGTGAGAAGGGAAGCATTGCCTATGACGGTGAGCGCTTCTATGAGTGCGGGATCGTGCCGGCGGAGAAGGTCGTTAACACCGTGGGTGCCGGCGACTCGTATATTGCCGGGTTTACCAAGGGCGTGATCGATGGCTTGATATTCCGGCGTGTATGAAGGCGGGCGCTGAACTGTCGTCCCGAGTGATTGGTTCGTTTGAGCCGTACTAGGGCCAAATGCCTGGAAAGGAGTACGAAATGGTTATCGACATGTTGGTCCATCCTATGCTCTATGGCGAGATCTGTACGCCGGGTGATGAGCCTGATGGATTCGGTTTTTGGTCACGAGAATTTGGTATGGGGCATATGGGCCCCATGGATTGGGATGAGCTTCAAGTCGAGATGGACGTCTGCGACGTGCGGAAGAGCGTGCTCATGCCGCTCGATGTAACCACGGCATGCGGAGGACACTTTGGCACCAATGACCAGATTGCCATGCTGGTTGCCGCGCACCCCGATCGTCTGTGGGGATTTGCGAGCGTAGATCCGCAGGTGAGCGGTGCCGCAGACGAATTGGAGCGCGCCTTTACCGAGTTGGGGGCAAAGGGGCTTTGCCTGCATCCGGCAAAGCAGGGTTTTGCCCCCGATGATGCTGTGGCCGAGCCGCTTTACGAGCTGTGCGAGCGCTATAACAAGCCGGTGGTTTTCCATGCCGGTATGTCTTGGGAGCCGGGCGCAGAGCTCTCGCGCAGTAACCCGCTTGCATTTGAGCACACAATCGCAACGCATCCAAATGTGCGCTTTAGTTTGACCCACTTTGGCTGGCCCTGGGTGCGCGAGACCGTGGCGATGCTGCTCAAGTATCCCAACTGCTACACGGACACCTCTATCACTTACATCGATTCGCCCGAGGAGATGATGCAGCGCCTTTTCACGGTCGATATGGGGCCGCTGTGGTATGAGCGCGCGCTATCGCATCAAGTGATGTTCGCCAGCAATACGCCGCGTTTCCGTGCATTCAAACTCAAGCGGGCGCTCGATACCGTGCTCATGCGCGATGATGCGCGAGAAAGGCTCTACTGGGGTAATGCCCTGCGTTTTCTTGAAGGGGATGAGTAAACATGGTGACGCTCGAGACATTGAGCTATCTATCGACTGCTCCGGACCAGTTCATCGATATTACCGAAGATGTGCACGCTGCCATCGAACGCAGCTCGGTGACCAATGGCTTGGCAGCGATTATTTTGTCGCATACGACCTGTGGAATCGTGGTAAACGAGGGACTGCCCTGCGTGGAGACGGATCTTATGGAGACGCTTGATCGCATCGCCCCACTCGATGCCCCCTATGCGCATGCACACTTCCTGCCGAGCTATGGAGCCACCGGTAACAACTCCTGTGGGCATATCAAGAGCATGATTTGTGGAAACAGTTGCTTCTTTCCCGTCCAAGATGGCCACATCGTGTGCGGAGGTGCCCAGAACATCTATCTTGCGGAGTTTGACGGTCCGCAGAAGCGAAAAGTGTACGTCGAGGTGCTGGGGGAGTAACGTCCCTGCAATGACCCTAAGAAGGAGCACGTTATGTCGTTTCTAACCTCGATGTTCAAGACCGAAAAGCCGGTTATTGGAATGCTGCACCTGCGTCCTCTGCCGGGCGATCCACTGTATTACCCGGGCGGAAGCGTGTCGCAGGTCGTGGAAGCCGCCAAGCGCGATCTCGAGGCGTTGCAGCAGGGCGGTGTCGATGGCATTTTGATTACCAATGAGCTCTCGATGCCCTATGAGCAGCATGTTTCTCCCTCAACCCTTGCATCGATGGGCTATGTAATCGGGGCTCTATCCCATGATTTGTCGACTCCTTGGGGAGCTGAAGCTATTTACGATGGTGATGCCACAATCGAGCTGTGCGCTGCCGTCGACGCGCAGTTCACGCGTTGCAATTTTGCGGTGCCTGGGCCGGTGATCTCGGGCTGATTAACCGAGATTTCGCTCACACCATGCGTCGCAAGGCGGCGCTGCGCCTGGACGACCTCAAGCTTTTTCACTTCATCACGAGCGAGGGGGAGGTTTATCTCAACGACCGCACGACTGCGGACATTGCCGATTCACTTCTCTTTAATTGCCTACCGGATGCGATGGTCATCGGCGGTTCGGCTGCCGGTCGTGGCGCTTCGGGCGAGCTTGCCGATGAGGTCCGTGAGCGTGTTGGCGAAGTGCCCGTGGTATGTGGCACCGGTTGTCGCGAAAATACCGTGGCTGACGTATTTGCTCACTACGATGGCGCGTTTGTCGGCACCTGCTTAAAGCGCGACGGAAAGCTGGATGCCCCGGTTGATGTTGAGCGGGTAGCTCGTTTTATGGCTGCCGCTCGTACGGCGCGAGGGGAGTAGGCACCTATGGCGCTCTATCTGGGTATTGATATTGGGACAAGCGCCTCTAAAGGCGTTTTAATCGATGATCGATGCAACATCGTTTGCCAAGCCTCTTGTGGACATGAGACGGACAACCCGTGTGACGGATGGTACCAGCATGATGCCGAGGCCGTTTGGTGGGGCGATTTTTGCCGCTTGTCGCGCGAGCTGGTGGCGCGATCGGGGGTTAACGCGGCACAGATCGGATGCGTGGGCCTTTCCGCATTGGGCTGCGACTGTGTGCCGGTCGATACCGAGTGCAACGCGCTGGCGCCCGCGATTTTGTATGGAGTCGATGCACGTTCGAAACCGCAGATTGACGAGCTTCTTTCCGAATATGGGTCAGATCGCGCACGCGAGCTTTTCGGGCACGATCCCTGTTCGTCAGATATTGCTCCCAAGATCTTGTGGTTTAAGGAGAATATGCCCGAGGTGCACGAACGTGCCGCGAAGTTCCTGACGGCGTCATCGTTTCTGTGCGCAAAGTTGACGGGGCGTTTTACGGTGGACCGTTATTTGGCGGAGGATTTTCTTCCCCTATACGACCGCTTCACTTGGAAGGTTGATGCTCGGGAATGTGCTCGTTTCTGCCGGCCTGACCAGATGGCGGAGGTAATGTCGGCTACCGATATTGCCGGGGTGATTACTCAGCGTGCGGCTGAGGCGACGGGGCTCGCGGCAGGGACACCTGTCTTAGTGGGAACGGGCGACTCTGGTGCCGAGGCCATTTCGACGGGTGTATTTCGTCCCGGCGATATGATGGTTCAGTTGGGGAGTACGGCGTATTTCATCTATCTAGCTGATCATATGGTCGATGATGCCCGCCTGTGGCCAGGGACGTTTATCATTCCCGGAACTTACGGGATCTGCGCGGGGACCAATACGGCGGGTGCGCTCACATCGTGGCTGCGCCAAGAGCTGTATCGCGACGCCGTGGAGGCCGAGGGCCACGGTGGCCCCGATGCATATTCGGTTATGGCGCATGATGCCGCCGGTGTGGCGCCGGGTGCCGATGGGCTCCTGTGTCTGCCGTACTTTGCGGGGGAGCGCACTCCGCTCAACGATCCCGAGGCGCGTGGCGTCTTCTTTGGCCTGACCGGAAGGCATACACGAGCCCATATGGTTCGTGCCGCCTTGGAAGGCGTCGCGTATACCGTTGCATCCCATGTCGACATTATCGAGCGAGAACATGGACTGCCAATTGGGCGCATTATGCTTGTCGGAGGTGGAACCAAGAATCCAGTTTGGATGCAGGCTATCGCGACGTATGTGGGCGCGAGGTCTCGGTTGCCAAGGTTACGGTGGCGCATGCTTCGGTGATGCCATCATGGCAGCTCTCGCAGGTGGCGCCTATGCATCATGGGATGAGCTCGCCCAAGTCCTTGGCGTTGCGCAAACAATCGTGCCTGATATGACTGCCCACGAGTTATATGCGTCGCGCCGTCATATCTTTGACGAATTGTATGCACGCAACCGTGATCTCATGCACGAATTGGTGTAATGCTGCCGAATTGTACTGTCTTCCAAAATAGGGACTGCGTTGTGCGATTTGCATGCCCCTTGGCATTTTTGCCCACAGGAGTTAGCGAAGGTCAAAAACAGAGTGCGCATTTGCTAAAACTGCCGACTCGATGCGCTTTGCGTCACAGTTTTTGAGTGAGGCGATGCGCATCGAGGTCCTTGCGAGCGATCTGATGAGCGACTGCGCGCTTGTTTCTGTGTTTGGTTCGGCTGGCGCATCGGTCTCGAGCAGTAGACGGTCGAGTGGAATCTGCCGGGCATATTCGCGACCGCGCTTGGTGGCGAGCATACGCTCGTTCACGGAAAAATAGCAGTTTGCGTTTCGCGCGCGGGCGAGTTCGTTCGAAGTGCCGCTAAACCAGTGGAAGATGATAGCGGGGGAGTCGGGGTTTGGGATGAGTAGTCCATGCGATTCGAGGACGTCCAGTACGGCTCCTGCCGAACGAACGGCGTGAATTGATATCACGCGCCCGGTAAGAGGATGCTGCACGAGTGCATCGCAGAGCCGGTTAAGTGCCTGTATTTGTAGCGGCTCACTTCCAGCAAAGCGCGCGGAAAAGTCGAGCCCGACTTCGCCGATGTAGCGCTCTTGGGCAGCAACTTCGCAAAGCAGATTGACTTCGGCGGGACCGCAGCGGCCGTCGGCGAGCCACCAGGGATGGAGCCGATGCCCTTGATGACGGTAGGAAGGCGACGGGTTCGCCCGTGTGCGCTAGCGAAGTCGCGTGGATCGACGCCGCAATCAAATAGACCAAGCCCAGCGCGTTGCCTCATCGGCAACGGCGTCCGGGTGAGCCATTAAATCAAGATGGCAGTGTGCATCAAATAACCGGGGCTCCATCTCGGCGCGCTCCGCTAGTCTAGGCGCTGGCCATCGGCACGCACGTGCTCGGTGCCGCGGCCACTGATCTGGCGGATAACCTCGCCGGCGATCATCTGCCCATGATGGGCGGCATAAAGCTGGCGGTTCCGAGCTCGGTACGCTCGTGGATGTTGGAAGGGTCGCGGGGCTGTGTCTTAACCGATTCCTCGCAGCTAAACAGTACATGTAGGCTCTTGATTCCGCGCTTCTTACATTCTTTGCGCATAATGCGGCTCATGGGGTCACGTACCGTATCGAAGATGTCGGCAAAGCGGAGGCACTCGGGATGGAGCTTGTTGGCCCCGCCCATGGAGCTAACCAAACGAATGTCGTGGTCCTGAGCATATTTGGCAATGGTGAGTTTGGCCGAGATGGTGTCGATGGCGTCGACGACGTAGTCGAGCTTGCCGTCCGTCTGCTCCAAAACGCTCGCGAAGAACTCGTCGATGTTGTCGCTCAGCAGGTATTCGGTGCGTTTGATAACGGTGGCGGCGGGATTGATATCGCGGATCATGGCATCCATCACGTCCACTTTGCGCTTGCCGACGGTGCTGTGAAAGGCGATGGCCTGGCGATTGATATTGCTGGGCGCGATGATGTCCTTGTCCAGAATGACGAAATGACCGATGCCGCCGCGGGCGAGTGCCTCGCAGCAGTTGGAGCCCACGCCTCCGCAGCCGAGCACCAGCACCGTGGCGGCGGCGAGTTTGTCGAGCGCCTCGCGGCCCATGATGATTTCGAGCTTGGTATCGCGCGTCTCGACGAGAGCGGCAGCGGTTTCGGCCATAGACATCCTCCGATTGGGAAGCGAATCGTGTTTTAGCTATCGTCATTATAGGTAATCGCCCATAGGTTGCGATGGCGTTTGCTTTGATGTGGATTGAAGCATTGCGATTAGATAGTTAGACAAACATCTAAATATCGAGTATAGTGTGCGCGTCGAACGAAATACTGAGAGGAGGTCCTATGCCGGGAGAGGGTTTTAAAGCGCTGGCCGATCCTACACGGCGTCACATTTTGGAACTGTTGCGCGAGGGCAATTGTACGGCCGGAGAGCTTGCCGAGCATTTTGACATCAGCAAACCGTCATTGAGCCATCATTGGCGACGCTCAAAAACGCCGGGTTGGTGACCGATGAACGTCATGGCCAAAACATCGTATACAGCTTAAACACCACCGTCATGCAAGACTTGATCGGTTGGTTTATGGGCTTTACAAACACTGAAGGTGATAAGAATGAATAACGAAAACAAGGGCATTCACGCCACGGGGGTATCGCCACGCGTGTGGATTGCGCTGGTCGCTCTGTGCGTCGCCAACGTCGTAGTGCACCTCATGGTGATGCCGAGCTTGCCTGCGCAGATTCCCACGCACTGGGGCGCGAACGGCGCCGTCGACGGTTGGGGTCCTAGCTGGATGGCCCCCGCGCTCGGCGTGCTGCCTCTGGCGCTTCTCGCAATGTTCTGCGTGGTGCCGCGCATCGACCCCAAAGGTGAGGCATATCGAACCTCGGGCAAGTTCTATCAGGGCTTCGTAATCGCCTTTACCTTGTTCATGTGTGCCGTAAGCTGGCTGGGAGAGCTTACGGTCTGGGGCGTGGTGCCGGCGGTCGGTTCGGTCAACGTGCTGATTTCCGGTGCTATCGGTTTGCTGTTCATCGGCGTAGGCAACTACTTGCCGCGTGTGAAGCAGAACTATACGCTCGGTATCAAGACGCCTTGGGCGCTTGCCGATCCCGAGAACTGGCGCCGTACGCAGCGCTTTGGCGGTGCCTGCTTTATGGTGCTGGGTGTTGGCCTGATTGCGATGGGCGTGGCAGGTGCTGTGCTTTCGAATGAAGTCGTCGCCGCGGTGATTGCGGTTCTGGCGTTTGGTTCGGTCGGAGCCGTCTACGTCTACTCGTATCTGCTGTGGCGCAAATCTCAGCGGGCTGTTCGTTAAGGTTGCGGAAAACTAGCGTACGCAGTTCATGGTATGTTCTGGGGGATTTTTCCCAGGTAGTATTAGGGGGTATGGGCAACCACGCCCCTTTTTCGTTACGTTTCAGAGCTAGTTTTCTCATTTCGTTTCCACTAAAGCGAATCAAGAATAGGGAAACAACAGGTAGAAAGGATAAAACAGACAAATGGCGGAGTTTATCTACCAGATGTATCAGGCTCGCAAGGCCCATGGCGACAAGGTGATCCTTGACGACGTGACCCTGAGCTTCTACCCCGGTGCCAAGATCGGCGTCGTGGGCCCCAACGGTATGGGCAAGTCGACCCTGCTCAAGATCATGGCCGGCATCGAGGAGGTCTCCAACGGCGATGCCAAGCTTACCCCCGGCTACACCGTGGGTATCCTGCAGCAGGAGCCGCCGCTCGACGACGACAAGACCGTCATCGAGAACGTGCGCATGGCATTTGGCGACATGATCGCCAAGGTCGATCGCTTCAACAAGATCGGCGAGGAGATGTGCGACCCGGATTGCGACATGGACGCCCTCATGGCCGAGATGGGAAAGCTCCAGGACGAGATCGACGCCGCCGACGGCTGGGATATCGATTCCAAGCTCGGCCAGGCCATGGACGCCCTGCAGCTGCCCGATTCCGACATGCCGGTCAACGTACTTTCCGGCGGCGAGCGCCGTCGCGTGGCCCTGTGCAAGCTGCTGCTCGAAGCTCCCGACCTGCTGCTGCTCGACGAGCCCACGAACCACCTGGACGCCGAGTCGATCCTGTGGCTCGAGCACTTCCTGCACAACTACCAGGCGCGGTGCTTGCCGTCACGCACGATCGCTACTTCCTGGATAACGTTGCCGAGTGGATCTGCGAGGTCGACCGCGGTCACCTTTATCCCTACAAGGCAACTACTCCACGTATCTGGAGACCAAGGCGCCCGTATCGAGGCGCAGCAACCGCGACGCCAAGCTCGCCAAGCGCATGGAGGCCGAGCTCGAGTGGGTACGCAGCTCGCCCAAGGCTCGCCAGGCAAAGAACAAGGCCCGTCTGGCTCGCTACGAGGAGATGGAGGCCGAGGCCCGCGCAAGCCAGAAGCTCGACTGGACCGATATCCGCATTCCCGTTGGACCGCGTTTGGGTAACAAGGTGCTCGAGGCCCATCACCTGCACAAGGAATTCGACGGTCGCGTGCTCATCGACGACCTTTCTTTCACCCTGCCGCGTAACGGCATCGTGGGCGTCATCGGCCCCAACGGTGTGGGCAAGACTACGCTCTTCAAGACCATCGTGGGCCTGGAGCCGCTGACTTCGGGCGAGCTCGAGGTGGGCGAGACCGTCAAGATCTCCTATGTCGATCAGAACCGTTCTGGCATCGACCCCGACAAGAACCTGTGGGAGGTCGTCTCGGATGGTCTGGACCACATGATGGTCGGCGAGACCGAGGTCCCCAGCCGCGCGTACGTGGCGAGCTTTGGCTTTAAGGGCCAGGACCAGCAGAAGCGCGCTGGCGTACTCTCCGGTGGCGAGCGCAACCGTCTGAACCTGGCGCTCACGCTCAAGCAGGGCGGCAACCTGCTGCTCCTCGACGAGCCCACGAACGACCTCGACGTCGAGACGCTGTCCTCGCTCGAGGCGGCGCTGCTCGAGTTCCCGGGCTGCTCGGTGGTCATTAGCCACGACCGTATGTTCCTGGACCGCGTCGCCACGCACATTCTGGCGTGGGAGGGCACCGACGAGAATCCGGGCAACTGGTATTGGTTCGAGGGCAACTTCGAGGCCTATCAGGCCAACCGTATCGAGCGCTTGGGCGAGGACGCAGCCCAGCCGCATCGTATTCACCGCAAGCTCACGCGTGACTAGTAGCAAGTAGAAAGGCCGCCAGCAAGGGCGGCCTTTCTTGTAGCAATTGCACTGCAGCTATGCCCTGGCTGCTGGTTTGATTCATAATCAAAGTCATCTCTTTGGGATTAAAGCCCGTTTTTGCTATGAGTGATTTTCTAATTCCGTTTAAAACGTAAAGACGTATTGGGTTACAAGGACATAAGCAAATCGAATTGAAATATAACCAGTGCTGTAACGTTACAAAAAAGGTTATAGAATAGGAGTATCTTATAAGTCGCTCCTCTAGAAAGAAGAACATATGCTTTCGCGTCGTCGTTTTCTGCAACTTGTCGCGTCTTCAATTGTCGCCTTAGCCGCACGTCCGAAAGAGGTTTTTGCTTCGACGGGCAATATTGATGGTGAGCAGATACAATTTACTTCAGAAATTGCGCAAGAGCTTGCCGATAAATATATAAAGGGACTCCTCGGCTCTTCGTATACGCCTTCTGACCCTATTCCTTTTGTAGACGTTGATGGGTCCCCGCTTGGCTACATTGTTCCGGTTGTGACATTCAATAGAGCCGCGGGCTATTTGGTTTTAGATGCTTCAGATGATGAAATACTTACGGGATATCGTTTTGGAGACGGCTTAGTCAGCCTATGGATCGGGGAGGAGATCTTGGTGTTGAGTCTTATTCTTTCAATAACCCAGTCGTAATGATCAATCCATTCGAATTCGGTGTGCAATCTTTGGACGGTTCAATAACAACAAATTGCGGAAGAACAATCCCGGCTGTTTCCATAGAAGGACGGCCTGTCGTTTTATCGAATAAACCTTCAAGCTGGAACGATGTCGTAATTTACGCAACTCAAATGCAGGATTACACAGTATCTGGATTTCGTTCCATTTCTCAGTTTATGTCATATGATGAAAGCGAGATTAAGAGGCTTACTGCCCACTATGCTTGTATGGTGACCGCTTTTTCGAACGTTGCGGAACTGTATGGCATTGCCAATTTATATAGCGACCCTTCGCAATATATGCAGATATGGAATTACACCAATACCCATGCTCTTTCCGCTGAAGAACAGACTGTTCCCGGCGTTGTTTTGGGCGGAACGCCGATATCAACCTGTGCAACGGGGTTTACAAATTACTGCGCAAGCAGAGGAAGTGCTCTTATCGCCCGCACTGTCTCCTCTCCGGCTATCGCGAGCATTCAAAATGAGATTAACTCTAATAGACCGAATGTTTTACATGCGAGTTTGTACAACGGATCAGCCCATTCTGTAACAGCGGAGGCTTACGCCACACTTACTGGTAAGAAAACTGGAGAGACAAGGCAGATGATTGGCATAGCGGACGGCTGGAATTCATCTTTATCCTTCCTGAAGTATGATCAGAGCTATTATGCGTGGACTTATGGAACGACTTTTTCGAAGTAGGGCGATTCGTCTAGCTCTGTCTTTGGTGCTGATGGCTTCATTGGTGGGCTGTTCAACAAAGGAAGAGATATCGCGCGGAGGTTCCGGAGAAGTGACTGCGACAGACTCAGGTTCATTAGAAATAGCTGGCGGGCATGCCGATGTGATGTTACAAGGAAAAGGCGTGCTTAGGTCGAATGATGCTGAAGACGCTGTCTGCTCAATAGAGGATTTGAAGACAGGTGAAACTGCATCGTACCGAGTTTCAGATAATGCTGCGAATATGATTGAGTCGATACCGACCGGAGCGCAGGTTTCTTTTAGATACTTTGCTCCGCAACTTGAGGATGAGCTTGCTTCTCTGGTGTCTATATGCGCCGATGACAACTAAAAGGCCTGAATTCAAACGCCTCGGATGGTCAATTGGCTATCCGAGGCCGTTTTTTACTCGACCGGGGCTTCGACCTTGTCGATGGCCCAGGTGGCTCCGAGGCCGCCGGTGGTGTTGCGGCGAATGCGTACGGTGACTTCGTGGCGTTTGCCGGCCTGTGTGTAGCGCAGGGGGAAGCACGCGCGGTTACGGCCGGCCTCGATGGTACCGCGCTCGCGAGCGATCCAGTAGTACTCGCCGACGATGCCGAGGGTGTCAGCGCCGTAGGGGAGATAAGTCGACAGCTGGTGCAGCAGCGGGCTAGGGCAGAAGACCTCGGTCGCGAAATCGATGGGGAAGTCCCCGGGGATGGTCGGTGCTGCGGGAGCGGGGGCCGGTGCTGAATTGGGGACCGGAGTCGGTGCAGGTGTGGGAGCCTGGTCACAGGCGGGTGCGGATGCGGACTCAATGACAGGTGCAGACTCAGATGCCGCTTCTGGCTTAGCTATGGAATCTGTCGGTTCCACGGAGATGGACGTGTCTTCGGTCCCGGTTTTGGCATCGGCCTGCGGAGTGTCCTCTGCCTCGACGTTCGGCTTGGCCTCGACCGGCGTGGATACCATGGTGGTGATGCCGGCGTTGGCGTTCTCGGGGTCGTAGACAACCGTGAGCGAGATGGCAGGCTGGGGCGCCTCGGGCTCCGGTGTTGCCTCGGCAGCATCTTGATCCGCGAGCTCGTCGGACTGATTGTCCTCGGTGTTGTCGCCAAAGGCATCGTGGTTCTGGAACACGGGCGCCTCGGGCTGGCCAGCCGCCTCTTCGGTTGTCGACTTGGATGCTCGTTGAGCTCCACAGCGGCTTCCTGCTCTGGCATGACTTCGGGATCGGTCATGGCGGCGATTTCGGTTTCGGCTTCCGCTGCCACCTCAATAGCGACTTCGATCTCTGTCTCGGGCTCGGGCTCCGGCACAGCTTCAACCGCGGCTTCTGGTTCGGGACGCTTAACGTGCTTGGGGCGCACAGCCTTGAGGTCCTTCTCACCGCGCTTTTTCTTTTTGTAGGACTGCTTAGCGCCCTTGGCGGTCTTGGGCTTGTCCTCGCCCTTGGCAAGGGCGGCATCCCAGGCCTCGTTGGCGATGACGGTGGCATACAGGCGACCGCCCTTAAAGACGGTCAGCTTAATGCAGTCGTCAAGCTCTTCGAGCAGCTCGCGCGTGGATTCGAAGCCCAGGTCATAAGCGGTCATGTCGCCAGCGGCGAGCGCCTCTTCGACCTGCGTCATAAACGTTTGCTTGCCGCATCCAATCGCATCGCGCAGCAGGCGATACAGATAGATGTGGTTGCCCAGTGAAAGCGTGGGCCTAACTATTGTCTTGCTCATGGCAAATCTCCTCTTTACACATGTAAAGCATCTTACCATCGCATGGCGCTCGCCATGGCGGCGCCCAAGGCAAACGGGCGCGAACCGCTGTCGATTCGCGCCCGTTATACAGGTCGGTTATCTATGAGAGGCAAATGTGCCTAGTTGCCCGATGTCGCGCCTTGGCTTGAACTGTCAGATGCCGTGCCGGACGCGGTTCCGCTCGAGCTGTTGGTGTTGCTGTTGTCGGTAGATCCCGTACTCGGTGTATTGCCATTCGCCTGGTCGCCCGTGCTCGGTTGAGAGCCGTCAGTCGTTTGACTTGAGTCAGTCGTGCCGGATTGCGTGCCGCTGTTGTTCGCAGAGGAATCGACGCCCTGCGATTGGTTTTGGGTGTTCGAGGACGAATTGGCAGAGGTAGAACTGTCTTGCGTATCGTCCGTCTGTGCCTGCTGATCCTGCGACTGGGTGTTGCCATTTGCATCGCTCTCGGTCGTGCGCGACGACAGGATTGGCTCGGGACGCTCGCCCAGACCCTCACCGGCAGTGGTGATAAGGATGGCGCCGGCGCAGGCGATGACCGCGACGATGGCGATAGCGATCGAGAAGACGATGACCTTCTTTTGCGTCTGGCTGCGCTCAGCCGCCGCCTTGGCGCGCAGGCTGTTGGGAGCGACGCGCGCCGTGGTCGCGCGTCCCGCAACCTGGCGCATCTCCTGCGTGGTTGCGGCGCCACCTAGGTGCTCCTCGACATTGGGCTCAACGGGCTCGTAGGCGCCGGTAGGGTAGTCGACAGCGGCATGCGTGCCTTGATTGCTTCGGCGCTGGCGGAGATAAAGTGGCGATAGACCTGCGAGGACACAACAGTGATGACTGAGCTCACAGCGGCACCAATCACCGAGCCGGCAATGCCGATCTTTGAAGCAAGCGCCACGCTCGTGGCGGCAGCTGCGGCGCCGGCGATGATCTGGGGAATGGAAATGTCATCGAACAGGCCCTTTTTGGGCGCGATGGCCATGGTCTGTCCGATGGAATGGTTCTCGTGCACGCCGTTGTTGAGCGCGGCCGGTGTCATGACGCGCGTGCGCGGCGCGTCGGTGTACTTGGTTGCCATACGGGGTCCTCCCGGTGTAAATCTGCTTCGTTTCGTGTAGCCATCAGGGTACCCACCAGATGTGAATCGTACGTGACATTTAACAGATACCATCAACTCATCAAGGGGGCCTGCTGTCTTTGGTGCAATAGCTTGATGCTAAACTGGATTTATGTTTGCGAGGTGGTTTACGTGATGTACCCGTATATGACATTCGAAGATGGAACCGAGGTCATTCATTCTGACCTGATTACAGATGGCGATATCGAAAAGGTTATCATGCATTTTGAGCGACCGACGGCAGAGGGCTTCGACTCCGCTCGTTGTGAGTTGCCTTCCTGTTCGTGGACTGACTGGGAAGGGCATTTTACTCAGAGTGAAAAACGAGCTTTCGAAGAGTGTCTGAGCAAATAATTTAGATTAGTTCGAGTTTAGTTCGAATAAAGAAGCTGAATGCGATGACCTAAAGCGTATGCATTTTTAGTATTAGATGCGTATGAAATGGAGGATGTGAATGGATGAGCTAATAGACTTTAAAAAACGATTTCTCAAGAATGGCGAGCTGGTTTCAATTCCAAAAAAGGAAAGCTATAAAAGAATCATGCTGCTATGGGCCGTCTCTTTCTTTGAATTAAATACAAGTTATACGGAGCTTCAGGTTAATCGTGTGCTGTCACAGCTCTATCCTGATTATGCCGTGTTGAGGCGGTACTTGGTTGATTATGGATTCCTATTAAGGGATGAACGAGGCCTGAAATACGAGGTTAATCGTGATGTTCACGGTATTGAGAGCTAGCCGTCCGGTTCGGGTCCTATATATTGCTAGAGGGATAAGCGAAATAGGCAATTGGTGTGCGAATATTGCTTTGCCAATGCTGATTTACGAGGTAACTCACGATGTTTCTGCAACTGCTTTGATGGTCTGCTGCAGATTTGCCCCCTCTCTGTTTTCAGTTGCGCTCGCGCAGCTGCCTCAGAAGATGGGTATCGGGACACTGCAGGCCATGAGATTGGCAGACTTAATTCGCGCGGGATTATTCGTTTGCTATATTTTTGTTGATAGTAAATGGAGTATGTTTGCTATTACGTGCGCGGTATCGCTTTGCCGAACGGTAGAAATGCCCTGCTTTTACTCGTTGTTAAGAGCCAATACGAATAGTATCAATCGCGACGTAATTAATAATTCGTTTGGGTTCCTGCAGAATTTGATGATGGTTCTGGGGCCAGTTGCCGGCGGTTTTGTTGTCGCTCAATTTGGGGCGGAGGCTGTTCTTGCATTAGACGCGCTTTCTTTTGCCGCGTCGTTCTGGTTGCTGCGAGATGTTCCGTCGATTATCGAGGTTAATGATAAAGAGGGAATAAGCAAAAATGAAAAAAACAGGACTGCATTTAGTGATCTTAGCGCGAAGCACTTGGCAATTGGTTTCCTATTAATCGATATTTCTAGTGGCGTGGCATTCGGCTCTCTGAATTCTCTTTTGCCAGCTATAGCGCAATTGCAATTTGACTCGTCATCGATACAATACGGATTCCTTCAGAGTAGTCTTACAATCGGACTGTTGTTCGGAAATACAATATATGGTCGTTTAATCAGTGGTTCCGATTGCGTTAAATCATATTGTTTTGTGACGTATCTTGCGCTCGGTGCGTATCTGGCGTTTGGCTATCGCTATGCGTCTGGGATATCGTTTATTTTCCTTTTTATCGTCGGTGCCGGAAACGCCATTCAAGATGTGCTTCTCATAACATCGCTGCAGGATTTGGCGAGAGACGGATCTGAATCGATAAGCCTGTTTTCAATTAGGGAGTCTTTGCAATCGGTTGCTGTTGTTATTTCAACACTTCTTGTTTCGCTGTTCACGAGCATCGCGATGTTCTCAATTCTCGTTACAGGACTTGGTGTATTTTCAATTATGATGGTAGTTGTGTTTCAATTGAATTATTTGCGAAAGATGTGACGTTGATATGCCTAAAACGCTTTTAGTATTTCCCCCAGGATGGAGTCCAGTGGGGCCGTATCTTGCCTTGCCTGTTTTGAAGTCATATCTTCAAGAGGTTGAACAATACAAAGTTGACATTGTTGACTTAAACGTGGAATTTTACGATGACCTCCTATCTTTTAGACATGTCGAAGAGTGCTGTAAAAGGTATCGGGAATCAAAGGATTCGTTTAGTTCGAATGTTCAATTAACAATCGAGTTGATACAAAAGTCGGCACTTAATGTTGACGAGGCAAAAGATATTTTCAGATCGAAGAGATACTTTAATCTAAAAGAAAGACAATATGCTGAAAACATTTTTAGAAATGCACTCTATATCATAAATCACGTCTCATATGGAGTTAAATACACGTTCAACTCCATAGATCTGCCCTATGATTATTATTCGACACCAGAAATAATGAAATCGCTTGCAGATACCTTGCATAATCCGTTTATTTCCTTCTATGAAACTGCCTTTCTTAAGCGTATTCAGAGGGAAAAAATCGAGTTTATTGGGATTTCGGTGAGCGGCTGTTTCCAATTGATTTCTGCAGTTACGTTAGCGAAACTGATTAAGGAAGAATGTCCATCTGTTAAACACGTCTCATTGGGCGGCAATTACATTACTCGTTTAGCAGATGACTGCATGAAAGAATGGCATCCCTTTTTTGAATACATTGATTCGATAATGATGTATGACGGCGAAGAGCCGCTTGCACGTCTTCTTGAGGCTCTTGACTCTGGTGATGACAATCTCGACTGTGTTCCAAACCTTTGCCATGCTAAAGGTGGAAAGATATATAAAAACCATCGGATTGAGCAAACATTTATCAACGATACAGTTCCCGATTTCGATGGCTTCGCCCTTTCTAAATACTTCATGCCTGAGTTAATATTGCCGGTTTATTCCTCTAGGCAGTGTTTTAATCATTGCGCCTTCTGCACCATTCCCGGTGCTACCGGTGGTTGTTACCGAAAGATGCCTATATCGAGAGTATTTGAAATAATGTGTCGGTTAAATGAAAAATACGGCACGAGAGTTTTCTCTTTTGTGGATGAAACATTCGAAGGCAAAAGAATGGAGCAACTCGCGGATGAAATAAACGCATCGGGAAAAACGTTTTTCTGGCATGGAGAAACGAGGTTCTCTCCAACCCTAAGTACAGAAGTTTTTAACAAGATATACCAAAGTGGATGTAGGCAGATTCAGTTTGGCCTCGAGTCATACAACCAAAGAGTTCTTGATCTAATGAAGAAGAACACGAGAGTTGATTGGATTGATCGCAATATCCATGATTGTCTCAATGCGGGTATTCCTGTTCATCTATTTTTTATGATTGGCTTTCCGACCGAAACTAAAGAAGAGGCTCTGAACACCTTAGCTTATACAGAGAATGTTTTGAATTATTCAAAACAGGTATGTGGTGTTCCATATTCCACGAGAGGATTTACGAATTTTGGTCTCGTTATGGGGTCGGATGTTTGGAATCATCCCGATAAGTATGGTGTCTCTGTAATGCCGAAGTCCCAATATGAGGATTTGCGCCTCGAAGTGGATTATGTTTCAGGCACTGGTTTAACTTTAAATGAAGCAAAATCCTTATCTGATGAGCATCATATTGATTTTTATATGCAAGAGGTCATAAACGGTAGCGACACAATTGACTTGCCCCAGCGCCTTCATATTTCAGAGGTGACCTGGATCCTAGATTCTATTCACGCTGTCAGGTATAAGGGACATTTGACCAAAGTAAAGCGACGGCTAACTAGTCTAAATCCAGCTGATCGAATCTGGCTGGATTCCAAGACCTCTGTCGTGCTCGTTGAGCCATTTGCCTACTTCTATAATTCTGAATACCATCATGTCTATGCTGTTTCCCAGTTGGTATACCTTAAGTTGGCCCGTTTATTGGAGGCCGATTGTAGCATTTCTCTTATTCTTGATCAGGGCGACCTCGAGCTGACAAGGGCGATAGAAGAACTGTTGCATTATGGATTGCTGAATACAAATATCGATGCCGATTATGTAATGCACGATAATGGTTTTCAATTGGTTAAAAGTTCGTTTGTTAAAGAAGTCGGACGCTCAAAAGAGGGGTTAAGAGTACTGCTGAGTTGTGCCACCCATAGAATGTGTGCGGTTAATGATTTTTCGTTCACTTTGCTTTCGTTGTTTGAAAAGCCGATTACTAAGAACGAGGTGTGCGACATTTTGAAAAAAGAGGGACTATCGGCAAGCGAGGAGCAATTAAACAAGTTGGTTGATAATTGCATGAAAGCAGATATACTACAATTGATTAGATAGAGGAGGTTTCTACATGGACGTTATTAACAAAGATCTCTTGGAGCAACTGAAAGAGTCTCAGGAAGAGGGCGTCGTGGTAGAAGTGTTCGACTTTGAGAACTACATGGATAAATTCTGCCATTAGTTTCGGAATTTACTTGCCTCGCTTAAAGGAGAAGTCGATTATCGATTTCTCCTTTTTTAATTAAAGATATTTTTGGAATACATGCTCTTAGCACAGGTTGCGTCTCAGTAACTGGGAGGTTGCTTTGGCTAGTTAGAGATATGTGAACGTCCGTTAGACTGAATCTCAGGGTAGAAGGGGCCTCCAGTGTCCAGATCAACAAGGCAATGCTGCGTTTCGGCTAATAAGAACGATGGCTTTTTGCGTGTGGCGGCGGCGTCGCCGCAGATTCGCGTCGCCGATGTCGAGGGCAATGTCGAGGTTGCGCTGGCGGCTGTTCGCGATGCTGCCGAGCGCGGCGTTCATGCTCTGGTGCTGCCCGAGCTTAACCTGACCGGCTATACCGCGGCCGACCTGTTCCATAATCGCACACTGCTGCATGTCTGCGAGGCTGCTCTGGCGCATATCCTCGATGAAACCCGTGAGTTGCCGGTCGTCTTTACCATCGGTCTTCCCGTCGCGGTGGCCGAAAACATCTACAATTGCGCCGCCGTGTGCTGTGCGGGCGAGCTTTTGGGCCTTACGGCCAAAAAGTACTTGCCCAACTACGGAGAGTTTTATGAGCGCCGCTGGTTTGCTCCGGCGCCGGCCGATCCCGTGTGGATTGAATTTGCTGGTCAGGGTCCGGTGCCGCTTGGCTCGGAGCTTGTCTACCGCTGCTGCGATGAAGGTGCCGAGGATCTGGTGCTGGGTGTCGAGGTGTGCGAGGACCTGTGGGTACCGGCGCCCCCCTCGACCGAGATGGCGCTTGCTGGCGCGACGGTGATCCTCAACCCGTCGGCCTCGGACGAGATTATCGGCAAGGCGGATTACCGCCGCAGCCTCATCTCCAACCAGAGTGCGCGCCTGTACTGCGCCTATGCCTACGCGGATGCGAGTGAGGGCGAATCTACGACCGACATGGTCTTTGCGGGCGAGAACCTGATCTACGAAAACGGCTCTAAGCTGGCCGCCACCAAACTGCTTACCTGCGACATGGCGGTTGCCGATGTCGACCTCGATCGTCTGGTTGCCGAGCGCCGTCGCTCGACGACGTGGACGCGCGCGGACGATGCGCCGGAGGCACGACCGTTGAGTTCTCTTTTGAGGGCGTGTTGGCCGAAGAGCCTGTCCTGCGCGATGCACTCGGCATCGACCGTGTCTTCCCCCGCGCACCCTTTGTTCCGGCCGACCATGGTGACCTGGCCGAGCGTTGCGAGACCATCCTCGACCTGCAGACCGCGGGCCTCAAGACCCGTCTTGCCCATACGGGTACCAAGGCGGCTGTCATCGGTCTTTCAGGCGGTCTGGACTCCACGCTGGCGCTGCTTGTGACCGTGCGTGCCTTCGATGCGCTGGGGCTGCCGCGCACGGGTATCACGGCGGTTTCCATGCCTGGCTTTGGCACGACGCATCGCACTAAGTCGAATGCCGAGTCGCTCGCTCGCGACCTGGGCGTGAGCTTCCGCGAGGTTTCGATCCACGCGGCTGTGGAGCAGCACTTCAAGGACATTGAGCACGATCCGACCGTGCAGGACGTGACCTACGAGAACAGCCAGGCCCGCGAGCGTACGCAGATTCTGATGGATCTGGCCAACCAGGCTGGCGGTTTTGTCATCGGCACGGGCGACCTGTCGGAGCTGGCGCTCGGCTGGGCTACCTATAACGGCGACCACATGAGCATGTACGCCGTCAACGCGAGCGTGCCCAAGACGCTTGTGCGCCATCTGGTGCGCTATGCGGCCGATGTCTTTGGCGGGCGTATTGCCGAGGTCTTGCTCGATATCCTCGATACGCCGGTGTCCCCCGAGCTCCTGCCGCCCACGGGCGACGGCGAGATTGCGCAGAAGACTGAGGACCTGGTGGGCCCGTACGAGCTGCACGACTACTTCCTCTACTACCTGCTGCGTTTTGGCTTTGAGCCGGGCAAGATCTACCGCATGGCGCTCAAGAGCTTCGAGGGCGTCTACGACGTCAAGACCATTCACACGTGGCTACGCACGTTCTACCGTCGCTTCTTTGCCCAGCAGTTTAAGCGCAGCTGCCTGCCCGATGGCCCCAAGGTGGGCTCGGTCACGCTCAGCCCGCGCGGCGATTGGCGCATGCCGAGTGACGCCAGCTCGCGCCTGTGGCTCGCCCAGATTGACGCGCTCAATCCGATGGACTAAGGTTGCCAAATTGAACCAAAACAGCGGGTGCAAGCGTTACACTTTTGCAATCTGATGGCCCGTATCGCGCGGCGCTCTTGTCGGAGCGCCGCGTTTTTCATATCGAAAGGTGGCACCATGCAGGCATCGCAGCGTCTCGACCGCTTTGGCGCGGAGGTCTTCGCCTCGCTCAACAACAAACTGCTTGCGCTGAAGGCTCAGGGCAAGACCATTTACAACATGAGCGTGGGCACGCCCGACTTTAAGCCGTACGACCACGTGGTCGAGGCGCTCACGCAAGCGGCCCAGGACCCCGAGATGTGGAAGTATGCCCTGCGCGACCTGCCCGAACTCAAGCAAGCCGTGTGCGATTACTATGAGCGCCGCTTTGGCGTTTCGGGCATTACGCCGTCTATGGTGCAGTCGTGCAACGGCACGCAGGAGGCGTGGGCCATTTGGGCCTGGCCCTGCTCGATCCGGGTGACACCATTTTGGTTCCCGATCCGTGCTACCCGGTCTTTGAGGCGGGCGCCAAGATTGCCGATGCCAAGCTCGAGTACTATCCGTTGGTCGCCGAGCATAATTACCTGCCCTATGTGGCGGGCATCGATCCCGAGGTGGCCGATCGTGCCAAGTATATGATCGTGTCGTTGCCCGCCAACCCGGTCGGCTCGGTGGGCACGCCCGAGGTCTACGAGGAGATCATCGCTTTCGCCCGCGAGCACGACCTGCTCATCGTCCATGACAACGCGTACTCCGACATCGTGTTCGACGGCGAGCCGGGCGGAAGCTTCTTGCAGTATCCTGGTGCGCTTGAGGTGGGCGTGGAGTTCTTCTCGCTTTCCAAGTCGTTTAACGTTACCGGTGCGCGTATCGGCTTTTTGGTCGGTCGCGAGGATGTGGTCTCTGCCTTTGCCAAGCTGCGCGGCCAGATCGACTTTGGTATGTTCTTCCCGATCCAGAAGGCCGCCATCGCCTGCCTGAACGGTCCGCGCGATGAGGTCGAGGCGCAGCGTCTGAAGTACCAGGAGCGCCGCGATGCCCTGTGCGACGGTCTTGAGGGCCTGGGCTGGGAGCGTCCCAACGCGCATGGCTCTATGTTTGTGTGGGCCAAGCTTCCCGGTGGTCGCACCGATTCCATGGCGTTTTGCGAGGAGCTCATGGAGAAGGCCGGCGTTGTGGTGACGCCGGGCGCGAGCTTTGGCCCTTCGGGCGAGGGGCACGTGCGCATGGCGCTGGTCCTGCCGCCCGATCAGATCGCTTTGGCTGTCGAGGCCATTCGCGAGGCGGGCCTGTATTAGAAACCTATTTCGACTCGTCAATAGCTCGAAACCGATTTCGTGCAGTTATTTTACGAATTCTGCAAACAATTTCGGTAAACGGTCGATTTTTGGCTGCGAATAGGAGCATAATCAAAGTCCCGATTGGATGTATTGGGATTACGGCAAGCCGCTCGGGTCGTTCCCGGGCGGCTTGTTTGTGGAGAGAGATGGGAGTTTCTAATGGTTAACGAGAAGAAGGTCGCTATTGTCGGCTGCGGTTTCGTCGGTTCGTCTTCGGCGTTCGCTCTGATGCAGAGCGGTCTGTTCTCCGAGATGGTCCTCATCGACGTGGACAAGAACCGCGCCGAGGGTGAGGCTCTGGATATCGCGCACGGCATGACGTTTGCCGAGCCGATGAAGATCTACGCCGGCGATTATTCCGATGTCGCCGACGCCGCCATGATCGTCGTCACCGCTGGCGCTGCCCAGAAGCCCGGTGAGACCCGCCTGGACCTGGTCAACAAGAACGTCAACATCTTTAAGTCCATTATCCCCGAGATTAAGAAGTCCGGCTTCGACGGCATTCTGCTAATCGTCTCCAACCCGGTTGATGTTCTGACCTATGCTCCATCAAGATGTCCGGCCTGCCCGAGGGCCATGTCATCGGCTCTGGCACCGTGCTCGACACTGGCCGTCTGCAGCAGATGCTTGGTGCCCACGTCGAGGTTGACCCGCGCGACGTTCAGGCCTATGTCATGGGTGAGCACGGCGACTCCGAGTTTGTCGCTTGGTCCAGCGCCCAGGTTGCCGGCGTGCCGCTGAACACCTTCTGCGAGCTTCACGGCCACCTGGAGCATGAGACCGCCGAGAAGCGCATCGCCGAGGACGTTAAGAACTCCGCCTACACCATCATCGAGAAGAAGCACGCCACCTACTACGGCGTCGCCATGGCCGTTAAGCGCATCTGCACCGCTGTTATGCGTGATGAGCAGACCGTTCTGCCGTTTCCTCGCTCATGGTGGGCGAGTATGGCCTGTCCGATCTGGCCATCTCCATGCCGACGGTCGTTGGCCGCGACGGCGTCGTCTGCCGCGTCCCCGTGCCACTGAACGATGACGAGCAGCATGAGCTCACCGCCTCCGCCAAGGCCCTCAAGGACATCATCGACAGCGTCGACTTCTCCTGCTAAATCAAGCTCGCTAGAGCGAAAAGCTACAATGAAGGCGTCCGGGTCCACACGGCCCGGGCGCCTTTTTGGTGCAAGGGGGGTCAGGTTACTTTGCACCACCCCAATGCATCATAGTTGATGGGAGGGCCATGTCGGATTCGCCTAATTTTTTGACCTATGCCCAGACGGCGTTTGATCCATTTGAGGAACGGCCGTTCTGCGCGGTGGATAGCCTGGTCTTTGCGTGGTTGTCCTATTTGCGTTTGCCGGGTGATATGGCGGAGCTGACGAACTGGCAGGGCCTAGACGTACGCGAGCTGCTGCGCGCCGAGTGCTACCAAGACATGATTGGCGACCTGTGGGATCCGGAGGGGAGTCGTGCCCTGTTGGAGGCTGTGGCAGCAAGCCCTCGCTACCGTGGCGTTCGTGTTTGCGGCTATCGTAGCGTGAGTGATGCCGAGACAACGGAGCAGTTTGCGGCCATGACGTTCCGATTTCCGGCGGGGTTTAGCTATCTTGCCTTCCGGGGGACCGACAGCACGATTGTGGGCTGGAAAGAGGACTTTAACATGGCGTTCCGGTGTCCTGTGCCGGCCCAGGAATCCGCGGCGCGTTATGTAGACGAGGCGGCGGATGCGATTGACGGGCCGCTTTTGTGCGGAGGTCATTCCAAGGGTGGAAACCTTGCGGTGTACGGTGCGGCGATGTGCCCGATGTCGCCCGTGAGCGAATCGAAAGGGCGTATTCCCATGATGGCCCGGGCTTCGTCGAGGAGTTTCTGAGCGGCAACGCCTTCGCCGATCTATCCGGTCGAATCGACAAGACGCTACCTCGGTCGTCGATCTTTGGCATGATGTTCGAGACACAGGAGGACTATGCCATCGTTGAGAGCACCGAGTTCAGCCTGCTTCAGCATAATCCCTTTAGCTGGGTGGTTGATGGTCGCGACTTCGTGTACTGTGAGCGCCTGTCCGCCGGTGCTCGATACGTTGATGGCTCCATTCGCGAGATGCTGCTTGCGGTGTCGCCTAACGAGCGCGAGCGTTTTGTAGATGCGTTGTTCTCCGTGCTTGAGGCTACGGGTGCTGAGCGGTTTGCGGATATCGCTGGGAATCTACGCGAGAGCCTGCCCGTGATGCTCCAGGCTGCGCAAGGCTTTGACAAGGATACGCGACGCTTTGTCTCGCAGACTATCGTTGCGATTCTTAAGTGTGCGCTTCTGCCCAAACGTCCCCAGATCGACATGCCCGCTGCCGGCAAGAGCTTGGCAGAACAGCTCGAGGCTTGGCAGTCCGAGCTCCTGCGCTAACCATTGGTGCAAAGCAACCTGTCCCCGATGCACCAATCTTCGATGCGCCTGGGGCGGGATCGACCGCTATACTGGTTCGTGCCGAAATCGATCTAGAACGGAATGCCGTATATGAAAATCAATCACGCGATTCTGCATATCCTGGACTTTGACTCTGCCGTCAACGTTATGAGCCAGCGCGAGCTCGATATCGAGAGCCGCACCGTGCGTAATTTCGTAACCACGCACCTGCGGCGCGCTCGTACCTCGGCCGACAACAAACGCGCCACGTTTGCCGAGAACTCTGCGTTTGGTGGTGAGCTCAAGGGCTATTTCTTTGGCGAGCGCGAGTTCGTGGACCTGTCGCAGCAGATTGCGGAGTTTATCTCCTCCGAGCTCACCAAAGCCGAGAAAGCCGAGTCCACCGACGTGCTCGTGGCTGATTTTGACGACGATGAGGATGCCCGCTGGTTTGCCGTGATGCTGCTGGGCTCCAAGCAGGCTTTTATGCACGAAGTGGGCCGCGAAGAGGGGGAGGTGCGCAACGACATCGCGCGCCACTACGCCATTCTGCCGAACCCCTCGCAAAAGGTGCCGAGCTATGCAATCGTGCGTGCAAGCACCATGGAGATCGGCTATGTGGATAAGAAGCGCAAGATTGCCGGCGAGGATCGCATGCTCATTCCCGATGGCCTGCTGCAGTGCGACACGGGGGTATCGGGCAAGGAGGTCATCGACACCGTGACGCGTGTGGTCGAGGAAGTCGCCGAGGAGCACGGTGCCAACACGGCTGTAGCACTCGCCAAGGTTAAGGCTGCTGTTGCCGAGAAAGTTGAGGATGACGAGGAACTGCCCCCTTGGGATATCGTCGATGAGGTCTTTGGGGACGAGCCGGTTATCAAGGAGAGCGTGCGCGCGGCACTGACTGAGGAGAAGGTGCCTGAGCGTGTGCCCGTGGAGCGCAAGCAGGTCGAACGCGCGGCGGTGCGCAACCACAAGATCCGTACCGACACGGGCATCGAGATCAGCTTCCCGGCCGAGATGGGTTCGAACTCTGAGTACATCGAGTTTGTCAACGAGCCCAACGGCCTCATCTCCATCGAGCTCAAGAACATCGGAAGTATTGAGAATCGATAAACTGCTCTTGGACGTTGCAAAAAACAAAGGCCGAAGCCTTTTGGGACTTCGGTCTTTTTTGTTTTCGGCTTGGTGGCTGACATTGCGCCGCAGGTTGAGCTCACGTCAGCGAAAACGCCCCTAAGCGAGCAAGGTGACGTGAAAGAGGAGGGAAGCGTACTTCGGTACGCGACCGACGATTGAACGTCAGATTGCGCTTAGGGCGTTTGCAGCGTCGGGCCGTTACGGCGTTTGGTAAAACGCCGTAACTATTAAAGCTGGCGCAGGCCCTCTTCCAGGCCGGTCTTGCTGTCGGTCTTCTCGTCGCGCATCTTGATGGCGCGGGCGGGGACACCGGCCACGACGGCGCCGGCGGGGACGTCCTCGACGCACACGGCGCCGGCGGCAACTACAGCACCCTTGGCCCACGTGCACGCCTTCCAGGACCACGGCGTTGCGCCGATCATGACATCGTCCTCGATGATGACGGCGTGGCG
>ENA-OQEX01000086-OQEX01000086.1-human-gut-metagenome-genome-assembly--contig:-NODE-86-length-54620-cov-10.784248_pt1 | contig 54620 bp, 69 predicted proteins | sample MGYA00242802_ERZ504649 | MGnify/ENA primary metagenome ERZ504649 (study PRJEB26092, sample SAMD00036194) | human gut metagenome | host: Homo sapiens | study: EMG produced TPA metagenomics assembly of...
TTAAGGTCATCGCGAGTTCCGCACGCAAAGGAGAGCACTTAATGTGCTCTCCGTCTTGCGCAGGACTGTAGAGCAGGGACCTTAATATATTTCTCCGGCCTCCGCCGTGCTCGGGAGACGACACGTTGATGTCTGCTTAACTCTGCTCGCTCAGGCTAATGACTTTGTTGGGGATCGATAATTTGCCGCAAGGTGAACTTGGATTGAGGCGTGTCGCCCTCTTCTCGCGCATCGTCAAAATCGAAGATCATGATGGCGCAGTTGGGGAGTTTTGTTGGGAGCTCGAAGCCCTCTGGGGCTGCAGCCTTGATGAATTGGCGGCTGGCGCTGCCGTGGCTTACTGCTAGGAGGGTTTCGATGCCCTCGGCGCCCATGAGATTGGTGAGGGTGCCCACCATGCGCTCCTGCAGGGCATGGCTTCCTTCTCCGCTAAATGGGATAAGGTCCTCGCCGGGGTCCCAGACGTCGGTGGGTAGGGCGTCGTGGGGGCCTTCTTCGAAGGTGCCGTAGCTGCGCTCGATGATGCCTTCGCAGGGCTCGACTGCTGCATCCCGGCCGAGGAGTTCGGTTGCGACGAGACTTGCCGTGTCCATGGCTCGGCCTAAGGGCGAAGAGACCACTTTGTCGGGAACGACGTTGTGGGCTTTGAGCACGCGGCTGCATCCCGGCTTGCTGACGACCCAGGTCGGTCAGCGGTGAATCGCAGCGGCCCTGGACGAGCTTTTTAACGTTGAATTCTGTCTGACCGTGGCGGAGTAGATATAGACGCTTCATGCTCTCCCCTTCTGTATAACTTGCTTTGCCGGCACAGCCCTACTCGTGGGTATGGCTACGTAGTCTTCGTCGATCGTGATCTTGGCGACCGACTTGGGATATTCCGATTCGACCCGTTTCGCCAGCGCGCGCTTCAGGTCCTCGGCGCTCATCGCCAAATCCGAGGGACGTACGCAGTCAAAGATCACGTTGGTATGCGTGGGGCCCGGAACACAGCGTAGGTCGTGGATCGAGAGGCGGCTATCAATCTCTTGAGCCATAGCGTTGATGCGCAGACGCATGCTCGCCACCTTTGGATCGTCGGTCACGATGGGATCGTAATGGAGCGTGACGATCATGCCGTCTTCGACCCTAAACGACTGCTCGATGTTATCGAGCGTGTCGTGACTTTCCAGCGGGCTGGCCTCGGCTGCCATCTCGGCGTGAGCGCTTGCGAACTTCCTGCCCGGGCCGTAGTCGTGAACCATCAAATCGTGAACGCCCAAAACGCCGGGGTAGCTCATGATCTTGTCTCGAATGTGCTTGACCAGCTTTGGATCGGGTGTCTGGCCCAAAAGCGGGCTCACCGTATCCTGGATGAGCTCAAAGCCGCTCCAGCCGATATAGGAGCCAACGGCAAGGCCGACCCATGCGTCAAGATTGATGTGCGTCACCTGCGAAACAATTGCGCACGCCAGCACGGCACCCGTAGCTAGGACATCGTTCTTTGAGTCCTGAGCGGTCGCATGCAGCGTCTCGGACTCAATGCGATCGCCGAGCTTTTGGTTGAGGGCCGCCATCCAGAGCTTAACAATCATCGAAAGCACCAAGACTGCCACCAGGGCAAGCGAGAACTCGACAGGTTCGGGGTGGATGATGCGCTCAACCGAGGACTTCACCAGCTCAACGCCAATCAGCAGCACGAGCGCCGCCACGACCAGACCCGAGAGATACTCGTAGCGGCCATGTCCGTAAGGATGCTCGGGGTCGGCCGGCTTGCCCGCCAGCTTAAAGCCAAGCACGCTCACGATGTTCGAGCTGGCATCGGACAGGTTGTTCATGGCGTCCGCCACAATCGAAACCGATCCCGACAGCACGCCAATTGCACCCTTCGCAGCGCAAAGCGCAACATTGGCGAGAATACACACTATGCCCGTCAACGTTCCCACGCGCGCACGGTCGCCCTGCGCACGACGAACAATCCACTCGACCATCCTCATCAGTCCCCACGGTACTACCTATATATCTATTGCTCAAACGGATTGTAGTGTAGCCACTTTGTCCTCCAGATACAAAAAGGCCGCAGCCCACACGGGCCGCAGCCTTGGAATATGACAAAGGAATCGTCCTTTTGTCGCACAGATTTATGCGCTTGCTTCAGCAGCGCTCGTCACTGTTTCGAGCGAATCAGCTTCGTCTTCTGCCGCCTGCACCTTTGTCGGCACCACGCCAAAGCAGTAGCTCAGCGCCGCAGACACCGCAAATGCTGCGCCGCCGGCAGCGCAGCACCACAGCAGATTCGAGATGCCGCCCGTGGCAAAGCCAATGACCATAAGAACATTCGTCATACCGATAGTATAAGCCGTAACGTGGCCTACGGCCGCAACAAGGCTCCGACGGCGCCGCCAACGGCCATGCACGTCAGACACCTGCCATATTTAAAGCCGCATCCGTACAGCGCTGGCTCGCTTACGCCGCCAAGAATACCCGAGATTGAATAGCCCAGCATGAGCGCCTTCTCGTCCTTATCCGCAACGCGGAGCGACGCGCCAAAGGGCATACCCCAAACGGCGAACGTTGCCATCGTCGCGGCGATCAGGATGCACGAATCCGTTCCCACACTCATAAACTGCGCATAGGCGAGCGATAGGACAACGTTGCTGACACCCGCGATCTTAAGAAACTCCCAGCCCGCGGCAAGCCCCATGAGCGTGAGCAGCGACACGATGCCACCGGAATTGCCAAGCATAAACATAAGCTGTCCCAACAGCATGCCCAGATAGCTGCCTGCCGGCGCCGTAACACACAGCGACACCGGAACCATAACGAGCATGGTTGCAAACGGTACAAAAGAAAACGCCACAGCCTGAGGGATAGTGCGCTTAAAGAAACGCTCCACCTGCCATAGCACGGGCACCGAGATGAGAACCGGAATAACAGTCGTTGTGTAATCGTTGACCGGCGCGGGAAGCAGACCATACACGAAAGTCATCGCTGCCCCCGTCGTCGATGCGGCATCAACGAGCTTAAGCAGATCGGGCACAATCAATACGCCGCCCAGCATCATGCCCAGCTGCTCCGAGCAACCGAGCTGGCGGGCAGCGGCCCAACCAAGATAGATGGGCAAAAAGTAATAGCCAGCGTTATACAGCCAGCTGTAAAACAGGCGATAGATTTCGGAATCGGCAGGCCATAGACCAAGCATGCCTTCGCCCATAATGACGGCAACGGTGCGGAACAGCGCCGCGCAGACAATAAACGGCAACGCGACATCATGCTTTTGGACAGATAGTCCACCACGGCCATGGCGTTTGATGAAACCGTCGTTGTAAACGAGGTGTTAGAAACTTGTGACATGGAACGCCTTTCCCAATGTGACATGCGGACTGTCCCTTTGTCACATCGTGCGGTACTGACCGATTGCGCGGTACTTTTCGTAGCGGAGGTTTGTGAGGGTCGCGTCGTCGAGCTGCCCAAGCGTATCGAAGGCATCAAATGCCGAGGACATGACGACACCGGCGATCTCCTCATGCGACAGGCCCCTATCGTCAACAATGCCGTCGATGATGCCGAGCGCCAACAGATCGGGGGCCGTGAGCTTAAGCGCCTCAGCGGCCTCATTCGCGCGCTCGGTATCCTTCCACAGGATCGACGCACAGGCCTCGGGGCTCACGACCGAATAGGCCGAGCTCGAGAGCATCAGGATGCGGTCGGCCACGGACAGCGCCAGCGCGCCACCAGAGCCGCCCTCGCCTGTCACCACCGAGACAATCGGCGTCTTAAGGCCGCTCATCTCCATGAGATTCTGGGCAATCGCCTCGCCCTGGCCGCGCTCCTCGGCACCGATGCCGCAAAACGCGCCCGAAGTATCGACCAGGCACAGAACCGGCCGACCAAACTTTTCGGCCTGGCGCATCAGACGACGCGCTTTGCGGTAACCCTCGGGATGCGCCATGCCAAAGTTGCGGCGCATACGCTCTTTGGTCGTGGTGCCGCGCTCGATGGCGATGACCGTTACGGGGCGTCCGTCTTTCCAGCCAATGCCAGCCACCACAGCGGCGTCGTCGCCAAAGTAACGGTCGCCGTGCAGCTCTACGAATCCGTCGAGGCCCAACGAGATCATCTCGCCTGCCGTGGCGCGGTTCGCCGAGCGAGTCTGTTTGACGATTTCGAGCGCGCTTTTTGGTGCGGCCGAGCGCTTAAACAAGTGTCCCAGCTTTTTGCCGCGACGACCCATATGCACGATCTCATGCGGAGCCCCTAGGCCGGGCGCGCGCCTTCGTGCAGCGCCAGCAGCTCGCCTACCGTGAGCGCAATCTCGCCACGCAGAACAACGGCATCGCAAAAGCCGTGCTCCAGCAAAAACTCGGAGCGCTGAAATCCCTTGGGCAGGCGCTTGTGCATGTTCTGCTCGATCACGCGCGGGCCGGCAAATGCCGTCAGGGCATCGGGCTCGGCCAGGATAATGTCGCCCTCCATGGCAAAGCTCGCGGTTACGCCGCCGGTCGTGGGGTCGGTGAGCACCGTGATATACAGGCCGCCCGCCTCGCTGTGGCGCCTAACCGCCGCAGAAATCTTGGCCATCTGCATGAGCGAGGTCACGCCCTCCTGCATGCGGGCGCCGCCCGATACGGTAAAGCCAACGACCGGCAGCCCCAACTCGGCCGCGCGCTCAAAGACACGACAGATCTTCTCGCCCACCACGGAGCCCATTGAGCCCATCATATAGTTGGCATCCATAAAGAAGAGCGCGGTATCGCAGCCGCAGATTTTGCCCCTGCCGCACACAACGGCATCGCGCTCGCCCGAACGCTCGCTCACGCTCTTAAGCTTGTCGGCATAACCGGGAAACGAGAGGAAGTCCTTCGACGCCAGATTGGCATCCCATTCCTCAAAGGTACCCGCGTCGACCGTCATGCGCATGCGCGCGCGACCGCTCACGCGAAAGTGTTTGCCGCAACGAGGACAGACCTCGAGGTTGTCGTGCAGGTGCGCCTCATCGATCACACGGCGGCACTCCGGGCATTTGACAAACACGTGGCGCGCGGGGAACTCGGCGCACGACTCGGTTATCGGCCCCTCAAGGACATTGACCGTCTTCGCTTTTCTATTCATCAGCATAGAGATGCCCCATCAGATCGGTGTGATACATGCCCGACAAAAACTCGTCGTTTGCCAGCACGTCGAGCTGAAGCTCGTTATTTTCGCTCACGCCCTCAATCACGAGCTCGCCCAGGGCCGAGCGCATCTTGCGAATGGCACCGTCACGCGTGGCGCGCACACGATGAGCTTGCCGAGCATGGAGTCGTAGTACGGCGGAACTTTCGCTCCGGTAAACATGGCGGAATCCCAGCGCACGCGCGGACCACCCGGCACACGCAACGCGGTGACCGTTCCACATGACGGTAGAAAGTCCGGCGTTTCGGCATTGATGCGGCACTCCATGGCGTGGTTGCGGACCGGTACGTCCTCCTGCTCAAAGGGCAGAGGCTGGCCGGCAGCCACGCGCAGCTGCCACTTAACCAGGTCGGTATCGGTCACAAACTCCGTAACCGGATGCTCCACCTGCAAGCGCGTGTTCATTTCCATAAAGTAGAAATTGCCGTCATCTGAGTACAAAAACTCGATGGTGCCAGCGCCCTCATAGCCAACGGCACGAGCCAGGTCGCGCGCGGCCTTGTGCATGCGCGCGCGAATATCATCGCGTCCGTCGAGGCACGGCGCGGGGCTCTCCTCGATCAGCTTTTGGTTGCGGCGCTGCACCGAGCACTCGCGCTCGCCGAGCGAAAACACATGGCCCTGCTTATCGGCCATAATCTGTACCTCAACGTGATGCGCCGGCGCAACGAACTTCTCCATGTAGCACTCGCCGTCGCCAAAAACGGCCTCACCCTCGGCACGCGCCTCGATGAACGCCTTTGCCGCATCTTCCACGCGCTCGACCTTGCGAATACCGCGACCGCCGCCGCCCGCGCGCGCCTTAATAAGCACGGGGCAGCCGATGCGCTCGGCCTCGGCCGTTGCTTCCTCGGGGCTTTTGAGCAAATCGCAGCCCGGCACGATGGGCACGCCCGCAGCAGCGGCCGTTCGGCGTGCGGCGTCCTTGTCGCCCATGCTGTCGATCACCTCGGCCGAAGGACCGACAAACGCCAGACCGAACTTGTCGCAGTCGCGCACGAAGCTCGCCTTCTCGGAAAAGAAGCCATAGCCGGGATGAATTGCCTTAGCTCCCGACTTTACGGCACAGGTGAGCACGGCATCGTCGTTGAGGTAGCTCTCGGCAAGACGCGGGCCACCGATGCAATACGCCTCGTCGGCAAGCTGCACGTGTAGCGCGTCCGCATCGGCCGTGGAATAAACGGCGACGGTCTTGATGCCCATATCGCGGCACGCGCGGATAACACGGACCGCGACTTCGCCGCGGTTGGCGATGAGCACTTTGTCGAACATGGAGCCTTCCTTAACTTTCGTGCATGAGTGCAAAAGACATATCGGCGCGGCAGCAAACCTCACCGTTGACGCTCGCAGTACCCGTCGCAAAGCGGAACGGCCCGCGCGCACGCGTGATGGAGCACACTAGATCCACCGTGTCGCCCGGGCGCACCGGACGCTTAAAGCGCACCTTGTCCAGACTCGTGTAGAACGGCGTCGCGCCGCGCGCCTCCTCATCGCCCATCAACAGCACGCAGCAGTTCTGGGCGAGCATCTCGCACTGAATCACGCCGGGAACGACCGGGTTTCCCGGAAAATGTCCCTGCAAAAAGTACTCGTCGCCTGTAATCGTGATCTTGCCGTGGGCCTCGTCGCCCACCAGCTCGGCTTCGTCGAGCAAAAGCATCGGCTCGCGATGCGGTAACAGCTTCTTGAGCTCTTCTTTGTTCATGGATATCACCTATCCGATCCTCATGAGCAGCTGCCAAACTCCACGAGGTCGCCGTCGGCCACGCAGATCTCGAGCACCTCACCGTCTGCCTCGGCCGTCACCTCGTTGAGAACCTTCATGGCCTCGATGATGCAGAGGGTCTCGCCGGCCTTGACCTTGGAGCCACGCGCACAAATGGCTCGTCGCCCGGCGCAGGGGCAGCATAGAAGACGCCCACCATGGGAGCAGTCACCTCGGTGCCCTTGGGCTCCGGCGCGGCGGCAGGTGTCTGCGTGGCGGGTTCCGGTGCGGCAGGCGCGACTGTGGGAGCTGCAACTTGAGCGGCCACGGCACCCGGCATAGGCATGGGCACGGCAACCGGCTGCGCGGCACTCGCGCGCTCGAGTTCGACCGCGGTGCCATCGGGCTCCTCAACACGTACGCGCGTAAGGCCGCGGTCCTCCATCACATCGGCTATCTCGGCAAGTCTTTTGGAATCCATGCTCTAGCTCCTCGTATATCTACGCAGCGCGATGGCGGCGTTGTGCCCGCCAAAGCCCAGGTTGGTCGAAAGCGCCCAGGTAAGGTCGGCGCGAACCGCTCGATTAGGCGTGTAATCAAGATCGCAGGCGGGATCGGGCGTGTGGTAGTTAATGGTCGGGGGCACCACGCCCTGCTCGAGCGCCATGCACAGGCCATGACCTCGATGGCACCCGTGGCACCGATCATGTGCCGGTCATCGACTTGGTCGACGAGACGTGCGCGGCGCGTGCCGCGTCCTCGCCGAGCGCTCGCTTAATGCCCGCCGTCTCGGACGAATCATTAAGCTTGGTCGAGGTGCCGTGGGCATTGATGTAGAGGCCCTCGGAAGGCTTGACGTCGCCTCGGCCACCGCCAGCGATATCGCGCGGGCAATGCCGGCAGCCTCGGGATCGGGACTCGTGATGTGATAAGCATCATCGGTGTTGCCGTAGCCCACGACCTCGGCATAAATGTGCGCACCGCGCGCCTGCGCATGTTCCATGCTCTCGAGTACCAGCACGCAAGCGCCCTCGCCCATCACAAAGCCGTCGCGGTCTGCATCGAACGGGCGGCAAGCCGTCGCAGGATCGGGGTTGGTGGTCAATGCGCGGCAGGACGTAAAGCCTGCAACGGCATCGGGGATAATGGCCGCCTCGGCGCCGCCCGCGAGGATCGCGTCGGCATAGCCGTGCTTGATGGCGCGGAACGCCTCGCCCACCGCATGGGCCGAGGTCGCGCAAGCAGTCACGACTGGCAGGGTCGGTCCCTTTGCCTTGTGGCGGATCGCGATATTGCCCGAAGCCATGTTGGGGATCATCATCGCAATCATATAGGCGATGCGCGGCGAGGTCCACGATCGGCGATCGTGTGGACGTTGTCGACGAGCGTCGTCATGCCGCCCACGCCCGAGCCACGTAGACGCCAGGCGCTCACGATCGATGGCGCCTTCGACATCAAAGCCCGCATCGTGCATTGCCTCGTCCGAAGCCGCCATCGCAAACTGAACGCAGGGGTCGAGATGCTTGGCGTCACGCTTGCCAAAGTACTCGTTGCCGTCAAAGCCCTTGACTTCGGCCGCCACCTTGACGGTAAACGCATCGGTATCGAAGTGCGTGATCGGGCCGATGCCACAGGTCCCGGCGCACATGGCCGCCCAGGTGGCAAGCGCGGTGTTGCCGAGCGGCGATACGGCACCGATGCCGGTGATTGCAACTCTCTGTTCCATCATGGTCTCCTCATCCAAGCCGTTCTTCGGCCCTGGTTTCTACATCGCCATTCCGCCGTCGACGCGCACGACCTCGCCCGTAATGTAAGCAGCCGCATCGCTCGCTAAAAAGCGCACCACGCCGGCCACTTCCTCGGGACGTGCCATGCGCTTAAGGGGAATCTGTTCCTCGGTTGCCGTACGCACCTTCTCCGAGAGCTTTGCCGTCATATCTGTCTCGACAAACCCGGGGGCGACCGCGTTCGCTCGTACGCCACGAGGCGCAAGCTCGCGCGCCACCGCCTTGGTAAGCCCTATCACGCCCGCCTTGGAAGCAGCGTAGTTGGCTTGCCCGGCATTGCCCATCAGCCCACGACCGAGCTCATGTTGACGACGCAACCGCCGCGCTGGCGCATAAAGGTCTTGGTGAGCGCGCGCGTCATATTGAACGTGCCCTTGAGATTGACATCGAGCACGCGGTCGAAGGCGTCATCGCCCATGCGCATGAGCAGGCCGTCGCGCGTGATGCCGGCGTTGTTGACAAGCGCCCAAATGAAGCCAAAGTCGTTGAGGACCGTCTCCACGCAAGCGTTGACGGCATCGGGGTCAGCCACGTCACATTGATATGCGCGCGCCGTGGCGCCAGCCGCCTCACAGGCTTCGCATGTCTCGCGCGCCGCATCGACGCTGCCGGCATAGACGACGGCGATATCGTAGCCATCCTCCGCCAGGCCAACCGCACAAGCGCGGCCGATACCACGCGAGCCGCCCGTGACCAGCGCCACGCGACGTGAGTCGTTGCGCTCGAGCGCGCCGTTGTTCAAGTTGCCCATGTCATTCCTTTCGGGTTACAGCTCTGTGGACTATGCGAGCTCGTCGGCAATAGCTGCGACCTGCTCGGCCGTTTCGCACGAATACACGCGAACGTCGCTCAACGTACGCTTGACCAAGCCGGACAACGTTTTGCCAGGGCCGACCTCAATAAACGTATCGATGCCTTGATCCTGCAGAGCATGCAGCGTGTCGACCCAGCGCACGGCATGACTCACCTGGTTGGCCAGCATCTCCGCTGCCGCCTGCGGGTCGGCCGGATAGGGCGCCGCTGTCATATTTGCCATAACAGGAATCAGCAGCGGGGACGGCGCGTGACCGGCCTCGATATATGCAGCAAGGCCACAGGTCGCCTCGGCCATATAGGGGCTATGGAATGCACCCGACACCGCGACCTTCATGGCGCGACCGCCAGCCTCTTTCACTAGAACGTCGAGCTCCTGCAGCGCCTCGGGCGCTCCGGCCACAACCGTCTGCTGGGGGCTGTTGTAGTTGACCGGCCAGCAGTCCTCGCCGGCCTGTTTTGCCAAGCCCTCGACCTGCGCCGCATCGAGTTTGATGACGGCGCGCATGCCGCCGGGGTGACGCTCGGCCGCCGTGGCCATCAATGCCGCACGCTCACATACGAGCTCAAAACCCGCTCGCGTATCGAACGCCCCCGCAAAGGTGAGCGCGGCGACCTCGCCAAGCGAAAAACCCGCACAGGCGGTAGGTACCACGCCGCGCTCACGCAGGGCGCAGCCGCTGCCAGATCGTGAACGAACACGCACGGCTGCGTGTTCTCGGTCTGCGAGAGTTCCTCCTTGGAGCGCTTCGGCACTGCTCACTGGTCCCCGGGCGCACCTCGTCGGCAATGGCGAACACCTCGGCGGCCGCCGGCGATGCCTCGATCAGGTCGACGCCCATCGCGGGGTGCTGGGCGCCCTGGCCGGCAAACAGAAACGCTACGCCACCCATGCGCACGCACCCTTCAGGACGTGCTCGGCGCCATCGACCAGGTCGTCAACGATTTCACGTGCACTTTGGCGCTCGTTGACCATGCCGGCAATCTGTCCACACAAAAACGAGCCCTCTTCGTAATTGCCGTCCTTGGCGGCCTTGCGAAGGGCGCCCGTGCCCATGGCCCCGAGCTCCTCGACGCTTACGCCCGCCGCCTCGCTCTTGGCGTAGGCGTTGGTGAAGGGGCTCTTGAGGCACGCACCGGGTGTCCCGTCGAGCGGCCGGTCGCACGCGTCGAGGTGTCGTTGGCCTTCAGGACCATCTCCTTGTACTGCTCCGATACGGTGCACTCATCTGCGATCAGAAAGCGCGTACCCACCTGCACGCCGGCGGCGCCCAGCATAAAGGCGGCCGCCACGCCGCGGCCATCGGCGATACCGCCAGCCGCAACCACGGGAATATCGACCACATCGACAACCTGCGGCACCAGTGCCATCGTCGAGGTCTCGCCAATATGGCCGCCTGATTCGGTACCCTCGGCAACCACGGCAGTGGCTCCACGACGCGCCACGAGGCGCGCCAGCGCCACCGAGGCAACGACCGGGATGACCTTGATGCCCGCCTCGTTCCACGCCTTCATGTACTTGGTGGGATTGCCGGCACCCGTCACGACGACCGGCACCCGCTCGTCAATCACGACCCGCGCGACCTCGTCGGCAAACGGGCTCATGAGCATGACGTTGACGCCAAAGGGCTTATCCGTCCTGGCGCGCAGCTCATGAATCTGGTCGCGCAGCCAGTTGCGTCGGCGTTCATGCCGCGATAATCCCTAAGCCGCCCGCCTCGGACACTGCGGACGCCAGCGAGGCGTCGGCGATCCAGGCCATACCGCCCTGGAACACGGGCTTTTCGATGCCGAGCAGATCGCAGAGAGGAGTCTTGAGCATCTCTACTTCTCCAATGCCGCCTCGACCGTATCGGCGAACTCGCCGACCGTCTTGGGGTTCTCCTCGGTATCGAGCTGGATGCCAAACTCGTCCTCAACGGCGACGAGGATCTCGACGGTGCCCAGACTGTCGAGACCAATCTCCTCGAGCGTGGACTCGGGCTTCATCTCGACGTCGTCAAGACCGGCGGTCTCGCGGATAACATCGCAAACGCGCTCGAAGGTCTTCTGATCTGCATGGTAGTTCTCCTTTGTTTGTGCCCTAGGGGCGTTTTTATTTCCTATGTGCGACTACTTCCAACGAAGTAGATAGCCACCTATATCCAGACCGGCGCCAAATCCAACGAGGGCGATGGTGTCGCCCGTGTGAAGTGCACCGGCGTTTGCCAGCCGGTCGAGGGCAAGCGGAATGCATGCGCTCGAAATGTTGCCGGTCTCGCGCAGCGTTCGAACCACGCGCTTGTCTGGCACACCGAGGCGCTTGACCGCCTGACTCAGGATTCGTTCGTTAGCCTGATGGAATACAAAATGGTCGATGTCCTCGACCGAAATGCCCGCATCGCTCGCAAGCTTATGAACCGTGTCGCAAATCGCGTTGACGCCGAACTTGAACACGCGGCGGCCATTCATGGACAGCACGCTCTCGCTATCTGCGGAGCCTTAAACGGCGAGGTGCCGACCAGACCGGGAACGCACAACGTCTCGACGTCGGGCGCCGTCGAAAGCTCAACGGCAAGGGGGCTGTCTCCCCCGGCCTCAATCACCGCGGCGCCTGCCCCATCGCCAAAGAGCACGCAGGTGGCGCGGTCGGTCCAGTCGAGCGCGCGCGTCATCTGCTCGGCGGCAACGACAAGCACATGCTTGGCTCGTCTCGGGCGATATAGCCCTCGGCAACATCGAGCGCAAATACGAAGCCGGCGCAGGCCGCCGAGACATCGAAGGCAGGGCACGTCGCGCCCAGTCGCTCAGCAACGGCACACGCCTCAGCGGGAACAAGGTGGTCACCCGTCGTCGTCGAGCAGACGATCAGATCCAGCTGGCTCGCGTCGATTCCGGACACCTGGAGTGCCCGCTCGCTCGCCGCTACAGCAAGGTCGTCAAGTAACTCGGTGGTGCAGACATGGCGGCTCTTGATACCGGTGCGGGTAAAAATCCACTCATCCGAGGTATCGAGGAACTCAGACAGCTCGTCATTGGAAACACTGCGCTTAGGAAGCGCCGAGCCTGTTCCAAGAATCGTGAAACCCATCACTAACCTCCTTTGAGTTGTTGACGTGTTTACATCGACCAAGAGAGGATAGCGCATTTCAGTCGTTGTTGACGTGTTAACATTAAATTGTCCAAATGCGACAAAGGCTTCACATTGTGTCTATCTCTCGACACCATTGCGCGATTGCCTTATTAACTTAGGAGGTAGCAGCCGTTATGGATGCCAAATTAACGATCGTCGACGTAACCGGATCGACCAACGATGACCTGCTCGAGGCAGGAAAACAGGGTGCGCCGCACGGCACAGGACTTGCCGCCCGCGCGCAAACGGCAGGACGCGGCCGGCGCGGCCACAAGTGGGATTCAACCGCCGGCAACCTATTGCTTTCGATTGTCCTGCGTCCATGCGTTAATCCCGCAAAGTACTCTGGTCTTGCCGCCGTCAGCGGCCTAGCGGTGCTCGAAGCACTCGAAAAGCAGGGTCTTGCAAACGAGATTGGCCTCAAATGGCCCAACGACCTGGTCGCGCGAGGACGCAAGCTCGGCGGCATTCTGGTCGAGGCCGCACGCGATAACGAAGGCAAACCTTTCGCCGTCTGCGGCATTGGTGTCAACGTAAACTACACGCCCCAAGAGGTGCCCGATGGCGCCTGGCGGCAATTGGCCTCTCGGACCTCAACGAGAGCGTTCCCGCCGTCGACATGCTCCTCGATGTGGTCTATCACGCAGTTATAGACGCTGTAGATAGCTGGGCAGAGCGCCTCAACGCCAAGGAAGAAGACGCCGGTCCGCTCGCGCCCGTCCACGACGAATATATCGCTCACCTCAATTGGATCGGGAAGCACGTTATCGCCCGCTCCCCCGCTGGAGACGAGCTGGCACGAGGCATATTTAGAACGGTCGACGATTGCGGCCGCGCATGCATTGAGACCGAGAGCGGCTTGTGCGTCTTCCACTTCGAAGAAGCATCCTTGCGCCCCCTGAGCGAATAGGGCGCCGCAGCCGCCGGCTCGGCAGACGAATTCGCTATCCCAAAATCTAAACTCAAAACAAAAGGGCCCCGCTACCGTAACGGCAGCGGGGCCTTTAAGCTATGAGCGATATCGCTTAGAGCTTGATGTCGATGTCGACGCCAGCGGGGAGGTCGAGACGCATGAGCGAATCAACGGTGCCCGAGGTGGGGTCGAGGATGTCGATGAGGCGCTTGTGGGTGCGCATCTCGAACTGCTCACGGGAGTCCTTGTTCACGTGCGGCGAGCGGATAACCGTGTACAGGTTGCGCTCGGTGGGCAGGGGGACAGGACCGGAAACGCGAGCGCCGGTCTTCTGAGCGGTCTCGACGATGAGCTTCGCGGACTGATCGACGACCTCGTGATCATAGCCCTTGAGGCGAATGCGGATCTTCTGGGTAGCCAACTTAAACCTCCAAAGAGTGCGAGAGATGCTCTCGCGGATTACGTAACAGGGAGCTCGAACTTAGGCGTTCTTGCTCATGACCTCGTCCACAATGGACTTGGGCGCGGCTCATAAGAGTCGAACTGCATCGTGTAGGATGCACGGCCCTGGGTCTGGGAGCGAAGGTCGGTAGCGTAACCGAACATCTCGCCCAGCGGCACCTTGGCACGGATGAGCTTGCTGTTCTTGCGATCCTCCATGCCCTCGATCTTGCCGCGGCGACCGGAGAGGTTGCCCATAACGTCGCCCATGTACTGCTCGGGGGTCTCGACCTCGACAGCCATGATCGGCTCGAGCAGCTGCGGATCGGACTTCTTGAGGCGTCCTTGATAGCCATGGAACCGGCGATCTTGAAGGCGGCCTCGGAGGAGTCGACCTCGTGGTAAGAACCGTCGAACAGGGTGACCTTGACGTCGAGGACCGGGAAGCCGGCGATAACACCGGTGTTCAGGGCCTCCTGGATGCCCTTGTCGATGGACGGGATGTACTCCTTGGGCACGACGCCGCCGACGATAGCGTTGACGAACTCGTAGCCGAAGCCCTCCTCCATCTTCTCGAGCTTGATGACGGCGTGGCCGTACTGACCGCGACCGCCGGACTGACGGACGAACTTGCCTCAGCCTTCTCGACGTCGTGACCAGCGGTCTCGCGGTAGGCAACCTGGGGCTTACCGACGTTAGCGTCAACCTTGAACTCACGGAGCAGACGGTCAACGATGATCTCGAGGTGCAGCTCGCCCATGCCGGCGATGATGGTCTGGCCGGTCTCGTGGTTGGTGGACACCTGGAAGGTCGGGTCCTCCTCGGCGAGCTTGGTCAGAGCCAGGGACATCTTGTCCTGCTCGGCCTTGGTCTTGGGCTCGATGGCAACGTCGATAACGGGCTTAGCGAACTCGATCTTCTCGAGAACAATCTCCTTGCCCTCTTCGCACAGGGTGTCACCGGTGGTGGAGTTCTTGAAGCCGACGCAAGCGACGATGTCGCCGGCGGCAGCGTCGTCACGGTCAATACGCTCGGCGGCGTTCATCTCGAGGATGCGGCCGAGGCGCTCGCGCTGACCGTTGGAAGCGTTGACCACGTAGGAGCCGGACTCGGCGCGGCCGGAGTAAACACGGACGTAGGTGAGCTTACCGACGAACGGGTCGGTCATGATCTTGAAGACCAGGCCGGAGAAGGGCTCGTCGAAGGAAGGATGACGCTGGATCTCCTCGCCGGTGTCCGGATCGGTACCAGTGACGGCCTCGACGTCAAGCGGGCTGGGCAGGTAGTCAACGACAGCGTCAAGCAGCTCCTGGACGCCCTTGTTCTTGTAGCGGAGCCCACGAAGACGAGGTTGAGCTCGTTGGCCAGAACGCCCTTGCGCAGAGCAGCCTTGAGCTCCTCGACGGTGAAGTCCTCCTCCATGAGGATCTTCTCCATGAGCTCGTCGTCAAAACTGGCAGCAGCGTCGAGGAGCTCCTCGCGCTTGGTGGCAGCGATGTCAGCAAACTCAGCCGGGATCTCGTCCATCGGCTCGGGGTAGGTCATGCCCTTGTCGTCGGCCTTGAAGTCCCATGCGGTCATGGTGACCAGGTCGATAACGCCCCAGAAGTTGTCCTCGGCGCCCATCGGGACCTGAGCGGCCACGGCGTTGGCGTCGAGACGATCCTTCATGGTCTCGATAGCGTTGAAGAAGTCAGCGCCCACGCGGTCATACTTGTTGATGAAGGCGATGCGGGGGACGTTGAAGGTAGAAGCCTGACGCCAAACGGTCTCAGACTGGGGCTGAACGCCGGCAACGGCGTCGAAGACGGCGACAGCGCCATCGAGGACGCGCAGGCAGCGCTCGACCTCGGCGGTGAAGTCAACGTGGCCCGGGGTGTCGATGATCTGGATGCGGTAGTCGGTACCGTCCTTCTTCCAGAAGCACGTGGTAGCAGCGGAGGTAATGGTTACGCCGCGCTCCTGCTCCTGAACCATCCAGTCCATGGTGGCAGCGCCCTCATGGACCTCACCGATCTTGTGGGTCTTACCGGTGTAGTAAAGAATACGCTCGGTCGTGGTGGTCTTACCAGCATCGATGTGGCCATGATGCCGATGTTACGGGTATCGGAAAGCTTGTACTTAGCTTAGCCATGTTAGTTCCTTACCTTAACTTACCAACGATAGTGAGAGAACGCGCGGTTGGCCTCGGCCATCTTGAAGACGTCCTCACGCTTCTTGACGGAAGCGCCCAGGCCGTTGGAGCGTCGAGGATCTCGTTGGCGAGACGCTCGGCCATGGTCTTCTCCTTGCGAGCGCGGGAGAAGTTGACGATCCAGCGGATACCCAGAGCGGTGGAACGACGGGAGTTGACCTCCATCGGGACCTGATAGGTAGCGCCACCGACACGCTTGGCTTAACCTCGAGCGTGGGCTTGACGTTGTCCATAGCTTTCTTGAAGGTAGCGAGAGCGTCGCCACCCTCGGACTTCTCGGCAACGATCTCGAAAGCGGTGTAAACGATGCGCTCAGCGGTGGCCTTCTTGCCGTCAAGAAGGACCTTGTTGATGAGCTGAGTCACCAGGCGGTTGTTGTAAACGGCGTCAGGCTGAACCTCACGACGATTAGCTGCTGCACGACGCGGCATGTGAAATCTCCTTAAGTGTCTACCGTGCGGCGCTTAGGCGGCACACGGCGAAAGTATCAAAACGTTATCTGGCTTATTTAGCCTTGGGGCGCTTAGCACCGTACTTGGAACGGGCCTGCATACGGTTCTGGACCGGAGCAGCGTCGTAGGCGCCACGGATGACGTGATAACGGACACCAGGGAGGTCACGGACACGACCGCCGCGGACGAGCACGATGGAGTGCTCCTGCAGGTTGTGGCCCTCACCCGGGATGTAAGCAGTAACTTCGATGCCGTTGACAAGGCGAACACGGGCAACCTTACGAAGAGCCGAGTTCGGCTTCTTGGGGCTCGTGGTGAAGACGCGGGTGCACACGCCGCGCTTCTGGGAGTTGTGCTGCAGAGCAGCGTTCTTGGACTTCTTGGGCACGGAACGACGGCCCTGGCGAACCAGCTGGTTAATAGTAGGCAAAGCGTACTCCTTCTCGAATGATTCCAGCTTTCTGTAAAGTGCAACGGCTTGAATCGAGGGGTCAGCATCCCCCTACGAAACACGCAGTTCGATAGGATACGTGCCGTTAGCTGTGCCGTCAACAGACCACGCCGCCGGGCGTATCCCAAAATGAGCACATTTCCGCAAAGCCTACACAAAAGGAATCTCCTCCTGTGCGCGGGGGGCGGATTCCCGGGCCGGGCGGCACAGGGGTTAAGTTTGCTGCTCTACAGTCCTGGCTCGCACGGAGAGCACATTAAGTGCTCTCCGGCTCGTGCGGAACTCGCGACAAACTTAACCCCGCGCCGCCCGGGCCGGGGATCCGACGTGCTCGTCGGGGCAACGTTACCTGCCAAAAAGGTGACAGGCTTTTTTGGTCAGTTTATCTGGGAAAACGTCGCGTTCCAGCGGTGATCTGCTCTCACCTGTCATAGGAAAATCGGCGACGTTTTCGGAAGTATGCGGCAAATTTTGAACTTACCGAGCACACCGGGTTTTGCGATAACAAACCCGCAGGTAGAACGCTTGAGCATATGCGGTGTGGTCGACCCATCAAGATTTTGCCGCATACTTCCGAAATTTAGACGAATATCGCTCAAAATAACCGCCCATTTAACGCTAAAAAGGCCGCTTCCCCTCTTGGGAAGCGGCCTAGACCTTACGAATAGACGATGGTAAAGGGTACTTTCGTTTCGGTCTCCCCCGTTGATGTGTACCTCGCGCCTCGAGGGTTACCGAGACCACTTGATCGACATCAATCAACTTCGTTGGCACCCAAATGTTCTCTCCGCTATTGCGTGCCATCGAAACATAGAAATTGTACGCCCCTGCGTCGTCATCTTCGATAATCTGTTCCGATCCATCCTTGTAGCTGACGGTCAGTTTATGATCAACTGCTTCATAGCCCAGATCATCGATGTGCGTCTGGATGGAAAACGGGCTTATCTCAAGAGGCGAGTCGTCGGAGTGGAGCTCCTTTGTATCGACGTACGCTCCGACGCTAAACTCGGGCGTCGATGCCTCGAACAGCTTCGCATCCTCACCTTCGCCCTCCCTCCAGCTGATATTCCAGGTGACCGCATTTCCAAAATCTCGCTTGCGATCCCACGAGGCAAAGTACATCGTGCCATTAATGACCGTGGCGCTTGACGTGTCCTTATCGATTGTGCAGCGTGTGTCAGCCCATTCCTCGCCGAAGTTCATACTGGGCGTGCCGATGCCTTGTTCTTCTTCACCATAGAGAACAAGTTCGCCTGTCTCTGCTGCCGGCTTGTAGTAGTTAACACCATTTGGATTGGACAACGTAAACGTCACGGCACCGCAACCGTTTTTATCGATAGCCATATCATGAATGTCGAGTGTATAGCCGTTGCCCTCGACGGACAGATTGACCTTCTGTACTGAACCCTCCAAGCTTTGGGGCGCGATACCATCACCAAACTCTCTGGTGTAGGTATATTTAGTCCCCGACGAGCCACCTTGAGTCCAGGTAATGGACTCTCCGTTGCCATGGTTTCCCCAGGCAGAGGCAAAATAACTGGAATTGACAACAGCGTAGGCGACCCCTCCGGTCGCCAGCACTCCGGCAAGACATCCGATTACGGCAACATACAGAGGCTTCGCGTGACCCTTTCGGCGAAGCGGCTCGCCAGCAGCGGCATAAAGAACACGGTCAGCAAGATCGCTATCGGCTTGGACGGACTCGAAGGCCTGCTTGATCTGGTTGGATTTCACGGTCGCCCTCCTCTAGGATGAACTTGAGCTTCGATCTGCCGCGAGCTAAACGCGTTCGAACGGTCGCGGCTGGCACATGCAGTAACTCGGCAATTTCTGAAGTCGAGAAGCCCAGATAGTAATAGAGCACGATAGGAATACGGAATCGCTCCGGAAGTCGCATAACGTCTGACAGGACCGCCTTGGTCTCCTCCTGCGCCGTCGAAAGCGAATCGGCCAGATTCTCAATATCCTCCACGCGCCTCCACGGCTTTCGAAAGAGAGATTTACATTCATTGATCGTGACCCGGATAAGCCATCGACGAAGATGCTCCCAGTTTTCAAATTGCGCGTCGCTTTTGAGCAACTTAAGAAAGACGTCTTGAGCGACATCGTCGGCGTCAGCGCGATCACGCAGATACGTCAATGCGATCCGAAACACGACATCCCGGTGGTCTTCGACCGCCTGTCTAAAAGCTTGTTCTTCCATAATCACCTCCCGGTGACATTAATGGTTCTCGATGAGGCCCTCACCATAGATACGCTCTTGTCGGGCGAAATGTTTCAAATTCAAGCATGAAAAACCGACCAAAATAAACCTGTCCCTTTTTGGCAAGGGATCAACGGAACGCAACAGGTTGAGCATACGCAAGCGAGCGGCCCCCAGAGCGTACAAGGTGGCATGAAAAAGGCAGGGCATTGACCTTTTGGTCATGCCCTGCCTTTTGAATGACAGATTGTAGCTCTGGGGGCCGCGCAGCGACGGAGGTCGCCTCCGTTCGTTAGAACGGCGGAACTAATTACTCCTCGTCGTTGTCCTTGGCCTCTTCGGCGTCGTCGGTGTCCACGAGCTGGTTGAGCAGCTCGTCGAGGGACGCCATGTCCTCGTTGATCGCGCCGTTGGCGGGAGCCTTCTTGTCGTCGATCGGGGCGCCCAGGAGCTCCTCGTCGGCGTCGGCGTGATGCGTCGGAGCGGAGGTACCCAGCAGGATATCGTCCGGACCGTCGGGGCTAAAGACCATCTGCAGCAGCTGCGAGAGGTCTTCCTCGTCGGCAACGTCGTCGTTGTTCTCGAGGATGTAGAGCAGATCGTGGGCCTCCAGGCCGTCACGGAGCTCCTCGATCGCCTTGGCACCGATACCATCGATGCGCAGCAGATCCTCCTCGGACTTGCCAACCAGGTCGCCGACCGTCTCGATGCCGACCTCGCTGAACTTGTTGGTCCAGCGCTGCGACACGCCCAGGTCGTCGAACAGGTACAGGCGAGCCTTCTCGGCGGAGATGGTATGGCCGTTGCGGGTGAACGAACCGTCAGCACCACCGAACTCGTCGTAGCCGGCCCAGTCGAGCTGTTGCGGGAGCTGCTCGTCCAGGTCCTTGAGCTCAACCGGAGCCCACTCGGGCAGCGACTTGGCGTTGGGCGAAGCCGGACCGTCGATGTCAACATAGCCGTCGGCCGTGCGATACGTCAGCTTGGCGTTGGCGTACGGCTTGAGGCCGGTACCAGCCGGGATCTTCTTACCGACGATGACGTTGGACTTAAGGTCGAGCAGGTGGTCGACCTTGCCCTCGATGGCAGCTCGGTAAGGACGCCGGCGGTACGGATGAACGAAGCGCTCGACAGCAGGAGTCGATGTTGGACGCGACCTTGAGCGTACCCAGGATGACGGGCTCGGCCACAGGAGCCTGGCCGCCCAGACGGGCAACGCGCTCGACCTCGTCGGCGAACTCGTAGCGGTCGACGTACTGACCAAGCAGGTACTTGGAGTCACCGGGGTTGGTGATCTGAACGCGACGCAGCATCTGACGTGCGAGCACCTCGATGTGCTTGTCGTTCAGGTCAACGCCCTGGCTGGTGTAGACGTCCTTGACGCTCTCGACGAAGGTGTGCATCGTCGACTCGATGTCGGTCAGCTTGCGCAGGTTGCGGAAGTTGACGAAGCCCTTGGTGATCTGGTCGCCGGCGCGAACCTCGCAGCCGTCCTCAATCTCGGGCATAAAGCGCACCGAAGCGGGGACGCGACGCTCATCGAGAACACGGGTGTGGTCCTCGGAGTCGGTGAGCGTCAGCACGTACTCGGACTTCTCGGGCTTAATCGAGAGGTGACCGGAGTACGGAGCCAGCTCGGCCTCGCGACCCAGGATCTTCTCGTTGACGTTGCCGACGATATCGAACATACGGCTGACCGTAGGCAGGCCCTGCGTAATATCGTCGACGCCAGCGACGCCGCCGGAGTGAATGGTACGCATCGTAAGCTGCGTACCGGGCTCACCGATGGACTGGGCGGCAATAATGCCGACCGCGGTACCGATGGCGACCGGACGACGGGTGGAAAGATCCCAGCCGTAGCACTTCTGGCACACGCCGTACTTGGAGCGGCAGGTGAGCAGCGCGCGAAGCTTGACCTTCTTGAGGCCCGCATCGACCATCTTCTGGATGTCGGCGACCTTCTCGATGTAGCCGTCCTGCTCAAAGAGCACGGTGCCATCGGGGGCCACGACGTCCTCGGTGAAGCAACGGCCGACGAGGTCGGCGTTGAGATCGGTGGTGCCGGGGATGATGAGGTTGTAGGTAACGCCCTCGTGCGTACCGCAGTCCTCCTCGCGGACGATGACGTCCTGGGCCACGTCGACCAGACGACGGGTCAGGTAACCAGAGTCCGAGGTGTGGGATGCGGTATCGACCAGGCCCTTACGGGCGCCGTAGGTCGAAATGAAGTACTCGAGCGGCAGCAGGCCTCGCGGAAGTTCGCCTTAATGGGAAGGTCGATCGTCTCGCCGGACATGTCTGCCATCAGGCCACGCATGCCGCCGAGCTGACGCAGCTGGGTCTTAGAACCACGGGCGCCGGAGTCGGCCATCATGTAGAGCGGGTTCTCCTCGTCGAACAAGTCGAGCATGAGCGCTGCAACCTTGTCGGTACAAGCGGTCCACTCGTTAACGACTTCGATGTGGCGCTCCGTCTCGTTGATGAAGCCCTCCTCGAAGTACTCGTTGATCTGGTCGACGTTGGCCTGGGCGCGATCGAGCAGCTCCTGCTTCTCGGCAGGGATGAGAGCGTCCCACACCGAGATGGTGAGGCCGGCGCGGGTAGCGTAGTGGAAGCCGGAGTACTTGATGGCGTCGAGGATCGGGCCGACCTTGGCCTCGGGGTAACGATCGCAGCAGTCGGCAACCAGCTTGGCCACATCGCCCTTGACCATCTTGTAGTTCATGAACTCATAGTCTTCGGGCAGGCACTGGCGGTTGAAGATGATGCGGCCGATAGAGGTCTCGAAGCGCGCGGTCTTGTTGCCGGTAACGTCGTAGTCGACGAACTCGTTCTTGCCGTTCTTGACGCGGAAGATACGGGTGCCGTCCTCGTTGATGACGTTGGCATCGGCAGCGGACACGCGAACCTGGATCTTGGCCTGCATGTCGACCTCGGAGCGGCAGTCATAGGCGTGCAGCGCGTCGTCGAAGCTGGCGAACACGTGGTTCTCGCCGGGCAGGCCGTCGCGGACCTGGGTGAGGTAGTACACACCAATGATCATGTCCTGCGAAGGGATGTTAACCGGCTTGCCGGATGCCGGCGAGCGCAGGTTGTTCGCAGAGAGCATGAGCACGCGAGCCTCGGCCTGAGCCTGGCTGGACAGCGGCACGTGGACAGACATCTGGTCGCCGTCGAAGTCGGCGTTGAAGGGCGAGCAGACCAGCGGGTGCAGGTGGATAGCCTTGCCCTCGACCAGCACCGGCTCAAAGGCCTGGATGGACAGACGGTGCAGGGTCGGTGCACGGTTGAGCAGCACGACGCGACCGTCGATGACCTCTTCGAGGATATCCCACACAAAGGTGGCACCGCGGTCGATAGCGCGCTTGGCGCCCTTGATGTTCTCGACCTTGCCGAGCTCGACCAGGCGCTTCATGACGAAGGGCTTGAAGAGCTCCAGCGCCATGGTCTTGGGCAGACCGCACTGGTGCAGCAGCAGCTTGGGGTCGGTAACGATTACCGAACGGCCGGAGTAGTCGACACGCTTGCCCAGCAGGTTCTGACGGAAACGACCCTGCTTGCCCTTGAGGGCCTCGGCGAGCGACTTGAGCGGGCGACCGCCACGGCCAGAGACCGGGCGACCACGACGGCCGTTGTCGAACAGGGCATCCACGGACTCCTGGAGCATGCGCTTCTCGTTGTTCACGATGATCGCAGGGGCGTCCAGGTCGAGCAGGCGCTTGAGTCGGTTGTTACGGTTGATCACGCGACGATACAGGTCGTTGAGGTCGGACGCGGCGAAGCGGCCGCCGTCGAGCTGGACCATCGGGCGCAGATCGGGCGGAATGACCGGGATGACGTCCAGGATCATGTTCGCGGGGCTGTTGCCGCCCTTCAGGAAGGCGTCAACGACCTCGAGGCGCTTAACGGCCTTCTCGCGCTTCTGCTTCTGGGAATCCTCGTCGGCGATGATGGCCTTGAGCTTCTCGGCCTCGGAGGGGAGGTCGATGGCAGCGAGCAGGTCGCGGACGGCCTCGGCACCCATACCACCCTTGAAGTACATGGAGTAGTAACGGGTCATCTCGCGGAACAGCGGCTCATCGGAGATGAGGTCGCGCTCGGTGAGCTTCATGAAGGCGTTGAAGGCGTCCGTGCGGAGCTGCTTCTCGTCCTTGCACTCTTCCTCGATGTCGACGATGCCAGAGGCGATCTCCTCGGGGGTCAGCGGCTCCTCGTCGGAGAACTCGTCAAAGTTCTCGGGGTTGCCCTGCTCCTTGAGGGACTCGATCTGGCGGGCGCACTCGGCATCGATCTCTTCCAGATCGGCGGCGAGCTCCTCGCGCAGGTCGTCAGCGTCGGCCTCGCGAGCCTCGTAGTCGACCTCGGTGATGATGTAGCTGGCAAAGTACAGAACCTTCTCGAGGTCCTTGGACTTGATGTCGAGCATACGGCTCATCGGGAAGCTCGTGGGGCTCTTGAAGTACCAGATGTGGGACACGGGAGCGGCGAGCTCGATGTGACCCATGCGCTCGCGACGAACCTTGGCCGAGGTGACCTCGACGCCGCAGCGCTCGCAGACGATGCCCTTAAAGCGGATGCCTTGTACTTGCCGCAGGAGCACTCCCAGTCCTTGGCGGGACCGAAGATCTTCTCGCAGAACAGGCCGTCCTTCTCGGGCTTGAGGGTACGGTAATTGATGGTCTCCGGCTTCTTGACCTCACCGTGCGACCAGGAACGGATCTGGTCGGCGGAGGCAAGGGAGATCTTTACCGAGTCAAAATCAGTAGCTTCGAAATCTGCCACAGTCAACTACTCCTTATCAGTGGTCGTGGCGGCGACAGCCTCGGGTGCTCGGCGGTCTCGGCATCCTGGGCCTCGACGTCGGTGTCAACGCCGGCGAGCGCAGCCAGGTCGTCGAGAGCAGAGGTCTCCTCGGCGGTCACAGGGGCGGAGGCGTCCTCGTCGGCATCGTGCATGGGCTCGATGTCCAGTGCGAGGGAACGGATCTCCTTGACGAGAACCTTGAAGGACTCGGGGATACCCGGAACCGGGACGTTCTCGCCCTTGACGATGGACTCGTAGGTCTTGACGCGGCCCACGGTATCGTCGGACTTGACGGTCAGGATCTCCTGCAGGACGTTGGCAGCACCGTATGCGTACAGTGCCCAAACTTCCATCTCGCCGAAGCGCTGGCCGCCGAACTGAGCCTTGCCGCCCAGCGGTTGCTGGGTAACCAGGCTGTAAGGGCCGGTCGAACGGGCGTGGATCTTGTCGTCGACCATGTGGCCGAGCTTGAGGATGTAGGACGTACCCACGGTAATGGGCTCGCGGAACTCCTCGCCGGTGCGGCCGTCGAACAGGCGGGTCTTGCCGCGCTCGTCAAGCTGGGTGACAAACTCGGGGCGCATGTGATCGCCAAAGGCAGCGGTGGCCTTGTTGAGCATGTTCTTGTTGGCGCGACGGATGACCTCGGCGATCTCGTCCTCCTTGGCGCCGTCGAAGACGGGCGTCGAGACGAAGAACGGACCGGGGACATACTTGTCGGAGTCGGCATCCTCGGTATCCCAACCGCAGGCAGCAGCCCAGCCAAGGTGGCACTCGAGCAGCTGACCGACGTTCATACGCGAAGGAACGCCCAGCGGGTTGAGGATAACGTCGATCGGGGTACCGTCAGCCATGTAGGGCATGTCCTCGACCGGCAGAACGTTACAGATAACGCCCTTGTTGCCGTGGCGACCGGCGATCTTATCGCCCTGCTGGATCTTACGACGCTGGGCGACGTAGACGCGCACCTGCTCGTTGACGCCGGGGGCCAGGTCGTCGCCGTTCTCGCGGCTAAAGCGGACGACGTCGATGACGCGGCCATAAGCGCCGTGAGGCATCTTAAGGGAGGTGTCGCGAACATCGTGAGCCTTGGCACCGAAGATGGCGCGCAGCAGGCGCTCCTCGGCGGTCAGAGCGCTCTCGCCCTTAGGCGTGACCTTGCCGACCAGGATGTCGCCAGGGCCGACCTCGGCGCCGATGCGGATGATGCCGTCCTCGTCGAGGTTGGCAAGCATGTCCTCGGAGAGGTTCGGGATCTCGCGAGTGATCTCCTCGGGGCCGAGCTTGGTGTCGCGGGCGTCGATCTCGTGACGGGTGATATTGATGGTCGTCAGCAGGTCCTCGGCCACCAGGCGCTCGGACACGACGATACCGTCCTCGTAGTTGAAGCCTTCCCACGGCATGTATGCACGGTGAGGTTCTGGCCCAGTGCGAGCTCGCATGATCGGTCGAAGGACCGTCGGCCAGAGGCTCGCCCTGCTCAACGGTGTCACCGACGCGCACGAGCGGACGGTGGTTGATGCAGGTGGACTGGTTGGAGCGCTGGTACTTGGCCAGGTGATACTCGTCCATGCCGCCGGCGTGCTTGACGATAATCTTGGAGCGTCGGCATAGATGACTTCGCCGGCGTTCTTGGCCAGGGTAACCTCGCCAGAGTCCAGGGCGGCGCGACGCTCCATGCCGGTACCGACATAGGGAGCGGCGGGGTGAACCAGCGGCACGGCCTGACGCTGCATGTTGGCGCCCATGAGCGTACGCTTGGCGTCGTCGTGCTCGAGGAACGGAATCAGCGTGGCTGCGACGGAGAGCATCTGACGCGGCGAGACGTCCATGTAGTCGACGTCCTCGACAGGCACGTCGGCGGGAGCGCCGAAGGAGCCGTCGAAGTCGCGGGTACGGGCGATCACGGTATGCGGACGGACGATCTTGCCCTCGGCATCGGTCGTGATGAACTCGTTGGTCTTGGGATCGAGCGGCGTGTTGGCCGGCGCGATGACGTGCTTCTCTTCCTCGTCAGCGGTCATCCAGTCGATCTGATCGGTGGCAACGCCGTTCTCGACACGACGGAACGGGGCCTCGATGAAGCCATACTCGTTGACGCGGGCGTAGAGGGCGAGCGAGCCGATCAGGCCGATGTTGGGGCCTTCGGGGGTCTCGATCGGGCACATGCGGCTGTAGTGCGAGTTGTGAACGTCGCGGACGGCCGTCGGCACGTTGGTGCGGCGGCTGGAGCCCGACTTGTGGCCGGCAAGACCGCCGGGGCCGAGTGCGGACAGACGGCGCTTGTGGGTCAGACCGGTCAGGGGGTTTGCCTGGTCCATGAACTGCGAGAGCTGCGAGGAACCGAAGAACTCCTTGATAGAGGCCACGATCGGACGGATGTTGATGAGCGACTGCGGGGTGATCTCGTCGATGTCCTGGGAGCTCATGCGCTCACGGACGACGCGCTCCATACGGCTCATACCGATACGGAACTGGTTGGCGACGAGCTCGCCGACGGTGCGAATGCGGCGGTTGCCAAAGTGGTCGATGTCGTCGACCTTGAAGCCCTGCTCGCCAGCAGCGAGGGACAGCAGGTAGCGCAGCGTAGCGACGATATCCTCGTCGGTGAGCACCGTGACCTCTTCCTCGGTGGTGAGGTTGAGCTTCTTGTTGACCTTGTAGCGACCGACGCGGGCCAGATCGTAGCGCTGCGGGTTGAAGAGCAGGCCCTCGAGCAGGCTGCGGGAAGCATCCACGGTGGGAGGCTCGCCCGGGCGCAGGCGACGGTAGATCTCGATAAGAGCATCCTCGCGGGTAAGGGCGGTATCGCGCTCGAGGGTGCGCTTGATCACATCGGAGTTGCCGAGCAGCTCGATGATATCGTCGTTGGTGACGGCGATGCCAAGGGCGCGCAGGAACATCGTGGCGCTCTGCTTGCGCTTACGGTCGATGGAGACCATGAGCTGGTCGCGCTTGTCGACCTCAAACTCGAGCCAGGCACCGCGGGACGGGATGATCTGGGCCTTGTAGATCTGCTTGCCCGAATCCATCTCGGAGCTGTAGTACACGCCCGGGGAGCGGACGAGCTGCGAGACGACGATACGCTCGGTACCGTTGATGATGAAGGTGCCTGATCGGTCATCATGGGGAAGTCGCCCATGAAGACGAGCTGCTCCTTGATCTCGCCGGTCTCCTTGTTGGTGAGACGGACGTCGGTCAGAAGCGGAGCCTGATAGGTCATATCCTTCTCGCGGCACTCCTCGACGGTGTGCGCGGGGTCGCCGAACTGATGCTCGCCGAAGGTAACCTCGAGAACATGGTTCTGACTCTGGATGGGGCTGGATTCCTTGAACGCCTCACGAAGGCCCTCATCCTTAAAACGCTCAAAGGATTCCCTTTGAACAGAGATAAGGTTGGGGAGCTCCATGGCCTCCGGGATTTTCCCGAAGCTGACGCGCTTGCGCTCAGTGGCAGTGTATGCGTAGGTCACCAGGTTTTTCCTCCTTCACGGAAATGCTCGGTGGGTTGGCGAGGCATAGCTTCGCCAGTTATCGCAACCTAATAGTTTATCAGGTACCGACCGTTGGGCAAGAAAAGCCTTGACGCGATTGAGTTTTTGGAGTAGCAAAGTTTTTCGACAGAAAACACGCAGGTAGATATATGTGTATCGAACATCTGTTCATATATTTTCTGTGAACAGAGAGCCGGCAATCGCAGCTCTTATAAAAAACGGGCGCGAGCCGAAGTCCGCGCCCGTAAATGTCGATGCCCGAAGGCTTACTTGCGCATCAATCCGCCGCGCTCGTCGATAGCGTCCCAGAAGGCATCGGCAAAGCGGGGGTCGCTTGCAGCCATGAGGGCGTTGGTGGCCATCCAGCCAGAGGGAGTGCCGGTGTCGTAGCCCGACAGCGGGTCGATGACGACCGCATACATGGCCTCGCGGTCGAGCGAACGGGCCATGGCGTCGGTGAGCTGGATCTCGCCGCCCTTGCCGGCCTGCTGATCTGCCAGCAGGTCCATGACCAGCGGGCTCAGCAGGTAGCGACCGACGATGTACAGGTTGGACGGAGCAGCCTCGGGAGCGGGCTTCTCAACCAGACCGCCGATACGCCAGACAGCGCCCGGCTCGGCATCGGCAACGTCCTCGGCGCCCTCGAGCGAACCGACGCGCTCACCGGCGATAACACCGTAGCGGCTGACTTCCTCGGGCGAGCAAGCAGCGACGGCGATAACCGAAGCGCCACCGTGCTCCTTGGAAACGGCGAGCATCTTGTCGCAGATGTCGCGGTTAGGTACAACGTAGTCGCCCAGAAGAACCAGGAAGTTCTTCCCTGCCACGGCGTCGGCAGCAGATCGAATAGCATGGCCGAGGCCCTTGGGCTCGTACTGATAACGGAAGTCGACCGGCATACCGCCAGCGTGGGCGACGGCATCGGCATAGGCGTTCTTGCCGCGCTCGCGCAGCAGGTTCTCGAGCGAACGGTCGGGCTGGAAGTAGTTCAGCAGCTCGGGCTTGCCGGGCGAGGTAACGATGATGGCGTCGTCGACCTCCTCGGGGTCGAGTGCCTCCTCGACGACATACTGGATGACCGGCTTGTCGAGCACCGGCAGCATCTCTTTGGGCGTGCACTTGGTGCCAGGCAGAAAACGCGTGCCAAGACCGGCGGCGGGGATGATTGCCTTCATGTTATTCAAAGATCCTTTCGCAGGCGCAAAAGCGCCCCGTGCGTGCGGCGCACAGCCGCAGACCAAATTGCGATACCCAAGCATCTTACCGCTGGAACTATATGTCGCTACAAGGCAGAGACAATTCTTCAGCAGGTCAACGCAAATTATTGCTCGAATGGTGCAATTTTATTGCCCAACGGCAAGGCACCCGATACGATGCAAATCACAGAACATGGCAGTTTGAGCAACCGATGCCGAGGGGCCGAAAAACAAAAAAGACGGGGCTCGCAATGCGAACCCCGTCTGCAAAGAAATCTGGCGAGAAAGCCTGATTACTTGAGGGTGACAGCAGCGCCAGCAGCCTCGAGCTTCTCCTTGGCAGCCTCGGCGTCCTCCTTCTTGGCACCCTCGAGAACAGCCTTGGGAGCGCCCTCGACGACCTCCTTGGCCTCCTTCAGGCCAAGGTTGGTGAGCTCACGGACGGCCTTGATGACCTGGATCTTGTTGTCGCCGAAGCCCTCGAGCACGACGTCAAACTCGGTCTTCTCCTCGGCCTCAGCAGCGCCAGCAGCGGGAGCGGCGACAACAGCGGCAGGAGCAGCGGCGGAAACGCCGAAGGTGTCCTCGATAGCCTTAACGAGCTCGGAAGCCTCGAGAAGGGTCATTTCCTTAAGAGCATCGATGATCTCATCGGTGGTAAGCTTAGCCATTTCTAAGTCCTTTCGGTTTCCGTGCGGATGCACGGAGATCAGTTAAAACACGGCGCGAATGCGCCAGGGGTGCGGCGTTGCCGCCGCGGGTGAAAACAGCAACTAGGCTGCCTTCTGCTCGGAGACCTGCTGGATCGAACGAGCGAGACCAGAGGAAACGCCGTTGACGCAGACAGCGATGTCGCGAGCGAAACCGGAGATGAGGCCGGCGATCTGGCCGAGAAGCTGATCCTTGGTGGGCAGCTCGGCGATAGCCTTAACATCATCGGCGGAAACGGCCTTGCCGTCGGAGATACCGCCCTTGATCTCAAGGACGCCCTTGGACTTAGCGGAGAAGTCCTTAAGGGCCTTAGCGGCCTCGACCGGCTCGGTCTCGTAGAACACATAAGCGACGGGGCCGGCGAGGATCTCGTCGATCTCGGGCTGCTCCTGGTTCTTGAGAGCGATCTTGACCAGGTTGTTCTTGTAGACCTTCATCTCGGCGCCGCACTCGCGAAGCTGATGACGCAGCTCCTGAGCCTGCTTAACCGTCAGACCGTTGTAGTTGACGACGAACAGACCGGCGTTCTCGGCGATACGGGACTCGATCTCTGCAACCTTGTCGATTTTGTACTGCTGGGGCATGAATTACACCTCCTCGAATTCTTTCCGGGCACGGTCCGCCACAAGGACGTGACGGGGGCATGTCCAAAAAGAAAGCCCCCGCGCTGCATGAGCGACGGGGGCGAGAAGACATATCTACTCGACCACCTCGGCTGGCGGGATGTCCCATTAAGCTCGCGGGCGATGCCCGTTTGCACCGGCTGTCTCTGGCAGCGGATTCGTGCGTGAACCGAAAGTATTATGGCGGGGACCCCGGCGTCGGTCAACGGAAAACCGGGCTGCACACAATTCCACCATCCGACCGCGCCGCCAAAGGCCAGGCGCAAGGTTTTCGCTCGGTCAGGTCCTGGGCTCGCACGAAGAGCACATTAAGTGCTCTTCGGCTCGTGCGGAATCTACGAAAACCTTGCGCCTGCCTTTGGCGGCGCGGCCTGCGTTGACTTTGGGCAGCCCGGGTTTTCGTTGGCTGACGCCCCCACTCATAATGCTTGGGTCGGTGGGCTGATGGTTTTAGTCCCGCTGGGCTACAACGTTGACACGAAGCTTGACAGGCGGCGGAGACCTTCGTCCAGATCTTGGTCGGAGACGCAGTAGCTTAGGCGGATGTGGCCTTCGGTGCCGAAGCAGTCGCCCGGAACTAGGGCTACGTTTGCCTCTTCGATGGCTTTGATGCAGAAGTCTTCGCTGGTTAGGCCGAACTTTTTGATGCTCGGGAAAGTGTAGAAGGCTCCTGCGGGCTCTACTACGTCGAGGCCCATGGCGTATAAGGCTGCGAGTACGCGTTCGCGGCGGGCTCGGTAGACTTTGAGCATGGGGGTTGGGTCGACGGTCAGGGCTCGGGTTGCGGCGTCCATTTCGAAGGAGACGGCACTCGATACTAGGTATTGGTGAGCTTTTGCGATCTCGCGATGACGGGGGCTGCCGCTGCGAGCCAACCCAAGCGCCAGCCGGTCATGGCCCAGGGCTTGGAGAAGCTCTCGATGACCACTGTCTGATCGCGCAGCTCAGGGTGGCGCTGGGCAAATCGCTCGTAGCCGTCCACGTAGACCAGACGGTTGTACACGTCGTCGCAGACACGTAGATGCCTGCCTGCTCCGCCACGTGTGCCACGGCGTCGAGCGATGCCGCGTCGAGGATGCAGCCCGTGGGATTGTTGGGCGAGCAGATGACGATGGCTTTGGTCGCCGGCGTCACGCAAGCACGAAGTGCGTCCTCGTCAATCTGGAATTGCGCAGGCTCCGTATCCAAAAAGACCGCTTTGGCGTGATTGGCCATGACAATGCTCTCGTACAGTCCAAAGGCCGGCGTGGGGATAATGACCTCGTCGCCGGGGTTGAGCATAGCCATGAATGTTGCCGACAGGGCCTCAGTCGCGCCGTCGGTCAGGATGACCTCGTCTGCCGAAAACGTAAGGCCCGCATCCCCCATGTAGGCAGACAGCGCCTCGCGCAGGGCGGGGCGACCGTTGTTGGGCGGATAGTGCGTGTCACCGCGGTCCAACGCGGCGGTCACCTCGGCGCTAATCACATCGGGCGTGGGAAAGTCGGGCTCGCCAAGCGCAAGCGCGATGCACCCTGGGTGCTGGGCGGCGAGCGCGTTAATCCGACGGATGCCGGAGGGCTTGAGCGTGGCAAGCGAGGTGTTCATAGGCAGACGCATGGCGTTCCTTTCGTAAGGGTTGCACTAGGATAGCGCGGCGAGGCGCTGCCAGACGGTGTAACCTAAACGGAAACCAACCGGAAAGGAGGCGGCATGGAGACGACCGCGCGCGGCGATGTACCAAAAACACTGCATAGCATCGCGTTTGTCAGTATTCCCGATAGCGCCGATCTTGAGTTTTTGCTCTGGGACCTTCAGGATGCCATCGCAGCCTATGCGCAGCTTTCCGGCACCGCACTCCCCCACCCGGTCGATTTGGAGGCGGATGATGCCGGTGCAGTCGATGGCATGGTGCTCGCTGTTGACGATGCATTTGACGATGAGGCTATGATCGCTGTCGAGCAGATACTCGATCGCTTTGGCGGTACGGGAACGCGTGTCTATGCCGTGATTCGAGCCGCACAAGAGGGCGCTGAGCAGGCGCGTGGGGCCGCCGTTCGTCTGCACAAGGCATGCGAGCGCCAGGGCCAATTGTGGTGTGGCGGCGTTGTCATCTGCGCCGGCAGCGGCATCGCAGCGCTTCGCCATTCCCCACGCATGGGCCTCTTGCGCCGACCATTTTCGGAAGCGATGGATAAGCTCGTGGGCGCTGTGCGCATGGGCTGCTCCATTGAGCATGCGCAGCTGCTTGGCGGTGGCAATGCAGGTAGCGTCAACGCCGACGGCATGGTGCGTGTCGAGCCCGCGCTGCCCGCGCCGATCTGGCGCACCATCATCAAACGCCTCGGCGCCCATGCTCAATCAAATATCTAAATTAGAGAGCAGCCCAGTCAACTGCCTCGCGCCAGCGCTCGACAAGGCGCTCCAGACGCCAAGCCGCATTGGCAGGACTTGTCGAGGGCAGGACGATGGCGGGCAGCCCGGCGCGTTCTTGTAGATAGCGCTTGTAGAGCCGGCCAGCCGTACCACCGTTGCATATCACCTGCTCAATGGGAGCTGCGTCGGTAATGCACTCGATATGTGCCGGCACAACGTTACGAATGCTCGCGTCGCTCGAGCCCTTAATGTCACAGCTCTCGATCACATCCCACAGAGCCACGCCGCCGTTCAGCAGCATGGATCGCTTGGCGGCAATTGAGGCATCGAGCGTCGCGGGCTCGCTGTCCGCCAAAGGGTCGCCCTCGTTGGGCGGCACAGGCACTCCGAGGCACGCGGCCATCACGCGCCAAAAGCGGTTCTGCAGATTGCCATAGTAGAAGGCATTGGCACGCGAGAGCACCGAGGGAAACGACCCTAGCACCAAAACGCTCGAGCGCTCGTCAAACACGGGTTCAAACCCATGCTCAATATGTTGATAGCCCTCGTCGGACACAGCCATGGCCTAGGCCCTCAGCAGATAACGCACCTCGTAGGGTGCAAGCTCGAGGGAGCCCGTCAGCTCGACCGTGGGCGCACCGTCGACAAGCAGATCGACAAAGGAGCCGTTGGGCTCGCCGGCACCAAAGGCGTAAGGCTCATCCACGGCGTTCACCGCCACGAGCACCGTCGCGTCGTCGCAGGCGCGCTCGAACAGCAGCTGCTTGTTCTGGATCACCACGTTGCGATAGGCACCATAGTTGAGGGCACGGGCCGCCGCGTCGTTTGCCGAGCGCAGGTGCGCGAGCTGCTTGACAAATGCCGTCAGCTCGTTGGGCACAGGCTCATCGAGCGCAGGGCGCAGCGCCCAGTCGCCATCGGGGCCGCCCTTTTCGCCAGCAATCCCCCACTCGCTGCCATAGTAGACACACGGAATGCCCGGCATGCCAAAGAGCATGCCATAGGCGGGACGCAGGCACGACTTGTCGGTGAGGATGCTCGCCAGGCGCGGCACATCGTGGTTGTCGACAAACGACAGCAGGTGCTTGCCGCGGTAGATGCACCACGGATCGCCGCCAAACTGGCGGTGCAGCGAGTGGGCGATCTCGAACATGTTGACCGAGTTAAAGCTGGAGTACAGGCCCTTGTAGCACTCGTAGTTGGTGCAGGAGTCAAGCATTTCGTCGTTGACAATCTGGTTGTAGTCGCCGTGGAGCGTCTCGCCGATCAGCACAAAATCGGGCTTGAGCTCGCGGGTAAAGGTATGCAGACGACGCATGAAGTCGCGGTCGAGCATATAGGCAACGTCCAGGCGCAGGCCGTCGACGCCAAACACGTCAGCCCAACGGCGCACGGACTCGAGCAGGTAATCGACCACAGCGGGATTTTGCAGGTTGAGCTTCACAAGTTCAAAATGGCCTTCCCAACCCTCGTACCAAAAGCCGTCGCCATAGCAGGAGTCGCCGTCAAAGCTAATGTGGAACCAGTCCTTGTACGGCGAGTCCCACTTACGCTCCTGCACATCACGGAAGGCCCAGAAGCCGCGACCGACGTGGTTGAAGACCGCATCGAGCACCACACGGATGCCATGGGAATGCAGTGTCTCGCACACGGCGGCAAAATCGGCATCCTCACCCAGGCGGCGGTCGACGTGGCGCAGGCTGCGTGTATCGTAGCCGTGGCTATCAGACTCGAGCGGCGGGTTGATCAGCACAGCGCCAACGCCGAGTTTTTGCAGGTAGTCAGCCCATTGGGCGATCTTCATGATGGGTGCATCGGGGTTGGGCGCAGCGTTGACAGCCTGGGCGAGTTCATCCTCGGCAACGGGGGCGGCGTTTTCGCGCGGAGCTCCGCAAAAGCCCAGCGGATAGATCTGATAGAACGTCGTCTCGTAAGCCCACATAACAACCTCCCGGTAAGCTCAACACAACGACATCCATTGTATGCCCAGCCTGTATCCTCTCCCCCAAAATAAGTTGCGGTGAAATAGTTCCTGCTTGGGCCTTCAGAGGCCTTGAACAGGAACTATTCCACCGCAACTGATGAGGGAACGTGATTAGGCGACAGGCTTTGCGCGGCGTATGGCCGGGAACAGCACCGTGATGGCGAGGATGACGCCCACGACGGTAATCGCCCCGCCCGCAAAGCCAATCCAAGCGATACCGGGACCCGAAACCACGGCGCCGCCGATTGCGGTGCCCGTGCCGATACCGAGGTTAAACAGGCCCGAGAAGATCGACATGGCGACGGCCGACGAATCCGCCGGCGTGTACTTGATGAGCTCGGCCTGGAACGCCACGTTAAAGGCTGTGGAGCAGCAGCCCCATAGCGCGCAGACGGCAAGCACTGCTACGAGCGACGATGCGACCGAACCCATGAGCAGCAGAGCCACCGGCACGCCGGAGAGCGTGATAGCCAAGAACGGGAAGCGATGCCCATCGAACAGGCGGCCAAACAGCCAGCTTCCGAGCAGACCGGAGCAGCCAAACGCCGTCAGCGTCATGGTAATAGCGCTTGCGTCGACGTGCGCGACCTGCGCCAGGAACGGCTCGATATAGCTGTAACCCGCATAATAGCCGGTTGCCATGAACACCGTGACCGCATAAAGCGCGATGAGGAACGGATTCTTGAGCAGCTCGGGCAGCTGCTCAACGGTAAAGCGCTCGCCCACCGGCATGGCCGGGAACACCGCGGCTGGTAGACGACCGCGACAGCTGAGAGGGCCCCGACCACGGCGAATGTCATGCGCCAGCCCACGGCCAGCCCGATGGCGCGGCCGATCGGCAGGCCAAAGATCTGCGCGATGGACGAGCCCGTGGCGATCATGCTAATGGCGAGCGCCCCGTGGCGACTGTCAACCAGGCGCGAGGCCATGATCGAGGCGACCGACCAGAACACGGCATGCGCGCAGGCGACCACCAGACGCGCGCAAACCAAAATAGGATAGGTAGGCGCCACAGCGGACAGGAACTGACCCAGAGAAAACACGGCGAGCACGCCGAGCAGCATACGCTTGAACTCAAAGCGCGAGGCAAACACCATGAGTGGCAGCGACAGCAGCATGACGCCCCAGGCGTAGACCGAGATCATGATGCCGGCCTGGGCCTCGGTGAGCGAGAACGACGCGGCGATATCGGTCAGCAGGCCGATGGGCATAAACTCCGACGTGTTGAACACGAACGCACAACAGGCGAGCCCGATAAGAGGGAGCCACTGCTTGAGTGAGATGCCATCTTGTCTTGCCTGACTCATATATAACGTCTCCAATCATTTTGAGCGGAGGCGATTATATAGCAACGGCCCCGCATCCGTCAGCAACAGATGCGGGGCCGCAATCAACTCAATACACAGGGGTTGCGCCGTCAATAAATAGCTAAGCCAACCCCAGCAATATGCCCGCCGAATGCACGACAAACGCCACGATCCAGGCGACCGTCACCTGAAACGCGAACACGGCAACGGCATAGCGCGCGCCCAGCTCGCTCTTGACGGCACCGATGGACGCCACGCAGGGCGGGTACAGCAGCGTAAAGACCAGGAACACGTAAGCGGTAAACGGCGAAAACATGGTTGACAGCACCGCGGGCGACGTTGCGCCCAAAAGCACCGTGAGGGTCGAAATGACGCTCTCCTTGGCGATAAGTCCGGTGACGAGCGCCGTCGAGGCGCGCCAGTCGCCGAAGCCGAGCGGGGCCAACACCGGCGCGATGATGCTACCCAGACCGGCAAGCAGACTCTGCGACTGATCGGCGACCACATTAAAGCGGATGTCGAACGTCTGCAGGAACCAGATGACCACCGTAGCGGCAAAGATAATGGTAAAGGCCTTGGTAATAAAGTCCTTGGCCTTATCCCATGCCAGCATCACCGTCGTCTTGACGCTTGGCAGGCGATAGTTGGGAAGCTCCATGATAAACGGCACCGGGTCGCCCTTAAATGCCGTGCGGTTGAGCACCAAAGCCGCGATACAGCCAACCGCAATGCCGATCAGATAGAGCGAGACCATGGCGGGAACTGTCGCCTGCGGGAAAAACGCCCCGCACAGCAGACCGTAGACCGGCAACTTGGCCGAACAGCTCATGAACGGCGTGAGCATGACCGTCATCTTGCGGTCGTGCTCGGATGGGAGCGTACGGGTTGACATGATTGCCGGCACGGTGCAGCCAAAACCGACGAGCATGGGCACAAAGCTGCGGCCCGACAGGCCAAAGCGACGCAGCACCTTATCCATGACAAAGGCCACGCGCGCCATGTATCCGGAGTCTTCCAGAATGGAGAGGAACAAGAAGAGCACGACGATAATCGGCAGGAAGGTCAGCACGCTGCCCACACCCGTAAGCACGCCGTCGACAGCCAGCGAGCGCACCACGTCGTTGGTGCCGAACGCCTTGAGGCCCGCATCGGCCGAGGCGATGATGACCGCGATGCCGTCCTCCATGAGTCCCTGCAACGCCGCGCCGATCACGCCAAACGTCAGCCAAAAGACGAGGCCCATGATCACCAGAAACGCCGGAATGGCTGTGTAGCGACCCGTCAGGATGCGGTCGATCTTGACGGAGCGCACGTGCTCGCGGCTCTCGTGCGGCTTGACGACGCAACGCCCGCACACGTCGCCGATAAAGCTAAAGCGCATATCGGCCAGCGCGGACAGGCGGTCGGTGCCGGCCTCGCCCTCCATCTGGGTAATGATGTGCTCGATAGCGTCGAGCTCGTTGCGATCCAGGTGAAGCGCCTCGGTCACCAGCTCGTCGCCCTCAACCAGCTTGGTCGCCGCAAAACGCACCGGAATGTGCGCCGTCACGGCATGGTCCTCGATAAGGTTGCTATGCCGTGGATGCAGCGGTGTAGCGCGCCGCCGTCCGGGCCATCGGGCGCGCAAAAGTCCAGGCGGCCGGGACGCTCGCGGAACCGCGCCACGTGCAAGGCATGATCACCAGCTCGCCGATGCCCTCGTTGCGGGCAGCGCTAATGGGGACAACAGGCACGCCCAACAGGCTCTCGAGCAGGTTGACGTCCACGGCGCCGCCGTTGGCCGTCACCTCGTCCATCATGTTGAGCGCGATGACCATGGGGCAGTCGAGCTCCATAAGCTGCAGCGTCAGGTACAGGTTGCGCTCGATATTGGTGGCGTCGATGATATCGATGATGCATCGGGATGCTCGTCAAGGATAAACTGGCGGCTCACAATCTCCTCGCCCGTGTACGGCGACAGGGAGTAAATGCCGGGCAGGTCGGTAACGCTCGCCTCGGGGTGGTTACGGATAGTGCCGTCCTTGCGGTCGACCGTCACGCCGGGAAAGTTACCGACGTGCTGGTTGGAGCCCGTAAGCTGGTTGAACAGCGTGGTCTTGCCGCAGTTTTGGTTGCCGGCGAGGGCAAAGTGCAGCGGCGCGCCCTCGGGCACGGCCGTCTTGGCAGCACGAGGCGAATACGTCCCCTCGCCCAGGGCCGGGTGATCTGTCGTGCCGATTGCGGCGTTAACGCGCGGGCCGGTATCGGTGTCGTGCACATCCACGAGCTCAATGCGTGCGGCATCGTCCTTGCGCAGCGTCAACTCGTAGCCACGCAGGCGAATCTCGAGCGGGTCGCCCATGGGAGCGTACTTCATCATGGTGACTTCGGTGCCCGGCGTGAGTCCCATGTCCAAAATATGCTGTCGGAGTGCCTGATCGTCCGATGCCACCGATGCGACAACGGCGTCCTTTCCAATCTCGAGTGTATCGAGCTTCACGCGCTCATCCTTTCGTTAGACGCGGTTAACCGTTTACCGGGGCTAACCAACTCGTAACGACAAATGATAGCGCTCTGAACTATTTTATAAAGTCAAATACCGATGTTTACCTGCGCAAACTTTATGCGATGCGCCCCGAAAGCTCTTTGCGCATACCGCTCAGCGAGATCGAAACGGAACCCGACCGCGCGGTGGCAGTGAGTCGATCACCCTCGACTGACCCCGTGCATGTAAAGGGTGCCTTGCCCATCAAGACGTGGGAGATAGTACCCGAGAGTTCAAAGAAATCGCCCTCAGCGCGGGCACTCGAGAGAGCGATATTGAGACCCCTGACGTTTAGTACTGCCCTGAGCACGCCGTTCACCCCATGTGAAAACGTCACCTCGCCGCGTTTACTCCCCACCGGCGTCTGGGCCAAAACCACATACGTACCCTCAAGCATGGCTCCTCCTCTAAGCAGACTTTTTGAAACGGGCAAGTAGCTACTTTTACATATGGCGCTCCAGGAAGCGGAAGGCTAGGCGGATCCAAGGACGGACTGCCACCTGCTTGTCCTCGTTGTCGACCGCAGTATTGGCGTTGCCGAGCGAAAGGCCGTGGCCACCCTGGTCAAAGACGTGCATCTCGCATGCAACACCCTCCTCGGCCATGCGCTGCGCAAACGGGTAGACCTGCGCGACCGGCGCCGTCTTGTCGTCCGAAACGCCCCACACAAAGGTCGGGGGCATTTGGCGCGAAACGTGCGTGGTAGGGCAAATGTCGGCCAGGTGCTCATCGGTCGCCTCGCCGCCCGTCACCATCGACAGATAGTCGTTGAGCAAATCGCGCCCCGTCTTGCCACCCGTCTTGGGCACGCGCAGGTCGATGCGCGGGTCGCGCGTCTGCATATCGCGCACATAGGCAAGGTCGAGCAACGGATAGCCCAGCACCACGCGTCGGGACGAATATCCTCCGGACGAGCCCCGGCAAGGCCCGCGAAGGGTCCGGTCTTCCACTGCGTTGCCAACGAGGCGCAGATCATGCCGCCCGCCGAGAAACCCACGATGCACACGCGCTTGGGATCGACATGCCACTCGTCGGCGTTGGCGCGCACGGTAGCGACCATCTTGGCGAGGTCCGCCTGCGGGTGCGGAAAGCTCACGTCGCCCGTGGCGCTCGTCACATAGTTGAGCACAAAGGCCTGGTAGCCGCGGTCCAAAAACGCAAACGCCACCGGGTCCTGCTCGTGCGGAGCGATATGCGTAAACCCGCCTCCGCCGCAGATGATCACCGCGGGGCGGCGGCCATTGGGCTTGTCGGGCAGCGGCTCGGCACCCAGATACGTAAACGTCGCCGGATAATCCTCGGTCGGCTCCTCGCCCCACAGCGCATGGTTCTCAATAATCATAGGTGCTCCCTCCGCGCAGATTATGCACACTCATTTTTCGCATCTAAGCGTACCCCAGTTGTGCGCAGGACGCAGAAACACTCCAGCAATAAGTTTCCCTTCAACTGATATATCACATAATCCCAGTTCAGAGGTATCGTTGAGCAGCGTAAAATAGGGGCGTTGACCAAGCCGCGAAACACATATGAAACGTTTCCGGCAAACCAAGCGCGCGCTATGCGCCTATTTAAGTTGGAGGCAACTATGGGTCTGCTCGATTCGCTTAAGTCCACCTTCACCTCGACGGGCGAGGCATCCGTTCCGCCCGCGGCAAGCTTCGCCACCCGCGAAGGCGTCATCTACGCCCCCGTCAACGGCGTGCTCGTCAACCTGGATGAGGTTCCCGACGAGACCATCGCCTCGGGTATGCTCGGTCAGGGCTACGGCATCGAGCCCATTACCGACACCATCTATGCGCCCGCCAACGGCCGCATCGGCGCCACCACCGTCACCAACCACTCCATCGGCATGATCACCGAGGACGGCCTTCGCGTGTTCATCCATGTTGGCCTGGGCACCGTGGAAATGAACGGCAAGGGTTTTGCCCGCTTTGTCGAGATGGGCGATGAGGTCAAGGCGGGCCAGCCGCTCATCAGCTTCGACCGCGAGGCCATCAAGGCCGCCGGTCACGAGGACATCGTGACCGTCATCATCTCTGAGCTCGACCGCCTCAAGAGCATCGACCACGTCGGCGAGTCTGGCACGCTCATCGGCGGCAATCCGCTCGTCAAGCTTGGCGATCCGCTGCTGGTTGCCAAGACCAAGTAGCCAGGCCCCGCGCCACACAGCCAAAAGGCACCTCGTCAAGCGCCCGCGACCATTTGGCCGCGGGCGCTTTTCGTTTGAAAAACCATCCCGCCAATGCCTTATCTGTATAGCCCAAATGAGCCGAGCTGCTAGAATATCGAACTGTATGGATAACTATCATTCAACCGTTATGGGAGGATACGTGAACCGCACCAAAATCGCGCAGCTCTATGCCGATGCCGAGTCGCTCGGCGGCCAGACCGTCACCGTCGCCGGCTGGGTCAAGTCCGTCCGCGACATGAAGAACTTTGGCTTTGTCACGCTCAACGACGGCAGCTGCTTCCGCGACCTGCAAGTCGTCATGAACCGCGAGGCACTCGACAACTACGACGAGATCGCCCATCAAAACGTCTCGGCCGCACTCATTTGCACCGGCACCGTCAAGCTGACCCCCGATGCGCCCCAACCTTTCGAGCTTTCTGCCACCTCCATCGAGGTCGAGGGCGTCAGCGCCCCGGATTACCCGCTGCAGAAGAAGCGCGCAACCGTCGAGTTCCTGCGCACCCAGCAGCACCTGCGCCCGCGCACTAACCTGTTCCGCGCCGTGTTCCGCATCCGCTCTGTCGCGGCTGCCGCCATCCACCGCTTCTTCCAGGAGCAAGGCTTTGTCTACGTCAACACCCCCATCATCACCACGAGTGACTGCGAGGGTGCCGGCGAGATGTTCCGCGTGACCACGCTTGACCCCAAAAACCCGCCCCTCACCGAGTCCGGCGAGGTCGACTGGAGCCAGGACTTCTTTGGCAAGCACGCGAGCCTTACCGTGTCCGGCCAGCTCAATGCCGAGAACTTTGCCATGGCCTTTGGCGACGTGTACACCTTTGGCCCCACCTTCCGCGCCGAAAACTCCAACACCACGCGCCACGCCGCCGAGTTTTGGATGATCGAGCCGAGATGGCCTTTGCCGACCTGAACGACTACATGGATAACGCCGAGGCCATGCTCAAGTACGTCCTTAAGGACGTTATGGCCACCTGCCCCGACGAGCTCAATATGCTCAACAAGTTTGTGGACAAGGGCCTGATCGAGCGCCTGGACCATGTGGCAAACTCCGACTTTGCCCGCGTTACCTACACCGAGGCTGTCGAAATCCTGGAGCAGGCAGTCGCTGCTGGCCACCAGTTTGATTACCCCGTCAGCTGGGGCATCGACCTGCAGACCGAGCACGAGCGCTTCCTGACCGAGGAGCACTTTAAGCGACCGACCTTCGTAACCGACTACCCGGCCGAGATCAAGGCGTTCTACATGCGCATGAACGAGGACGGCAAGACCGTCGCCGCCGCCGACTGCCTGGTTCCCGGTATCGGCGAGATTATCGGCGGCTCCCAGCGCGAGGAGCGCCTGGATCTGCTCGAGGCCCGCATCAAGGACCTGGGCATGAATCCCGAGCAGTACAAGTACTACCTTGACCTGCGCCGCTACGGTTCCTGCAAGCACGCCGGCTACGGCTTGGGCTTCGAGCGCTTGGTCATGTATCTGACCGGCGTGGGCAACATCCGCGACGTCCTGCCGCACCCGCGCACCGTGGGCAACGCCGACTTCTAATCGCCACAGCGCCACCAAACGCGTTCCAGCGCATCACGCCAGCGCCTCTCGGCAAGCCGAGGGGCGCTTTTTCAACAGTATCCGTCAAGCTTTTGGCAAGATTTTGGTCAGTTGAGCAGGGCTGTTGAACTCGACCCGCCGCTTGCGACGACTACCGACCGCCCGGAGCGTCCTGCACCCCTGGGAAAGCCCCGCGCCCTAGGCTCCATACCGTCGCCACCCAAAACGGAAAGGACGTGGACGCCATGACCGAAACCGCTGTTGAAACTTACGAGACCACGACGAGGGGCGCCGCTCGATGGCAGCCTATCGCGCCGTTCGCATCCTGCAACTATTAAGCGAAAACACCGGCGAGGACAAGGCCATGCTTTCCGATGAGTTGATCCGGCGTCTCGCCCATCCCGACGACCCCGCCCGCATGCCCATCTCGGCGGCGCGGCGCAGCATCTACACCGCCATCTCCGCACTTCGCCATGCCGGATACGAAATTGAATACAAGCGCGGCGTGGGGTATCGGCTCTTGACCCGTCCGCTCACCGACGAAGAGATCATCCGGCTCCACGGCATGGTCATGCGCAACCGCTCCACGCCCATCGCCATTCGAAAGAGCATGGCGCAGCACCTGGTCGCCATGGCGAGTGCCGACGTTCGCGGCTACCTCGATGCACCCGAGCCTGCTCCAAGCGCAGGCGACAAATCCACCAAGGCCACACGCACGCCCGTCAAGCGCATAGATGCCTGCGAGCTCATCGAGCAGGCCATCGACCACGGAACCACGGTGAGTTTTGATATTTCGAGTGTCACGGCACGCGGAGAGGTCGAAGTGGCACGGATGACACTCCGGCCCTTTGCCATCAAGCAACGAGACGGCATCTCGTATTTGCTGGGAACGGTCTATGACGCGCGAGGCGCCGATGACACGTTGCGTACCGTAGAGATCGGCCGAATGAGAAACGTCACCACACGTCTCCTCGACGGCAAGAAGCTCTTCGCCGCCTGGACGAGGACGATGCCTCCTCCGCCGCATAAGACCCTCCGCCGCCCATTCGACTACCCGTACCGCCCATCCGATTCTGTATTAAAAAACCCGCCAGGCTGTTGTAAAAATGGACATCAGCGCTACTATAGTTCCACTTGCACTTTGTCCCAGTGCAGTGTTTCCAGCCATTTTTATACTGGGGGTAATGATATGAAGGACATCACCATCAGCCGCAGGAGCCTTCTGGTCTCCGCCGGTCTGCTCGCGCTCGCCCCGCTCGCCGGATGCGGCGGCAACTCTGGTTCCGGCTCTGCTGCCGCCGGTTCCGACTACACCATCGGCGTTCTGCAACTCACCGAGCACTCCGCACTCGATGCCGCCAACGACGGCTTTGTCAAGGCCATCAAGGAGAGCGGCCTTAAGGTCAAGATCGACCAGAAGAACGCCCAGAACGACCAGTCCACGTGTAAGTCCATCGCCGACAAGTTCGTGGGCGATGGCGTCGACCTGATCTATGCCATCGCTACGCCCGCCGCGCAGGCTGCCGCCGGCGCCACCGCTGATATCCCCATCGTTGCTGCGCCATCACTGACTACGCCGCTTCCGGCCTGGTCCAGGACAACGACAAGCCCGGCACCAACGTCACGGGCGCTTCCGACCTCACCCCGGTCGCCGAGCAGCTCGAGATGATGCAGAAGGTCCTGCCCGACGTTAAGAAGGTCGGCCTGCTCTACTGCACCGCCGAGTCCAACTCCGACGTCCAGATCAAGGCCGCCAAGAAGGAGCTCGACAAGCTGGGCCTGGAGTACACCGACTTCACCGTCTCGAGCTCCAACGAGATTCAGTCCGTCGTCGAGTCTGCCGTGGGCAAGGTCGACGCGCTGTACTCCCCCACCGACAACACCATCGCCGCGGGCGCTTCGCAGGTCGGCCAGATCTGCAAGGAGAACAAGCTCCCCTTCGTGACTGGCGAGGAGGGCATGTGCAAGGCCGGCGGTCTGTTCACCCTCTCCATCAACTATGAGGACCTGGGCTACGCTGCAGGCGAGATGGCCGTCAAGATCTTGAAGGGCGAGGCCAAGCCCGAGGATATGCCGATCAAGCACCTCTCGAGCAAGGACCTGGTCGTCGTCAAAAACGACGAGATGGCCGAGGCTCTGGGTATCGACCTTTCCGCTCTGGACGAATAGCACCATGCGCGGTGACGCGTCTAGGGCCCGCACGCGCGCCACAGCTGCGTTATTCAATATCTGAGTCATTGGGGCGAACGCTAAAGACCGGCGTTCGCCCTGCTTGTTTCAGGTAAAACAAAACATCTGTCCACCGCTCTTTTATGCATTGGTACCGCTATTATGGAAAATCACGTGTCCACCCTATCCTAGGAGGTATGAAGCATGCTCATTGCATTGCAGGGCGCCGTTTCGCAGGGTGTCCTCTGGGGCATTATGGTGCTTGGCGTGTTTATCACGTTCCGCCTGCTCGACATCCCCGATATGACCTGCGACGGCAGCTTTGCCCTCGGCGGCTGTGTCTGCGCCGTGCTTATCGTCAACAATAACGTCGACCCGCTGCTCGCCATGCTGGCCGGCATGTGCGCCGGTGCCATCGCGGGCGCCGTCACGGGCATCTTGACCACCGTCTTTGAGATTCCCGCGATCCTCGCCGGAATCCTTACGCAGATCAGTCTGTGGTCCATCAACCTGCGCATCATGGGCAAATCCAACACGCCCATCCTTGCCAAGGGCACCATCTTCTCATCCGTCAGCCACATGACGGGCCTGCCGCAGTCCACTGTTGCCATTATCCTGGGCATTGTGCTGGCCGTGGCCATCGTCGCCATCCTGTACTGGTTCTTTGGCACCGAGATCGGCTCGGCGCTGCGTGCCACCGGCAACAACGAGTACATGATCCGTGCCCTGGGCGTTAACACCAACACCACCAAGATGATTGCCCTCGTGCTCTCCAACGCCCTTATCGGCCTTTCGGGCGCGCTCATCTGCCAGGGCCAGAAGTATGCCGATATCGGCATGGGCACCGGCGCCATCGTTATCGGTCTTGCCGCCATTGTTATCGGCGAGGTGCTCGGCCGCCTGCTGCCCGGCGGTCTGACGCAGTTTAGCGTCCGTCTTGCCTCCGCCGTCTTTGGCTCCGTGGTCTACTTCCTCATTCGCGCCATCGTGCTGCAGCTGGGCATGGACGCCAACGACATGAAGCTGCTCTCCGCCGTAATCGTTGCCGTGGCCCTGTGCGTGCCCGTGGTTTGGGAGCGCTATAAGCTCCGCAGCTCCTACACGAGGGAGATGAGGCAGATGCTTAAGCTCTCGCACGTCAAGAAGACCTTTAACAAGGGCACCGTCACCGAGAAGCGCGCTCTTACCGGCGTCGACCTCACTCTGAATGATGGCGACTTTGTAACCGTGATTGGTGGCAACGGCGCCGGCAAGTCCACGTTGCTCAACATGATCGCCGGCGTATATCCGCTCGATTCGGGCGTTATCGAGCTCGACGGCACCGACATCTCGCGTCTGAGCGAGTCGCAGCGCGCCAAGTACCTGGGCCGTGTGTTCCAGGACCCCATGCGCGGCACCGCAGCGACATGCAAATTGCCGAGAACTTGGCCTTAGCCAAGCGCCGCGGCCAGCGTCGCGGTCTTTCGTGGGGCGTCACCAAGGCCGAGAAGGACGAGTACGTTGAGCTGCTCAAGCGCTTGGACCTCGGCCTGGACACGCGCCTCAACGCCAAGGTCGGCCTGCTATCGGGCGGTCAGCGCCAAGCACTCACCCTGCTGATGGCCACGCTCACCAAGCCGCGCCTGCTGCTGCTCGACGAGCACACGGCGGCTCTCGACCCCAAGACGGCATCGAAGGTGCTCAACCTGACCGAGGAGATCGTCGACGAGAACCACCTGACCACGCTCATGGTCACGCATAACATGAACGACGCCATCCGTCTGGGTAACCGTCTGATCATGATGCACGAGGGCCATGTGATTTACGATGTGGCCGGCGGCGAGAAAAAGTCGCTCACCGTCGCGACCTGCTGCAGAAGTTCGAGGAGGTCTCGGGCGGCGAGCTCGCCAACGACCGCATGCTGCTGAGCTAAAACCTGCCAAAAAGAGACAGATTTATTTTGGTAGGTTTTACCTGCGCAAACGTTAAAACCGCCGCAAAGGGACAGACACCTTTGCGGCGGTTTTCGCATATTATGTCGATAATCCAGCATCAGCAGGGACCACTGGTTAAGAACTAAGGAAACTGCCATGAGAAGACCTCTTCCCCGTCTTGCCTGACCGCCGCACTCCTTGCCGGCGTGCTCGCCGGTGCCCCAGCTTACGTCACCGCGGCCACCCTATCTCAAGTTATCGGCGTGCCCGATGTGATCGGACGGGCTTTTTGGTGGGTATCATGGTTGAACGATCATTAGGAGGTTTTCCCTACATGGAATTGTTTGAGCCGATTCTTCATTTCTTTGAGCAGCGATGGGTCCACAACATCATCTGGGCCGGCATCTTGCGATAGGCACCGCCATCGCCGTCAAGGTCGTATCCAAGACCCTGCGTCACCTGCTCAATCGCGACGACAACCCGCTTCCGGCATCAAGTATCTTCATCAACATCGCGCGCGCCGTCATCTGGATGATCGGCGGCAGCTTTATCCTCGACAACTGCTTTGGCATTAACGCAAACGCGCTCGTCGCCGCTCTTGGCGTCGGCGGCATCGCCATCTCGCTCGGCTTTCAGGACACGCTGTCAAACCTTATCGGCGGCATGCAGGTGACCTTTATGGGCATCATCAAGCCCGGCGACAACATCGAGGTCGGTGGCGTATCGGGCGTGGTCCAGGACATCACCTGGCGCCACACGACCATCGAAGATGCCTGCGGGCAAACCATCATCGTCCCCAACTCCAGCATCTCCAAGAACACACTAGTGCATTTGATGCCCTTTGGGCGCGTGGCCGTCCCCGTCGCGGTCAAAGACCCCTCCAAATGGGCATCGCTCGATGCGCTAGCAGGCGAGCTCGCCAGCGCCACCAAAACGGCCGTCTCGCCCATCTCGGGCTTTGACAAGGAGCCTACGTGCTCTTTAGCGAGATCGGCGACTTTGGCATCAAGGGCAAGATCATCTTTATCGTCAGCGACGACAGCACCACTTTCACCGCTGCCGACGCCTGCATCCGCGCCATCGCCCCCATCATCGCCTAAAACCACCGCAAAGGGGACAGGCACCTTTGTGGTGGTTTCGCATCGTGGTACCATGGTTCATATCGTTGTTTAAACGACTAAGGGAGTAGACACCATGGAAGAGGCCTATCGTCAAGCGCGCAAGCGCGGCGAACAGGGACGCCGTCGCGCCATCAGCCAAAGCGAGCATCCATATCTTACGGACCTCGACAGCTTGGTCGCCCAGCTTCCCTGCGGGCAGCGCGAGAACATCGGCCTGCGGGACATTCCGCTCGAAATGGTCGTCGGCACGGTTACCAAAGGTCGCCAGTCCGCCTTTTCGTGTAACTTTATGCCGCTGCTCCCCTGGAATACCGAATTCGCCCGCAAATGGTCCAACCTCTACGATATCCAAATCTCCGAGGGCTACCGCGACCCCATCATCGTCACCGAGTTCATGCACCGCTTTTACGTCCAAGAGGGCAACAAGCGTGTCAGCGTCCTCAAATTCCTTGACGCTCCGACGGTTTCGGCCAAGGTGACGCGTCTGTACCCCGGTAAGTGGGATTCCGTCGAGAGCCGCCTGTACGGTGAGTTTTGCGCCTTTTGGTACGTATGCCCCCTGTACGAGATTGAGTTTTCGCGCGAGGCAGCTACGAGATGCTTGCCAAAATGCTCGGCCAAGATCTTGTCGAAAAATGGCCTCAAAAGAAGGTCGACTACCTACGTCACACCTTCCTGCTCTTTAAGCGCGCCTATCTTCGCGCGGGCGGCGACCACTTGGACATTACGCCTGCCGATGCCATGCTCGTCTACCTCAACGTCTACAACCAGGACCGTCTGCTGGATACGCCGACGGATATCGTCGTCAACCGTCTGTGCAAGATTTGGCGCGAGCTTGTCATTGCCGGCAAAAGCGACGAGGACAAAGTCGATCTTGTCGAAGCGCCGCAGCCCAACGAGAAAGAGGGCGCACCGACAAAAGCTACCTCGGGCGTGCTCAACTTCTTTATGAGCAAGACCGTCTACTCCACTGCCAATCCCATGCGAATCGCCTTTATCCACGAGTTTCCCTGTGCCACGTCGAGCTGGGACAGCCTACACGACCAGGGCCGCCGGTATCTTGATGAGCACTTTGGCGGCATCGTGCGCACCGAGGCGTTCGAGGACTGCCACGATTCGGACGTGTTCTACGCCGCCGTCGAGACAGCCGTAAAGCACGGGGCGAACGTCATCTTCTCGACCTCACACCGGCTCATGGAATACACGCTCAGGGCGTCAGTCGAGTATCCCCAGGTGCGGTTCCTTAACTGCTCAATCGGCCTTCCCCACCAAAGCGTCCGCTCGTACTTTGGAAAGATGTACGAGGCCAAGTTCCTACTGGGCGCCTTGCCGCCAGCATGGCCGACAACCACCGTATTGGCTACCATGCGTCGGTCTTCGCCTCGGGCGCGCTGAGCGAAATCAACGCCTTCGCTATCGGTGCCTCGCTGCTCGACCTCGTGCGCAGATTGTCCTCACTTGGGGAGATGTTCCCGCCGGCGGTCTTGCCGAAGCCATGTGTCGCGAGGGCGTGAGCGTCATGACCGGCGCCGATATGTCCAAGTCTCTCGAGGACCCCACCGCCTACGGGCTTCACCGTCTGGTAAACGGCAAGGAAGTTACCGGTATTGCTATGCCGGTATGGAACTGGGGCCGTTACTACGAACTCATCGTACGCAGCCTACTGCACGGCACATGGGACGAGACCGCCGATGACCAGCAGGTGCGCGCCGTCAACTACTGGTACGGTATGAGCTCCGGCGTCATCGATATTCGCTACGCTCCGGGCCTACCCTATCAGACGCGTAAACTTGTGCAGCTGCTTCGCAACGGCATTGTCGAGGGCTCCATCAACCCATTTGGCGGCGAGCTCCACAGCCAGGACGGCGTGGTTCAGATTGAGGGCTTCCCTCCCCTGCCGAGTACGCAGATTGTCGAGATGAACTGGCTGGCTGACAACGTTATAGCTCGATTCCGCAGCTCGATAACGAGCCGGAGGTCCGTGCCCTATGAATATCCTAGCCATTGCCGATGTAGAGGAGCGCTGCCTGTGGGAATGTTTTCGCAAGGAGCGCTTTGAGGACGTTGACCTGATTCTATCCGCAGGCGACCTGGATCCGGACTATCTTGAGTTTTTGGTCACTGTCATCAACAAACCGCTTGTGTACGTTCGTGGCAACCACGACGACCGCTACGCGCGCCATGCACCGGGCGGGTGCATTTGTGTTGAGGACAGCGTATATGTGTACCGAGGTATTCGCATTGCGGGTCTGGGCGGTTCCATGCGCTACCGCGACGGCGCGAACATGTATACCGAGCGCGAGATGGCAAAACGCATGCGCAAGCTATCGCGAAAAATCGCACTGGTAGACGGATGCGATATTCTACTTACCCATGCACCCGTCGCAGGCATGGGCGACCTGGACGACCTGCCGCATCGAGGATTCGAGTGCTTTAATGCGGCTCTTGAGTCTTGGGGTCCCGACTATATGATTCACGGGCATGTGCACCAAAGCTACGGCCCCAACTTTCAACGCGAGCGCCAACACCCATGCGGAACGAAGATTGTCAACGCCTGCGGCTATACCAAGATCGAAATTGACGAGGCGCGCTACCCCACGCGCGGTTGGAAGGCCGCTTGGCTCAACTCGCAAACCATGCGCCGCGAGCTCAAACGCCACGAAGCAATCGAGTCTTCAACCGCCAGAACCCCCTGGTAACTGCCAACAACCACCACGAAGGGATAGGCACCTTTATGGTGGTTTTGCTGACTCGTCCGACCTGTCCATCACGGTGCTTGTGTAATTAACGAGAACACTCATTGTTTTGTAAGGACGGCGCTCACGTGCCGTCTTTTTTTGTCAACTTATGCAGTCTCGACCGTGTTGTATGTAGAGGGACCTCGCGAGACGCCTTCCCTATATCCACCACGACCAATTGGAGGTGACACTATGCCTGCACGCCGTAACCGCAATAGCACGCTCCGATGCGATGCCGATCAGATCGAGCGGGAAGCAAAGCGCTTGGTCGACACGTATTCCGACCTCATCCTTCGATTGTGCTATTCGGCCCTTGGATCCGCTGACGACGCTCAAGACATCTGCCAGGACACGCTGATCAAGATTCTCCAACGCACTCAACCGTTCGACTCGCTCGAACACGAACGTGCTTGGGTGATCCGAGTCGCACTGAACGCATGTCGCGATATCGGCCGTACGCACGCGAATCACCCGGTTGTCGACCTCGATTCGCTCCCCGATTTCTGCGCACCCGTAACACATACCGAGCAAGAATTCGCGCAACGCGACTGCGCCATTCTTTCCGCTGTCACGGCCCTGCCTCAAGCACAGCGCATCGCCATCTTTTTGCACTACTACGCAGGCATGAGCATCAGGGAAATCGCAGACGCCGTTCACGCGACGCCAGCTGCAACCGCCCAGCACCTTAGCCGCGGACGTGCGTCACTTCGGCTTTCCTTGAAAGGAGACCACAATGACTACGAATTCGAATGACTATCGCCACGCCCTGGAGCACATTTCGTTTACCGATAATGCGAAGCAGCACATGGCAAACTCGATTGCTCAGTCCGTCGCCTCAAGCATGCGGCGACCGCTCAAAGCAACTTTAATGGCACGCGACGCAAGCCGCGCATCGCCCGCCATCCCGTAAGAACAGTCGCTCGCATTGCCGCTGTAACGGCAGTCCTCGCTATCGTCATTGGAGGCGCTGGCACGGCTATGGCAACAGGCGTCCTGCCGCTTCCTTCTGACATGCTTTCCGACATCTTTGACGGACCTGCTTCTCAAACCGAGATCATCGACCGTATTGGCCGGCCCGTCGGTGCTAGCTGCTCCAACAACGGAGTCACCGTGACCGCCGACGCCATCATGGGCGACAAGGATATGGTTACCATCGCCTATACGCTTACGTTCGACGATCCCGCTGCCCTGAAAAAGCTTTCCGAGCCGGGCGAGAACGGAACTATCGCCGGAAGTGTCGATGGAACGTATACGTTGATGGCGAGCATGGCGGCCAAGGCCAATCATGGCTCATTGACAAGAACCCCAATGACTCCAGCATTCAATACTTTGCACAGTTCAGCGTTGAATCACCCGGCCTTATGGGCAGGACCGTCCGCACGCATATCAACTCTCTCGTTGTGCCACGTGCTGGCAAAGAGCTTCCCGAGTATAAGAAAATACTTACGGGCCATGGGATCTTAAGTTCCAGCTGAATTACGAAGATACATCCGTTACGATTCCCGCGCCCAAATCGGTCAACTTTAACGGCACCAAGGCGACGATTCAAGAGGCCACCGTATCCTGCGTTGGCGTTTCAGTCCGCTACAACATAGATCGTTCCATCGAACACGACAACAACAGCGGCAAGATGTCTCAAAACATGGAGGAGTCTATGGATGCCGTTGGCAACATACCCCTCATCGTGACGTTCAAAGACGGTCATGTTGAGGACGCAACCAGCCACAGCGGCTATTTCGCAAATAAACTGGATAACGGCACCACTGATGTCCACAAGACCTGGCCGTTCTCGCAAGTTTGTGACACAGACAAGATTGCAAGCGTACAAATTGGCGATACGGTCATTCCCATGAATTCGTAACGCTACGCGGCTCGTATATGCACCCGGTTCCGCACTTCGCGTCTAAAGATGCGCTGTCATCGAGCAGCGTGAGCGCAAGGCCGCCCGTATGGTCGGCTGGGAACACCTCGTTGCGCTAAAAACCACCACGAAGGGGACCGGCACCTTTGTGGTGGTTTTGCTGACTCGTCCGACCTGTCCCAACGGTTTGTCTCAATCTGTAACAGGTAGGGCCCAAATAATCGGTTAGCTGTTACAGATCGAGACAGACCACGGATGCTCAGCCGAAAATCTCAATCTGTAACAGGTAGGAACGATTTTGCCCCTTAGATGTTACAGATTGAGATATTTGACAGCTTGAATCGGCATCGCCTACAGCGCGGCGACGACCTTGTCGCCCATCGTCGTGGTGCCGAGGATCTTATCTGCCGGGGTGTTGACATCGGCGATGTCACGGGTGCGCCAGCCCTCGTCGAGCACGCGCGCCACGGCGCTCTCGATCCACGCGGCTTGCTCGCCCATGTCGAGCGCGTAGGTCAGCAGCATCGCCACCGACAAGATTTGAGCCAGCGGATTGGCCACGCCGAGCCCCGCGATGTCAGGAGCGCTGCCAGCGCTCAGCCCAAACAGCGATACGCCATCATCCAGCGAGGCAGAGGCAAGCATACCGAGCGATCCGGTAATCTGAGCCGCCTCATCGGACAGGATGTCGCCGAACATGTTCTCCGTCACCACGACGTCAAAGTCTGCCGGTCGACTGATGAGCTGCATGGCGGCGTTGTCGACGAGCAGGTCCTCAAGCTCCACGTCGGAGTACTCCTCGTCTTGCACGCGATGCACGATCTCGCGCCACATGCGGCTCGTCTCCAGCACGTTGCGCTTATCAACGCTCGTCACCTTGCCGCGACGTTGCGCGCCGCCTCAAATGCCTGGCGCGCAATGCGCTCAATCTCGTACTCGCGATACTCCATCACGTCGACCGCACGCTGACCGGCCGCACCCGCAGCGCCCGCGCAGGTCACGGATGCGGGCGCCAAAGTCCCACGGCATGTTGTAGCCCATCGTATCGGGGATGTTCACGACCGTGGCACCGGCCTTTACGGCCGCCTCGATAATGCGCACCAGAAACTCCTGATCGGAGCGGCCGGCATCCTCGGCATAAAACTCAACATCGTCAACGAACTTGCGAGCATGTTTGACGGCATGGATCGCTCACTCAATTGCCCTTTCCTCAGTCATATGGAGCTTGTCGCGCAGGTGACTGGTGCTCACACCCAGCCCTGTATGGATACGGGGCCTCTGGGCCGTTTTGAGCGCCTCTGCAGCCACTTCGATATCCCTGTCGACAGCGCGCGTCAGGCCGCATACCGTGCATCGGTCGCCCGCAATCTTGCCAATCTCCTATACGGAGCGAAAGTCACCAGGACTCGAGATGGGAAAGCCCGCCTCGATAACGTCCACGTTCATGCGCACCAGCTGGCGGGCGATGAAGAGCTTTTCCTCGGTATTCATGCTGGCGCCCGGCGACTGCTCACCGTCGCACAGGGTGGCGTCAAAGATTGTGATTTTGCGGCTTATATGTTCCTCCTGATTGACCGTTTTATGACAGATGGCTTTCAGGAGAGAGAGAAGGCCTAGAGATAGAAAAATACCCGTGTCGCTCATCACGCCTGAAAGCGGCAGACGATAGCGCACCCGGGTACAACAAATCGTTATAGCGAGATTACAACCCTAGCGCGCTATCCAATCTAGTAGCGCTAGGCCTAGGAGCTGTTGCGTGTTCTTAAACATGTTGGGCTCCCTTCGGCCTCGGGTAGTACTACATCGCGCTAAAGTACAACACAAGTAAAACCACCACAAGGGTGCCTGTCCCCTTCGTGGTGGTTTCGTTGACTCAAAAGCAAGAGACCCGGTCCTGCACGAGGCAGAACCGGGTCTCTTTAGCAATGCTTGCTTTGCTCAGGCAGTAACTGTTAGTTACTCAGCCAGGAAGTCGCGCTGGATAGCGGGATCGACCTTGACGCCAGGGCCCATGGTGGAAGACACGGAGATGGACTTGACGTACTTGCCCTTAGCAGAAGAGGCTTGACGCGCAGGATCTCGGTGTACAGGGCAGCGTAGTTCTCGACGAGCTGCTGCTCAGAGAAGGACTTCTTGCCCAGGGGCACGTGGCAGATGCCGTAGCGGTCGGCGCGGTACTCAACGCGGCCAGCCTTGAGCTCGGAGACCATCTTGGCGACGTCCATGGTCACGGTGCCGAGCTTGGGGTTCGGCATGAGGCCACGGGGACCAAGGATCTTACCGATGCGGCCAACCTTGGCCATCATGTTCGGCGTAGCGATAGCGGCGTCGAAGTTGATCTCGCCCTTCTGAATCTGGGCGACAAGCTCGTCGGAACCGATGATGTCGGCGCCGCAGCCTCAGCCTCGCGGGCCTTCTCGCCCTCGGCGAGACGGCAACACGAACGGTCTTGCCGGTGCCGTGGGGCAGGGAGATGGAACCACGGATGTTCTGGTCAGCCTTACGAGTATCGATGCCCAGACGGAAGTGGGCCTCGACGGTCTCGTCGAACTTGGCGGTGTCGAGCTCCTTGATGAGCTTGGCAGCCTGAAGGGGGGTGTAGAGCGTGGCGCGGTCGATCTTCTCGCAGCGGCGTTATAGCTCTTACCATGCTTAGCCATGTGCATTACCTCCTGTGGTTAAACGGGCGTGAGCCCTCCCACATCGCATCGTGTGCCCTATTGCACACATATAACGGCGCCCCGGTCGGAGCACCCGTCATTACCTAAAGAAATCGCTACTCAGCGATGGTGACGCCCATGGAGCGGGCGGTACCGGCGATGATCTTCTTGGCGGCGCAATGTCGTTGGCATTGAGGTCCGGCATCT